>Ga0070682_100000109_pt1 | contig 73659 bp, 54 predicted proteins | sample KBSC63LmetaG_FD_64668 | JGI IMG/M metagenome (GOLD analysis project Ga0070682, IMG submission 64668) | Corn rhizosphere microbial communities from Kellogg Biological Station, Michigan, USA - KBS C6-3L metaG | ecosystem: Host-associated > Plants > Roots > Rhizosphere | place: USA: Michigan...
CTGTTATGGGCTTACCAAGAAAGTAGTGTATGAAAATGAGGAATTCAATCTATTACAACATGCTTTGAATATTGAGGAAGGTTACGAAGGACTGCGTTATAATAATATTGTATTTGCCACCGATGCCGATGTGGATGGCATGCATATCCGTTTGTTGTTGATGACCTTTTTCCTGCAGTTCTTTCCCGACTTGGTGAAGAATGGTCACGTGTACATTCTGGAAACACCTTTGTTCCGTGTGCGCAATAAACAGGAAACCATTTATTGTTACAATGAAACGGAAAAGCAGGAAGCGACGAAGAAACTCGGCAACAAACCGGAGACGACGCGTTTTAAAGGTTTAGGAGAGATCAGTCCGGATGAATTTGCCCGCTTTATCAGCAGCGATATGAAATTGCAACCGGTGATGTTATTGCCAGAAACGCATATTCAGCAATTGCTGGAATATTATATGGGGAAGAATACGCCGTCGCGGCAGGATTTTATTATTGAGAATTTGAAAGTGGAAGTGGATCTGATTGATGAAGCTATTGCGAAGTGATTCTACCACAAAGGTACACTAAGGTTACGCAGAGATACACAAAGTAATTCTTTGTGAAATTTGTGAAAACACTTTGTGTTCCTTTGTGGTAAAATTGCAAAACATATTTCTTAACACAACAAGCTAGTAATTCCAAAAAATGATACATATAGTTTTTCAAGAAGCAGACATTGAAGCGCTGCAAAAAAGTTTCGAGCTCGACGAAGGTCTCGTAGGCGATATCGTACAGATCAAAGACGATTTTGCCGTAGGGCCACTGGCAAACATTTACACCGAAGAAGGCATAGAAACCCGCAAGCAATGGTGGCGCGACGTACTGGCTGGTGGTGATTACGATGCCCATGTTGATGAAGGGCAGGTTGATGACAGGAAAACCGTTGAAGAGTTAAAAGCAAGACTGGATGCTGATCCCGAAGCATCGCTTTGGATATGGGCTGCGCAAAACAAACACGATGTCAGCGGCTATTATTGGTTGGTGAGCCAGTTGAAAGATTACCCCGGCAGGATCTTCATTTTATACCTAAACAACCTGCCTTTCCTGAATGAAAAAGGAAATTTATTTTATCCGGTCAACCTATATGATATTCCTGCTAAAGAATTCGTAAAAGCAAAAAGGCTGGCGAGGGAGATCACACTTAGCGAATTTGAGGTTGATCCGGATGAATGGACGAAGGTTTGTGATGAGAATAAAGGCATTCGTTTGCTCGAAGGCGGAAAGAAGCTGGTGCAGGAAGACTATGATTTTTATGATACCGAGTTGAAAAAATACATCACGGGAGATTGGCAGAAGGCGTCGAAGATCATTCACCATTATTTAAGCAAGACAAAAAATCCAACGGGAGATGCCTATTTATTATGGCGCTTGAAATTGATGATCGGAGATGGATTATTTGATGTGCAGGGAAGCGTCGGAAAGATGAAGGACTTTGAAGTAAAGCTGCACGCAAAACTTCCGATGGAAGCGGAAGAATCGAGTCAGGACATTTAAATCGATTATTTTATGAAGGGCACGCTTAAACTTGAAGAACTGCTGATGTTGGCGCTCAGCATGTATGGATTATATGAAATGGAAGCGAGTGGTTGGCTTTATCTTTTGTTGGCGTTAGGACCCGATATAAGCATGTTGGGATATCTAGGTGGTAATAAGATCGGTGCTCTTTGCTACAATCTTTTTCATCACAAAGGAATTGCGATCATATTGTTTTTACTGGGAATAAAACTTGATAGTGATCCGCTTTTTCTGTCAGGAGTAATTTTATTTGGACATTCTTCCCTGGATAGATTTTTTGGCTATGGCTTGAAATATGAGAAAGGATTTAAGTACACCCATTTAGGGATGATCGGTAAGAATGAAAACGTTGAATCTTGAGAATTGTATTTAAAATAAGAAATGGCAAAAAGTAAAAATAGCGAAGCGTATTCCCACACCGACAGCGGCATCGGAGGCCAGTACAAAACATGGTTCCTCGACTATGCCAGTTACGTGATATTGGAAAGAGCCGTGCCCGCCATTGAAGATGGTTTGAAGCCCGTACAGCGGCGTATCCTGCATGCGATGAAAGAAATGGATGATGGCCGTTTCAATAAAGTGGCCAATATCATCGGGCAAAGTATGCAGTATCATCCACATGGCGATGCGAGTATTGGAGATGCATTGGTGAACCTCGGGCAAAAAGACCTGCTGATAGAAACCCAGGGAAACTGGGGTGATGTGCGCACAGGTGATGAAGCTGCTGCCGCAAGATATATTGAAGCAAGATTGAGCAAGTTTGCACTGGAAGTTGCATTCAACGCAAAGACAACCGACTGGGCATTGAGTTACGATGGAAGAAAGAATGAGCCGGTGACCTTGCCGATGAAATTTCCTTTATTGCTTGCACAGGGAGCTGAAGGTATTGCGGTTGGTTTGGCTACAAAGATCCTGCCCCATAATTTTTGCGAGCTAATTGAAGCTTCGATAAAATACTTACGGGGCAAGCGTTTCGAGCTATTGCCTGATTTCCAGACCGGCGGTTCGATGGATGCCAGTAACTACAACGAAGGCAAACGCGGCGGCAAGGTTAGAGTAAGGGCATTTATAGAAGAACAGGATAAGAAAACGCTTTTGATAAAAAGTGTTCCGTTCGGCGTTACCACCACGCAATTGATGGAAAGCATTGTGAAGGCAAACGACCAGGGTAAGATCAAGATCAAAAAAGTTACCGATCATACGGCCGCTGAAGTGGAGATCATCATTGAGTTGGCGCCGGGCATTTCTCCTGACATTACCATTGATGCCTTATATGCTTTCACCGATTGCGAAGTGAGCATTTCTCCCAATGCATGTGTGATCGTAAAAGACAAACCGCAATTTTTGGGTGTGCATGAATTGCTGAAAGTAGCTACAGACAATACCAAGGACCTGCTGCGTAAAGAACTCGAAATAAAATTGGCCGAGCTCCAGGAGAAATGGCATTATACTTCGCTGGAAAAGATATTCTTTGAAGAAAAGATATACAAGGAACTGGAAAAGAAGCATGAGACATGGGATAAGGTGATCGAAGCGATCGACAAGGCTTTCATTCCTTTCAAAAAACAATTGAAGCGGGCCATTACCCGTGAAGACATACTGAAGCTAACCGAGAAACCGGTTCGGCGTATCTACCGGTTGGACATTGATGAATTGAATGACCAGATCAAAGGATTGGAAGCAGATATCAAACAAGTGAAGCACGACCTGGCCAACCTTGTTGATTATGCTGTTGCCTATTATGAGAACCTTTTGAAAAAATATGGCAAGGGAAGAGAGAGGAAGACGGAGATAAAACCATTTGACACCATCGAAGCGAAATCGGTAGCCATTGCAAATACAAAGCTCTATGTGAACCGGGCAGACGGATTTATCGGTACTGGTTTAAAGAAAGATGAACTGGTGACAGAGGTTTCCGACTTCGACGATATCATTGCTTTTACAAAGGGTGGCATCATGAAGGTGGTAAAGGTTGCCGACAAGTCTTTTATTGGAAAAGATATACTTCACATCGCAGTGTTCCAGAAGAATGACGAACGCACTACTTACAATATGATCTATGCCGATGGAAAGACGGGGGTCAGCTATGCCAAGCGTTTCAATGTTACCGGTGTTACCCGTGATAAGGAATATGATCTTACCAAGGGTTCTGAGAAAAGCCGTGTACATTATTTCAGTGCCAATGCCAATGGCGAAGCCGAAGTAGTGAAGATCGTGTTGAGTCCGAATTGCAGCGCAAGGAACAAGGAACTGGATTTCTACTTTGAAGAATTGGAAATAAAAGGAAGAGGAAGTATTGGTAACCAGGTTACGAAGTATCCTGTCAAGTCCGTCAAATTTAAAGAAGCCGGTAATTCAACGCTGGATGCAAAGAAATTATGGTTCGATAATAAGTTTGGAAGGTTGAATACGGATGAAAAGGGAGAATACCTCGGGAAATTCGATGCGGAAGACAGGCTGCTTGTCATTTACAATGATGGCAATTATGAGATAACTGACCAGGAGCTCACGCAGCGTTTTGATACGGAGAAAGTATTATTGCTCGAAAAATTCAATCCTGAGAAGATCATCACTGCGATCTACCACGACAAAGAGAAAGTGCAGTTCAGCGTCAAGCGATTCAAAATAGAGACCACCACTTTGCATAATAAGTTTTTCTTTATCAAAGAAGGAGAGGGGAACTACCTGGAAGCCGTGACAACAGACGATGAGCCTGTACTTGCGATCCAAAGCGGACGGGGTGCGCAGGTGCGCCGGGCGAAGATGAAAATAAATAAGATCGTGGAGGTAATGGGCTGGAAAGCGCTAGGGGCAAAGCTGACAGACTATAGCAAATCGGTGGAGATGGAATGGTTTAAGGAGAAGGATGGTGCGCAACCAGAATTGTTTTGATAAAACGTGATTAAAAAGGCAAAAATCGCTGATTAAACGATTGCGCTGATTCCGCAGATTATTTTTACTTCGTAAAAATGTGGAGTAGACAGAGTTATATACTTGGTTTGCATCAAATGACGAAGTCATCAATCTGCGGAATCAGTGGAATTATTTAATCAGCGATTTTTTTTCTCCTCTCATCAGTAATTTGCGAAACGTTTATATTGCAAACTTTTACTTCCGAAATTTATTAATAGCCCGACTTCGACCTTAAAAACTTTAAGATAGTTTGTAACCTGGCTAAAATAAAGGTTGTCAAGTTCAAATATTGCCTTCAATTCGACAATAACCAATCCATTTACCAATAGATCCAGTCGTCGTGAGCCGACATGTTCTCCTTCGTAGAAAATGTCTTTCGGTATCTCTATTTCACAAATAAGCCCTCTTTTTTTAAGCTCTATAACAAGGCACCTCAAATATATTACCTCGGGAAAACCTGGGCCAATTACGCGATGAACTTTCATGGCACAGCCAATGATGATTCCAGTCAATTCTGCATGTCTATATGATTCCACAGCGGCACAAATTTTTACGCAGTAAAAATAATCTGCGGAATCATTCCCTATCTTCCTAATCTGCGATTTTTTTCCTCCTTACTCCCCGTTTTTTTCTCCCAAAATCTTCGTTATTTTTGTTCTATGCCCCGTCAATTCAAAACCAGCTCAAAATTCATCCTTGGCCTGATCTTTATCAGCTCATTCAATCCCTTATTTGCGCAACAGGTTAAAAAGCCAAGCACCCCGCAAAAGAAAAAGGTTACCGTCGTCAAAAAGACAACGACCACAAAAGTGACCACAGTAACAAAAAAACCTTTCGCAAAGACTAAAACTACCGTAGTTAATAAAACAACAGTAAAAACAACTGTTAAGATCGAACCGATTGTAGAACTAAAAATGAGCTCAAGGGAAACTCAGATGGTGAATGAGATCAATCTCGTTCGGGCCGATCCGACAGGCTACGTAAAATTCGTGAAGGATTTCCTTAAGACGAGTAAGCGGGATAAACACACCATTGCTGCGGCGAATGAATTAATAGACGAACTAAAACGCCTTCAACCGCTGAATCCGCTGAAAATAAATATGGATATGTATCGCGACGCTAAGGGGTATGGCGTTGTGATGATGCAAAATAATTATATCGAGCATTCTGACCTGCCTTACAATGAGAATCTTTCTTTTGGCATAGAAAATGTCAGGGAGGTTGTCATTGATCTGCTGATAGATGACGATATTCCAGATCGTGGCCATCGCAGGAATATTTTAAAGAAGAATATTTCGATGGTTGCTGTGCATGAATTGCCCGGAACAGTGGATGATTATCATAATTGTTATATCCAGGAGTTTAAGTAATCCTCGGACAGTTCGCAGCCACGAATGCGCTAGGTTTTCTTGATGAAATCGTAGGTTGTTGCCAGTTCATTTAATTCAAGTAGATTTTTGACACCTAGTTTGTCAAAAACACGTTTCTTATATGTGCCAACCGATGAAGGCGATAGATTTAATGTCTTACCCAGGTCACTCGATGTTTGTCCGGATAACAATATTGACGCAATTTCAAATTCCCGGCTGGAAAGTTTGGTGAAGGGGCTCGTCGAGTTGTCAGATAAACATTCATCTGCCAATACTTCCGTTAAATTTTCGCTGATATACCGCTTATTGTTCAATACGAGGGTGATCGCTTTCTTCATTTCTTCAAAACTTGCATCTTTTGGTAAAAACCCTTTCGCCCCAGCTATTAAAAAACGTTTCGCGTAAATATTTTCAGCGCTCATCGAAAATATCAACACTTTGGTTTCGGGGTACCTGGTATGAATAAATTCCATTAACCCAAGCATGTCGCATCCAGGGATTTGTACATCCATCATCACCAGGTCATATTGATGTAGTTTTAATTTTTCTATTGCAGCATCCGCGTTACCTGCTTCCTCAACTTGCGGTCCGATAAATAGTGTGGAAAGCAAGGTGCCGATTCCCGAGCGAACTACCTCGTGGTCGTCAATCAATAAAAAGGTTTTCATCTTAAAGTAGAGGTTTTAGTTTGATAATGTACATATAGTATTTCACGATCTCGCCGTTATCAACCTTGGCGTTGGGATATCTCTAACATCTTCTTTACTTGGACCACCGGTTTCATCCAGAGGGATGCAGATCTCCACAGTACAGCCTTTCCCAGGAGATGAAATGATGTCAAATTTTCCTGAAAATAATTCTGCCCGTCTTTTCATATTCGAAAGGCCTATTCCTTGTTTAACCAGGTTCATATTAAATCCAATACCATCATCCGATATTCGCATCTTGAGTTTATTGTCATAAATGCTCAGGTCAACTCCTACCAACGCGGCTTTTGCATATTTTTGAATGTTTCTCAACTGCTCTTGCAGTATCCTGTAAAGATTTAGCTGTAGCTCAAGACCCAATGGGTATTTCTTTACAGAAGCATCAAAGTGCAGAACGATTTCAAGTTTTCCGTCCACCTTGACAGTTTCGAACAACTCCGCAAATGCTTCTTCCAGCGTTGATTCGTCAAAAAATGCCGGCGCCAACCGATGCGAAAGGTTTCTGATCTCATTTAATGCCATTGTAATGTAATCCATGCCCTTCTTAAATAGTACCGATCGGGCCGGAACGATGGACTCCTTGACCATACCAAACGTGAGTTGGCTCACCGCGAGTAGTTGGCAAACATTATCGTGGAGTTCGCCACCAATTTCATATCGTTCATCTTCCTGTGTTTTTAAGATAGCCCTGGTAATTTTGTTTTCATATTGATTCTTTTCTGTTACGTCAATGGCAATTACCGACCTGAATCTTTTATCGCCTACTGTTATTGCTGTGCTGGAGATTTCCATGTCGATGATCTCCCCGGTTTTCTTGCGATGCCTGGTTAAATTTTTATTAGCCCAACTTTGTGTATTGGCAATTCCGAGATCCGCCATGGCTTTTGGAATATCTTCTTCCAACTTGATATCCAGTAGTGTCATTTTCAGTAACTCTTCTTCGGTGTAGCCATAAAGCGCAATGGTGGCTTTATTAACCTGGGTGAATCTGAAAGTTTCTGAGTCAAAGACCCACATCGGCTGCGGGCTTAAATTAAAAAGATCGCTATATCGTTTTTCTGAGCCTATTAGTTCAGTTACAGTTTTCTTTCTCTCTATGGCGTAAATGATGCTTTTGTAGAGCATGGTCGCATTTAGATCATCTTTCAGTAAATAATCCGAAGCACCTTCTGATACCGACTTAATGCTAAAGTCAACATCCGCGTATCCTGTTAGAATGATAACCGGTGACATTGATGCGATCTGGAGGATCGCAGTGACCAGTTGTTGGCCCTTTTTATCAGGCAGGCTAAGATCCAATAGAATGATATCGAAAACTGTGCCTGCTGCTAGAATATCAAACGCCTGGCCATAAGTGGTTACATGTTTAATAACAGGCATTGATATTTGTTCTGATAAAAGATCACTAACGATGATAAAGTCGCCCGGGTTATCTTCAACGATCAGGATGTGGTATTGCTTGGTGTCTTTTCTCATGGAGCCCTTTTTATTGAAGGTAATTTTACAATAGATATCCAAAAATTTTCGATGGTGGTAATAACCCCGATGAATTCGTTCACGTCCACTGGCTTTGTTATAAAACAGTTGGCGTAATTATTATACGATTGGTTGATGTCTTTTGGAGAAGAGGAAGTAGTAAGCATGATCACGGGGATATGTTTCAGACTATCATCTCCTTTTATATACTTAAGTACTTCATGCCCGTTTTTCTTAGGCAGGTTTACATCCAGAAGTATCAGGTCGGGCATTTCAGCATTGGTGTGCTTGCCCTGTTTCTGGAGGAAATCCAGCGCCTCTTTCCCGTCTCTCACCACACTCAGCCTTGTAAGTATCCGTGCTTCCTCAAAGGCTTCCTGGGTAAGTAGGATATCGCCCTCGTTGTCTTCAACCAATAAAATATGTACCTGCGTCATAATTTTTATTTTTCAATAGTGAAATTAAATATGCTGCCTTCGCCTTCTTTTGATTCTACCCAGATGCGCCCACCGTGCTGCTCCGCTACTTTTTTACAAACGGCCAGGCCGATACCGGACCCACGATAAGCATCCTGTGCATGTAAACGCCCGAAAATTTCAAATATCTTTTCCAGGTTTTCATTTTCAATTCCAATACCATTGTCTTTGATGCTGATTACCCACATGCCCTCTTGTTCCGCTACAGCAATATTGATCAGAGGTACCTCGCCATTTTTTCTGAACTTGATCGCATTTGTCAATAGATTCTGTAGGAGGCGACTCATATCTCCCCGGTAAACCTCTAGTTCCGGAAGAGGTGTACTGATAATTATCCGGGCATGATTCTCTTCAATAAGTTTAGATATATTTTGTTGTACTTCTATTAAAATATCACCGAGGCCGATCGTCTCTTCTATGGCATCTTTGCGCCCTGTACGTGACAGTTCCAGCAGATCACCTATCATTATTTGCATTCTTTTGCCACCATCAACTGCGAAATTTATATAGGTATTCGCTTTTTCATCCAACTGCCCGCCATACTTATTTTTAAGCATCCCCATAAAACTAGTCACCATGCGTAAGGGTTCCTGCAGGTCATGCGAGGCTACATATGCAAATTGTTCTAGTTCACTATTTTTTTGCTGTACCAGTTGAAGTGCCTCTTGAAGCGAATGTTGTTGTTTTGCGAGTGCTTCTCTCAGTTCTTGTTCTTTGGTGAGGGTTTCTTGCAAACCCTTAAAAAGCTTGGGTACCAGAGCTGCCAGCAAAAAACTAAGAAAGACGAGATTTGATGAAACGGCAACCCATTCTGCTGTGGGTTCTATATTGCGTTTGGGCCATGGAATAATATTCAGAAATATCCCAGTGGTAAAAAACACACAAATGCACGTAATTGCCCATGCGGGCCAATAAGTATATTTTGTTGGAAAAATAAGTAAACTGAAAATACATGATGCAAGGAGGTATATTAATCCCGGACCCGATAAACCCAAGGAGATCAACAGGGTACAACTCAGTACAATCAAAAAGCTAAAAAAGATGATCTTACGCACCAATACGCTTATGCCGGGCATAAATGCAACAAGCAGAATACTTGCCACGGTTAATATGTCTACAAACGCAAGAATATACTGACCCGTAACCATACAAAAGTAAATGCCTGGCAGCAATGCTATCAAACAAAAGGGAAGCACGTAAATTATAGTGCCTGCAAACAGGTTGTTTCGCCAATGATCAATATCCTTCACATCACCTGATCCACTGCAATGCTGATTGATCCTATTGCTGTATGCGTTCCATGCGTTCATATCGCCAATTCTTTTGGTAGAGTAAAATAAAATGTACTTCCTTTTCCTTCTTCCGACTCTACCCATATTTTCCCACCCTGGCTTTCAATGATCTTTTTTGTTATTGCCAGGCCCATACCCGTTCCTGAAAACTCTTCTTTGTTATGAAGTCTCTGAAAAATGATAAAGATCTTTTCAAAATATTCCTGCTCAATGCCGATGCCATTATCATTCACTGAAAACTGCCAGTGGTCATTTGATATTTTAACAGCAATATGAATTTTTGCTTGCCTGCCATCCTTTGTATATTTCAAAGCGTTGCCGATCAGGTTTTGGAAGATCTGACGTATCGGAGATCTATGTGCACGTAATTCGGGAAGTTGATCAGCCGTAATCACGGCCTTCTGTTCTTCGATCTGCTTGCTGAACAGTATCTGTATTTCCTCGACCAATCTATTCAGATCGATATCTTCTAAACTATCGAGCGTTCTGCCGGCCCTTGAGTATTCAAGCAGGTCGAGGATGATCTGGCGCATACGTTTGGCGCCGTCGACAGCGAAATAGATATATTGCTTTCCCTTCTCATCGATCACTCCTCCATATCTTTTATCTAGTTGGGTGAGAAAACTGGTTACCATTCTCAAAGGTTCCTGCAGATCGTGAGAAGCCACATAAGCAAATTGTTCCAATTCCATATTGGATATCGCCAGTTCTTTGGCCTGTTGTTGCAGATTTTTGTTCAGGTCATTCAACCTGATGTGAGAGACTTTACGTTCTGTGATATCCTTAAAGTAGACAGACAAGCCTTTTTCCGAAGGATATGCGCTTATTTCATACCATTTGTTCAACACGGGGTAGTAGTCTTCGAATTGTATCACCTGGTTGGTTTCAATAGCTTCGTGATATCTTCGATAAGATTCAGAATCGATACTACTCTTGAATACTTCCCACAAAAGATGTCCCACTATTTCATTTTTTGGAACACCCAGCATCTCTTCAGCGTGGTTGTTCCAATAAGTAACTGCCCAGTTTTTATCTACTGCAAAGAATGCATCGCCGATACTTTCGAGAATGATGTTTTTTTCATTGAGGGTACGAAGTGCCTCTTCTTCTGCTTTTTTCCTTTCCGTAATATTACGCGAATGGCAGGCGGTGCCGATGATCTCAGCACCCTTACGGATGGGAGAGTAAGAGATTTCCGACCAGGAGTTAACAGGAGAGGGGATGTGCTCAATTTCTGTAAATGTATCTCCAGCAAATGCACGGGCATACGATATCTTAAACCTATTAAGTTGTTGAGGGGAGACTACCACCGAATAAACATCATCTCCTTCCGCGATTTCTTTGCCTGTTACACTCTTTATGATCTCGAAAAAAGGCTGATTGAAAGTAATTAATCTACAATCTCTGTCCACGCTCCACATCAGGTCGCTGGTATTATTAATTAAGGCATCAAGGTTGATGCTGTCAAACTCCCGCTGCTGTTCTGTTATTTTCTTTTCCGAAATGTCGCGAAAATTGGATACTAGGGCATTCACTCCCGGTTCGTGTAGCATGTTGGTAATACTTCCTTCGCACCAAATCCAGCTACCGTTTTTATGTCGGAATCGATTTTGGTTAGTAAATGATTTGCCGGGAATTTCCATGATCCCATTTCTTTTTTCTATGAAGCCTGCAATATCGTCGGGATGGATCGTGTCAAATGAATATAGGTGGCAAAATTCTTCGAGCGAATATCCCAACACTTCTGTAATGGCCGGGCTGCCATAAATCATTTTGCCTTCCTTGGTTGAAAGCGCCTCCATATCGGAACTTTTTTCGATCAGCGCACGAAAACGCTTTTCGTTCTTCAATATCAATGCTTCTGTTTCCTCGTGCTTTTTTGCATTTTCAAAAATGTCGAGAGCGAATGATATGTCATCCGTGACATCTGTTAGCAGTGCTATTTCCTCTTTATCGAAAAAATTGAGTTCTGTTGCATACAGGTTAAATGTTCCAATGATATGGCCTGATTTTTTGATGGGCAACACAATCGCAGATCGAATACCTTGTTTTGCGGCAAATGGAAGCCAGGTATTCAACTCCGGGCGCCCTTCAGGATCGTTGCACAGATAAATGCCTGTCTTCAGCGCTGTCTCTTGGGGCCCATTTTTTTCACAGGGCAGATCGGAAAAAAGGCCTACATGCTCTAAAGGAATGCCGCTTTGGTCAACAAGCAGAATCCTTTCCCGTGAATCATTAAAGAGGCCTATCCAGGCGATCTTGAATTTGCCGAATTCAAATGCTATCTGGCAGGAATTGCGAAATAATTCGGTTTCATCTTTTATGTGTACAATATTCTGGTTTACTTGGCTGATAAAAGTATATAACCGGTTGAGTTTCTTTATTTTCTCCTCAGCTTTTTTGCTTTCAGTGATATCCGTCATCATTGCCAGAGCGCCACTATAAACGCCTTCATCGTTAAAAATGGGGTTGGTTGACACCTGTGTTAAAATATGCTTTCCACTCTTTGTTACAAATCTCGCTTCATGTGATTCCCCAATACCCTTTTTCCTTCGCTCAATCTGTTCTAATGCCATTGTCTGTTCTTCGTCAGTCTTAAAAGATAAATTGGTACGGCCTATCATTTCTTCGCGGGAATATTCAAGTATTTCGCACATTTTGTTATTAACGAATGTGGTTTTATTTTTTTCATCGATCAGCCATATTCCTTCTTGTGCCGTTTCCACGATCTGGCGATATCGCTTTTCACTTTTCTCTGCATTTGTCCTTGATGCTATTTCGCCGGTTAATGATTCCTGTAGTTCTTTGGACATATTTACCAAGTCGACTTTTGCGCTTGTTCTTTCAGTAATATCAATGAGTATTCCGTCAAAAAACACTTCTCCTGTGAGGTCATTTGTTCTCAATGAAATATTTTCTAACACATTTATCGGGCTATTGTCTTTACATTTTAACAACGCTTCGTGGTTATGTAGTTTTTTCGAGTGTAGAATAGTTTTTATGAAATCATGTCGAGCTTCGGGAGAAAAATAAAGTACACTTGCGTTATTTTTAAGCAATTCGTCAGGTGAATCATATTTAAGCATTTTTGCAAAGGCATCGTTGCAATTTAATATCACGCCTTCCTCGTTAGATTGATAAACTCCTGCCAGGTTTTGTTCAAATAAAGTGCGGTAACGGATCTCACTTTCTTTGACGACCAATTCGGTTTTTTTTCGTTGGGTGATATCGTGGCCAAACATTATCAGGCTACCGTCTTCCATCATCTTGGTGCTTACTTCCATATCGATAGCCGATCCATCTTTTCTTTTAAGCCTTCTTTCGTTCCGAAGCGTTGCGCCTAGTTCCAATTCAGTCACTTTTATAGGATTTCCAATAAGGTCCTCCGGGAATATGATGTCTGGCAAAGAAAGTTGTAAACCCTCTTCGAGGGTATATCCAAGTATTTCACACCCGTAAGGATTTATATCAATGAATTTCAGGGAGGCGTTGGTGATGCATATAGCATCGGTGGCCTGCTCAATAAGTGAACGATAGCGCAACTCGCTTTCCTTTATTTTATCCTGGGCTTTCTTACGTTCAGCTATATCATGCCCAAATACAATGAATCTTCCGTCTGCCAGTATTCTACCGCTCATTTCCACGTCAATGAGTGTTCCGTCTTTGCATTTAAATCTCCGTTCATTTCTGATAACTTTCCCTGATTTTAGTTCCTCAATCTTAAAAGGATTTGCTTTCAGGTCTTCAGGAACAAACAGGTCATTGATGGTAAGCTTCAAAAATTCTTCTTTTGAATATCCCAGCATCTGGCAGCCATAGAGATTTATATCTATGATTTTCATGGACGCATCGGCAATACAGATCGCGTCAGTTGCCTGCTCGATGATCGACCGGTAGCGCAATTCACTTTCTTTTATTTTATCTTCGGATCTTCTACGATCCGTTATATCTTTGAAATACACCGACATCCCGTTGTCGGATGCAAATGCACTCACTTCGAACCATTTGCTGCTTCGGGTTGAGAATCCCTCAAAATGGACTGTGCTATTTTCCCTGAGCGCTTTTTGATAGTTGTCAAAAAAAACTGTGGAATCCGCTGTGCTAAACATTTTATGCAGGTCTTTGCCAATGACATCTTCTTTTTTTGCATCAAGCAATATTTCTGCCCTCCGGTTCCAATAAGTTACCAATGAGTTTTTGTCTACGGCAAAAAAACCATCATCAATGCTTTCCAGCACCATATTCCTCTCTTCATAAGCCTTCTTAAGTTCCTGTTCAGTTTCGCTTTTTGCTTTATGTTCCTTTGCATCTTTCAGGGCCCGGATCAACTTTGTATTTAAAGCGAACATTTTATCTTTCAGCACAAAGTCAGTCACACCATTTTTGATCAACTCAATAGAATTTTCCTCGCCAATTGTACCTGATACTAAAATAAAAGGGATAACCGGGGCCATCTGTTCTCGTATTTCAAATGCTCTATTGCCACTAAAGGATGGCAATGCATAATCACACAATATCACATCGGGAATGAAATTTGTAAGTGCATTAATAAAATCGTTCTCGTTTTGAACAACTTCGTATGTATAATCGAATCCACCAGTCTTCAATTCCTGGTGGGTGATCTCAAGGTCAGCCTGATCATGCTCTACCATTAATATCTTTATCGGTGTATCCATAATTTATTTCAATAAGTTTTATTGAGGCTGTTGGTTGACGATCATCCAGTATAACCCTAATTCAGTAACTGCTTTTTGAAAGTCCTCGAACTCTACCGGTTTTACCACATAGCTGTTTACGCCGAGGTCATAACAGGTTTTAATATCAGGGTCTTCTTTCGAAGAAGTAAGCATTCACCACCGGGATATTATTTGTGCGGTCATCAGACCGTATTCTTTGCAGCACCTCGATACCATTTACCTTTGGCATTTTCAGATCAAGCAGGATCACCTTTGGCTTGTTTTCTATATTTCTGCCTTCGTATTCTCCTTCAGCAAAAAGAAAATCCAATGCGGCGGCCCCATCCTTAACATGCAACAGCTTATTAGCCAAACCGTTCATTTTTAATGCTGCAATGGTCATTTCTGCATCGCTGGCATTATCTTCTGCTAATAATATTTCAACTTCAGGGGTCATGACGTTATGATTTATTTAATGTAAAATAGAATGTTGCTCCTTCGTTTACCTTGGCCTCCGCCCACACCCGTCCGCCGTGTTTCGAAATAATACGCTGTACAAGTGCCAATCCAACGCCAGTGCCTTCAAATTCATCTTCCGAATGCAGGCGCTGAAATACGCCAAACAGCTTATCAGCATAACGCATATCGAACCCAGCTCCATTGTCTTTAATAAAGTAGGTGATCTCGTCCCCGTTTATTTCAGAACCTATCTCAATGATGGCTGTATCTTTTCGTTTAGTGTACTTAACTGCATTTGAAATTAAGTTTAACCAAACCTGTCTTATGGCCGTGTTATCGGCCATGCCAGGCAATAGCTCATTGATATGAAACTCTATTTTACGATCAGGCTGTTCGTTTCTTAATTCAGTGCAGGTATCGTTGACGATATATTGCATCTGAATATTCATCTTCACGAGTTCTCTCCGCCCTATGCGTGAAAAAGTCAACAGGTCATCAATAAGCTGGCCCATTTTTTTTGCGTTATGAACAATATTGTTCATAAGGCGATTGGCCTCAGGATCCAGCTGGGTTTCAAAATTTGTTTTAAGCATTTTTGTGTACCCGTTAATGGCGCGAAGGGGCGCACGCAGATCGTGGGAAACAGAATAGGAAAATGATTCCAGTTCTTTGTTAACCTCCTGGATATGTTCTTCGGATATCTTGAGGTCGGTGTTGGCATTGATCAACTCTGTCGCCCGCTTTTCCTTCTCATCGTTTTGATATGCCAATTCTTCATTAGCAACAAGCAATTCTGCGGCCCTGTTCTCTTTTTCATTATTTTGAAAAATCAGTTCTTTGTTGGCAATGATCAACTCTTCCGCCCGCTTTTCCTTTTCATTATTTTGATACGACAATTCTTTATTGGCAACGATCAGCTCCGCAGCCCTGTTTTCTTTCTCGTCATTTTGAAAGGAAAGCTCTTTGTTAGCGATGACCAATTCTGCGGCTCTTTTTTCCTTTTCATCATTTTGATAGGCCAATTCATTATTGGCGATAACTAACTCTGCTGCCCGTTTTTCCTTTTCATTATTTTGAAATGCGAGTTCTATATTGGCTACTGCCAGTTCCGCCGCCCTTTTTTCTTTTTCTTCATTCTGGAAGGCAAGCTCCTCATTAGCAATGACCAGTTCCGCGGCGCGTTTTTCTTTTTCTTTGTTTTGAAAGCCAAGTTCTTTATTGGCGATCACCAATTCTGCGGCTCTTTTTTTTCTTTCACGATTTTGATGAGAAAGTTTTTCGTAAGTAAGCATTGCTTCTGCCTCGGATCTTTTCCGGCGGCTGATATCCCTTGCTATTTTTGATATGCCGATGATGACACCATCCGAGTCTTTGAGGGGGGATACCATCAGGGAAATATGAAATTGTTCACCATTTTTTTTAACACGGACCGTTTCGAAATGATCGATAGTTTCATTATTGCGTATCCTTTCCAATATATTTTTTTCTTCGGCCGCGAATTCCTGCGGTATGATCATGGAAATATTTTTACCCACCGCCTCTTTTGCAGAGTACCCAAACATTTTTTCACCGCCCTTATTCCAGCTTGTGATGGTTCCATCAAGTGATTTGCTGATAATGGCATCGTCGGATGATTCAACGATGGCAGCCAGGTACGTCATGTAAGCGTCGTCACCTTTGTGATCAGTTTCTTTAGCGTGTGGAAGAATATTTAATGCAGCGGCGGCTCTTTCCTGCTTTTGAAAAGCAAGCTCTTTTTTTGTAGGGGTCGACAGATCCATATTTTATAGGTACTTAGAGTTACATAAACTACTAGTCTTAATTATCTTGCATGCAGTATTACCAGCTTTTGTTAAAAGCACTGATCCGGACTAAAGGAATTAATGGCAATTTTCAGGACGAGCCTGGACTGCTTCCTCAATAATTTTTTCAAAAATGTTTGCTTGTTTGTACAAAGAAGTGTTAGAAGGGGGCAATGGTATTGACCAACCTAAATTGTGATCGGCCAGGAAACAGTAGAATGACTGGCAACGGGAATGGTCGAAATTTGGCAGAGTGTTGAACTTTGATCACATATAAATGTAGCCTTATTAAACAACAACAGAAGCTTTATTTTTGCAATATCGTTTCGGCGTTGTAACCTGTTGAAGAGCAGTGTAGTCGTTTAGCTACAAGCGTTCTGCTTACGATATTTTGCATGTTTTTCCTTGGGAATTCAAACCAACCTCAAGGGAATATCTATCAGTATGGTGCAACCCTTGCCAATGGAAGAGCTGACGTCAAATTTCCCTGAAAACAATTCGGCACGTCTCTTCATGTTTGCAAACCCGATCCCATTTTTTGTTGACTCCATATCAAAGCCAACTCCGTTATCCAATACTTTCATTTTAATGCTTTTGGGATCCATAGATAAGGAGATCTCGATACGCGTAGCATCTGCATATTTCAGGATGTTCTTTAGTTGTTCCTGTAATATCCTGTAAAGGTTGAGTTGGATCTCACGACTTAGTAAACCAGTATTTACGCCATCATCGACATTAAGACAAACCTTTATTTTGTTTTCGATATTGCACATGTCCGCCAACCTTTTAAATGCTTCTTCCAAAGTTTCTTCATTAAAAAAAGCTGGTGCAAGACGATGTGAAAGGTTTCGTATCTCCGCTAATGAAAGGCTGATATATCCCCTGCATTGATCAAACAGGTCTATTTTAGATTCGGGCAATGCGTCTTTAAGCATACCCAGGCTGAGTAGGCTACCCACCAGTATCTGGCATACGTTCTCATGCAACTCTCCACCAATTTCATAACGCTCATCCTCCTGCGTTTTTATGATGGCTTTGGTGAGGTTAAGCTCATATTGTTTTTTTTCTGTAATGTCCTTGAAATAAACCGATAGCCCGTCGTCGGTTCCAAAGGCGCTTACACCAAACCATTTGCCAGTGCGATTTGAAAACCCTTCAAAAGTGATCGTACTTTTTTCGCGTGTAGCTTTCTGGTAATTATCATAAAAGATCGGTGAACGGCTGTCGGCAAACATTTCGTGCAGGTTCTTGCCCATCATGTCTGTCATTTTTGTATTCAGCAGTGTTTCGGCCTTCCTGTTCCAATAGGTCACAAATGAATTGGTGTCTATGGCAAAAAAACCATCGTCAATTCTGTCTAAAACTGTATGAAGATGCGCTGCCCGTTTTTCCTTTTCTTCATTTTGAGCCCTAAGCTCTTCATTGGCAAGCATCAGTTCCGCGATCCGCTTTTCGCTCAACTCAAGTTGATGAATGAGCTCCTGTTTTTCCTTTTCTAAATTTTGAGAAACCATTTCGTTGTTCATAAATGTTTGATAAGGTTGTCAATTTAACTGTACATCAAAAAATTCCACTTCGCTATAATCTTTTACGATATTATACAGCGTATCTCTTTCTACAGGCTGGCGTTTTACCTGTTTGATCAATGTCACTAATTCTTCGGTGCTCATTGCCGGCTTTTGTTCTTCGCTGCCGGCCATGCTGTAGATCTTTGTTGAATCATCGATGGTGCCGTCGATATCATTCACGCCGAAGGCAAGACTGAGTTGTGCATTCTGACGCCCCAGCATCGGCCAATAAGCTTTCAGGTGGGGGAAATTATCGAGATAGATCCTTGCAATGGCATAGAGGCGCATGTCTTCCGTGATCGTACTTTCGGCCACCTTGCTCATATCATTATCCTTGTTCCTGAACTTAAGCGGAATAAAAGTATTGAAACCCCCGGTCTTATCCTGCAGTTCTCTCAATCTTCGCATGTGATCGATACGATGTTCATATTTTTCGATATGCCCGTAAAGCATTGTTGCGTTGCTGTGCATACCAAGTTTATGCGCTGCCTCATGAATGGCGAGCCAGCCGTTTGCATCTACTTTGTCGGCACATATTTGTTCACGTATCTCCGGTGCAAATATCTCGGCGCCACCACCGGGAAGACTGTCCAACCCAGCCGCGTGCAATGCTGCCATGCCTTCTTCAACACTTAGTTTAGCTTTTCGGAACATATAATCCAGCTCAACGGCTGTAAATGCTTTTACATGAAGTGCAGGGCGATGCGCTTTTATCTTTTGCATCAATTCAATAAAATAAGCCATGTTCATTTTTGGATGAACGCCGCCAACGATATGTACTTCGGTGATCGGCTTATTATCATAGCTTTTTACAATGTCGAGCATTTGTTCGATGCTCAGTTCCCAGCCTTCTTCCTTATGTGCATATAAACGGGAGTAGGAGCAGAACGCACAACTGAACACGCACACATTCGTGGGTTCGATATGAAAATTGCGGTTGAAATAAGTTTTGTCGCCGTGCAATCTCTCCCGGATAAAATTTGCCAGCGCCCCAACAAAGGCAAGTTCGCCTTTCTCAAAAAGTAGTATGCCTTCCTCATCCGTGATGCGTTGCTTGTCTTTTACTTTTTGGGCGATCTGTTTAAGGCCGGGATCGGTGGTAGAATTTATCAATGTATCGATAGAAGTACTCATCTGGATATTTTTGCAAATTTACGAGGATATTGATACATCTCCATGATGCTTTTGAATCAGAATAAATGTATTATCTTCCGTATCCAAAATAAAACATTGCCATATGAGTATTAAGTTCCGTCTTACAGTAATGAGTTTCCTGCAATTTTTTGTGTGGGGAGCATGGCTGATAACTATCGCGACCTATTTCTTTTCTAACAATATGGGCACTGGCACTCAATTCGGAGCCATTTTTTCAACACTGGCGATCTCATCCATGATAATGCCGGCGTTGACAGGCATTATCGCCGACAGGTGGATGGACGCGAACAAATTGTATGGTATCCTCCACATTCTATATGGCGGGTTCTTGTTTTATGTAACGCAAGTTCACGATGCAGATACACTGTACTGGGTGATCTTTGGTGCAATGATGTGTTACATGCCGACCATTTCCCTTTCTAATTCTATTTCTTATGCAATTCTCATCAAGAACAATTATGATGTGGTAAAAGTTTTCCCCCCGATCAGGGTATGGGGAACCATTGGTTTTATCGCGGCTATGTGGACCACCAATCTTACCGGCAGCAAAGGAAACACCAACCAATTCCTTATCGGTGCTATTTCAGCAGTTGCGTTGGGTATTTATGCATTTACGCTCCCAAAGGTTGCGCCGCAAAAATCAATATCGAAGGATGCTTCTATACTAGAACAATTAGGCTTGACCGCATTTAAATTATTTGCCAAGTACAAAACTGCGCTGTTTTTTATATTCTCCATGTTCCTCGGAGCTGCTCTGCAATTGACGAATATGTATGGAGATACGTTCCTGGATGATTTCAAAAACAATCCCGCCTATGGCCCGGATGCATTTGTTGTAAAATATTCGACGATCATTATGTCAATCTCGCAGATATCAGAAACGGTATTCATCCTAACCATTCCTTTTTTCCTGAAAAGATTTGGCATTAAAAAGGTGATGCTATTCTCGATGCTTGCATGGGTACTTCGTTTTGGATTATTCTCTTATGGTAACCCGGCAGACGGGCTATGGATGATCATCATGTCTTGTATCGTTTATGGAATGGCCTTCGACTTTTTCAATATTTCCGGATCATTATTCGTGGAAACTACCGTCGATACAAAAATACGATCCAGCGCCCAGGGCCTTTTTATGATGATGACGAATGGGGTAGGTGCGTTTTTGGGGAGTAAGATAAGCGGATACCTTATTGATAAATATTTTGTTACCGCAGGGGGTGCAAAGGACTGGCATGGCATCTGGCTAACGTTTGCGGCATATGCCCTGGCAATAGCGATATTGTTCATGATATTCTTTAAACATAAGCATGATCCAAACGCGATCAAGAATATTCATCCGGAAGAAGCATTGCCAGCCGACTAATAAAAAAATGAATCGCTGATTTAAACGGTTACGCTGATTTCGCTGATTGATTGCTTCGCAATCTTTAAGCAGCCATCATAAAAACTAAAAGCTCTCCAATCACTTGGAGAGCTTTCTGCGTAATCAGCGCAATCTTTTATAATCAGCGATCTTATTTGTGCTGCTCGATCTTCTTTACAAAATTCGCTTTAGGCTGTGCACCCACTAATTTATCTACCACTTTTCCGCCTTTGACAAAAAGTATTGCGGGGATGCTGGTAATACCATAGTTCATAGAAACCTGCGGGTTTTGGTCAACATTAACCTTACCAACATTTACCTTGCCGTTGTATTCTTTTGCCAGTTCCTCGATAACGGGAGCTATTGCACGGCAGGGACCGCACCATTCTGCCCAAAAGTCAATTACTGATAAATTCTGCGAGTCAAGTACGTCTGTTTTAAAGTTCGCGTCTGTGAATTCGTGTGCCATAATTAGTATTTTAAGATTTTGATTTCGTTTAGGACAAGAGAGCAAAGTTAACTCCAAATCCGATAATATGCAGGATTGACATATCCACAGTATGTTATAAATGACGAATGGCAGAAGGGTAGCCATTGTGACGGGAAAAGGAGCTACTAGTTGCAAGCCTCAAGGGAGCAGCATGCAAATTTGAAGAGCTTTTCAAGTTTTGAACTTGCCCCCTTGAGGCTTGTAGCTTGAAGCTTTCCCCATGGCTTGCAGCTTGTGGTTTTCTTTTCTATCTTTATAGGCTAAAATTTACTACTATGTATCTAATCAGAGAAGTATTCCAAGCCAAACCAGGCAAGGCAAAGGACCTGGTAAAGATGTTCAAAGCTGCAGGACCTCATTTTGAGAAACTCGGCCAAATGAAAAGCATGAGGGTAATGACTGATGTTGTCAGCACCTACTGGACCGTAGTGGTTGAGTCGGAAACCGAGGATATGGGTAGCTTTTTTTCTAACATGCGCTCCGCGACAATGAGCGACGAGTTGAAAGACATCATGAAGGGGTATATGGATTGTGTGGAAGGTGGGAGGAGGGAGATTTATATGGTGGAATAATTAAGTAAAAAGTCAAAAGTGAAAACCCAAAAGCTGGGGAGCTCATCACTTTTTGGGTTTTCACTTTTGACTTTTGCCTTTTGAATTCTAACCGGTCACAACACTCACCTCTATATCCTTATTCTCATTCAGGAACACGGCTAGGTCGTCGTTCATGGTAAAGCCTTTTTCGAAACTTCGCAGGCCAATTTTTAAATTATTGCGGGAATCTATCACATTGAATTTAAGGAAAGCGTTGCCAGGATTGGCTTTTAGGTTGTTATCGATGAAATCCACGAAGCCATTATCGAGGAACTGCGGCTCCATATCAATGATCACCTGTTTGGTAAGACTTGATTTGACGGTTTCGAGCAGGTGCAGCCTGGCCAGCCTGAAATCGTATTGATCGGTATTATATCGTTGCCTGAATGCACCTTCCACCATAACGATCATGCCTTTCTCCAGGTAATTGGTGTACTTCACATAATCCTCACTCCAAAGCATGAACTCACTCTTGCCGCTATAGTCTTCGATCACCAACACACCGAAATTCTTACCAGCTTTCGTCAGCCTGTGCTGGGCATCGATCACTAGTCCGGCCAGGCGGAATTGCTTACCCGGACTTGGGTGCGTATTCACTGCCAACTTAAACTCATTGTAATCGGCCAGAGGCGTGATATTATAATGACGCATTTCAAACTTGTAATTGTCCAACGGATGCCCGCTCATGTACATGCCCGTAACCTCTTTTTCGTAGTCCAGCTGTACCGCTAACTGCCAGGGTTCGCAAATGGGTAATTTCGGCGGAACGATCTCCGGCATTTGTAAGTCGCCAAACAAAGTGTTGCTCGCATTGGTACTCTGTGCCTGGAAAATACTGCCGAATTTGAGGATCTTTTCCAGCCCGGGAAGGTCGCCGGGTGCCTGGTAAAAGTATTGGGCACGCGTGATATCCTTAAAGCAGTCAAAAGCGCCCGAATAGGCGAGGCTCTCCAATGATTTCTTATTGACTGCCCGATGGTTAACCCGTTTTGCTAGATCATAGATGGAGCTGAATGGGCCGCGTTTATTTCGCTCCTCAATGATGTTTTCAATGGCATTTTCGCCCACACCCTTGAGTCCACTGAAACCAAAACGGATCTCGCCTTTTTGGTTCACGGCAAAGCCATTTTGCGACTCGTTGATATCCGGCCCAAGCACCCTTAATCCCATCCTTTTACATTCTTCCATGAAGAAAGTGATCTTGTCAATACTGCCCGCATGGTTGAGCACGGCAGCCATGTATTCGCTTGGATAATGCGCCTTAAGATAAGCCGTTTGGTACGCCACAAAAGCATAGCAAGTGGAGTGAGATTTATTGAAAGCGTATTGAGCAAATGCTTCCCAGTCGGTCCAAACTTTTTCCAATGTTTCTTTTGCGTGGCCCTTGGCTGTAGCGCCCTCAACAAACTGAACCTTCATTTTATCCAATACCGATTTCTGCTTTTTACCCATTGCCTTACGCAACACGTCGGCATCACCCTTGCTAAAGCTAGAAAGCCTTTGTGAAAGCAACATCACCTGTTCCTGGTAAACGGTGATACCATAGGTTTCTTTCAGGATGTCTTCCATATCCGCGAGATCATACGACACCTGTTTCTTGCCATGTTTTCTATCGATATATTCAGGGATATATGCCATTGGGCCCGGACGATACAAGGCGTTCATCGCGATGAGGTCATCAAATTTATCGGGCTTTAGTTCACGCAAGTATTTTTGCATACCTGGACTTTCAAACTGGAAAGTTCCGTTTGTATCGCCCTGCTGGTATAGTTTATAGGTCTTTTCATCGTTGAGTGGGATATCATCTATCACGATCTTCACACCATGGTTTTGATCGATCAGATGCAATGCCGTCTTTAAAATGCTGAGCGTTTTAAGTCCGAGGAAGTCCATTTTGATTACGCCTGCTTCCTCGATCGTATTGCCTTCAATTTGCGTGAGCCATAGCTCAGAATCCTTTGAAGTAGCCACCGGCAAAAGATCAGTAAGATCTTTTGGAGCGATGATCACCGCCGACGCATGTATGCCGGTGTTACGAACCGATCCCTCCAATATCTCCGCTTCATGCAATACTTTACTTAGCAGGTCGGAACCATTATATATCTCTCTTAGCTTTTTCGCATTCTCCACATCATCCGCCATCAACTGTTCTTTTTCCTCCAATGACTTTTCGCCATTCTTGGCTTCCTTGATGGTGAAAGGAGCATGCAGCAATCTTTTGAGGTTAATACCCGGGCGCTCGGGAACCAGTTTTGATAAGGCCCGGCTTTCCGCCAAAGGAAGATCCATTACCCTCGCCACATCGGCGATGCTCGACTTGGCCGCCATCGTACCATAGGTGATGATCTGCGCCACCTGGTTCTTTCCGTATTTCTGAACAACATAATCGATCACTTTCTGACGGCCCTCGTCATCGAAGTCCGTGTCGATATCGGGCATTGTCTTACGTTCGGGGTTTAGGAACCTTTCGAACAGTAAATTATATTTTATCGGATCGATATTGGTGATGCCGATGCAATAAGCAACTGCACTTCCAGCGGCTGAACCACGACCGGGTCCGACGAACACGCCCATATCACGTCCGGCTTTGATAAAATCACTCACGATAAGGAAGTAACCGGCAAACCCCATATCCCTGATCACACCTAATTCAAATTTTATGCGGTCCTCGCTCTCTGGTGAAAGTATTTTGTAACGTTCTTTTGCGCCTGCCCAGGTAAGACTTTCCAAATAATCATCCTGTGATTTAAAATTGGAAGGCACCACAAAATGGGGGAGAAGGATATCACGTTTGAGATCGAGCAATTCTACCTTATCAACGATCTCGTTGGTATTGTCGATCGCTTGAGGTAGGTCATCAAACACCTTCGACATTTCTTCACCGGTCTTTAAATAAAACTGATCGTTGGGAAACGCAAAACGTTTGCCCTTTGCAAACACGTCGTCATCCGAGAACTCACGCAGGGCAGGGGTGGACTGCTTTTCACCGGTATTGATGCAAAGCAGGATATCGTGCGCATTGAAATCTTTCTGATCAACATAATGTGAATCGTTACTTGCGATGACTTTCACTTTATACTTCTCTGCAAACTTGAGCAACACCGCATTCACTTTTTCCTGCTCGGGTATGCCGTGCCTTTGCAGTTCCACATAATAATCTTCCTGGAAGATATTGAGCCACCATTTGAATTCATTCTCGCCCTCTTCTTCACCTTTTTTTAAAATGGTTTGCGGCACCAGTGCACCGAGGCAACAAGTGGTAGCGATCAGCCCTTCGTGGTATTTATGGATAAGTTCTTTATCAATGCGTGGATACTTGGAATACATCCCTTCGATATATCCCAATGAAGTGAGCTTCACCAAATTCTTATAACCCTGTGCATTCTTCGCCAGCAATATCTGGTGATGCCGCGGATCTTTTTCTTCCTTGCTGAATGTCTTCCTATGCCGATCAGTGGTAATATAGAACTCACAGCCCACAACAGGTTTCACCTTTAATGTGCCATCATCATTCTTATGATTGTATGCCTCCTTTACAAACTCAAATGCCCCAAACATATTACCATGATCGCTGATGGCGAGGGCGGGCATACCATCTGCTATCGCCTTTTTGTAAAGGTTCTTGATCGACGCGGCGCCATCGAGGAGTGAGAATTGAGTATGGACGTGGAGGTGAGAGAATTTCATTTTATAAACACCGGTTTTGCCCCCATACCCTAAAGGGCTGTTAGCGGAAATTCCGTTCTGCAAATATCGTTAAGAAAGGGGATTTGGTGAGATTGGTTTTCCACAACCGGCTAATACCAAGGCGGCAATTTCGTCAGATCATAGGCGCTTATTTCTCCCGGCTCTTCTCTATCCCTATATACCGGAATCCTTAAGATGCAGTCCAGGTTTGTTTCCAGGCTATTGGAAGATATGTCAACATCGAATCGGGGATTGGTAGCGGAAAGGAACTTTACTTCCTTTGTATTATTGATGAAGCTAAATAAGATGTTTACCATACCGATGCAACCGATGTGATTGGCCGCCACGTAACGCAGCAGCACGGGAGCCTCTTCATAAACGTACATGTAACTCGGTGCAGGATCCGTCATGTCACGACCCAGTTCTTTTTTCACCAATGCAATATCGTGTGCTTTGATCTCCGCTATTGATGCAAACTGTTTGAAGGTTAAATATAGGTCCATTTCATTACTGGGATATACCGATTTGTTTTCATCTTCTTCATCATCATTGTACAGCCTGCGATACTGAATATAGTGTGCAGTGGCTTGATTGCGGTGATCGTAATTGAATACGAACTCAGCAAAGAGATGGCCCGTTTTTGAGAAAACTTTGAGGGTTCTGTCCATGAAGTAAGTATTAGGAAGTCGTGCCGGAAATATTAGAAATGGGCTTAAGGCGTGATTTCCATTTTATAAGCGCCCCGGTAATTTCGTCGGAAATGCCCCAGGAGTTGTCACTAAAGTCTTTTTTATAAAGAAAATAATTCATGATCCCGCGATCAAATATTCCCCTGGAAACATCAGTATGGTGTATTATTAACAATGGCAATCCCAGCGCATGGGCCAAACCCCCTTCTATATGGTTCCATTCGGTAGAGAATTGCATGGGATCTTTTATTTTATCATTTTTAATTGAGCCAGCGTCCATCTTTACCTGGGGGTAACCCAAAATGATTGCGCCTTCACACTCATATAATAATTCGATAACTGCATCCATGGGAGCTTTATCCGGGTAATCTGTTGAGCCCACGGTTCTGGGTTGAAGGTCATGGCTTTTTAGAAGACCCATAAAATTCTTTAGTCCTTCCTGGCATGCGGGATCGATCCAGTTTGGTCGGCTCAGAAAAATATTTTTCATATCGATGAAGTTTAGACCTAATGAATGTTACAACAATATACAAATCTTCCAAAACAAATCACTAAAAATAGTCATTTGTAAACGGTTTAAGGAGTTCAAAGAAATCCTTAATGAAACGCTGCATTCATAATCAAATACTTATGTTAAAAAGTTCCTAAGGGGTTGCATTTTCGGAAATGGGGAGTTACCTTTGCGCAGCATTAGAAGAAGAAACTAGATTATTAATTTGTTTGTAGAACAGGACTCAAAGATCAGCGACGATAAACCAGCAAAAGTAAAGAAGTAGCAGACGACTAAAGAACACAAGATTAAGTTGTACTTACGTGTAAACCCCCGATTTTACGTATGAAACACTTATTTTTTGTTTCTGTTGCCTTGGGCATATTTTCAGGAACATCAATATCCGGCAAAGCACAGACCTCCGTGAATATCATGCGGTTGTCGAGTGACGTTGCAGTAACAAATTCCCCTCGATTTATTGAAAGTATAGAGATCAACCCAGCGTTGAGCACAGCGGTTAAACAGCCTGTTGTGGTTAGTTCATTGGCTCCGGCTACGACCAGTAAAAAGCTTGGGAACAATGAATTTGGCTCCGCCATCGAAACCTGCTCATCCCTGCAGTTCAAATACGCACAGATGATGAACGTGGATGTGGAATCTCTTACCAATTCAACCTTATATAATTTTATCGAAGAATGGTGGGCCACCCGTTATCATTACGGCGGCAGCACTAAGAACGGTATTGATTGCAGCGCTTATTCCGGTACGCTGTTGAGCAGGGTTTGGGGAATCAAAACACCCCGTACCGCCAGGGCCATGTATGCAGAAGCAGAAAAAATAGAGCGTGAGAATATGAAAGAAGGCGACCTGGTGTTCTTCAACACAAGGGGCGGCGTAAGCCATGTTGGCGTTTATCTTGGCAATGGTTATTTCACTCATGCCAGCACCGGCAATGGCGTTACCATTAATAACCTGGATGAAAATTATTACAGATCGAAGTTCATTGGTGGAGGAAGGATAGCGGTGAAGTGCGAAGAACAAGACTAAGATATAAAAGACAAAATTAAAAAGTGAAAACCCAAAAGTTGAGCAGCTCTCGACTTTTGGGTTTTCACTTTTTAATTTTGCCTTTTTACTTATTTCCCATCCCCATTTTCTTTTTTATCGTACTCAGTACCGGCACAAGATCCGGCGATAACTTCAACGCAAATGCCCCGCCGCCATACAACAGGATGAAAACGATACTCCTGGTAGTGAGCCCCACAAATCCACTCAAATTCTCAAATAGATAATGACAGGTAAAGAACGCAGCAGCGCCCAGCAGGATGGCATAGATCGTTTTTGCCGTAAATGGTTGCAGTTTGAATTTCTTTAAAAGGAACCAATACCTGATCGCATTGTAGATGGTGAATGTTATAAGGTTTGAAATGGCCGGTCCTTGTACCCCATAATAATATTTGGTAAGAATATAATTCAGCGGAAGGGTTATCGACAGCAGTATCACACCCGTTACAAAGTCGAAGCGCCAAAGTGTGGAAGTGTTGATGATCTGGCCGTTCAAGCCCGTACCCATATCCACGATGCGCATGATACCTATATAGAAGAATATCCATTTGGCAGCGATATAGCCGGGTTGCAAATGAAAACTAAACACAGCATCAGAAAAGTTCAGCCAGATGAGCAGGAACATACCGATCGAAAAAAGCAATTGGTTGATAGAAGAACTGTGATAGATCTTGTCGATCTTATGCATATCCTTATCCTTCCATGCCCGGGATAGTGGTCCGAATGACGCCGAAATGATGCCTCGCTGCGGCGCTTGTATCAGGCCGGTCAGGTTTTGTGCAAGCGTGTAAATGCCTGCCAGCGCCAGTCCGTCGGGCAATACGGCCGCGATCAATATCGAATCAAAAACAGATGAGATCGTAAACACCAGGTTACCGCCATACACAAAGGATGCGAGCACAAGTATCTTCTTAAAAAACCGGCGTGTGACTTTACTCACGGAAAAAGTAAAGGAGATATGCTTTTTATAGATAAGGTAGACCAGCAATATCAACGCAATGACCAAATAGGTGAGTGCATACAATTTTATGAATAGGTCGAATCCCGAGATCACGTGTAGTGCCATCAGCACGATCAGGATGGTGGTTAAGAGCCTGAATTGCACCTCCCGCAAGAAATTCGTGAACACCGATTTTTTCACATGCCAGCCGATCACTTCCAACGTACTGAATAAGGAAAGGCCAATGCCAAAAGGAAATATCCAATAATAATATTTTACAAATTGAGGTGAATTCGCTCCGTACTTCCTTATCACAATGTCCTTGAAATAGATCCCTGCAAGCATTACCAGCACACAACCCAACAACGTAAATAGCAGGGACCATGTGAAGAGATCATTTTTTTTGGGAGGAAGGTGATCATGATAATAGGGAAAGAATTTGTGGATATAAGCAGTCATGCCGAGGTTGGCAAAAGAGTACATCAGCATCGCAACGGCAAGGAATATGCTTACCAGCCCGTACTCCGATTTAGTAAAACCACTGTTTTCCCTGGTAAATAAATAAGTATTGACAAAGCCAACAGCAAAGCCGAAATACACAACCATTGAAGAAATGATGCTTTGCCTTCTGATCTGGCTCATAATGCTAAATTAATCACAGATTACCATGAATCATCAGATTTCACAGATTATTCGTAGAAGAGTTCCGAAGTTTTAGAAACTTCGGAAGTCTATGGAGACGATCTGCGGAATCTGCGCAATCACCTAATCTGTGATTTTCTTGACTTTGATGTAGAAATTCGGATCCACAGAAAACGTATTATCACCTTCAGGATATAAATTCAGCGTCTTCCATTCTTCAGTCGGCTTTATCCATTGATCCGTTTTGAAATGGATCTTCAGCGGCAGGTTGAATCCTTTTACACAATTCGTCCAACGATAGCTTAGTTTGTAGCCATCCTGTTTATATTCTAATACCGGAAGTTCTGTGTTGCGCAGGTACTGGTCGAATATCTTACTAAGATCAACCTTGGCCGTTGCGCTCATATAATCTTCCACCTGCTTTGTGGTAACGGTTTGATGGTAGAATTTTTTATTCAATCCCCTCAATATCTGCCTGAACAATTCATCATTATTCAACGACTGGCGGATGGTGTGCAGCATATTTGCGCCTTTATAATACATGTCCGTTGATTCAGATTCTTTATTAACGCCATAGGATGAAATGATCGGGTTCTTGCTCACGACGTTCTTTCGGATTCCGCGATTGTATTCATTTCCCGCCTCTTTGCCATACCAATAATCGGTGAACAGGGTTTCGCTATAACTCGTAAAACCTTCATGGATCCACATATCGGCAATGTCCTTGCTGGTGATATTGTTGGCAAACCATTCGTGACCGCTTTCGTGCACGATGATGAAATCCCATTTCAATCCCCAGCCACTATTGCTAACGTCGTTGCCGCGATAACCGTTTTGGTAATTGTTGCCATAAGCCGTTGCGCTCTGGTGTTCCATGCCGAGATGTGGCGCATCTACAAGTTTGTAACCATCTTCGTAAAAGGGGTAGGGGCCAAACCAATATTCAAATGCCTTCATCATTCTTGCAGCATCTTTAAAGTGTTCCTGTGCCTTGCTGAGATTATAATCCATCACCCAATAATCCATATCCAAATTTCCTTTCTCACCTTTATACACTTCACCAAAATGAACATACTTGCCGATATAAGGAATGATGCAATAATTATTGATGGGATTCACCACGGCCCAATCGTAAGTAGCCGTGCCGTCGTGGTTGTCGATCTTTCCGCGATAACGGCCATTGCCCACGCACATCAATGAATCCGGACAAGTGATATGCATTTCCGCACTATCCGGCTCATCCGCCTGGTGATCCTTGCATGGATACCAAACGCTGGCGCCGAGACCCTGGCAGGCAACAGATATCCAGGGATTTTTGTTTCGGTCTTTCTTCCACATCACGCCGCCATCCCAAGGTGGACGAATGGCGATGCGGGGTCTACCATGATAATATATAGTCATAGGACCGATAACCGTTGCAGGAGTCAAAGCGTACGGAATAAGATAGGCATTTCCGTCACGTGTCAAATGGTCGCCTATTAAAACTTGTTTATGACCATAAGTACTGGTCCTTATAATGCTATCTATAACTAACCCGGTCTGCAGATCAATTTGCATGATTGTACCAGTCTTAATTACTTTGAAATGTATAATGTTGTACCCACTAATCGTGCTATCATCAAGATTAAATTTCACATGCAGGTCATACTTCGTTACATTCCACCAATTTCTCGAAGGGCCATAAGTACCTCTCAATGTATCTGCATGTGTAAAGGATTCTTTCTTTGCCCCCAATTGTGCGTTGGACGAATTAACAATTAAGAACGAACAATTAATAATTAAGAAAGCTTTTAAGATTTGTCGCATCTGTATCTGGATAAATGATAATTATAAATGCTAATTTAGTTTTCTTTCTTATCATAAATGAGCCGTTCAAACAATATTTGCAAATTCTTTGCTGTTATGGGAAAAGGAACACGGAGGCAACGAAGGTGCACGGAGATAACGGAGTTAAACTCCGTGCCCTCCGTGATTCTCTGTTATCTCCGTGTTCCTTTCCTCTTAATTATAACCGCGGCCCTTTTTTCTTGTGCTTCCCACAAACATCCTGATAAGAAAATTTTTAGGTACAACGAAAGCAACGGCATCTCTACACTCGATCCGGCATTCGCAAAGAATAAGATGATCATGGCGATGATGCACCAGTTGTATTCAACACTGGTGCAGAATGATAGCAACCTGCAGATGGTGCCTTGTTTGGCTAAACGCTGGGATATCTCAGGCGATAATCTCATGTTCACTTTTTATTTAAGAGATGATGTGTATTTCACTGATGATGCTTGTTTCCCAAATGGCAAGGGGCGAAAGTTAAATGCTCATGACGTTGAATATAGTTTCAAAAGAATAATGGATAAGAGCACGGCTAGCCCGGGTGCATGGATATTCAATAACCGGGTGGATTCTGTCAATGCTTTCACCGCATTGAATGATTCGGTGTTTCAACTAAGACTTGCACGTCCGTTTCAATCCATACTGGGAATATTGAGCATGCAATATTGTTCCATCATTCCTAAAGAAGCGGTAGAAAAATATGGTAGTGATTTTCGTCGCCATCCCGTCGGTACGGGACCTTTTAGCTTTGTTGCCTGGGAAGAAGGGCAAGCGCTCATCTTAAAAAAGAATGAAAACTATTTTGAGAAAGACGAAGCAGGCAACGGCCTTCCATACCTCGATGGTATCAAGGTCACATTCTTCGATAGTAAGGCAACAGAATTTTTGGAGTTTCAACAAAACCGCCTCGACTTCATCGATGATATCGATCCATCTTTCAAAGATGAAGTGCTTACCAAAACGGGCAACCTTAAAAAAGAGTGGGAGGGAAAGCTCGAATTACACAAGCATCCTTATCTCAATATAGAATACCTCGGTATTTTAATGGATGATAAGAATGAACTCGTAAAGCAATCACCGCTGCGATCGCAAAGGATCAGGCAGGCTATCAATTATGGTTTTGATAGAAAGAAGATGATGTTGTACCTGCGCAATTCCATTGGCATTGCAGCTGAGAGTGGATTTACACCATGTGGATTGCCCTCCTTTGATTCTGTTGCGGTGAAAGGATATCACTTCGATCCGACCAAAGCAAGACAGCTTTTGGCCGAAGCAGGTTATCCCAATGGTAATGGACTTCCTTCGATCAAATTGCTCACCATTCCCATTTACGGAGATCTTGGAACTTATATTGCCAACGAATTGCGGCAGATCGGTATCAATGTACAGGTGGAAGTGATGCAGAAAAGTTTATTGATGGAGCAAACGGCAAAATCACAGGCGCCGTTCTTCCGAGGTTCGTGGATAGCAGATTATCCGGATGCCGAAAATTACCTCAGCGTTTTTTATAGCAAGAATCCTGCGCCGCCAAATTATACGCGTTATAATAATCCGGCCTACGATTTGCTCTATGAAAAAGCATTGTCAGAAAAAAATGATTCACTGCGCTATAAATTATACCAGCAAATGGATCAGTTGATGATCAATGATGCACCGCTGGTACCGCTTTGGTATGATATGGCGATACACCTGGTGCATACCAATATCAGGAATTTTCAGCCAAACAGTTTAAATTTGTTGGAGTTGAGAAGAGTTCGAAAAGAATGAGCTGCAAGCTTCAAGGCACAAGGGAGAAGCCTGCAAAAAACAAAAAGCTCCTAAAGTTATCGTGCTTGTTCCTTGCGGCTTGCTGTTTGAGGCTTCTTAAAATAAATAAGATGACTATATCAAAAAAAATGATCGTGTTTTTTGGATTGGCTGTTTTTATGATCATCGCGATGGCGGCAATGAAACCCGTCAAAGGCAGAGATGATTTCAAAAACCTGCAGATCTTGCCAAAAAATATTTCAGTGGATTCGCTGAATGGTATCATGGACAGCTATAAAAAAGCATTGGGCGTTAATTGTGGTTTTTGTCACGTAATGAAGGACAAGAACGGACTGGAAGACTATGCGAGTGATGACAATCGCCACAAGAACCAGGCCCGCGATATGATGCGGATGACAATGGATATCAATAAAAAATATTTTCCTTCAGGCGCTAAGTATATTGAAACGGTGAACTGTAATACTTGTCACCAGGGCCGTTCGGAGCCGCCGGAAGGTAATTAAGAATTAATAATTGATAATTAATAATTCTCTCGATTCGAATCAGCTTTCCTATTTCGCAAACTACTTTGGATTGAAAAAATTATTAATTGTTAATTTTTAATTATTAATTCAATTTAACTCTTCAATTTTTCAGAAAAGGCCTTGCGAAACTTCTCCACCTTCGGCCTTATCACAAACTGGCAATACCCTTGCCCTGTATTATTATTGTAATAATCCTGGTGGTATGCTTCTGCAGGATAAAAAACGGTGAAGGGTTCGAGCGTAGTGACGATCGGATCTTTGAACACGGCACTTTTGTCTAGCTGCTCCTTATATTTCTCGGCGATCTCTTTTTGCCCTGCATCATGATAGAAGATCACGCTGCGATATTGCGTACCTGTGTCTGCTCCCTGGCGGTTGAGTGTAGTTGGATCATGTGTTTGCCAGAATATCTCCAGCAATGCTTCAAAGCTGATCTGTGCAGGATCGTATTCGATGTGCAGGCATTCTGCAGCGCCGGTTGTGCCCGTGCATACTTCTTTGTAACTTGGATTTTCAACATCTCCGCCCGCGTAACCACTGGTTACTTTTATTACGCCTTTCACTTGTTGAAATATCGCTTCGGTGCACCAAAAGCAGCCATTGCCGAGGGTGGCAAACGAGGTCGTTGAAGAATTATTTGTTGTCATATTATAGATATTAACGCAAAATTAGGTGGCTTGGTTTAGCTTGCCGTTTTTATTTGAATAGTTTTAACAGCCCCATTGGGGCAACGTGTTTATAGCAGAATAAAATTAAAATGTCGTTAAACTCCGTAGGAGTTCCGTAAAATTGCACATTACGTAGCTCCTCTGGAGCTGACTACCGGTTTTATTGTTTAACTATAAACACGGAACTCTTACGGAGTTTGCCCAATTCGACATGCTAAATTATAAACTACTAATTCGTTTGCTTTCGTTCTGCTCATTGCTGTTTTTGTTACCTTCATGTCAAAGCAATAATCAAAGCCAAATGGAATCCTGCAAACCATATGCCTTCCGCTTAAAACCGGGACAAGATCTTAAACAGGCCATCGAAAAACTGGTCAAGGAAAAAAATATCAAGGCGGGTTGGATCAGCACTTGTGTAGGAAGCCTTACTCACTACAATATCCGTTTTGCTAATCAACCCAATGGCAGCAGCGATAGTGGTCATTTTGAAATTGTGAGTCTTACAGGAACAGTTTCCATCAATGGGTCCCATCTTCATATCAGCCTCAGCGACAGCACGGGAAAAACGATCGGGGGACATTTGATGGATGGGTGCAGCATCTATACCACCGCGGAGATCGTAATACTGAGCAGCGATGATTTCATTTTTAAAAGAGAAAAAGATGGAACTACGCCGTGGGACGAATTGCAAGTAGAAGAGAAGCAATAGGCAACGCAAAAAAAGGTAAAAAAAAATCGCTGATTAAGCGATTGCGCTGATTCCGCTGATTGTATTTGCCTGCGGCAAATATTTATTCAACCTATAGGCGCCCATTTTTTCCGAAGGAAAAAAATCTGCGAAATCGCCAACAATCGCTTAATCTGCGATTTTATTTTTTCATTTTCCTCATAACCTCTCAACGATTTACATTTAAGTATCTTTGCCTTCTTTAATCTAAAAATACAAAGAGGGTAGTTGGGGCATGAAATTTTTTCCGCAATCCGCACTTGTTCAACTGGAATACAACAAGATCAAAGACTTGCTGGCACTCCATTGTCGCACCGAATACGCGAAAGATAAGGCGGCCAATCTTCGCATCCACACCAAAAAAGAATTCATCGAAAAAGAATTGCAGCAGACCAATGAATTCAAATTACTTTCTTCTGCCGGACTGCATTTCCCCAATGATTTTATACTGAATCTTCAGAAAGAATTAAAGCTGCTGGGTATCCCCGGGGCGGTGTTAACTGGTGAACAATTTTTACAGATCCGCAAGCTCGCTGCCAACACAAATAATATCTTTCGTTGGTTCGATAAGGAACGACGCCTTGCATACCCGGCGCTGACAGATGTGATCGACGATTCTTATTATGAAAAGCAGATCATCGACTCTATCGACGAGATCATCGATGAGACAGGAAATGTAAAAGACAGCGCCAGCGACGAACTGGCAAATATCCGGATGAATCTCTTTCGCAAGCGCAATGAACTGCGGCGACTGTTTGATAAGATCATCAGCAAGATGAACAAGCTCGGTTATCTCGCAGATATTGAAGAGAGTTTCATGAATGGGCGGCGGGTGCTGGCAGTATTTGCCGAACAAAAAAGAATGATCAAGGGGATATTACATGGAGAGAGTGATAGTAGACGTACAACCTTTATTGAACCCGAAGAAACAACCGAGCTCAACAACACGATATTTTCATTGGAGCAGGATGAAAGCCGGGAAGTATATCGCATTTTGCGAACGCTCACGCAGGACCTCAGTGTTTATTCTTCCTTGTTAAAGATCTATCATGATATTGCCGGTGAATATGATTTCATTGGCGCCAAAGCAAAGTTTGCAAATGAGGTCAACGGCAATTATCCAAAAGTGTACGACAAGGCGCACGTGCAATTGTTGGAAGCTTATCATCCTTTGCTATTGTTGTATAATCGTACCAACAACAAACCCACCATACCAGTAACCATCAGCCTGAATGAGAAGCAACGGATCCTGGTTATCAGCGGTCCAAATGCAGGCGGCAAAACGGTTACATTAAAAACAGTAGGGCTATTGCAACTGATGATGCAAAGTGGTTTGCTTGTGCCTGTTCACCCCGATAGCGAAATGGGCATCTTCAAACAACTGATGATCCATATCGGCGATACACAGAGCCTGGAATTTGAATTGAGCACTTATTCATCGCACCTCAAGAACATGAAATATTTCATGGAGAATGCGAATGGTAAAACGCTTTTCTTCATCGATGAACTGGGCAGTGGCAGTGATCCTAACCTGGGCGGCGCATTCGCAGAAGTGATCATGGAAGAGTTGGCGTTGAAACATAGCTTCGGTATTGTTACCACCCACTATCTCAATTTAAAAGTGATGGCCAATAAGGTACCGGGCATTATAAACGGCGCCATGCAGTTTGATGAAAAGAACCTATTGCCCTTATATCGATTGATCGTTGGCAAGCCCGGCAGTTCTTATACATTCTCAATTGCGGAAAGAATAGGATTGGAGAAGCGCCTGATCGAGAAAGCAAGAAAATTGGTTGACGAAGATCATTTCACTTTGGACAAATTACTCAACCGCACTGAACAGGACCTGCAGCATATCGACAAAGAAAAAGATGAGTTGAAAAAACTGCTCAAAGAAAATGAGCGCCTCAAAGCTGAGATGCAAAAAGTGCTTGATAAAGAAAAGCACGAGCAGGAGCTGGAAAAACTTCGCCTTCAAAATAAGATGTCGGAGGAAAAACTGGCTTACTTAAAAGATATGGAACGGCGCTTAAAAGCAATGGTGATCGAATGGCGCAAAGCTGAAGACAAAAACAGCGTTGTAAAAATGATCCATGCCCTTTTATTCCGTCAAAAAGAGAAGATGGTGACGGAAAAGCAGCAGAAAAAGATCAATGAGAAATTTGAGGAAGTGGGAGGCGAGGTGAAGGTTGGCGATAAAGTGAAAATGAAGCAAAACCGCAATACCGGCATCGTAAAGGAGATCAATGGCAAAAAAGCCGTGCTACAGGTGGGTGTGATGCCGATGACGGTGGCGTTGAAGGACCTGGTGGTGGTGAAGGATAAGGTTAGTGAATAATTGATAATGGATAGTTGAGAATGTTTCAACTCATCTCAACATGCAGAATAAGTAGAACACTACCGTACGAAAATTTATATTAAGTCCCGAATCCAGGGCGTTTCAGCCCATAACTCAAACAACTTTCTAAGAAGTTTTGGAAGAAAACCTTCCTGCCCGTATTTTTGCCGCGGAGAGATGGCAGAGCGGTCGAATGCGGCGGTCTTGAAAACCGTTGAAGCGCAAGTTTCCGGGGGTTCGAATCCCTCTCTCTCCGCAAATCCTGAGAAATCGGGATTTTTTTATGCCCTTTACGGCAGAAACGAGGGAAACTGGGATCATACGAAGGTATTCCGCCCTCTCGTTCTCTGCGGTAAACTGAGTTATCTTTACATATAAACAAATCGCCATGAAATATCAATTCTCCTCCCTCGTTCTCATCGCCCTCATCGTTTCTTCCTGCGGTTCCAGCAAAAAAACAACGACGACCACGGGCGACGATGGCAAGATCAGCATCACTTTCGTGCAGATGAATGATGTGTATGAGATCGCTCCGCTGAGTGGTGGAAAGGAAGGTGGCATGGCAAGAGTGGCTACCATCAAAAAGAAATACCTCGCAGAAAACCCAAATACTTACCTGGTGATGGCCGGGGATTTTTTAAGTCCATCAGTTTATAATAGCCTGCCGTATGAAGGCAAAGCGATAAGGGGAAGGCAAATGGTGGAAGCCATGAATGCGGCAGGAACGGATATCGCTATTTTTGGTAATCATGAATTCGATATCAAAGAGGCCGAACTGCAATCAAGGATGAATGAATCGCATTTCGATTGGATATCTTCCAACAGTTTTCACAAGCAGGGAGATAATATCTCGCCATTTGAAAAAAATAAAAACCCTATTCCCGAATCCTGGATAAGAACCTATACCGACGCTGATGGAACCACAGTTAGAATAGGCTATATCGGCCTTACTATTCCTTTCACCAAAACGGCTTACGTTACTTATACCGATCCACTTGCTGCCGCAAAGAAATTATATGCCCAGTTAAAGGATTCGGTAGATGCGGTGATCGCCATCACACACCAGGCGATACAAGACGATGAAATTCTTGCAAAAGAAATACCTGGATTGGCATTGATCATCGGCGGACATGAACATGATCAGCGATTTGAAAAGATCGGAAATATCTATATCACCAAATCGCTTGCCAACGCAAAATCTGCCTATATCATAAAAGTGACCATCAACAAAACAAAACATAAAGTAAGCGTAACCCCAGCACTTGAAGTGCTGAACGAAAATATTGCATTGGATAGCGCAACAAACGCGGTGGTGCAAAAATGGGTAACCATCGCCGATAAGAGTTATGATGCTTTGGGTTTTGATCCACACAAAGTTGTGTTGACCAATTCAGAACCATTGGATGGAAGAGAAACAGAGATCCGTTCGCATCCCACCAATCTTACCAAAATGATCATCAAATCCATGCAGTTCGCATCCAAACAAGCTGACGTGGTGATCATGAATGCGGGCTCGATACGCGTGGATGATATATTACAAATGCCCGTGACGCAATATGATATTTTACGCACTTTGCCATTTGGTGGAGGAGTGAAAGAAGTAGATATGAAAGGAAGTTTGTTGGTACAGATATTAGATGCCGGTTTAAAAAATTACCGCACGGGTGGTTATTTGCAATATAACGAAGACCTGCACCGCGACGATGCTTCAGCGAAATGGATGCTCAACGGAACGGCGATCGATGAAGGAAAGATATACCATGTTGCGCTAACGGAATTCTTATTAACCGGAGGTGAAGCGAACCTAGGATTTCTAAAACCTGATAACCCGGCAATAACTAAAGTATATGAACTGCCGACGGCGGATATAAGGGCCGATGTGAGGAAGGTAATATTGTATTATTTAGAGAAGAAGTAATTCAAAAGTAAAAAGTAAAAATTCAAAAGGCTGACGTTTTGAATTTTTACTTTTTACTTTTGAATTTACATTACATGACAAGTTTCTTCATCTTCACCTTCTCATTCACATTAACCGTTGAATTCCTCACACACAATTCTGTTTGCAATACCACTGTTTCAAATTCGGTGATCGGTCGTTTGGCTTCGATCAGTTTGATGAGTAGCTCTGTTGCGATCTGTCCCATTTCAAAAGCGGGTTGTTTAACCGCAGTCAAACTCGGGTCTATCAATTCTACCAATGCTGAATTGGTAAACCCGACAACGCCAACATCAGCCGGTATTTTAATATCCAGTGCTTTTAGAGCCGAAAGGCAACTAATGGTAAGCCTGTCGCCGGCACAGAAAATAGCATCCGGTCTTTCCTTCATCTGCATCAGGTCCTTTATCGCGTCTTCGATCTCAGCGATGATCATGCCACCATGATTGCAGAATTTCACGTAACCATCATTCACCGGGATATTATTGTCGATCAATGCCTGGGTATAGCCGTCCATTCTTTCGCGTGAGATAGAAAGATGAGGCGAACTGGCCAGGTGTGCGATCCTTGTGAAACCCGAATTGATCAAATGCACAATGGCATCATAAGCGCCTTTATAGTTATCGGCAACAACTTTGAATGTTTTTATCTCGTCGGTCACCCTATCGAAGAAAACGATGGGCAATCCTTTTTCGTGCAGTTTTTTAAAATGATCCACATTATCCGTTTCGGTGGAAAGCGATACCAGCAATCCATCTACTGAGCGGGAGGAGAGATGCTCCACATTCACGATCTCCCGGTCGTACGATTCATGGCTCTGCGAAATGATAACGTGGTAACCGCGGTTGTAAGCGATGGATTCTATACCGTTAATCGCCTGCGAAAAAAAGTTATTGGCGATCTCACAAACTACTACGCCGATGGAACGACTTCTGCGCTCTTTCAAACTCAATGCAATGGGATTGGGGCGATAATTGAACCGCTCGGCATATTCCATCACCATCCGTTTTGTTTCCTGGCTGATCTCATGACTTCCCCGAAGGGCGCGGGAGATGGTAGAAGTTGACAATCCAAGCGCTTTGGCGATGTCTTTTATGGTTATAGCTTCGTACATTAATTTCAGTTCTTGCAGCGTCCGCGAGCCCGCAACTGTCTAGGAATTAGGCTGCAAACGATACCGGCAACGATTGCGTAAAAAAATCAATTCAATATTAAAAATATCTTGGAAAATCTCTGTAGCATTGACCTTCCGTTCTCCTTGTAAATTACGAATAAGTTTTGATTCAGTAGACGATTGCTTATAATAAAAAGATTGCCCTTTTATTAACCTGTATTACTAAACACCGCTATATGAGAAATGCTATTATCTTACTCACAGTTTTATTTTTCCTGCCTTTTACTTTACTGGCCCAAACCAAAGTCGTGAAGGGAAGGATATTGGATGAGAATGGCAAGCCTGTTCAGGGCGCCACTGTGGCCGTTAGGGGTTCCAAAACGGGCACACAAACCGATAAGGACGGGAACTTTACGATCACCGTGCCTAACGCTACCGCCACGCTTACTGTTTCGTCAGTTGGATATGGCACGCAAAACGTCAGCGCAGGTAACGGAAATGTTTCAGTTCAAATGAAACACGAATCAACCACCGGTGATGAAGTGGTCGTGATCGGGTATCAAACTATTAAGAAAAAAGACCTGCTCTCATCTGTTTCTTCCGTCTCTGCGAAAGACTTGAGGGATGTTCCTATCACCTCAGCTGCAGAGATGTTGAATGGAAGGTTAGCTGGTGTTACGGCTACTACAGCAGAGGGTTCGCCTGATGCACAGATAAGGATCCGTGTTCGTGGCGGTATGTCGATAACTGGCAGCAACGACCCTTTGTTTATTGTAGATGGGGTGCAGGTGGAAAATGCGCTTAACAGCATTGCACCGCAGGATATTGAATCAGTTGATGTGCTAAAAGATGCAGCGGCCACGGCTATTTACGGGGCAAGGGGTGCCAACGGTGTTGTCATTATCACAACTAAAAGTGGCAAACCGGGTAAACTGAAAGTAAGCTACAATGCATTTGCGGGTATAAAGTTCCTTGCAAAAAAATTGGAAGTATTAACGCCGTATGATTATGTGATCTACCAGTCCGAAAGGTCTAGGGGGAGCAGTACGGATAGTACAACCTTTGGCAAGAATTTCGGCACCACATGGGATACATTAAAAAACTACCTGACCGTAAGACCGATAGACTGGCAGGATGAAGTTTTTGGAAATACCGGTGTTTCCACCATGCATAATGTTGCTGTTTCCGGCGGAAAAAAATGGTGGACCTTCAGTTTGGGATATACTTTTAATTACGACAGGGCAGTGGTGGTCAGTTCAAGTTTTAAAAGACATCTGTTGAATTTAAAAAATGATTTCACGATCACTAAAAAATTAAAAGTAGGTGTTGCGATGAGAGCTCAGCACCAGGATGTATTTGGTGCTGGCGTTTCTGACACAAAGGGTTCTTCCTATAATCGTTTGCGAAATGCCGTTAAATTCAGGCCGTTCCTTTCATCAGGCCAGGATATTGATGATACAGATCCATTGGCCGATATTAATGTGGGTAATGGGTTAAACCTCGTGAACCCTATAACACTGGCGGCTTCTGAATACAGGGGAAAAGTACTTAGCGTCTTTAATTTTAGCGCTAATGCTTCTTACAAGATAACGAAGAACCTAACCTTCAGAACAGTCTTTGGATTTGATAATAGTTTCCTAACCGATGAGCAATTTAGTGACACACTTACTCCTTATTCAATTATTTCAGCTTCCCGGAAACCCATTGCACAAATGGATTCCACAAGGATAAAAACAACGACTAATTCCAACACATTGATCTATTCTGTAAAGGACTGGAGGTCGAAACATGACCTTGATGTATTGATCGGTCAGGAAACCTATGACCTGAGAACTACTGCCAAGTCAAATCAAATCAAGTTGTACCCGAGTTTCACTGATCATAATGAAGCCTTTAAACACCCGGAACTTGGAACTCCTTCCGCCGGCTATTCTCCACAAAAGCGAACGGTAACACGTGCTACCAGTGCTTCTTTTTTCGGCAGGATAAATTATGGTTATATGGACAAGTACCTGTTGTCACTTAATTTCCGGGCCGATGGTTCTTCAAAATTTAAGGAGGGAAGAAATTGGGGCTATTTCCCCGGTGCTTCTTTTGCCTGGAGGGTGAAGAAAGAATCATTCATGGAGAATGTAAGCGTCATCAATGACCTCAAATTCAGAGTGGGCTGGGGATTGGCTGGAAATAACCGTATCGCTGACTACCAGTACCTGACTTCATTTAATTTGAACAATGTTTATTATGGTGTAAACAATGTGCCGATTCCGGGATTTTCTGAAGCTGCATTAGCAAATCCTTTTTTACAATGGGAATCAACAGAGAACCGCAACCTGGGAATGGATATTACATTTTTAAACAAGCGATTCGATATGAGTGTGGATGTTTATGATAACAGATCCAAGGATCTTTTGCTAAACGTGCCTATTGATCCTACTTACGGTTTCGGTTTCCAATATCAAAATATAGGGAAAACATCTAACAAAGGAATTGAGTTACAATTAAATGCCAACATAGTAAATAAAAAGAATTTTACCTGGAGAGCAAGTCTCAACCTTGCACACAATGAGAATAAAGTTGTAGCGCTTGGTGTAGGTCAAACCACTCTTTTCCCTGCCGCAAGCTGGGGTGTTTCAGGACAGCCAACCGATTATATAACTAAAGTTGGAGAAGTGGTTGGTTCAATGTGGGGGTTGGTTAATGATGGTTTCTACCATGTTTCTGATTTTGACTATAACTCAACAACGATGGTTTATACTTTGAAAGCAGGTGTTGTTTCGGATTTCCCAATTATTGGTCCTGTTCAACCAGGCTCTATTAAATTCAAGGATCTTAACGGCGACAAATCTGTAGATCTTGTAAACGACAGGCAGATCATCGGCAATCCTACGGCAAAATTCACGGGAGGCTTGAACCAACAGTTCACTTACAGGCAGTGGGATGCGAGCGTATTTGTAAACTTCTCTTATGGAAATGATATTTATAATGCCAATAAAATTGAGTTTACGAACGGTTACTCAAACAATTCAAACATGCTGGCAATAATGGCAGGTCGCTGGAAAACAGTTACTGAAACTGGTGCTACAGCACAATACGTGACCAGTACCGGGCAGGTGATAGGCATTGATCCGGCCTCACTTGAGGCATTGAATGCCGGCGCAACGATCTGGCAACCACTTAAAAGTGCAGGCGCATTTTATCCAAGTTCATGGGCCATTGAAGACGGTTCATTCCTCAGGATCAATAATGTGACGATAGGTTATAATTTACCTACCAGGAAGATCTCCAGGTTGGGGTTAAGTAAACTGCGTTTCTATGTTACGGCAAATAACCTGCATGTCTTTACTAAATATACAGGCTATGACCCCGAAGTAAGCGTCGCCAACTCGCCTTTAACACCAGGTCTTGACTATTCAGCCTATCCAAAAAGCCGTAGTTTTGTTTTTGGTATAAATGCAGCATTCTAAAAAAAATAAACCTTTTTATATGTACACAAAATATTTTAATAAACTAACGATCATCGCATCATTGTTTATGTTGTTTGTTGTCAGCGGTTGCAAAAAATATTTAGATCAGCAACCCATCACCAGTTATGGGCAAACGGTTGTTTTTAGCGATGTGCCTAATACCGTCAGAGCGGTGGCCGGTGCATACAGCAGGCTCGTTGGAGATGCCGGATTTGGCATACGATTAAGCCTGTATTACACAGTAGACCAGGATGAAATGCAGGGACCAACGGGCGCTGGTGACAATGACCGCAGGGATATTGCTCGTTATGCTGCCACCTCGGGTAATGCCCAGGTATCGGCTCCATTTAACCAGTTATTTACGGGAATTGAATATGCGAATACTTGTATTGACAACATCCCAAAAATGGATATGTACACCGGAGGTTCGGCACAGGAACAAAAGCAATTGCAGCGCCTATATGGTGAAGCGCTTACATTGCGTGCCCAGTTTTATTTGGAAGCTGCTATGATCTGGGGCGATCTTCCAGCGCATTTTCAATCGGCTGCTGTACAGGCGCTTGGTAACCCGTTTCCTGCAAAAACAAATAGGGACAGTTTATATGATGTATTGTTGGCTGATCTCAAAACGGCGGAGGACCTCGTGCCATGGCGCAATGAGTTAGCAGCAATTGGTGACAACCAAGATGAAAGAATAACCAAGGGTGCAGTAAAGGGGCTACGTGCAAGGATTGCTTTGTTCAGGGGAGGATATGCATTAAGGCAAACAGGCGGCATTCAGCGTGGATCAAATTACTTGACCTACTACCAGATAGCCAGGGATGAATGTAACGACATCATTAATTCGGGTCAGCATAGTCTGAACCCTAGTTTCAAAGGTTTATGGAAGGACCAAGTCAACGCACATGCAGTAGCGGATCCAAATGGTGAATTGATGTTTCAGGCAAGCGCCTTCGGACTAAGCTCTCCGGAGGATACCAAATTGGGTTATTACAATGGTCCAACTGTAAACGGACTAGGCAACAAGAGTATCAATGTAATGCCAAACTTCTTTTATCTTTTTGACTCAACAGATCTTCGCAGGGACGTAACCTGTGCTGTTTATAACGTTGCAGCAAATGGCAGTACTAAAGTAGGCCAGGCGATCACTGCCATCTGTGACGGCAAATACAGGAGGGACTGGATCACCAATCCATCTATATTGCCTACAAACCAGGTTCAATATCTTGGTTTGAAATGGCAAATACTGCGCTACTCCGACGTATTGCTAATGTTTGCTGAGGCTGAAAATGAGATCAGTGGCCCAACCACAGCGGCTTACAATGCTTTCAACATGGTACGCCGCAGGGGATACGGACGAGCAATTAACACCGTCAACACCGACATCGATGCTCCGGCAGGATTAAACAAGGCCACTTTCTTCCAATGGATCGTTCGCGAAAGATCATTAGAACTCGCAGGCGAAGGCGTAAGAAAGTTCGATCTCATTCGTTGGAATCTACTCGGTACTGCAATTGCCGAAACAAAAGCTAACCTATTAAGGATGGGTGCGGTAACAACACCGTTGGTTGATCCAACCTATATGGCCGGTTATCCTTCTTATTCTAAGGTCAACAACTTGCCGATCGCTATGTATTATGTTACTACAACAGTGTCTGATGATAATAATATCGGCGGAATTTGGAACAACAGTTTTTATAAACCAGCCCCGACAGCAACGCCGGCAGGCACTACAAAAGTGGCCTGGATGACGAATGCAATCATTGCCGCAGGTACTAATTCACCATGGGGAAGATATGCTACGAATTTTGTTACAGGGAAATCAGAATTGATGCCCCTGCCACAACCAGCTCTCGACGCCAACATCAACCTGAAGCAGAACCCGGGCTATTAATTAAATTAGAAACTCCACCAGATAAAGGCTGCTGCGTTTGCAGCAGCCTTTTGATTTTTGACTTTTTAATTTTGACTTATACAAATGCTCACTTTTATCAAGAGAATATATTTGATCGCAATAGTACTGCTGATGTCATTCGTGTCGCCACATAATAAAAAGACCAGGGTTTATCTTATCGGGGATTCCACCATGTGCCCGTATGAACCTGCAAGGGCGCCGCTAACGGGGTGGGGAATGCCATTCAGCTATTTCTTTGATTCTACTGTTGAAGTAATTAATAAAGCAAAGGGTGGAAGAAGCACAAGAACTTTTATTGGTGAAGATCGGTGGCAACCCATTGCCGACAGTTTGCAGGAAGGAGATTATGTGTTGATCCAGTTTGGACACAATGATGAAGCCAAAGAAGAAAAATATAAGGATCGCTACACACCGATTCCTGATTATAAAAAAAATCTAACGATGTTCATTGAGCAGGCGAGAGCAAAAAAAGCAATACCGGTGCTGATCACTCCCGTTTCCAGGATGAGGTTTGATTCATTGGGTAATGCAAAAGAAACTCATGTAGAATATACCGCTGCTGTTTATGAAGTTGCAAAAGAACAGCAGGTTGCGTTAATAGATCTTGATAAAAAAAGTAGGGAACTGTTGCAGCAATTAGGGCCAAAGTTTGCAAAATACCTCTTCATGCAACTTGATCCAATGGAGCATCCCAATTATCCCGAGGGTCAAAAAGACAATACACACTTCACAGAATTCGGTGCAAGAAGAATGGCAGAGATCGTACTGGCTGGGATAAGAGAATTGAATCTCGGGCTGGCCGATCACATCATCAAACCGCAAATGAAAAAATAGATGAAAAATGCTATTCCAACAACGGGCTGTCTCCGCCGGCGAGCGGATGTCGAAGGCGGGGCTATTAAACGAGGCCGGCTTCGACAAGCTCAGCCTGACAGCTTTTTGAATTGGCATAGTACCAAAAGGCCATTACTTTTTCTTTTTATTCTTTTTATAGTAGCAGATAATCTGTATGCCCAGGAATTCATCCCGCTTTGGCCAAAAGACAAGAAGCTAAATTTTAATGGGACTGTTGTTACCGACACGATCTACAACGACAGGATATGGAGGGTAGGCACTCCCGGCATGTATGCATTTAGAGTAAATAAAGAAGAGAACAAGGGCACTGCGGTATTGATCTGTCCGGGTGGAAGCTATGAACGCCTTTCTTATCTATACAATGGTTTCAATCTTGCCAAATGGTATAACACACTCGGCATAAATGCATTTGTGCTCATCTATCGCTTACCACATCAAAAAGATCTGCAGCAAAGGGATATGGCGCCATTACAGGATGCGCAACGTGCCATGAAGATCATCAGGAGCAATGCAACAGCTTGGGGCATTCAAAAAGACAAGGTGGGCGTGATGGGCACTTCAGCGGGCGGGCATGTGGCGAGTGCATTGGGCACACATGAAAAAGATATAAGCAGCATCGCTGACGCATACGATACCGTTTCTTTTCGTCCCGATTTTATGATATTGCTCTCACCGGTTATCAGCATGGGAAAATATGCGCATCTACCGAGTAAGAAGAATTTGCTGGGCGCTGATCCTGATGCAGCTGCCATCGAAAGAAATTCCAACGAATTACATGTTACGGCATCAACGCCGCCAACCTTCATGGTGCATGCGTTGAACGACAGCACGGTGAATGTGCAGAACAGTTTATTGTTTTATTCTGCTTTATTGGAAAAGAAGATAAATGCAAGCATCCATATTTTTCCCCAAGGCGGGCATGGTATCAAATTGGTTGATAACCCGGGCTCAACATCTCTTTGGATGGATTTACTGGAACTGTGGCTGAATGAAAAGGGATTTGTAGCACCGATCTTAAAAAAATAAAATGAAAGCGACTGTGCTATTAAAATACTTTGTGACGGATATTAGTGGCGTACGTAAAGCCCTGGAAGGGCATCGTGTTTATAGCAATGTGAATTTGAAATGTATTGAACTCCGTAGGAGTTACGTAAGAAAAGAAAAATCACGTGGCTCCTACGGAGCCGAATCCAATTTTGTTACGGTTACTATAAACACGCAACTCCTATGGAGTTAAATCCAAGAGATCGACATATGAAAAGAATAATTTTTTTATTGCTGTTCTTTTTTCCTGCGATCGCATTTTGCCAGGCGAAGGTAACCGTGGCTGCAGATGGCAGTGGAAAATATAAGACCGTGCAGGAAGCGCTCAATGCCGTTCCGCTCAACAATAAAAAACCGATCAGCATATTTATCAAGAATGGTATCTATAAAGAAAAACTTCATCTTGATTCCTCGAAAAATTTTGTGACCCTGATCGGCGAAAGCAAATTCAACACCATACTTACTTACGACGATCACACCGGCAAGATCGCACCCAATGGCGATAGCATCAACACCCGCACTTCCTGGAGCTTTAAGATAAAGGCCGATAATTTTATCGCAGAGAATATAACCTTTCAAAACGATGCGGGATTTTCGGCGGGGCAGGCGGTTGCAGTGGAATCGGATGGCGATAAGGCGATTTTCAGAAATTGTCGTTTCCTTGGTTTCCAGGATGTGTTGTTCACTAATAGCGATAATGGCCGCCAGTATTATTTCAACTGCTATATCGATGGCACCACGGATTTTATTTTTGGTTCTGCTACTGTTTGGTTTGAACAATGTCATATCCACAGCAAGAAGAATTCGCACATTACGGCTGCATCCACGCCAAAGGAACACCCTTACGGTTACGTATTCAATGATTGTGTACTCACTGGCGATACGGTGTTGAACAAAGTTTCTCTCGGTCGCCCATGGAGGCCATTTGCCGCTGTAGTTTATTTGCATTGCTATCTCGATAAGCACATCATGCCCGATGGTTGGGCCAACTGGAACAAGACAGATAATTATAAAACGACGCGTTATGCAGAGTATAAGAATTATGGTCCGGGCGCTTCAACTGTTGGCAGGCTAACGTGGACGAAGCAGTTAACAGATGAGGAAGCGGCGCAATATAGTTTGAAGAATGTTTTTGGAGATTGGGTTCCAAAGTAAAAAGTCAAAAGTGAAAAATGAAAATAAAAGAAATAAGCACAGATTAATCGAGATTCCGCAGATTCCGCAGATTGGATTTTCCTTCGGAAAATCTTTTGCCGAAGGAAAAAATCAGCGCAATCTGTGACATCTTGGTTAATCTGTGGTTTTTCTTGTATCACTATTTTGGGCTTTCACTTTTGACTTTTTATTTAGTATCTTATCATAAATTCTAAACTAAAACAACCACTTATGGATCAGTCAAGCATCAGCATCAAAGACACTTCAGCCAATCCGGCTCCACTCGGACTGTTTGGATTTGGCATGACCACCATCTTATTGAACCTGCACAATGCCGGTATCTACGAAATGAATTCCATGATACTTGCCATGGGATTATTTTATGGCGGCACGGCGCAGGTCGTCGCCGGTATCCTGGAATCGAAGAAGAACAATACTTTCGGGATGACCGCTTTCATTTCTTATGGTTTCTTTTGGTTAACGCTGGTGGCGTTAATATTGATGGCGAAATTTAACTGGATAGCTGCACCGTCTAATAATGGTATGGCTGCATACCTCATTATGTGGGGCATTTTTACTTTGCTGCTGTTTTTCGGCACACTAAGGATCAGTCGTGCCTTGCAATTTGTATTTGCCACACTGACCATCTTATTTTTCCTCCTGGCCATCGGGCATCTTACTGATACACCAAATGAAGGGCTGGCAAAATTCACCGGCTACGAAGGTATACTTTGCGGTGCATCGGCTGTATATACCGGTATCGCAGGTTTATTGAACGAAATGTATGGAAGGACAGTGCTGCCGACTGGTCCTGTTAAAAGAGATTAATATGTTTGAGATTTCACGCAAAGACGCTAAGGAAGCGCAAAGTTGCAAAAGGCTCTTAGCGACTTTGCGGATCTTTGCGTCTTGGCGTGAAGCCATCGCTACGATCTTCCTTTGGTTCATTTCAACTTTCTCTTTTGCTCAAAAACAATACAATGTATTGGATTGGAAAGCAGATGTGACCCTGAATGCATATAATGTGCAGTTGATGCGCCAGCAGTATGACGAACGAAGAATAAATTTTCAAAAAGCTTTATCATCCAAAGCGGCAATGATGTCTTATCAAAAAGGGATCAGGCAACGTTTTCTTTCGATCCTGGGGGAAATGCCGGAAAAGACTCCGCTCAATGCAACCATCACAGGCACGATACAACGGGAGAGATATCGAATAGAGAAAGTTATTTATGAAAGTTTCACCAATCACCATGTAACTGCTAACCTGTATATCCCAGACGGCAAAGGCCCTTTTCCTACCGCCCTTTTATTTTGCGGACATGAAGACGTATCAAAAGCAACGGAATCTTATCAGCGAACAGCGATCCTCTTTGCAAAGAACGGGTTTGTTGTTTTTGTGATAGATCCTATCTCCCAAAGCGAGCGCTACCAGATCGTAGATGAAAGAAAAAAGCCCCTCACAAGAGGCGGAACAACCGAGCATACACTATTAAATGAAGCTTGCAATCTTTTTGGCAACTCAGCGCCGGCTTACGAATTATGGGATAATGTGCGTGGCCTTGACTATCTCGTCACAAGACCGGAGGTTGATACAGCAAGGATCGGTTGCCTGGGTAATAGCGGCGGAGGCATGCAAACCATCTACTTCGCAGGATATGATCCGCGTGTGAAAGTTTTTGCGCCCTGCAGTTATTTGGAAAGTCGCGAACGGGTACTTGAAATCTCGGGCCCCGCCGATGGTTGCGCACAAATACCTGCTGAGGGTAAAATGCAGTTGGAATTGGATGATTATTTGATCTCAGCTGCGCCAAAGCCATTGCTTGTTCTTGCAGGGCGCTATGATTTTATTGATTACAATGGAACCTTGATCGCTTACCGGGAATTGGAAAAGGTTTATAAACTATTGGGACAGTCAGACAAACTGAAATTGTTCACATATGATGACGGGCATGGGATCTCACTACCAAAAAGAGAAGCTGCAGTTGCCTGGTTCCGCAAATGGTTTTATAGGGACGACAAACCCGTAAAAGAATCCGACTTCCCGGTGTTGACAGACAAAGAATTGTTTGCCACGTCAAATAATAGTGTCAACAATGAATTTCCAAATGAAATAAGCCTGCCCAAAAGAAACCTGGAGCTATTTGAAACGGGCGCTGTCAAACGCATCCGTTTCGTTAGTCAGTCGAAGGATGGTCTGATAAAAAAAGTAAAAGAACTATTGGTAATTGAAAATGATAGTAAACTCGTTCACCCGGAAAATAAAGGAGTAGTTCAAAGTAAGGATATTGTTTTTGGAAAATTGGTACTACGTACCGAGAATGAAATACCTCTGCCATTCTTGGCAGTATACCCCTCTGGTGGTATAAAAAAGATCATTATCTGGTTAAATGAAGCTGGCAAAAATAAAATAGGTGACAGTACCGCTCTTATCAATGAATACTTAAAACAAGGGGCAGCGGTTTTAATTGCCGACACAAGAGGCACCGGCGAAACAACTGATAAACCTGAGCTGAATGATCCGAAATATTTTAATAAAGAATATAGAAATGCAATGCTTGGTCTACATGTGGGAAAACCACTGGTCGGACAAAGGGTCGCTGATATTTTAATGTTGATGCATTATATCGAACTGATCAAAGATCTTTCCCAACTACCTGTCGAACTTAATGCAAGCGGGGTAAATACGCTACCGGCTATTCATGCCGCTTTGCTTGATGGTAGGATCACGTCACTGAATTTGTACGGCGGTATTTCAACATTCAAAACAATTTTAGATAAACCGGCAGAAAAGAACTGGTATTCTTATGTGATACCGGGCGTGTTGAACTATTATGATATCCCTGACCTCGTGAACATTATCGGTAAAGAAAAAGTAAATTTTATTCAACAATAATGTCGTCAATGTATAATATCTCTTAAACCCAAAATCAACGCTTATGCAAGGCCTGCATCAATTCGATTACCTGGTATTCTTGTTTTACTTTATTGTAGTTGCCGGTTATGGCTACTGGGTGTATCGTAGAAAAAAGAAGGCGAGCATCACCGCATCGCACGATTATTTCCTTGCAGAAGGTTCACTTACCTGGTGGGCCATTGGCGCTTCACTGATCGCTTCAAATATTTCCGCAGAGCAATTCATCGGTATGAGCGGAAGCGGGTTTAAAATGGGATTGGCCATTTCAACTTATGAATGGATGGCTGCTGCTACGCTAATGATCGTGGCGATATTCTTTATTCCTGTTTACCTGAAAAACAAGATCTACACCATGCCGCAGTTCCTCAACCAGCGCTACAATGGCACGGTGGCAATGATCATGGCAGTATTCTGGTTATTGTTGTATGTGGTGGTAAATCTGACCTCAATACTTTATCTCGGAGCTTTGGCGATCAACAGCATTTCGGGCATCAACACCACTTTATGCATGTACGTGCTGGCCATCTTTGCCATCTTCATTACACTCGGCGGAATGAAAGTGATCGGCTATACCGACGTGATCCAGGTTTTCTTCCTGATACTGGGCGGTTTGGTCACCACCTACATCGCCTTGAATTTAGTGTCGGAAAAATTTGGGACAACGGGCACTGTAAACGGATTCAAGCTAATGGTACAACACGCCAATGACCATTTTCACATGATCTTTAAAAAAGACAATGCGAATTATATGGACCTGCCCGGACTAGCCGTCCTCATCGGCGGCATGTGGATCGTGAATCTGAACTACTGGGGTTGCAATCAATACATCACGCAAAGAGCATTGGGTGCTGACCTGAAAACGGCAAGAAGCGGGATACTGTTTGCTTCTTTCTTAAAATTATTAATGCCCGTGATCGTTGTATTGCCGGGTATCGCTGCTTACGTGTTACACCAGCAGGGAAATTTTCAAACGGAGATGATACAGAACGGCGAATTAAATCCTGATAAAGCTTATCCAGTTCTTTTAAATCTTTTGCCTGCAGGATTGAAAGGCCTGGCATTCGCTGCACTCACGGCTGCTGTCGTTGCTTCATTGGCGGGAAAAGCCAATAGTATCGCCACCATTTTTACACTCGATATTTATAAAAAGAAAATATCTCCCGGGGCCGACGAAAAGAAGATGGTGAATATCGGCAAGGTCACCGTTATCGTGGCAATGCTCATTGCTGTGCTCATTGCACCATTGATGGGGATCGATAAAAAAGGAGGCTTTCAATACATACAGGAATACACCGGGTTCGTATCTCCTGGAATTTTTGCGATGTTCATTCTCGGTTTCTTCTGGAAGAAAACAACTTCCAACGCGGCGCTATTTGCAACCGTTGGAGGCTTTGCATTTTCGCTGTTCTTTAAATTTCTTCCCAATTTCATGGACCTTTCCTTCCTTTCGCAATTTGGTTTTTCAAAGGCGAATGCAGATGGCGTTTTTGAAATTCCGTTTATCGACAGGATGGGATTCGTGTTCATAGTTTCTGTTGTAGGAATGGTGATCATTAGTTTGGTTGAGAATCGTAAAGGAGTTAAGCCACATGGCCTGGTAGTAGATAAGAAGATGTTCAAGATGTCGCCTTCATTTGCAGTCGGTGCATTGGTCGTATGCGGAATATTGGCGGCGCTTTATACATTATTCTGGTAATCTTTATTTGATCAAAATTCATTGCATGAAATGGTTATTTTATTTTTTGGCCTTTTTGTTGGCGCAGGATCATGTGCATGGGCAAGTTCGCAAGACAACCGTCAGGCGGACCAATTATTATGTTTCCAAAGTTTGGGTTGCGGATAATGGCGACGGAACTTATAAAAATCCAATACTCCACGCCGATTATTCCGATCCTGATGCGATAAGAGTTGGAGATGACTATTACATGATCGCTTCCAGTTTTGATGCCGTGCCGGGCTTGCCGATACTTCATTCAAACGACCTGGTGAACTGGCGCATTATCGGGCATGCATTGCATCGCCAACCACCATTCGATCATTTTTCTTCAACCCAGCATGGCAATGGTGTTTGGGCTCCCGCAATACGTTATCACAACAATGAATTTTATATCTACTATCCTGATCCTGATTTTGGCATCTATCTTACTAAGTCAAAAAATATTTTCGGGCCATGGTCAGATCCTGTATTGGTTGAAGAAGGTAAGGGGCTTATCGATCCTTGTCCGCTTTGGGATGACGACGGACAGGTTTATCTCGTTCATGCATTTGCTGGAAGCCGTGCCGGTATCAAGTCGATCATCGTTGTAAAAAAAATGAATGCAGAAGGAACGAAGACACTTGACAACGGCGTGCTAGTCTATGATGGCCACGAAACAGATCCAACGATCGAAGGGCCAAAGATCTACAAGAGAAATAATTACTATTACATTTTTGCTCCTGCCGGAGGTGTAAGCACAGGGTGGCAATTGGTATTGCGATCCACAAATATTTACGGCCCTTATGAAAGAAAAGTGGTGATGGATCAGGGCAAGTCACCCGTCAATGGTCCGCATCAAGGTGCATGGGTAAACACACAAACCGGTGAAGATTGGTTCCTTCATTTCCAGGATAAAGAGGCTTATGGGAGAGTTGTTCATCTGCAACCGATGAAATGGGTCAATGATTGGCCGGTGATCGGTGTAGATAGTGACGGCGATGGAAAGGGCGAACCGGTTTTAACTTATAAGAAACCAAATGTTGGAAAAACATTTCCGATAACAACTCCTGTTGAATCGGATGAATTCAATTCTACCGAGATGGGGTTGCAATGGCAATGGCAGGCAAATCCAAAAGGGACATGGGCTTTCTTAACAGGAAATTCATTGCGGTTATATGCTATTCTGGACAGTACTCAAATTAATCTTTGGAATTGTCCGAATATTTTAATGCAAAAATTTCCGGCAGAAGAGTTTGTAGCAACGGCAAAGTGTAGGTTCAAACCCAAAATGGAATTTGAAAGAGTTGCATTAGTCGTTTTTGGAACCGATTATGCAAATTTGGCAATGCAATATCAGAGCGGCAATATTTGGTTGATGGCCGGAAGTTGCATGCAAGCCGACAAACAGGGATCAGAAACTGCAATTTTGATCGAATCACCAAGAGTGAATGAAGTTTATTTGAGAGTGACGGTAAAGTCTGGTGCCGTTTGTCGGTTTAGCTATAGTTATGACAACAAACAATTTTTCGACGTCGGAAATGCTTTTACAGCTAAACCTGGCCGATGGATTGGGGCAAAGTTGGGAATTGTTTGTTCAAGTACCCTTAAAAAAACAAACGATTCAGGCTACGCAGATTTTGATTGGTTTAGGATTGATAAGAGTCAATAAAATACTTCACGCGGTGACAGTTTGAATTTTATCAGTACCTGTGTAAGGCGCATTATTTGGTTCGGGCCCGCCGAAGGCGGGATTCAAAAAATGCGAAGCATATTTTTTGAAAGAAGCAAATAGAGCGCCGGCACAGGTACGCAGCCTCGCCGGCTGTGGAGGCGAAAGCCACGATTTCGAGAATAGGCTTGATTTCTTAATACTGCTATTAAAATTAATACTATGGAACGTCGCAAATTTCTTGGTTACACCGCCGCTGCAGGAGCAGCCTATATGTTGCAACCATTTGAAACCTTTGCTCTGAGTCCGGGAGCGCCTAAAATAAAACTGGCGCAAGTTGGTACCGGTCATCGTGGCTCCGGTTTTTGGGGAAAGGAATTGTTGGCGAATTTTGGCGATGTGGTGGAGTTCGTTGGACTGCACGATATTAACCCCGGCCGCATGGCTTATGCAAAAGAGGTTTATAAAACGAATTGCCCTTTATTCAGCAGCTTCGATGAAATGTTAAATGCGGTAAAGGCTGATTATATCCTGGTGATGACCGTTGATGCCACGCATGATGAATTCATTGTAAAGGCGCTGGACAAAGGTTTTAATGTGATCACAGAAAAACCACTGACAACCGATGAGGTAAAATGCAAACGCATTCTTGATGCTGAAAAAAGATCAGGAAAAAAAGTGACTGTTGGTTTTAATTATCGTCATAGTCCGCACAACATCCAATTGAAAGAATTGCTTGCGAAGGAACGAGTAGGCAAGATCACGTCGGTGGATTTTCACTGGTACCTCAATGTCTACCACGGCGCGGATTATTTCAGGAGATGGCATGGGCGTATGGCGAGAAGCGGTTCATTATTGGTACATAAGGCCACGCACCATTTCGACCTGTTGAACTGGTGGTTGAATTCAGAGCCGGTAGAGGTTACAGCTTATGGCAGCCTGGACCATTATGGAAAGAACAATGAATTTCGGGGCACCAAATGCAGAGGTTGTGAGTTCAAGGACAAATGCAAATTTTATTGGGACATCACGAAGGATGACAGGCTGATGCATCTTTATCCGGCCAATGAAAAATATGATGGCTATCTAAGAGATGGTTGTGTGTGGAGCAATGAGATCGACATTTATGATAAAATGTCGGCGCAGATCATTTATGCAAATGGGGTAACGGCAAATTATTCTTTGACGACCTATTCGCCTTACGAAGGTTGGCATATCGCTTTTAATGGCATGAAAGGACGCGTAGAATCATGGGAAGATATTCCTTACCTGGAAAGAATGAAGGTTGACCAGGCCACACGCCATATTACAGAAATGGAACAGGAGGGCAAGGCAGATTCAAAAGATGTAAGAGAGATCATGGTGATGGACAATTTTGCCAAGACCTATGAGATATTCACTACGCCATTTATTAAGAGCGGCCATGGTGGCGGAGACGTGAGGATGCAAAAAAGAATATTTGTCGATCCCAGCGATAACCCTCACCATATCATGGCAGGCACGAGAGAAGGAGCGATGTCGATATTGATAGGCATCGCCGCAAGAAAAAGCATCCAGGAAAAAAGAACCGTTAAAATATCAGAACTCACCGACCTGGTGCCAATGGCAAACAGGTTTTAACAGTTTCACGCAAAGACGCTAAGATGCGCAAAGGCGCAAAATTCTTATGCGACTTTTGTATCTCTCCTTTGCGGCTTTGCGTGAAACAAGAGCATAACAAACTAAAAAAGTAATTACTATGACAAAAAGAATATTCATCTCCTTAATAATTTTTATGGCAACCCTTTCCGTAAAAGCACAGGACAAAAATGAAAAAGCCGTTGCCGCTGCGGTAGAGAGTTTGCGCAAAGCAATGGTCGACGGCGATTCCGTCATGCTGGATAAACTCACCTATTCGCAACTGAGCTATGGACATTCCGGCGGGCATATCGATGATAAAAAAGAGTTCATCGCCAAGCTCACGAATGGCAAGAGCGATTTTGTTACGATGGAACTATCCGAGCAAACAATTGTTATTAACAAAAAGGTGGCGATGGTAAGGCATAAACTCAATGCAACAACTAACGACAATGGTAAGCCGGGAGAGGTACATTTGCTGGTTTTGCTCATCTGGCAAAAGCAGCATGGGAGCTGGAAATTACTAGGCCGGCAGGCAGTAAAAGCCCAATAAAACAAATCCCTGTTATATGACATCGATATCGGGAACGATTGCGTAAATAAACGCCCGAATATGCTACAAAAACAGGGAATATAATGGTAAAATTGTTGGCTATAAACGATTGACTTGCAATGAAAGTTTTGGATCTTTTCAACCTAAAAGGTAAGACCGCTTTGGTCACCGGCTGCAACAAGGGAATTGGCATGTCCATGGCCCTGGCTTTAGCCGAAGCAGGCGCCGATATAATCGGTGTTTCTGCCTCCATCGAACTCTCGGGAAGCGAGATCGAAAAAATGGTAAAAGAAGCTGGCACAAACTTCAAAGCTTATCAATGCGACTTCAGCGATCGCGGTTCTCTTAAAAATTTTATTGCAAAATTGAATGAGGAGGTTTCCCAGGTTGATATACTTGTCAACAATGCGGGAATGATCCTTCGGGCACCCGTTGCCGAGCATAGTGACGAAAGCTGGGATAAAGTATTATCGGTAAATTTAGATGCACCATTCATCCTAACCCGTGAGATAGGCAAAATGATGTTAAAACAAGGTAGTGGCAAGATCATTTTCACAGCATCCTTGTTAAGTTTCCAGGGAGGCGTGTTGGTGCCGGGCTATGCAGCAAGCAAGGGAGCGATCTCTAGTTTGATAAAAGCATTTGCAAACGAATGGGCGGGAAAAGGAATTAATGTCAACGGCATTGCACCGGGTTATATCGCAACGGATAATACCGAAGCTTTGCGTAATGATCCGGAAAGAAGCAAGTCTATCTTAAGCAGGATACCGGCAAATCGTTGGGGAGAGACTACAGATTTCAAAGGTGTGACGGTTTTTTTAGCAAGCGCAGCAAGTGATTATATGAATGGAACGATAGTGACGGTGGATGGAGGGTGGATGGGACGGTGACCCCCTAACCGCCTGAAGGGGGAACGATCGAAGCGAAGAAGATCTGAAATAAGTAGAGATGTTGAATAACTCCCCTTTAGGAGATGGGGGCAAAAGGATGGTGGCAACGATAACATTGAATTCTAAAAGTCCCGTAGGGACGAAACATAAATCAAATGCAGATAAGATTTCACAATAGCCCCGCAGAAGTAAGTCGCATGACGACTGCAGAATTGAGAAGTAATTTCTTAGTTGAAGGCGTGATGCAGGCTGACGAGATAAAATTGGTGTACACACATTACGACCGTGTGATCATCGGCGGTGTGATGCCCGTGAATAAGACTGTTGCACTACCAACTTATACCTCATTAAAAGCGAAATATTTTTTAGAGAGAAGAGAGATCGGTGTGATCAACGTTGGCGGTGAGGGTGAGATCAAAGTAAATGGAAAAGTGTTTACCTTAAACAAAATGGATTGCCTGTATATCGGCAGGGGAAATGAAAAGATAACTTTCAAATCTAAAAAGAAAGAAAACCCGGCAAAGTTCTATTGCCTGTCAACCCTGGCGCATCACAGCTATGCGACAAGGCTGATGAAAAAAGAAAAAGCATCCCCAACAGATATGGGTGCTGTTGCAACGGCCAACCAACGCACGATCTACAAATACATTCACGCGGATGGAATAAAAAGCTGTCAGTTGGTAATGGGGCTCACCATTTTAAAAGAAGGAAATGTTTGGAACACGATGCCAACACACGTGCACGACAGAAGAATGGAAGCCTATTTTTATTTTGATATCCCGCAAAACCAGAAAGTGATCCACCTGATGGGAGAACCCAATCAAACAAGGCATTTGGTTGTGAGCAACGACGAAGCGATCATTTCTCCGCCATGGAGCATTCATAGCGGATGCGGTACCAGCAATTACGGTTTTATTTGGGGAATGGGCGGTGAAAACCAGGATTATGCAGATATGGATATGGTGAACATTAATGAATTGAAATAACGTAGTAACCCTGTCGGCGGTCAACGACCCCGACAGCGGTTATTTGTAGAATATTTTTCATCAGACCGCCGACAGGGTTTTCAACCGCTGCCGGGGTTAAACGAATCTTAATGCAAAAAATTATTGCTATACTGTTGTTATCATTGACCGGTCTGGCTTTTTATTCTCCAACGGATAAAAAGCTCTGCATCTTCTTAGTAGGCGACAGTACCATGGCTAACCAACCCACTGATGAAAATCCGCAACGTGGCTGGGGACAATCCTTTCCAAATTATTTTACCGATGAAGTAGAGATACAAAACCACGCAGTGAATGGAAGAAGCACCAAAAGCTTTATCAATGAACATCGTTGGGATACGGTGATGAGCAGGTTAAAGGCTGGTGACTTTGTATTGATACAGTTTGGGCACAATGACCAAAAAATAGAAGATAGCAACCGCTACACAGCGGCCAATGGTTTATACAAAGAGAATCTTACACGCTTTGTAAATGATGTGAGGAGCAAAGGTGCCAATCCGGTCCTCATCACTTCCGTAGTGCGCAGGAAATTTGATGATGCCGGAAAATTCGTTGATCAATTAGGCGACTATCCCGCAGCAGCGGCAGAAGTTGCAGCGACGATGAAATGTCCCTTGATCGATCTGCATAAAATGAGCGAGGCACTACTGGTTAAGGAAGGTGCGGAAGATTCAAAGCGTTTCTATCTTAATATTCCGCCGGATCATTTTAAGAAATACAAGGGCAAGGAACACGACGATACGCATTTTACTGAATTCGGCGCCTCATCGATGGCTTCATTGGTTTGCCAGTCGATCAAGGAGCAACATTTGCCGATAGAAAAATATTTGAAGCCCTCTAATTTTAAAGAGAAGCTCGCATTTGAATTGCCGAAGATCTATCAACCGCATTTCAAAAGAGATACGTTCAATATCATGAACTACGGCGCGATCGCCGATGGGTTGACGCTAAATTCCGTTGCGATCAATAAAGCCATTGATGATTGCGCTGCTCATGGTGGGGGCACGGTTGTGATCCCAGCGGGTTCTTATGTTACTGGCCCGATCATCATGAAAAATAATATCAACCTGCATCTCGATAGGGGTGCATTGGTAATATTCAGTTCTGACTTTAATCAATATCCACTTGTGAGATCGACATTCGAAGGTGTTGATGCTGCCCGCTGTCAATCCCCGGTTACAGCCGAAGGCCTGGAGAATATCGCGATCACCGGCAGAGGCATCATGAATGGCAATGGTTATTATTGGCGCCCGTTAAGAAAAGACAAATTGAGCGAAACAGAATGGAAGAATCATCTCAAGAAATATGGTGGAGTACTAACAGAAGATAAGAAGACCTGGTATTCATCAGAGAAAGCATTGAAAGGTCTCAAAGAAGGTACTATCGGCAAGTTAACCGACGGCAAAACAATACAGGATTTCGAAAGCGTGAAGGATTTTCTTCGGCCGAATATGATCCGCATTTTCAATTGCAAGAATGTATTGATCGAAGGAGTGACATTTGAGAATTCACCGGCATGGACAACGCATATCAACTTCAGCCAGCACGTTACCATCCGCAATCTCACGATAAAGAATCCATGGTTTGGCACAAACAACGATGCGCTGGACCTGGATTGCAGCAGGAACGTCTTACTGGAGAATTCAACATTTGATACTGGCGATGACGGCATTTGTATAAAAAGTGGAAGAGATGAAGAGGGCAGGAGAAGAGGAGTACCAACGCAGGACGTGATCGTTAATAATTGCACGGTTTATCATGCGCACGGTGGTTTTGTTGTGGGTAGCGAAATGAGCGGCGGCGTAAATAATATGTATGTGAGCAATTGCAGTTTTATCGGAACGGATATCGGGTTACGTTTCAAAACTACCCGTGGTCGTGGCGGTATGGTTGAAAATATTTACGCCAGCAATATCAACATGAAAGATATTGCCGCAGAAGCGATCTTATTCGATATGTATTATATGGCAAAGGATCCGGTGGTGCTTTCCGGTGAAAAAAGAGAACCTCCAAAAGTTGAAATGAAGCCAGTTGATGAGACAACACCACAGTTCCGGAATTTTTTCCTCCGCAATATTACCTGCAATGGTGCGTCCAAAGGGATCTTCGTAAGAGGTATTCCCGAAATGCACGTGAAAGATATTTGGATCGATAACGCGGTATTACAGGCCGACGATGGCATCGACGTGCAGGAAGCGACGAATATCAATCTTAGCAATATCACGATGATAAGTAAGAACACTAAGCCTGTTGCCTATGTGTTAAATAGCGATAAGATAACAATTGATCATTTGAAATTTGCTGATAGTGCTGAAGTATTGCTGCAGATGCAGGGGGAACGCACAAAAGATATTCAGTTGCTCAACAGCGATGTGGCAAAAGCAAAGCAAAAACTTGTGGCCGATTTCGGAGCTACTGATGCAATGGTGATCTGGGCGCCGCCTGCACCACCGGCAGAAGTAAAGAAGAAAAACAAGACCTCACGCAAAGACGCAAAGGGGTCGTAAAGACGCTAAGGTTTGCGACTTATGTATTTGTCTTAGCGTCTTTGCGTGAAATAAAAAATTAAAATGAAGAAAACAGTTTACATATTCCTTTTGGTGCTGATCGCTAACACGACCAACGCACAACAAAACTATTCCGAACGTTTGGCGGCAACGGTAATGTCAATATGGAAAGATTCCATGGCTTTGAAGAAGAATGCTCCTGCTGCGTGGACCTACGACCAGGGACTTGTGCTTTGTGGCATCGAAAATATCTGGAAGCGAACTGGTGACGCAAAATATTTTAACTACATACAAAAGAGCATGGACTTTTTTGTAGATGAAAAAGGAAAGATCAGGACATACAAACCTGAGGGTCTGACACTGGATAATATAGCCCCGGGACGAAACTTATTGTTGTTGTACAATATCACCGGCAAAGAAAAATATTACACCGCGGCAAAAACATTGAGAGAACAATTGCGTGTGCAGCCCCGCACAAACGAAGGGGGATTCTGGCACAAGAAGATCTATCCTTACCAAATGTGGCTGGATGGCTTGTACATGGCAGAACCTTTTTACACCGAAATTTCAAAAAGCACAAACGATACCGCGGCTTTTGATGATATCGCTAATCAATTCATCTGGATGGAAGCGCATGCACGTGATGCCAAAACAGGTTTGCTCTATCATGGATGGGATGAGAGCAAGAAAGAAAAATGGGCAAACCCTGCAACCGGACTGTCTGCAAATTTTTGGGGAAGAGCAATGGGTTGGTATGGAATGGGACTGGTTGAAGTACTAGATGATTTTCCTGTCGATCATCCTAAGAGAAAAGCCTTGATAGATATTCTCAAACGTTTCGCAACAGCGATCGCTAAGGTACAGGATAAAAAGACCGGCGTTTGGTGGCAGGTGCTTAACAGGGGAGGCGATAAGGGAAATTATTTGGAAGCGAGTGCGTCTTCTCAATTCGTATATGCCCTTGCTAAGGGAGTAAGAATGGGTTACCTGGACAAAAGTTTTGCTGCAGTTGCAAAAAAAGGATACGATGGTATCATCAAAGAATTTATCAGCAAAGATGAAAATGGAATGTACCATTTGAATCGTTGTTGCCAGGTGGCTGGACTCGGTGGCAATCCCTACCGCGATGGCAGCTATGAATATTATATAGGCGAGCCCATCATTACCGATGATCCAAAAGGTTTAGGCGCATTCCTCCACACCGCAGTGGAAATGGAGATCGCACAGGATAATAGCATCGGCAAAGGAAAAAAAGTAGTAATGGATGCTTATTTCAATAATGAATGGAGAAAGAATGGTTATGGTGTGAACGTGCGTCGTCATTATACCTGGGACGATACAGAGAACGGTGGTTTCAGTCTGTTCGGTAGTTTATGGAGTGACTATGGTGTTACATTATCAAACCTCGAACAAGCACCCACTGCCGCGAATCTCAAAGGCGCATCAATATATATCATCGTTGACCCCGACGGATTAAAGGACACGAAGACGCCCAATTATATGGATGAAAAGTCTGCCGCAGCAATAGCAGACTGGGTTAAAGCCGGCGGTGTGTTGCTGATGATGACAAATGATAGCAATAACTGCGATCTAAAGCACTTTAACATGTTATCCGATAAGTTCGGCATTCATTTTTCAGATAAGAACAGGAATATGGTGCAGAATTCTGAATTTGAAACTGGAGCTGTATATAATAAGACCAGCAATGCTGTTTTCAAAGACACGAAGAAAATGTATTTGAAAGAGATCAGCATCATCGAAGTAAAGTCACCTGCTCAGTCATTGATCACGCAAGACGGAGATGTGATTTTGGCAACCGCTAAATACGGTAAGGGTGCAGTTTTTGCGGTTGGCGACCCGTGGTTGTACAACGAATATTTAGATGGAAGAAAGATACCGGCAGAGTTTCAGAATTTTTCCGCGGCGAAGGAATTGATAAAATGGTTACTGAAGCAAGCGAAATAGCGCCTCACCCCAACCCCTCTCCCGAAGGAGAGGGAACTGGAAGAATAGTGCGAAGATTGTGTTTTACTAAAAAAGAACTCTGGTTGAGGTTTTGGTGAATAAAGAACTGATGATGATTTGGAAGATAAAATGTCAAGATATGTTTAATGTACCGCTCCTTCTCCTTTAGGAGAGGGAGAAGGAGGGTGAGGCGAAATCACCTGAATAAAAAAATAAAATGAAAAATATAAATAGAATATTGTTCGTTGCTATAATGCTGCTTACATCGGCTCATCTTTTTGCGCAAAAGCAGATCGTTGTTGCGCAGGATGGCAGTGGCAATTTCAAGTCGATACAGGAAGCCATCAACAGCATTCCTGTTGACAACAATACCGAGGCGGTTATCTCAATAAAGAAGGGGACTTATAGCGAGAAGCTTTTCATCGATAAGAATTTTATCACACTAAAAGGTGAGGATCCCTCAAATACGATCATTACCATCTCTCTTGCACGTGAAGTATGGCGTTGCAACAATCCGGATGATTATGGAACGGCTACGATCAATTTAAAAGGCAGTGATCTTAAGCTTGAGAATCTTTCATTTATAAATAGTTTCGGAAAAGATAATCCAAAAGGACTTTCATTCGACTGCATTGGTGATAGCGGTAAAACAAGGACACTGCCGATAAGATCAGTAGGCCACCAAATGGCGCTCCGTTCCTTCAATACAACAAGACTGATCGTTATCAATTGCGTTTTCACCGCTTATGGCGGCGATACGGTTAGTCCATGGAACACAGATGCCGGCATGTTCTATTTTAAGAATTGCACAATGGAAGGTGGTGTTGATTTTTATTGTCCACGTGGATGGGCATTGGCCGAAAATTGCAATTTCATTTGCCACAATATGGAAGCAGCCATCTGGCACGACGGAAGCATTCACGAAAGTTCAAAAACGGTATTGATGAATTGCAAATTCACCGGCGATGATAGTTTTAAACTCGGAAGATTTCACCGCGATGCACAATTCTATCTCATCAATTGCAGTTTCCCAAAAAATATGGCAAACGTGGATATCTATCTCCGCGAATCCAATCCGCCTAACGTGATCAAGTGGGGCAAGCGTGTTTATTATTACAACTGTCATCGTGAAGGTGGGGATTATACATGGCATAAAGACAATCTTCCCGCAACAGTTAGCGTCAATGATATTACATCGTCGTGGGCATTCGATAATCGGTGGAATCCCGCGATGGCGGCTGCTCCTATTGCTGATCCCATTGCTGAGAATATGTTGTTGTACCAACGTGCAAATGGTGGCTGGCCCAAACATTTCCAGGGAAACAAGAATGTGGATTATAAAAGAGTGTTGACCGACGATGAGAAAAAGGAATTGCAATCAGGTTATGAATCCGGAATAGATGCTACGATCGATAATGAAGCCACTGCGAAAGAGATCAGGTACCTGGTAAAGCAATACAAGCAATCTGCAAACCTTAATTATCTCAGGGCTGCGGAAAAAGGCATCCAGTATTTATTAACTGCGCAGTATGCCAATGGTGGATGGCCTCAATATTATCCTGATTTCAGTTTGTACAGGAGCCAGATCACCTACAACGATAATGCGATGGTGAATGTGCTGAACATATTGATGGATGTGGTAAAACATACTAATGATATGGACGTGATCGATACACTCTACTATAGAAAATGTGTGCTTGCAGTTGAGCGTGGCGTTGATTGTATCTTAAAAACACAATTAAAACAGGGAGATAAACTCACAGGCTGGTGCCAGCAATACGATGCAAGAACGATGAAGCCCGCAAAAGCAAGGATGTTCGAACTGCCATCGCTCAGCGGATCAGAAACGGTAGGTATTGTTCGCTTCCTTATGCGCATCGACAATCCGTCGAAAGAAGTAATAGCATCTGTTAAAGGCGCCGTGGAGTGGCTGGACAAAGTGAAGATCGTTGGATACAAGTTTGTCGATATCGTTGCACCAAACGAAAAAAGTGGAAAGGATCGGGTGTTTGTTCCCGATGATAAGGGAGGAGTGATCTGGGCAAGATTCTATGACCTGGATACGAACGATCCATTCTTTACCGGCCGCGATAGCGAACGCAAAAAAACTGTAGCCGAAATAGAGAATGAGCGCCGCACCGGCTATGCCTGGTATGGCACATGGGCGGCAAAATTATTGGAGAAAGAATACCCTTCATGGAAAGCAAAATGGAAAATTAACTAACGCAATAACAGGTAAAAGATAGCAATATGATCTTATCCGGCTATACCTTAAAGAATATTCAATCCCCGGCGATCGAAGTGCCTGCACAGGCGATCTTCGACCTGCCCGAGAAAGTATTGCAGTTCGGCACCGGCGTATTGTTGCGCGGCTTGCCGGATTATTTTATCGACAAGGCCAATAAGAAGGGAATTTTTAATGGAAGGATCGTTGTCGTAAAATCAACCGATGGAGGCGACGCGCCTTCATTTGATAAGCAGGATGGATTGTACACGATCTGTGTGAGAGGAATCGACAAAGGAAAAGCGATCGAAGAAAATATTGTTTGCGCTTCCATCAGCAGAGTGTTGTCAGCAAAAAATGAATGGGATAAAATATTGGAATGCGCACGCAATCCTTCGCTGAAGATCATCATTTCCAATACAACAGAAGTAGGGATCGAGTTGGTGAATGATGATATCAAACGTTACCCGCCGGTTTCTTTTCCCGGAAAATTATTATCATTCTTATTTGAGCGATATAAAGCATTTGGAGGAAACAAAGATGCCGGCATGGTGATCGTACCAACAGAACTCATCGTCGACAACGGAAAAAAATTAGAAGCTATCGTAACAGAACTCGCTCACCTGAATGGTCTCGACGAAGCATTTATGGATTGGCTGGAAAATTCCAACAAGTTCTGTAATTCGCTTGTAGACAGGATCGTGCCGGGAAAGCCCGACACCACGGCAAAGGCTGCATTGGAAAAAAAGTTGGGCTACACCGATGAATTGATCACGATGTGCGAAGTGTATAGGCTTTGGGCGATCGAAGGAGATGAGGAGGTGGCGAAAGTATTATCATTTGCCAAAGCGGACGAAGGTGTTGTCATCGCAAAAAATATTGACGTGTTCCGTGAATTGAAATTGCGCTTGCTAAATGGCACACATACTTTGAGCAGCGGCATTGCATTTCTCTCCGGGCTTTCTACCGTTAAGCAGGCAATGGATGATAGTTATATGAGTGCCTACATCGGCACGGTGATGAAAAAGGAGATCGCACCCGCAATACCATGTAAGGTCGATCTTGCCGAAGCAGATACATTTGCCGCTAAAGTGCTTGACCGCTTCCGCAATCCGGGGATCGAGCACCAATGGCTGAGCATTACAATGCAATATAGTTCCAAGATGCAGATGAGGATCGTGCCGGTATTGCTGCAATATTATCAACGTTTCAATACTGTTCCGCAAAATATGGCGCTTGGCTTTGCCGCATATATCTTATTCATGAAAGCGGTGAAGGAAAAAGATGGAAATTATTTCGGCGAAAGGAATGTTGATCTTTATCCCATCAAAGATGATAAGGCAGCTTATTTTTATGAAAAGTGGAAAAAGGTAAAAGCCGATTCGATTGCGAGATCAGTTTTGCAGGATATAAATCTGTGGGGACATGACCTGAACACTCTTCCCGGCTTTGCCGATGCGGTACAGGAAAAAATTGATGAGATCAATGAACGCGGCATGGCAACGGTACTGCAAATGCCCGCAGCTCAAAAAATACCAGTTTAAAAATGAAACAAAAGATACTGAAGGTTCATCCTGCTGATAACGTGCTGGTGGCGCTTACCAACCTGGCGAAAGGAGAGACCGTGACGTATAATGGAGAAGATTATCTTTTGCAGGATGCTATTCCTGCCAAACATAAATTCGTGACCGAAGACCTGAAATCGGGTGACGCGGTTACTATGTATGGCGTACTGGTGGGTAAAGCACAACAGGATATCGCAAAAACTGGTATCATCTCTACTGCGAATCTTAAGCATGCGGCTGAACCTTTTCATTACCGCCATGTCGATTACAAATGGACGGCACCTGATGTTTCCAAATTTGCCAACAGAACATTCAATGGATATCATCGCAGCAATGGTGAAGTGGGTACGGCCAACTACTGGCTTTTTATTCCAACTGTTTTTTGCGAGAACAGGAACCTCGATGTGATACGTGAAGCACTGCACAATGAATTGGGCTATGCGGTCACTGCCAAATACAAGCGTTATGCGCACGAATTGGTGAATGCATATAAAAATGGTGAAAATATCGAGGCGATAAACCTGGATATTACACCTCAACATAAGGCCAATCGCCTATTTAAAAATGTAGATGGAATAAAGTTCCTGAACCACCAGGGTGGATGCGGCGGAATAAGACAAGACGCAGCCGTGCTTAGCAAATTACTAGCTTCTTATGCCAATCATCCGAATGTGGCTGGTGTAACCGTGTTGAGTTTGGGTTGCCAGAACTTGCAGGTGCCCGATTTTATGAACGATATCAAACAGCTCAATCCGAATTTCGATAAGCCGCTGTACATTTTTGAACAGCAACAATCGCAAAGCGAGGAACAACTGATAGCAGAATCCATTCAAAAAACATTTGCGGGACTGATCGAGATCGATAAACTGGAAAGAAAACCTGCGCCGTTAAGCAAACTTTGCATTGGTGTTAAATGTGGTGGCAGCGATGGTTTCAGCGGGATCTCGGCAAACCCTTCGGTAGGTTATTGCAGCGATCTTGTTGTTGCGCTGGGAGGTAAAGTTTTATTGGCGGAGTTTCCTGAACTCTGTGGAGTAGAACAAAATCTGATCGATCGCACAAAAGATGAAGCTGCAGCAAAAAAGTTCATACACTTAATGACGGCCTATAATGAGTCTGCACTGAACGTAGGCTCCGGTTTTCACATGAACCCTTCTCCGGGAAATATTAAAGACGGATTGATAACCGACGCCATTAAAAGCGCAGGTGCTGCAAAAAAAGGGGGGACCTCACCGGTGGTTGATGTGTTAGATTATACCGAGCCCGCAACCAAACCCGGGCTCAATCTTGTATGCACGCCAGGTAACGATGTGGAAGCTACCACTGGCAAGGCTGCGAGTGGCGCTACGCTGATATTGTTTACCACTGGCCTGGGTACGCCAACAGGTAATCCTGTTTGTCCAACGATCAAAGTATCGACAAACAGCAATCTTACAAAACGAATGAACGATATTATTGACATTGATACCGGTCCCGTGATAGAAGGAGAAAAAACGATCGAGCAAATGGGAGAGGACATACTGGAATATTGCATCAAAGCCGCCAGCGGTGAAGTGATACCAAAAGCGGTGTTGCTGAACCAGGATGATTTTATTCCGTGGAAGAGAGGTGTGTCGCTTTAATTTTCGGTGAGTCACCCCAAAAGGGTGGCTCACCGCGTCTACGCACAAAAAGCGGTGAGCCACCCTTTTGGGGTGACTCACCGAAAAAAACTATATGAAAAAATTCTTAGACCAAAACTTCCTGTTGCAGAACGATACTGCTGTCGAACTATACCACGGCTTCGCAAAGGCGATGCCCGTCATCGACTATCACAATCACCTGCCGCCGGATCAGATCGCTAATGACATTAACTTTGAAAACCTCACCCAGGTTTGGTTATACGGCGATCATTACAAGTGGAGGGCCATGCGCACCAATGGCATCAATGAAAAGTATTGCACAGGCAACGCAACCGACTACGAAAAATTTGAGCAGTGGGCAGCAACCGTGCCCCATACCATGCGCAATCCTTTGTATCATTGGACACATCTTGAATTACAGCGTTATTTCGATATCGACAAAATACTTTCCCCTGAAACCGCAAAAGATATTTACGAAGAGGCCAGCGCAAAACTCAGAACACCCGAATATTCTGTCCGCAATTTATTGCGCAAGATGAATGTAAAAGTGTTGTGCACTACGGATGACCCTACGGATTCGCTTGAACATCATCAAAAGATCAAGGCTGATAATTTCGATATAAAAATATTACCGGCTTATCGCCCAGATAAAGCCATGAACGTGGATGACGTGGGCGCCTTCAATGCATACGTTGACAAAGTAGAGCAAGCTTCCGACATTGCTGTTTCTTCTTATGATGATTATTGTAAGGCACTAAAAAAGCGTCATGATTTCTTTGCAAGCGTTGGCTGTTCGGTATCAGATCATGGATTGGAACAACTATATGCTGAAGATTTTACCGATGCTGAAATAAAAAACATTTTTGCTAAGGCCCGCGGCGGCTCTGCATTGTCGTACGAAGAGAATATGAAATTCAGGTCGGCGATGTTGATCGAGTTTGCCAAATGGGACCATGAAAAAGGGTGGGTGCAGCAATATCACCTCGGCGCTTTGCGCAATAATAATTCAAGGATGATGAAGCAACTGGGTGCAGATACCGGCTGGGATTCGATCGGTGATTTTTCGCAGGCGAAGGCCCTGGCTAAATTCCTGAACAAGTTGGATGAGAGCGATCAATTGGCAAAAACGATCCTGTATAATTTAAATCCCGCCGACAATGAACTCATGGCAACCATGATCGGTAATTTCAACGATGGTTCAGTGGCAGGAAAGATCCAATTTGGTTCCGCATGGTGGTTCCTTGATCAAAAAGATGGCATGATCAAACAGATCAATGCCTTGTCGAATATGGGATTGCTGAGCCGCTTCGTAGGCATGCTTACCGATAGCCGGAGTTTTATGAGCTATCCGCGCCATGAGTATTTCAGGAGAATACTTTGTAACTTGTTGGGGGAGGAAATAGAGAACGGTGAATTGCCCAACAACATGCCGCATATCGGTAAGATGATCGAAGATATCTGCTATCACAATGCCAAAAATTATTTCAATTTCTAAACATAAAAGCGATAACTAATGAGCAAGAAAGTTGTAACCCTTGGAGAGATCATGTTGCGTTTGTCAACTCCCGATTTTAAACGTTTTGTGCAAGCTGATTCATTTGATGTAACCTATGGCGGCGGAGAAGCCAATGTGGCCGCAGCACTTTGCAATTACGGATTGAACGGAACTTTCGTAACCAAAGTACCTGCAAATCCTATTGGCCAGTCTGCCATCAATCACTTACGCCGCTATGGTGTAGATACTCAATTTATCGCTCGTGGTGGTGATAGGTTGGGAATTTATTTCCTGGAAACAGGAGCTTCCATGCGTGCATCACAAGTTGTTTATGATCGCTCGGGAGCATCTATTGCAGATGTTGATGCAAGCGAATTTGATTTCGATAAGATCCTCGATGGCGCAAGTTGGTTTCATACCACTGGCATCACGCCGGCATTGAGCGATAAGGCTGCGGCATTAACTGAGGCTGCATTGAAAGCTGCAAAAGCAAAAGGCATTACCACCAGTATCGATCTCAATTACAGGAAAAAATTATGGAGCAAAGAGAAGGCTCAAAAAATAATGAGTCAATTATGTCAATATGTTGATGTTTGTATCGGTAACGAAGAAGATGCAGATACCTGTTTGGGCTTCAAAGCAAAAGGCACTGATGTTACAAAAGGCGAATTGAATCTTGATGGGTTCAAGGATGTGTTCAACCAAATGAAAGAGAAATTTGGTTTCAAATACATCGCATCTTCATTGCGTGAAAGCCACAGCGCAAGCGACAACGGCTGGAGTGCGCTGGTGTATGACGGCACTGAATTTTATCACACAAAAAAATATGAAGTACGCATCGTTGACCGTGTTGGTAGCGGAGATTCATTTGCCAGCGGCTTCATTTACGGACTGGTTACCGGTATGCCAATGCCCGAAGCTGCAGAGTTTGGTGTAGCTGCAAGTGCTCTTAAACACACGATCCCTGGCGACCTCAATCATGCAACTTTGAGCGACGTGAAGGATCTGATGAAAGGAGATGGAAGCGGAAGGGTGCAACGATAAGTCTAATTAAGAATTAAGAGTTAAGAATTATGAGTTGGTTCATAATTGATGCCTCTTAACTCTTAATTCTAAATTCTTAACTCATAACTACAAATATGATCGTAGATACTTTAAAGAATGCCTCAAAATACTTCTCTGTTCATCCCTTGTTTGCAAAAGCATTTGAATTTATTGATCAAACAGATCTTGCCAATGCAGCCGATGGAAAATCTGATATATCGGAAGGATTGAAAGCTATTTTTTCTAACAAGCAGGGGGTAGCCGCCGAAGCATCGGTAGCAAAATTTGAATGTCATGATCAACACATCGATATTCAGCTTTGCATTAAAGGAGTGGAAACAATTGGATGGAAGCCACGCGAAAAATGCCACAATGAAAATGGTGGCTATAATCCCGAAAAGGATGTGCAACTCTACAACGAACAACCCGATATGTATTTTAAACTTACCGACGGACAGTTTGCCATTTTCTTTCCCGAAGATGTGCATGCACCGATGATCGGTGATGCAGAATCCGATAGCGATCGGATAAAAAAACTCGTGATCAAAGTAAAAATTTAAATCAATGACCAGGATACAACAAATAACAGCAGCAATAATTGAACAGGGTTTACTTCCCCTGTATTTCAATCCTGATGAGACAGTGAGTGTGGAGGTACTGAGGGCCATCTACAGGGCTGGTATCAAAGCAGTAGAATACACCAATCGCGGCGAAGCTGCGCTGAATAACTTCAAAAAGATGGTGGAAGTGCGCAATGCGGAAATGCCCGATCTGCTGATCGGTGTAGGAACGATCAAGAACCTGCAGGATACCAACGATTATATGGCCGCCGGCGCAGACTTTCTCGTGAGTCCCGGATTTGTGAAAGAAGTAGCCGATCATGCTGTGCTGTATGATATCTTTTATGCACCGGGTTGTATGACCCCTTCAGAAATAATTGCTGCCGAAAATGCAGGAGTGAAATTTATCAAACTCTTTCCGGGAAATATATTGGGTACAGAATTCTTATCAAGCGTAAAGGATATCTTTCCTAAATTATTATTCATGCCAACAGGTGGCGTGGATACTACCAGGGAAAGTATTGAAAGCTGGTTCAAAGCTGGTGTTTGCGCAGTGGGCATGGGCAGTAAGCTGATCAGCAAAAAATTAATGGAACAAAAGGATTATGCGGCGATTGAGGTATCTTCCCGTGAAGTATTGGCATTGGTTCAATCCATAAAAAATAATAAATGACCGTTAATAATGCTGCCATAGGTAAATACAGGTGGACGATCTGTTCACTAATATTTTTTGCCACAACTGTAAACTACCTTGATAGGGCAGTCATCAGTTATATAAAACCTTACCTGGCACACGCATTTAGCTGGGATAAAGTACAAGAGGCTGCAAATTATTCCAATATTGAGATTGCATTCAAAGCGGCCTACGCCCTTGGGATGTTATTCGCCGGCAGGGTGGTCGATAAATTGGGGACAAAGATCGGTTATGCATTGGCCACGGGCTTATGGAGTGTTGCTGCTGTATGCCATGCACTGGCTACGGGTGTAGGCACATTCAGTATCGCCAGGATATTTTTGGGCGTTACAGAAGCAGGTAATTTTCCTGCAGCCATTAAAGCAACGGCAGAATGGTTTCCAAAAAAAGAAAGAGCATTGGCTACGGGCATTTTCAACAGCGGCTCTAATATTGGTGCCATCGTTGCCCCGTTAACCGTTCCCATGATCGCACATGAATGGGGCTGGCAATGGGCTTTCATACTGACGGGGTTAATTGGTTTTATATGGTTGATATTGTGGTTCATCTATTATGAAATACCTGCAAAACAAAAAAGACTTTCCCAGCCCGAGTTTGAGTATATACACAGCGACAAAGATGAAAATGAGATCAACCAGGAAAAGGTATCCTGGTTCAAATTGCTGACCTTTAGACAAACATGGGCCTTTGCAATTGGTAAATTTCTTACCGATCCTGTCTGGTGGTTTTATCTTTTTTGGTTACCCGATTTTTTAAGAAAGCAATACTCGTTAAACGATAGCCAGTTGATGTGGCCTTCTGCAACCGTGTATATCATTGCAAGTTTTGGTAGTATTTATGGCGGATGGTTACCAATGAAATTCATTAATATGGGATGGCCGGTGTTCAAGGCAAGAAAAA
>Ga0070682_100000110_pt1 | contig 73418 bp, 64 predicted proteins | sample KBSC63LmetaG_FD_64668 | JGI IMG/M metagenome (GOLD analysis project Ga0070682, IMG submission 64668) | Corn rhizosphere microbial communities from Kellogg Biological Station, Michigan, USA - KBS C6-3L metaG | ecosystem: Host-associated > Plants > Roots > Rhizosphere | place: USA: Michigan...
CTTCAGGAGTCTGATCATCTTTTAAAAACTTAATCAATCCGCTTCGTTTCGCCACTTCCATAGCAACACTGTAAGCCGTCTCCGTTTTCAGCAATACCTGGAAAGCTTTTATCATAGACCAGAAGTCGTTCAGTTTGTTTAAAACCCCGTTGTTCAGACCTAATTGAGGTGCATACATCGGAAGATTTTCCAACACTTTTGACACTGCAATATTGTGAGCATCTGCAAAAACGATCAGTTTATTCTGTGTTGTTTCTCCAATTCCTCTTGCAGGATAGTTGATAATCCTCATCAATGCTTCAGAATCATTTTCATTGATCAGAAGTCTCAGATAACCGATTAAGTCTTTTACTTCTTTTCTTTGGTAGAAAGAAAGTCCTCCATAAACCTTATATGGAATATTTTTACGTCTCAGCGCATCTTCAAAAGCACGCGTCTGAGAGTTGGTTCTGTATAAAATAGCAAAATCACTGTATTTTCTCTGGTCACGGTTACGAAGTTCCCAGATGTTTCCGGCAACAAAGTTCGCTTCATCAGCATCAGAAAGAGATCGGTATATTTTGATCTTATCGCCTTCTTCATTATCACTGAATACATTTTTCTTAAACTGCTGCAGGTTTTTTGCAATAACTACATTAGCCGCATTTACAATATTCTGTGTAGAACGGTAATTCTGTTCCAGAGAGACTGTTTTAGCATCCGTATAATCTTTTTTAAAGTTTAAGATATTATAGATGTTAGCTCCACGGAAAGAGTAAATAGATTGTGCATCATCCCCTACCACACAGATATTCTCAAATTTTGAAGCTAATGCTTTTACGATAAGATACTGAGAGTGGTTGGTATCCTGGTACTCATCTACCATGATATACCTGAATCTGTCCTGGTATTTTGCCAATACTTCCGGAAAACGGGTCAATAATTCATTGGTTTTCAACAACAGGTCATCGAAATCCATGGACCCGTTTCTGAAACACTGGTCTACATACTTCTGATAAATCTGCCCAATAAATTTCATGTTCGCCTTTTCATCCGCCTCCATCAGTTCCGGATTGTTGAAGTAAGCTTTTACCGTAATCAGATTATTCTTATAAGTTGAAATCCTTGCCTGAACTTTTTTAGGTTTATAAAGATCGGCATCGATATTCATATCCTTCAGTACTTTTTTGATCACATTCAGGGCGTCCTGCTGATCATAAATGGTAAAATTGGAAGGGTATCCAAGATAATGAGCCTCAATTCTTAAAATTCTTGCAAAAACAGAGTGGAAAGTTCCCATCCAAAGGCTTCTTGCATTGCTGTCCCCCACTACTTTTGCAATACGGTCTTTCATTTCACGGGCAGCCTTATTGGTAAAGGTAAGCGCCAGGATATTGAAAGGATCTATTCCATTGTGTATTAAATGGGCAATACGCATGGTAAGTACACGCGTTTTCCCGGAACCCGCTCCCGCAAGCACCATTAAAGGTCCCTGTAAAGAGGTAACAGCTTCATATTGTGATTCATTAAGTCCTTTCAAATAGTCCATACAGCAAAAAAATTTTGGGAACACAAAATTAAGGTATTCGGAGGAGAATTCAAACTTTCATGTAGAAGTTAGGAATTTGAAGTATTAAGATTGTATTGATAATATTTATCAATGGCCAATTTTCTTCGCAAGTGAATTGTGAATAATTACTCATAGCCTCAAATCTCGCAACCCAAATCACGTAGCAAATTGACAAGCGAAGCGAATTCACCATTCATTACTCACATTTATATCTATTTCTATACATTCTGTAACATTTAATTCACTTTTCATACTAATTGATAAACAATTTCTAAATTTTATGAAAAAGCGACTTCTTTCTGCTGCTGCCGTAGCTTTCTTCGGGCTAATGCTGAATGCACAGCAAATCAAATTCGAAGAGTATGACCTTCCCAATGGTCTTCACGTAATTCTTCATCAGGATAACTCGGCGCCGGTTGTAACAACGGGTGTAATGTACCACGTAGGTGCAAAGGATGAAGTAAAAGGCAGAACAGGTTTTGCTCACTTCTTTGAACACCTTTTATTTGAAGGAACTCCTAATATCAAAAGAGGAGACTGGTTCAAGATTGTTTCTTCCAATGGAGGACAGAACAATGCCAACACTACCAATGACAGAACGTACTACTATGAAACATTCCCTTCCAACAATGAACAGCTTGGACTTTGGATGGAAGCTGAAAGAATGCGTCATGCAGTAATCAACCAGATTGGGGTGGATACACAAAGAGAGGTTGTAAAAGAAGAGAAAAGATTAAGAATGGATAACCAGCCTTATGGAAACCTTTTCACTACAATTCAGAAAAATTTATTTACCAATCACCCGTACAACTGGCCTACAATCGGTTCTATGGAAGATCTGAACTCTGCTAAATTAGAAGAATTCCAGGCGTTCTACAAAAAGTATTACGTTCCGAATAATGCTACTTTAGTTGTTGCAGGAGACATCAAACCTGAGCAGACTAAAAAATGGATTGAAACTTACTATGGAGGAATTCCAAAAGGGACTTTATATCCAAAAGATTTCCCTAAAGATGCTCCTATCACTCAGGAAAAGGAAGTAACGGCAACAGACCCGAACATCCAGCTTCCTGCTTATGTTTTCGCGTACAGAACTCCGGCTAACAAAGAGAAAGATGCTTATGTTTTAGATATGCTTTCTTCTTATTTAAGTAATGGAAAATCTTCTGTTTTATATAAAAAATTAGTAGATCAGGATAAAAAAGCACTTCAGGTAGCTGCTTTCAATCAGGGTCTTGAAGATTACAGTATTTTCGCATTCTTCGCGATCCCGATGGGACAGACTACAAAGCAGGCTTTACAGGCTGACATTGATGCTGAAATCAAAAAACTTCAGACTACTTTAATCTCTGAAGAAGATTATCAAAAACTTCAGAACCAATACGAAAACCAGTTTGTAAATGCTAACTCAAGCATTCAGGGAATTGCTGCTTCATTGGCAACCAACCACGTATTGATGGGTGACACGAATTTGATCAACAAAGAAATCGACATTTACAGATCTATCACCAAACAAGATCTTCAAAATGCTGCTAAAAAGTATCTTAATTCTAACCAAAGAATAATCATTAATTACGTACCTGAGAAAAAGTAATCATTTCAACTTTTTAGGTTACAATATGATTATTAAAAATTAAATTTTTACAAATGAAAAAGCAATTAACATATATAGCTGCAGCGTTTTTCTTTACAGGAATGGTTTCAGCACAAAAAATAGATCTTAATGCAATGCCGAAACCGGGACCTACTCCTGCGATTAACATTGCCAAGCCAAAAACTTTCCAATTAAGCAACGGCCTTACAGTAATGGTGGTTGAGAACAATAAACTGCCAAGAGTTAGCGCAAGCCTTTCTATGGACAGACCTCCATACAACGAAGGAGCTGTAACCGGAGTAAGCGAAATTATGGCTGAACAGTTCGAAAACGGAACTACGAACATCTCCAAAGATGATTTCAACAAAAAAGTAGATTACCTTGGAGCTAACCTTAACTTCTCTTCAGGAGGTGCTTCTGCTAACTCGCTTTCAAAATATTTCCCTGAAGTTTTAGGTTTAATGGCTGATGCTATTATTAATCCTAAATTCTCTGCTGAAGAAATTCAGAACTCTAAAGAAAGAGCTGTCGAAGGATTAAAATCTGAGGAAAAAAATGCTTCTTCTATCGCATCAAGAGTTTCTAACGCTTTGATGTATGGAAAAAATACGTCAAGAGGTGAATTTGAAACCGTTGAATCTATCAATAAAATTCAGTTAGCCGACGTACAAAATACTTACAAAAAATACTACGCTCCGGATAATGCTTACTTAGTAATCGTTGGAGACGTAAAATTTGACCAGGTAAAACCATTGATCGAAAAGTCTTTCAGCAGCTGGAAAAAAGCAAACACTCCTATTGCACCGCCGGAACCCGCTTCTAATGTTGCGAAAACAGAGATCAATGTAGTGGATGTTCCTTCTGCTGTACAGTCTGTTGTTTCCCTAAACAACCTGAACACGCTGAAAATGAAAGATGCTAATTATTTCCCTGCAACTATTGCGAACTATATCCTTGGAGGTGGTGGTGAAGCGAGACTTTTCATGAACCTTAGAGAGAAGAACGGATTTACTTACGGTGCTTATTCAAGTATGGTAGCCAGCAAGTATTCTCCACAATTCTCTGCAAGCGCAAGCGTAAGAAACGAGGTTACTGACAAAGCGGTTAAGGAATTTATGAATGAACTTAATGCGATTTCTACTGTAAAACCGGAGGAATTGGCAAATGCAAAAGCAAAACTGAAAGGAGCTTTCATTATGTCTTTAGAACAGCCAGCAAATATTGCCAGATTTGCATTAAACCAGAAAGTGCAGGATTTACCAGCTGACTTCTACACCAATTACCTGAAATCTATTGATAAAGTAACTGCTGCAGATGTTGCAAATGCTGTAAAGACTACCATTTTACCAAACCAAAGCAGAATTTTCATTGCAGGTAAAGCATCTGATATTTCTGAAGGACTGGAAAAATTAGGTTACCCTGTAAAATATTTTGATAAGGAAGCAAACCCTGTTTCAAAACCAACTGTACAAAAAGTAGATGCAAGTGTAACGGTTGCTTCTATCGCAGATAAATACATCAATGCTATCGGAGGAAAAGCTAATCTGGCTAAAATTACTTCGTATACTACGAATGCTTCAATGTCTATGCAAGGACAAAACATCGATTTCAAAATCGTTAAGGCACAAGGCGGAAAGGAGCTTACAACTGTAACAGCAATGGGACAGGTTGTTCAGAAGCAGGTATTTGACGGAAAGACTGGTTATTCTATGCAAATGGGACAAAAAGTTGACATTACACCGGAAGAAATTGCTGAAAAACAAAAGAACCCGGAGCTTTTTGAAGAGTTAGGTTTTGCAAAATCTGCTGATTATAAATTAGGAGGAATTGAGAAAATCGGAGGTGAAGATTCTTATGCAATTAAAGGTGGAGATACTACTTATTACTACAGCGTTGCAACGGGATTAAAAACCGGAGAAACCAAGAAAATAAAAGCCAAAGGTCAGGAAATGACAATCCCGACAACATTCTCTAATTACAAAGATGTAGAAGGGGTAAAAATGCCATACACCATCTCTGTAAGCCAGATGGGAATGGATATGACGATGAATGTAAAGTCTTATGAAGTAAATAAGGCTACTGATGCTGATTTTAAATAACAACATCCAATTTTTATAGAAAAAACGGCAACAATTGTTGCCGTTTTTATTTTTATCAACATTTGGCGACTTCTTTTTTTGTCATTCAGTAAAAAAAGATTAAATTTGCCCATTCAAAAAGATATCAGAATTAATGGATACTATATTTACACTATTGATGGTTCTTGTTATGGTTGCCAGCGTTTTATTGGTAATCATCGTTATGGCACAAAATCCAAAAGGAGGAGGCCTTTCCAGTACATTCGGAGGTGCATCATCTGCACAGTTTGGAGTACAGAGAACCAATGATTTCATGGAAAAAGCAACATGGACTCTAGGCGGAACTATCATTGTTCTTATCCTTATAAGCGTTGTTATCACAGGTAAGCCATCTCAGGTAGCTCCTACACAGAAACAACCCGTGAAGAAAGAAGCTCCTGCAAAACAGTCAGCTCCTGCTTCTACAACAACTCCGGCACAAGCTCCTGTAGCACCGGCAAAATAAGAAGAATACCATCTTATATAAAACAAAAGCAACTCAAATTGAGTTGCTTTTTATTTTAACCTGATCTTTTCAATCTGATAGCGTAGTTTTAATCCTGCCTTTAAAAATGAATATTGCACAGGCTTGGACTCTTTGTAATATTTATCAATGAAGATCTGCATAGCTCCATAAAATCTCTTGAGGTATACGTCATTTCTGACTGTACTCTCCCCCTTACGATGAAGAATAGAAACTTTACCATAATAGAAGTTTTTGTACCCGTTTCTTAAAAAGGTATAGCAAAGATCAATATCTTCCCCATACATAAAATAAGCTTCATCCAGCCCTCCTATTTTTTCGTAGATCTCTTTTTTAGCCAATAAAAATGCACCTGTCATCACTTCTACTTCAGCAACTGCATTTTCTTCAATGTCATTCCTGTAATAAGACTTGGAATTATTCTTTTTAAAATTCGTAAACAGCTTTTCAAAAGAATTAAACATATCCGGTACTGAACGTTTACTTTCTGGAAGAAAATTCCCTTCTGCATCATGCATTCTTACTCCCAGACATCCGAAAGAAGGCTGAGAATCTGCAAAATCAAGTAATTCTTTCATATAAAAGCCTTCAAATTCCGTATCAGGATTTAAAAGTAAAATATATTCTCCTTTTGCAGTCTGAATCGCCTGGTTATTCGCTTTTGAAAAACCACCGTTGATTTCAGAAGATATAAAGTGTACGTTCGGAAATTCGGGAATAAGATCGCTCCAGGAACTGTCTGTAGAAGCATTATCAATAACAATCACTTCATATTCTATCTCTTGTATATATTTCTGAAGTGACAGGAGACAGCTTCTGAGCAATTGGGTAACATTATAATTAACAATAATAACAGACAGTTTCATATTAATCCTTTTCGTTATATGGCAACCTGTTGATAATAGATCTTCCCAATGAAATTTCATCAGCATATTCCAGTTCATCTCCTACCGAAATTCCTCTTGCAATGCTGGAAAAATTCACATTGAAACTTTTAAATTTCTTGTAAATATAATAAGCAGTTGTATCTCCTTCCATCGTAGCACTCAATGCAAAAATAAATTCCTTCACCTTTCCATCATTCAGTTTCTTTTCAATGCTTGGAATATTCAATTGTCCAGGCCCTACTCCTTCCATAGGAGAAATTTTCCCACCAAGAATCAGATACTTTCCCGTGTATTTTCCTGTATTTTCAATGGCAATTACATCGCGTACATCTTCAACGATGCAGATGAGCTCGCCATTTCTTTTTTCATTGCTGCATATTTCGCAGATGTCAAAATCCGAAAAATTATGACATTCTTTACAGTATTTTATTTCGTTGACAAGATTAATAAGGGAATCTCCAAGACTTACAGCTCTGGAATTGGGCTGCTTCAATAAATGCAGTGCTAATCTCAAAGCCGTTTTTCTTCCAATCCCAGGCAATCCCGAAATCTCGTCTACCGCCTTTGCCAATACTTTACTTGGGTAATCCATAGGTACAAAAATAAGGATTAAAGTTGATAATTAATAGTGAATGGTGAATCGTCAATTCGCTTCGCTTGTGAATTTTTTTGGGGTACGAGATTCGGGGTTTGGGGACTTTGGTTTGAGATTGAGGTTGAGGTTGGGAATTCACCTTTCACTTTGCGAAGCAAAAATTGATAATTAACCAATAGATTAATGTCTCAATATGATATTTTAAATTTTCTCCCATATCTGAGAACTCTAAAAAAACCTTTATATTTGCGGCTTAAATTAAATATGAAAAAAATAAACTGACATGGTACTTAACAATCTTAACTATCCTCTGGATTTCAAATTCAAAATCACTACTTTAGCAAGTGACTTCAACATTACTGACAAAAACGGAAATTATGTAGCGTATGTGCGTCAGAAAATGTTCAAGTTGAAAGAAGATGTTGTCGTTTTTAATGATGAGAGCAAGTCTAAAGAACTTTTCAGAATCAGAGCTAATAAATGGATAGATTTCAATGCTTCGTATTCTTTGAATGATCTTATTGACAACAAAAACTTCGGTAGATTAGCCAGAAAAGGGATGCGTTCTATCTGGAAAGCAAGCTATGATATTCTGGATGCACACGATCAGCCTAAGTTTAAAGTTCAGGAAGACAGCGCATGGGTAAGATTCTGGGACAGCTTTGTTGGAGAACTTCCTATCATCGGAATGTTCACAGGCTATTTCCTTAATCCATCTTATACAGTAACAGGTATTGACGGTAAAGCTTATTTTAAGCTTAAAAAAATGCCTTCATTCTTCGGAAGAAGATTTCAGCTGGACAGACTGATCGATATTGATGATGAGGAAGAAAGTTTAGTGATCCTTTCTCTATTAATGATGACACTTCTTGAAAGAGCAAGAGGATAAACAAATAATAAAACCACAAACACATGAAATATTTAATCATTTTATTTTCCGCATTTCTACTGGTAGCCTGCAAAAAGGAAAAAGAAACGGTTTCAGCTTCGGCCTCTGCTGATTCTTCACATATTGCTAAAGATTCTGCTTCAACAGGTACTTCTTCAGGCAATATTCTGGTAGGGACAATTCCATTTCCTAAAGAAATCAAAGAATGCTCATGCTATTTTGCCATAAGCAAAACTGATTTTGAAAATGAAAGATACATCTACGCAGATGACGCCGGAAAAACAGCTTATATGATGCTGGATGGTAAAAGACTGGCTCTGAATCTTATCTCATCAAGTGATATGGAAGTAGATGAATTACTGACCAAGGAAATAGAAAATGATAATTATAAAATTTCTGTAAAAGGTAAAAAAATAAAAGGCGAAGAAGCTTTACTGTTTGAAGGTACTCTGACTATTGAAAAACCAGATGGCACCATCTTCACCACTCCGATCTACGGAGAATGTGGCTGCTAGTAAAGCAAAAACACACAAAAATGCTTCTGTGTCTCACAGAAGCATTTTTTATTTCGTAAATTTGAGAAAAATAAAATTCAATGGAATTATCTAATATAGAACCGCAGATAATCTGGAAGAACTTCTCCAAATTAAATGCTGTTCCAAGGCCTTCAAAAAAAGAGGAAAAAGTAATCGCTTTCATCAAAGGATTTGGTGAAGATCTGGGACTGGAAACTACCGTAGATGAAGTAGGAAATGTTATCATTAAAAAACCTGCCACTGCAGGAATGGAAAACCGTAAATCAATCGTGCTTCAGTCGCACCTTGATATGGTTTGCCAGAAAAACAATGATGTGAATTTTGATTTTGAAACGGAAGGAATCAAAATGGAGATTGATGGTGACTGGGTAAAGGCAAAAGGAACTACTTTAGGAGCTGACAACGGTTTGGGAGTAGCAACAATCATGTCTATCCTTGAAAGCTCAGATATTCCACACCCTGCATTGGAAGCCCTTTTCACCATTGATGAAGAGACAGGAATGACAGGTGCTTTAGGGTTAAAACCAGGACAACTGACAGGTGAAATTTTATTAAATCTTGACACTGAAGAGGATGATGAAATTGATATCGGCTGTGCAGGAGGTGTTGATGTAACCATCACTCAAAACTATGCTGCAGAAGCTCCAAAAGGACAAATTGTAAGACTTGAAGTAAAAGGTCTTCAGGGAGGACATTCCGGAATGGATATTCATAAAGGTTTTGGAAACGCCAATATTATTCTGGGAAGACTTCTTTACACCGGATTGGAAAATCAGAATATTGAATTGGTTTCTATCGACAGCGGAGGTTTAAGAAATGCCATTCCAAGAGAAGGTGTTGCTCTGATTTCAGTAAGAAATGCTCAGGAGTTTATTGAAAATGTAACTGTCCTTAAAAAAGATATTTTAGAAGAGTTTGCAACTGTAGAACCGGGAATTCAAATCAATATTGAGAACTCTACGTCTTCTGACAAAGTAATTTCAGAAGGTGATTCTAAAAAGGTGATCCTTACTCTAAAAGCTCTTCACAACGGAGTATACAGAATGAGCCCTGACGTGGCTGATCTTGTAGAAGCGTCTAACAACGTAGCCAGAGTAGAATTGAAAGGAGGAGAACTTAAAATCTTAAACCTTACAAGATCTTCTGTAGATTCTTCTAAATATTCAGTGGCAGAGCAATTGAAATCTGTAGCAGAATTAGCTGGAATGAACGTTGAATTCAGCGGTTCATACCCGGGATGGAAGCCAAAACCAGGTTCAGAGATCGTACAGCTGATGGAAAAACTTTACACAGAGAAGTTTAGTGAAAAACCTCATGTAGTAGCTTGTCACGCAGGTCTTGAATGTGGAATCATCGGAGCCAACTATCCTGAAATGGAAATGGTAAGCTTTGGACCGACGATCAGAGGAGCTCACTCACCTGATGAAAAGGCAAACATTCCTTCTACTCAGAAATTCTGGAGTTTCCTGAAAGATATTTTAGCGAATATTCCTCAGAAATAGGACATTAAAATTACTATATTGAATATCCAAAGTCTTATGATTTTGGATATTTTTAGTTTTAATTGAAATAAAAATGCTTCGACAGACTCAGCATGACACAGCTAAAAATTCATCTCTAAAAAACAGTTAGTATTAGAGATGTCATGCTGAGCTTGTCGAAGCATCCAAACCATAAAAAACCTTATACAATGAAAAGTATCACTGTATTCTGCGGCTCAAGTTTTGGTTCGCACGACATTTACAAAGAACAGGCATTCCTGCTTGGACAAACCTTGGCTAAACAAGATATACAGCTCATTTATGGCGGTGCAGATGTTGGCTTGATGGGAACGATTGCTGACGGGGCATTGAGTGAAAAAGGCAAGGTCGTTGGAGTCCTTCCCCACTTTCTGCAATCTAAAGAAATTGCTCATAAAAATCTGACCGAACTTATCATCGTGGAAACCATGCACGAAAGAAAAACCAAAATGAATGAACTTTGTGATGGTGTTATCGTTCTTCCGGGCGGTTACGGAACTTTGGAAGAATTTTTCGAGATGATCACCTGGGCACAGCTCGGACTTCACAAAAAACCCATCGGAATTCTGAATATTGACGGATTTTATGATGACCTGATCAAACTAGTTCAGACCATGGTGGATAAAGGATTTTTAAAGCAGGTAAACAGAGATATGCTATTGATCAGTGATACGATTGACGATCTGCTGGAAAAGATGAGAAATTATCAGGCTCCTACGGTTGGGAAATGGATTTCAAAAGAGGAAATTTAATAAAAAAGAGGTATTCATGAATATCTCTTTTTTATTATCGAAAAAAATCCAGATAAAATACTAATTTAGAGAAGTGTTCCAAAGGATAAAATAACCGTTAAACACTAGAAATGACTTTCTGAAGTATCAACAGCATCACAAAAAATCTGATATATGAAAACAATTACAAATATTTTTTGTCTGACATTATTTCTCAGTTTCTTTTGGAGTTTCTCACAAAATCAAAATTTACCTTCAGATGGAAAAGCTTTAAAAACGGACAATCCATTACAATCAGAACTTGATCTGGAAGTAGATAAATACGTAAAAAAATACTACGAAGATTCCAAAGCAGTAGGACTTTCAATTGGAATTACCGTAAAAGGCAAAGATTATTACTATAATTACGGACAGTTAGAATATGGAAAACAAGTGCTTCCTGATAATAAAACCATCTATGAAATAGGTTCCATTACCAAAACATTTACAGGAATTCTTACTGCCCAGGCCATTTTAGATAAAAAGATAGGAATGGAAGATGATATCCGGAAGTACCTTCCAGAGAATTATCCTAATTTACAATATAACAATCAGCCCATTAAAATAGTAAACCTGGCCAGCCATACTTCAAGAATTACCAGAATTTTTCCTAATCTTTATGAAAGACCAGATTATATAGAACTTAATCCGTTCAGCAATTATTCTAAAAAAATGTTCTATGAAGGCTTGAAAAATATGAAGATGGATACGCTGCCAGGTGTAAAATATACGTATTCTAATATGGCCGTTAATTTATTAGGATATATTCTGGAGGATGTCTATCATGAAAGCTATTTTTCACTGGTCAGAAAATACATTCTGAAACCGCTGCAAATGAACAACACAACAGTAAGCCTTGCAGATGCTGATAAAAATAATATTGCCAAAGCACATAACAGTAACAGAAAGGTAACACCGTATTGGGACTTTCCAGAACTAGTGGGCACGGGAGAATTAAGATCAAATACCAGCGATATGATTAAGTATATCAAAGCCAATATTGCCGGAAACCAATTGAATATTTCATTATCCCATAAGTATACATTTGAAGGAGAAGAAGGCTCTCTGGGACTCAATTGGTTCTTTCACACCACTAAAAACGGAAATATCATGTACGAACATACCGGCGGAACAGGCGGATCAAGAAGTTCTCTGGAATTTTTCCGGGGACTTCAGTCAGGATTTATTATATTGACCAACAGTCTTGCCAACAGAAAAATTTTAGAAAAAGACCTGTCTGAACTTATTGAAAAAGTATCTTCAAAATAAAAACAAAACCCGTCCGGAAAATCCGGACGGGTTTTTATTAAGATTAAAAAATATTTTCTAAGGATAAGGAGCAATTTCCACTTCGAGCCCTTCCATGGCATCGGCAATATGTAACTGGCATCCTAATCTGCTGTTTTCTTTCACATGGAAAGCCTCACCCAGCATAGCATCTTCTTCATCTCCCATCGGTTCCAGACCAGGATCATTGATTACATATACCTGGCATGAAGCACACATCGCCATTCCTCCGCATACACCAATAGTACCTTCTTCTGCCAATTCATAGGAACGGATAATTTCCATTAAGTTCATGGACATATCCGTAGGAGCTACGACATCGTGGGTTACCCCTTCTCTGTCGGTGATTTTAATATTAACGTCTGACATAATTCTGCAAAATTAGTCAATTTTTTTCACAACAGCCTTCTCTGCTTCTTTACGGCTTCCGTCAAATCCGTCAACTCCACTTACCGTTGTATATTTCAATACGAATTTTTTACCAGGATTCAGTCTGTTATAAACACTCTGACACATCAAAGTAGCTTCGTGGAAACCACAAAGGATCAACTTCAGTTTTCCAGGATATGTATTGATATCTCCGATAGCATAGATTCCGTCAATATTGGTCTGGTAGTCTAAAGCATTGTTTACAACGATCGCATTTTTCTCGATATTTAATCCCCAGTTTCCGATCTCTCCCAGTTTTGGAGTCAATCCGAATAATGGAATGAAATAATCCGTTTCAATATCATAAGCTTCCTCACCGTCAACCTGTACGGTAATCGCTTCTACTTTTCCGTCACCTTTAATCGCTGTAACTTCAGCTGGAGTGATTAATTTAATTTTTCCCTGATTTTTAAGATCCTGAACTTTTTCTACAGAATCCAGAGCTCCTCTAAACTCATTTCTTCTGTGAATCAATGTAACTTCACTTGCAACATTGGATAAGAAAACACTCCAGTCAAGAGCAGAGTCACCACCTCCGGCAATCACTACTTTTTTGTTTCTGAAATGTTCAGGTTCTTTCACGAAGTACTCAAGACCTTTTTCTTCGTAGTCTGCAATATTATCCATCGTAGGCTTTCTTGGCTCGAAAGTACCCAAACCACCGGCAATGGCAATTGCTTTACATCTGTGAACAGTTCCTTTGTTAGTAATCACTTCAAACCATTCATCATCTACTTTAGTATAAGAAACAGCCGTTTCTCCCAAAGTAAATCCAGGCTGAAACTGCTTGATCTGCTCCATCAAATTATCCACCAATTCTCCAGCGTTCACTGAAGGATAACCTGGGATATCGAAAATAGGTTTTTTAGGATAAAGCTCCGCCAGCTGCCCTCCCGGCTGTGGAAGCGCATCAATAATATGGCACTTCATTTTTAATAAACCAGCTTCAAAAACTGCAAAAAGTCCTGTAGGTCCCGCACCTATGATCAATATATCAGTGGTTATCATAATATTTAAGATAATTTAATTATACATGTAACTGCAAATTTACTAATTTTAATGCGAAGCATATTTAATTGATTCTAAATAAAAACCTGAGATTTGTCAAATATCTATCAATTAAGATTTTAAATTTGGCAATGTTTTTGTAAATGTCTTGTTATGAAGAAAATTTTAAACCTTTTTGCAGTATTTATATTCTTTTTAGGCTCGGCCCAGATTGATAACATCGCAGACGGCGAATCTATCACTCTCAGAATACACTATGGCTTCCTTAACGCAGGAACAGCGAACCTTACTACAAAACAGACCAATTACAAAGGGATTCCCCATCTGTATGTAAAAGGTACAGGACAGACTACCGGCGCCGTAAAAGCATTCTTCAAAGTGGAAGATTTATATGAAAGTTTCATCAATACCCAAACAGGATTACCAAGTTTTTATGTCAGAAATGTACGTGAAGGAAGCTACCGTCAGCATTTTGAAACAGTCTTTAATCACGATAACAATACATTAATTTTAACAGATAAAAAGACTCCGGCCAATGGTTCCAAGGTTTTAAAATCAGTAAAAGGAGTTCAGGATATGCTTTCATGTTTTTATTATTTAAGAAGTAAAAGTCCTGATGAACTGAAAGTGGGAACAGTCATTAATATGAATGTATGGATTGATGATGAAATGTTTCCTTTCCAGCTAAAAGTAACGGGTACAGAAAATTTAAAAACAAAATTCGGTACTATTAACTGTCTGAAAATTATTCCATCTGTAAAAAGCGGAAGAGTATTTAAAGAAAAAGAAGGGGTAACCATGTGGGTTTCCAACGATGCCAATCACGTACCTATGCTGCTGAAAGCTGAACTTGCAGTAGGTTCATTAAAAGCCAGTATAGACGATTACAAAAACGTAAAATATCCTTTAAAATTCAGTAAATAACCATCTTTATTATTAATATACAGCCTGTAAATTTTACAGGCTTTTTTATTTGATGTAATATATCCTTAACACAGGTTGTCTTACTAATAGAGGCGGCCCTACAGCTGCAGCATGTCAATACTTCTTTGAGGTACCTAGCGGATTCAAACCGAAGTATGGACATAAGAAACAGACACGTGTAAATTTTTCAATACGATCAGTTTTTAATTACGTTTTGTTTCTTAGGTCAGTAATTAAAAACAAAAACCTCCGGAGCTCCGGAGGTTTGATTTTTTATAGTGTTTTGAACTGTTCCAGTGTTCTGATATCATTTTCAAAGAACATTCTGATGTCACTCATCTGGTAAAGAAGCATTGTAATTCTTTCAATACCCATTCCGAATGCATATCCTGAATATTTCTCAGAATCAATATTCACGTTTTTCAGTACAGCAGGGTCTACCATTCCGCATCCCATGATTTCCAGCCATCCTGTTCCTTTCGTAATTCTGTAGTCTGTTTCAGAGTTTAATCCCCAATACACATCAATTTCAGCACTTGGCTCTGTGAACGGGAAGAAAGAAGGTCTCATTCTGATCTTGGATTTTCCGAAAAGCTCAGTAGTAAAGAACTGAATTGTCTGCTTTAAATCTGCAAAACTTACATTCTCATCAATATACAATCCCTCAATCTGGTGGAAGATACAGTGAGAACGTGAAGAGATCGCTTCATTTCTGAAAACTCTTCCCGGAGATAAAATTCTGATTGGCGGCTGATTTTCTTCCATAAAACGAGTCTGTACAGAAGATGTATGTGTTCTCAAAAGAATATCCGGATTCTGCTCAATAAAGAATGTATCCTGCATATCTCTTGCCGGGTGGTATTCCGGAAGGTTAAGCGCCGTAAAGTTATGCCAGTCATCTTCAATCTCTGGTCCGTCTGCTACCGCAAAACCGATAGATTTGAAGATTTCAATAATTCTGTTTTTTACCAGGTTAATCGGGTGTCTTGAACCCAATTCCAATGGAAATGCAGGTCTTGTAAGATCTTCTTTTTCTACCACAATAGAAGATTCAGAAGAATTTTTCAAATCTTCCAATTTTACAGCAACTGCCTGCTTCAAAGTATTGATCTTCTGTCCGAAATCTTTCTTCTGGTCGTTAGGAACTTCTTTTAATGTTTCGTAAAAATCATTAAGAACCCCTTTTTTACCGTTGTACTTGATTCGGAAGTTTTCGATATCTTCCCTAGAGGTAGCATTGAAGCCGTTTACTTCGATCAGTAGTTCTTCTATCTTTTCTATCATTATTTTACCCTTTCAAAATGTTTTGCAAAAATACGACTTTTAGTTGAATATTAAGTCCGTCAAAAAAAAATCTGCCTCTTTTTCGGGAGGCAGACTTCAATCACTTATTTCACTTAAATAAAAAAATTATTTCTTTTCTAAAGCTTTAACGCTGATCTGAAGAGTCACCTCATCCTTAATCACGCCGTTTTCAGCAGGAGCCTGGAACTTTACACCAAACTCTTCTCTCTTGATATCTTTCGGTTCAGTAGCTACACTCACCTCTCCATCTTTCACAGAAACATTAGCTTTAAACTGAACAGGTTTTGTAATTCCTTTAATTGTTAAATTACCATCCAAAAGAGTATTATAATCCCCTTCTGTAGCCGGAGTAACTTTTGTAATTTCATAAGAAGCTGTTGGGAATTTTTCAACTTCAAAGAAATCACCGCTCTTCAGGTGGCCATTTAATTTCCCTAAATCTTCCGGACTGTCTTTCAAGTCTACAGAAGTTAATGAGCTCATATCAGCAACGAATTTTCCGCTTTCCAGTTTTCCGTCTTTCACTGTTACATCTCCGCTTTCAAACCTGATTGTTCCGAAATGACTCGTATTTTCAGATTTAAAAACTTTATATCCTTTCCATTCAACCTTACTGTTTAGCGTATCCAAAGTGAACTGGCTACCTTCTTTGGTAGTTGTCACCTCATTACTCTCACTGGTAAGCGGTTTATCTTTTTTACAAGAAACCATTACAGCAGCAACGAATAAAGCAGGAATAGCTATCGAAAACAGTTTTTTTCTCATTTTTGATTTATTTTTATTAGTTCCGCTAATATAATAAAAAAAATTATGTTTTCATAAAAACCTTACATTTGTAATATGCTATTAGAAATAAACAATTTATTTTTCTCTCACACCAAAGAAAATCCCCTGTTTCAGAACCTTAACCTAAGGTTTGATGAAAACAGAATTATAGCTCTTGCCGGAGAAAGCGGATGCGGAAAATCTACGCTTCTCAACCTTATTTATGGACTTCTCGATTGGGAAAGCGGAGAAATTATTTTTAACGGAACCCGACTTTTAGGACCGAAAGGAAATCTTGTTCCCGGAGAACCGGAAATGAAATTTGTAGCACAGAATTTTGACCTTATGCCTTATGCTACAGTGGCAGAAAATGTAGGAAAGTTTATTTCAAATATCAATTTAAAACAAAAAAAAGAAACTGTAACAGAGCTTCTTGAAGTAGTAGGGTTGCAGGAATTTGCCAATGTACTTCCCAAATATTTAAGTGGTGGACAGCAGCAAAGAGTGGCCATTGCCCGCGCATTGTCTGTACTCCCGAAACTTCTGATTTTGGATGAACCTTTCAGTAATCTGGATTTTCCGAGAAAAATTGAACTCAGAGAAAGGCTTTTCAAATACGTAAAACAGCATGGAGTTTCTTTAATCATCTCTACTCATGAGCTTCAGGATATTATGCCATGGCTGGATCAGATCATCATTTTACAGGACGGAAGACTGATTCAGAATGACAGTCCGGAAGAAACTTACAGACACCCTTACAACTCTTATGTTGCGAAGCTATTCGGGGAAGTGAATATTTTCAGCGAAACCGAGGCTGAAGATTTCCAGCTTTCAAAATTCTCCTACTATCCTAAAGAAATCAAAATCACGGAAATCGGTCTCGAAGCCGAAGTCCTTGAAAGCAGATTTGCAGGAAACTATTATTGGAATAAAATTAAAGCAAGGAATAAAGAACTAGTGGTTTATACGGATGAAAAATTAGAAGGATTGATCAGTATTTCTTTTATGTAAAGTAAAAGGATAAGATTGTCAATTTGTTTATGAGCCTGACTCTCTTTTTAATAATTTACTTTCTCGCTATCCATCACATAACATCTACATTTACTTACACTTACCCATAAAAAAAATACAAACATAAGAATCTGTTATAAAACTTTTTCTTACATTTGTACCTCCAAAGCATAAGGAAATTTTTGGTTATTTCTCTTTCTGCCTTCCAGACGGACATTAGCAATCTTGCAATTAAGTCTTATGAAAGATTACACTGTCCAATTTTTTCCTTTTCTTATTTTTAGGGCATAAGAAAACATTACTTTCTTACGCTTTCTTTACAAATTCAGATTTAAGAGCCATAGCTCCGAAACCATCAATCTTACAGTCAATATTATGATCACTTCCTGGTCTTAAACGGATATTTTTCACTTTCGTTCCTGCTTTTACCGGTTTTGGCGCTCCTTTTACAGGAAGATCTTTTACTACGACTACAGAATCTCCATCCTGAAGTTCGTTTCCGTTTGAATCCAATATTTTTCCTTCGTTAGCAGCTTCAGAAGCCACTTCTGTGGGGTCCCATTCGTAGAAACACTGAGAACATACCATCATATTATCGCTCGGATAGGTAAAGTCGGAGCTGCATTTCGGACAAAGTACTGTATCACTCATATTTTTAATTTTTGCAAAGGTAGAGCTTTTTAGAGGTTGAAGTCAAGAGATAAAGATCAGTATAGTAGATGATAAGCATATATCAATTTTACACAACCTTGTGAATTAATACGAATTAAATAAACTTGCCGCAAAGAAAATAAAGTATAGTAATGAACAGTGTATATTTTGCTACCAAATATTTCTCATTAGGCAAAAACACAGGTTTATTTGTCTTAAAGTGAAAGGCTATTGTCAACAAATAAAAATTATAAATATTCGGAAAATCTTTACAAATTCATTTCTACTATTTAAAAAATTAATAAACAGATTGACCATTCACTACTGAATCTCAGATTGTCAATAGTCAATTTTTGCTTTGCAAAGTGAATGGTGAATGCGCCACCTTCCATTAGAAAACTGATCTGTACAATATATAATTAGTCATAACCTCTCAACCGGAAACCTAAACCCCAAAATTCACAAGCGAAGCGGATTCATTATTCACCATCCACGATCCCCTTCACTTCTCCTATTCTCAAACTCTCCCACCCAAATCTTCAACTCTCAATTAAAAGTCGTATTTTTGCAGATTCAAACAGCGAAGCAAATTTATGGAACTTATTCACAGAAACTTGGCCATCGGAATTCACGATGCCCTACAGGAGACATTTTTTGAAAAAAACAAATATGCCGATAAGGTTATTGAAAGACTTCTGAAAGCAAACAGAAAATGGGGAAGCCAGGACAGAGCTGTTGTTTCTGAGATTTTCTACAATATTATCCGTTGGAAAAAACGTCTTGAATATTATATGGGAGAAGGTGTAAAACCCAACAATATTTACAAGCTTATCATCGCCTATTTACTTTGGAGTAAGACCAATTATAAAAAATTTGAAGAATTTGACGGGATCAAAATTGCCGACATTCTTACAAAACTTAAAAAGAATACAGTTCCTACAAAAGCGATAGAACATTCTATTCCTGAATGGCTTGCTGAGACTCTTGAAAAAGAACTTGGACCCAAATGGGAAAGAGAAATGGCTGCTTTGAATGAGCAGGCACCTACTGTTTTAAGAGCAAACTCTTTAAGAACAACAACAAAAGAACTTATTTCTGACCTTTCTGATGAAGGTGTTGTTTCTTTCCCTATTAAAAATTATCCTGATGCTGTTCAGTTGGAAGAAAAGAAAAACGTTTTTCTTACCACAGCTTTCAAAGAAGGATTATTTGAAGTTCAGGATGCTTCTTCTCAGAAAATCGGCTATTTCCTTGATGTACAGGAAGGACAAAGAGTGGTAGATGCGTGTGCTGGTGCGGGAGGAAAGACACTTCACTTGGCAGCATTAATGAAAAACAAAGGTCAGATTGTTGCCCTGGATATTTTCGAGTGGAAACTTGCCGAATTGAAGCGTCGTGCTAAAAGAGCCGGAGCTCACAATATTGAAACCCGTATGATTGCCGATAACAAAGTAATCAAACGTCTTCATGAAAAAGCTGACAGACTTTTGATTGATGCACCATGTTCCGGTCTTGGAGTTTTAAAAAGAAACCCGGACAGTAAGTGGAAAATTGATCAGGACTTTATTGACAGAATTAAAAAAGAACAGCAGCAAATTCTTCAGGACTATTCTAAAATGCTTAAAAAAGGAGGGAAAATGGTGTACGCTACATGTTCTATCCTTCCTTCTGAAAACAATCTGCAGGTAGATGAATTCATCAAAAACAACCCTGGATTCAAAATGGTTAAGGATGAAAAAGTAATGCCTAGCGAAGGTTATGACGGATTCTATATGGCTTTGATTGAGAGAATTTCTTAATCTAAACCAATAAACAATATATAAAACTACTCTATTTTATGGAGTAGTTTTTTTTATTAAAAAAATTTTCTAAAAAAAATGTAACATTTTTTGTAACATTTAAAGCATATTGTCTACTAACTGTATAGATTAAACCGTTTCGATGCTGTGGAAATTTTAGAATAACTTTACAGCAAACTCATTTTTTATGCATACAAGAACTGTTTTCAATTTCCTGGCCATTTTCTTATACTGTCTGTTTTCTGCACAGACCTATGAAATTCAGTATATCAGCTCATATAACGGAAAAACTACTGCTGACCAGCCCTCCACTATCGTTTGGGTTAATGAGAAAGAAAATTTCATCCTCAACAGTACAATCAAAGAACAAAAAAGCAGCTTCCCTTATGAAATCACTAAGGTAGAAAAGGCATCAAATACTATTGTTTCATACGCTTTTTTAAAACCTGAATCCATAATTTCAACATCAGATGCTGAGTCTGTAGGAAAACAGGATTTTGAACTTACCAATGAAACTAAAAAGATTTTAGGATACAACTGTAAAAAAGCGGTTACCAAAGTCAATTCAAATACCATTGAGATCTGGTATACAAATGATTTAAAACTAAAAGGCGGACCTTCTGTTTTAGGACAGAATTTAGGTCTGGTTCTGGAAGTGGAGAGAAATAAAAATTCTTTAATTACAGCCAGTTCTATCAAAAAAATAAAAAATATCGGAATTGAAAATATTGTAAAAGGAAACATACAGACAACAGATCAGCTAGGATACAAAGATTTACTCTGGAAAAGCAGATTTACCACTCTGAATGTTTTTGAAAATGAAACGATCAATTTTTCGGATGCTTCTAAATCAGATGATAAGATAAAAAGATACGCTAACGGTACGATCATTCTTAAAAAGATAAAATTCCCGGCTATTACAGAAGGTGAAAATATTTTTGTAGAACTGAAACAGCATTCGAACGGTGATGCCTATGACAGAACCGGAACCGTATTTTTTATTCCTCAGGATAAAGAAAAGTCCTTTTTTGATGGGTTGGAAAAAGGAGCAAAAACACTTCCTATCTACGAAAATGGAAACGGAAAGCAATATTACGGGATAACTACTACAGACAACTATAGCCCTGCTATGGAAATGATGAGATTCTTTACCGCTTTTGGAATCCAGAAGTTCAATCATATTCAGCTTAAAGGAAAAAACTGGCAGACCACCAGTCCTTACCGCCAGGATATTACAGAGCTTAAACCTGCCTTATCCGGAAAAGAACTTTGGGTGGGTACATTTATTGGCAACTATGACAAAGGAGGACATCAGGTGAGTCTTGATATCACCATTCACAAAAGCGATCAGACAGTTAATAAAAACAATACGGCGATACCATTATTCAATACTTTAAATATTATGGAAATGGCCGGACAGGATTATTCTACGATGTTCAATCAGGATAAAGGACTCCTTGTTAATTTCACTTTAAATAAAGATTTGAAAAATGCTCAGCTAAGATATACCACAACCGGACATGGAGGTTGGGAAAATGGCGATGAGTTTGTTCCTAAAGCCAATTCTATTTTCGTTGATGGAAATCCAATATTTTCATTCGTCCCATGGAGAACCGACTGTGGTTCGTACCGTTTGTACAATCCTGCATCAGGAAATTTCCAGGACGGTCTTTCTTCATCAGACCTCAGCAGATCAAACTGGTGCCCGGGAACGGTTACCAATCCTAACTTCATTCTTCTTGGAGATTTGAAAGCGGGTAAACATACAATTCAGGTAAAAATTCCTCAGGGAGCTTCCGAAGGCACAAGTTTCAGTTCATGGAATGTTTCGGGAACGTTACTTGGAGTACAATAAAAACAAAACCTTCTTGCATGAGAATTGCAAGAAGGTAAAAACACAAATGATGAAAAAAAATTATTTCGAGCCACAAAGTAAGGGTTAAAATTCATATAATTAATTACCATAGATTAATAAATATGTCATTTTTATTTTGTATAGAATTATCACAAATTTTAGCCTGACGAAAAAAATCAATCAAAAACACGTCAAATCGAACAAATAGTTAATATTTTTAACTTTAAAATACTAATTGATTAAAAATATTCCGTTTCAAGTATTTTTTATTGTTATTTATAAACATCACCTTTACTTTTGTTTCATAAATAATAGAAATTATGTGTGGAATTGTATGTTTATTTGATGCCAAACAGAAAACTGAAGTATTAAGACCTCAGGTTTTGGAAATGTCAAAAAAAATCCGTCACAGAGGACCGGATTGGAGCGGAGTTTTTCAGGATGAAAAAGTAATTTTCTCTCACGAAAGACTTGCTATTGTAGATCCTACCTCTGGAAAACAACCTTTATTTACAAAAGACGGAAAAGTAGTATTAGCTGTGAACGGCGAAATCTACAACCATAGAGAATTAAAAGAAGAATTTCCTAATTATGAGTTTCAAACTCAGTCTGACTGCGAGGTTATTCTTGCTCTTTACAGAAAATATGGAAAGAATTTCGTTGAAAAACTGAACGGAATTTTTGCCTTCGCATTATATGACACTGAAAATGATGTCTATCTTATTGCCCGTGACCATATGGGAATCTGCCCTCTTTATCAAGGCTGGGACAAAAACGGAAACTATTATGTAGCTTCCGAATTAAAAGCCCTTGAAGGAGTATGCAAGAAAATTGAAACTTTCTTACCTGGACATTTCGTTTACAGTCCTGACGGCACAGAGCTTCAGCAATGGTATACAAGAGACTGGGACAGCTTCGATCACGTAAAAGAAAACGAAACAGATATCGCAAAATTGAGAAAAGGCCTTGAAGATGCTGTTCACAGACAACTGATGAGTGATGTTCCTTATGGAGTACTTCTTTCCGGAGGTTTGGATTCCTCGGTTATTTCAGCAATTACTGCAAAATTTGCCCGCCAGAGAATCGAAAGCGGAGATACACAGGAAGCATGGTATCCAAGACTTCACAGTTTTGCTGTAGGACTTGTAGGTTCTCCTGATCTGGCTGCTGCACAAACTGCTGCAAAGCATATCGGATCTGTTCACCATGAAGTTAACTTTACCGTACAGGAAGGGCTGGATGCTGTACGAGATGTAATTTACCATCTGGAAACGTATGATGTAACAACAATCAGAGCCTCCACCCCAATGTATCTGCTGGCAAGAGTAATCAAGTCTATGGGGATAAAAATGGTACTTTCAGGAGAAGGTTCGGATGAATTATTCGGTGGATATTTATATTTCCATAAAGCTCCCAACGCAAGGGAATTTCATGATGAAACAGTAAGAAAACTGGGTAAACTTCACCTGTATGACTGCTTAAGAGCCAACAAGGCGCTAATGAGCTGGGGAATTGAAGGAAGAGTTCCTTTCCTTGACAAAGAATTTATGGATATTGCTATGACTCTTAACCCAAAAGATAAAATGATCAATACCGCTGAAGGAAAAATCGAAAAATGGGTATTGAGAAAAGCCTTTGAAGACATTCTTCCTGATTCTATTGTATGGAGACAGAAAGAACAGTTTTCAGATGGTGTTGGTTATTCATGGATCGATACTTTGAAAGAGGTTGCTGAAAAAGAAGTAACGGATGAAATGATGGCAAACGCAAGATTCAGATTTCCGCTAAACACACCTCAGAACAAAGAAGAATACAGATACAGAACTATTTTTGAAGAACATTTCCCAAGTGAAACAGCCGCCGCTACCGTGCCATCTGTTCCATCTGTTGCATGCTCCACTCCTATCGCTTTAGAATGGGATGAAGCGTTCAAAAAAATGAATGATCCGAGCGGAAGAGCGGTAAAAGTGCACGAGACTTCGTACTAGAGGGGTTGATTAGTGAATAGTCAATGGTCAATCCGCTGCGCTTGTGAATTTGTGGCGTGGTTCGGGTTGCGAGATTCGAGATTAAAAACCATCAATACGAAAGTGTTTTCTAATCTACAGTTAATCATTCACTTTGCGAAGCAAAAATTGACTATTGATATTTAATGTCATCACCTTAAACACCTAACTTCCTCAGTTATAATTTATCAATCCTGTAGCAATACAGGATTTTCTTTTGAATTAACAATAACAATATGGCATAATTTAACTGACAATCCAAAATAATATCTAATAAATAATTATATTTGGAAAACGAAAATATCAATTATAAAAAAATGAGAAGAAACCTAACTGTTTTATTTGCCTTATTAGCCATAAGTTTCGCTTTTGGACAAGGAAAATATGGCAAATATCTGAATTCAAAGAAGCTTGCTTTGGCTTATAAGAGTGTAAAAGATCAGGATAAAGATGATTACTACCAACAATTCTACTGGCTTGTAAAAGCAGAGCAGCTAAAAACGTATCCTCACCTTAAAGATATAAAACCTGTTGTTTTATATGAATTTGTAAAATATGTAAATCCTCAGAATCCAACAAAAAAGTTAGATGCCAGAGGTAAAGAACTGAGAGCAACTGCAGAACTATCTTTAAATCAGTATTTTAAAAATAAGAAATTTGAAAACAATTCTGTTTTAATGTATAATCTTGAAACCTATGTAGATCCTTCAAAAGGGCAATACTACACAAAGGTTGATCCTGAGAAAATCAAGGAACTTGTACCGAAAGAATTGTTTGCTTTCAACTCTTTCAACAGAAATATGGGAGAAGAAAAAACGTATTACCTTTGGATTGACAAGAAAAAAGACGATTTGAATATTGTAGATATCATTCCTAGCGAAAAAGAAGACAAAGCTTTCTACGCAAGACTGAAACAATATCTTCCAAGCTATAAGTTTTCAAAATATGTTCCTACTGTAAAAAAAGGAAACAAGTCTGATAAGACAGACATTGAATATTATTACATCATGCCGTTTGAGCAGAATACCGATAACATCGAATACAAAACAAAGGATTTCAAAACGTTCACTTTAAGCCAGTACAGAAAAGCCGGTGATGAATGGAAAGGAGTAGAAAAACCTAGAAAATAAATCAAAAAGTCCTGTGAAATTTCACAGGACTTTTTTAATTTTATATGGATTTCTTTATCTAAGAATCAAACCGCTTAAAGAAGGCGGCTCTTCACATAAAACAAGTCTGAACATTTTTCACGTTCCAGCCTATACAAAATGACAGAAGCAAACACACAACAGACGTCCATAAAGAAAATACTTCCCTTAATTCTGGCCACTGCTATTTTTATGCAGATGCTGGATTCCACCATCCTGAATACTTCTCTGCCCGCTATTGCAAAAGATCTGCACGAGTCTCCGCTTAATATGCAGAACGCAATTATCAGCTATGTTCTGACGTTAGCTGTTTTCATGCCTGCCAGCGGATTTCTGGCAGACCGGTTCGGAACCAAAAAAGTATTTATTTTTTCATTGGTATTGTTCAGCTTAGGTTCCTTATTTTGTTCTTTATCTCAGAATCTTACTCATTTGGTTATTTCAAGGGTTATCCAGGGAGTCGGAGGAAGTTTAATGACTCCTGTCGGGAAACTGGCACTCATCAAAACGTTTGATAAAAGTGAACTGCTTAAAGCGATGAACTTTGCCATTATCCCTGCCCTTATTGGTCCTGTACTCGGTCCGTTAGTCGGTGGTTATATGGTAGATTACCTTTCATGGCACTGGATATTTCTCATTAACATTCCGATCGGTCTTTTAGGGATTCTTTTAGGAATAAAATTTATGCCCAATTATAAGTCGGATGATGTTGATTTTGATTTAAAAGGGTTCTTAATATTTGCAGCAGCCTCTCTACTGCTTTCGGTTTCACTGGAACTTTTTGGAGACATGCAGAATATCACTCCTGTTTTGCTTGTATTCATTATGGGCTTTCTGTTTCTGTATTATTATTACAAACATGCAAAAAGAGGAGGAAATCCAATCTTTCCGTTAAACCTATTTCAGGTGAGAACATTCCGGGTAGGTATTGTAGGAAACCTGGCCACCAGATTAGGAATCAGTTCTGTTCCGTTATTGCTTCCCCTGATGATTCAGATTGCGTATAAACAATCAGCTGTAACTTCGGGCTGGATCATTGCTCCTATGGCTTTAACAGCTATCTTCGGAAAATCATCTGTGATTAAAATTCTGGATAAATACGGCTATCGTCAGACTTTAATGGTGAATACGTTCATCATCGGAACACTCATCTGTCTTCTTGCCATACCTGATATACACACTTCTTTATATTGGTTTGTTCCTATTATTGCAGTATTAGGATTTTTCAACTCTATACAGTTCACCTCTATGAATACCATTTCTATTGCAGATCTTCGTAACTTTCAGACCAGCAGCGGGAATTCTTTGATTTCGGTGAATCAACAGCTCGCTATCGGTTTCGGAATTGCATTTGGATTGATTGTTTTAAAACTGTTTGAAAATACAGATCTGATTAATGGTGAAATCCACAATGCCTTTCGACTTACATTTCTTACGGTAGGAATATTAACGATTTTATCAGGATTTGTTTTCAGAAGACTGCACATTTCGGATGGAAAGAACATGAAATCAAAGGAAGAGTAAAGAATAAAACTTTAAAGGGCCGATTTAATCTTTCATTTTGCCATTCTACCCTTCCTACGAACTTAACACAGATCAATGCTTTTCGCACATAACTATGGTAATTTTGTTTACATAATCAACAATGTAATGGCAACTAAACAAATAGAAATCGTAGTATCTCCAAGACCTGCACACTTTGTAGGCGATGGATTCAGGGTTCACAATTTTATTCCGGGAGTATCCGGTTTAGATATGAAAAGAATGGATCCGTTTATTATGCTTGATTACAATTCAAAATTTCATTTCAATGGTTCCGACAGACCAAGAGGTGTAGGAGTTCATCCGCACAGAGGTTTTGAAACAGTAACAATAGCATATAGCGGAAAAGTAGAGCACCATGACAGCGCTGGCGGCGGCGGTGTTATAGGAGAAGGTGATGTTCAATGGATGACCGCTGCAAAAGGAGTTCTTCATAAAGAGTACCATGAAACAGCATGGGCAAAAGAAGGAGGAATTTTTCAGATGGTTCAGCTTTGGGTAAATCTTCCGGCAAAGGATAAAATGAGCTGCCCGAAATACCAGGCTATTGAAAACTCTACAATGGAAAGAGTAGATCTGGGTGAAAATGGTTTTGTGGAAGTAATTGCCGGCGAATATGACGGTCATAAAGGTCCTGCAAGCACTTTCACTCCGGTTCATATGATGAATGCCAAACTTAAAGCGGGTGGAAAAGCCGATTTTAATTTTCCGGCTCATTTCAATACCGCAGCTTTGGTTATCGAAGGCAGTATTATCGTCAATGGTGAAGAAACTGTGAAAACAGATCATCTTGCATTATTTAAAAATGAAGGAGAAACTTTCACTATTGAAGCAAAAGAAGATGCTGTTGTTTTAATCATCAGTGGTGAACCAATCAACGAACCGATCTATCCACACGGCCCTTTTGTAATGAATTCCAGAGAGGAAATTATGCAGGCTTTTGAGGATTTCAACACCGGGAAGTTCGGATACCTTGAAGATTAAAAGAATTAAATTTATCTTAATCTTAGATAATTCCTTTTTTATTAACTTTATATAATGGCAAACCTTATAGGTTTTGAAACCTATAAGGTTTAGCTGTTTTAACAACTGAGTTCTGTTTATTCTATTGCAAAACAGACACTTTTAATACAAAATTATGAAACCAGAATTTGAAAATATACCTCTTGTAAAAGCAGAAAAAAGATTTGAAATAGAATTCAACGGGCATTATGCATTCATTGATTATCGTGAGACAACGCACCAGATCGCTTTGGTACATACTGAAGCAGACCCTGAATTGGCAGGAACAGGTGCCGCGGCTGCCGTAGTAGAAAAAACGCTGAATTATATTGAAGAAAGCGGAAAAAAGCTTCTTCCCTTCTGTCCTTTCGTTTTCGCTTTTATCAAGAAACATCCAGAATGGAAACGTATCGTGGATGAGAAATTTGAAGGATATGACAAACTTTAAATTTCCTGTAAAGCCACTCAATTTATTTAATTAACATTTTAAAAAGTATCACATCATCATGTCAAATATTGGACTTATCATTGAAGAAAAAGCAGCAGATATCGGAAATTTTCTGGTAGGAAGACTTCTTCCTTTCCGTGAAAAAAGAGCTGTTGGACCTTTCGTATTTATAGATCATATGGGCCCTTCGGAATTAAAGGATTATCAGAATCTTGATGTTCCCCCTCATCCGCATATCGGGTTATCTACATTAACATATCTGCTGGAAGGTTCTATTTTCCACAGAGACAGTATTGGAAGCGCTCTTGAAATAAAACCGGGTGCTGTTAACTGGATGACTGCCGGAAAAGGAGTTGTACATTCAGAAAGAACTCCTGAATATTTAAGACACACAGATAAAAAACTTCACGGATTCCAGATCTGGGTAGGGCTTCCGAAGCATCTTGAACAGTCTGAACCAACTTTTAATCATATTGAAGCTGATGAGATTCCTGTTTGGGAAGAAGATGGTATTCAATATAAACTAATTGCGGGCGAAGCATTTGGCAGAACATCACCGGTTCCTGTTCACAGCAAGCTGTTTTTCATCGAAATAAAAACAAAAGAAGCTAAGAAAATAAGCATCGGAAAAGATCTTTACGGAGAAGCTGCAATGTATGTTCTGGACGGAACAGTAACTACTGAAGGGAACTCTTATGGTTCAAAACAGCTGATGATCGCTAAAGACACCAAGCTTTGTGAATTTGATATGAGCGAAAACGGAACGGTATATCTTTTCGGTGGTGAGCCATTTGATGAAGAACGTTTTATATTCTGGAATTTCGTTAACTCTGATAAAGAATTAATTGATCAGGCAAAAGTAAACTGGAATGATCAGAATCGTGATGCGTTTCCTTTGGTTCCAGGCGATGAAAATGAATATGTTCCGCTTCCTAAGGCTATTTTAAACAGAAAATAATTTCAGTTCAAACCATGAAAATATTAGCATTTGCAGGAAGTACCTCTTCCACTTCTATCAACAGGGAACTGGTAAAATTCGTTCTGAAAGATTTTCAGGATGAAGAAATCAATCTGATTGACCTCAACGATTTCACTATGCCTGTTTTTTCTGTGGATCTTGAAAAGAAAGGATTTCCGGATGAAGCCCATGGGTTTTTAAAAGCCATTGAAGAATGTGACGTAATCATTTGCTCTCTGGCAGAACACAACCGTTCTTACAGTTCAGCTTTTAAAAATGTTTTTGACTGGTCTTCCAGAATTAATGTAAAAGTATTTCAGAATAAACCCATGCTTCTGATGAGTACCTCTCCCGGAGGTTACGGCGGCGGAAATGTGATGAATACAGCAAAAACATTTTTCCCTCAGTTTGCAGCAGATATCAAGGATACTTTTTCGCTGCCGAAGTTTTATGAAAATTTTGACATGGAAAGCGGAGTCATCAATCCGGATATGCTGAAGGATCTGAAGGATAAAATACAAAACTTTAAAAACCAGGTTAAAGCGAATGACTAAAGGAAGACTGGAGGCATTCAGTGATGGTGTCCTTGCTATTATTATCACCATTATGGTACTTGAACTTAAAGTACCTGAGGGAGATAGCTGGGCCAACCTCAAACCTCTTCTTCCCAAGTTCCTGGCTTATATTTTCAGTTTTATTTATGTAGGAATCTACTGGAACAACCATCATCATTTGTTTCAGACGGTAAAAAAAGTAAATGGCAGCATTCTTTGGGCCAATCTTCACGTTTTGTTCTGGCTTTCTCTGATGCCTGTTGCTACGGAATGGATCGGAACTACCGGTTTCGCTAAAAATCCTGTTGCAGTGTATGGTATCGGGCTCATTATGGCGGCAATTGCCTATACCATTCTGGAGCATGTCATTATCCGGTGCGAGGGAGAAGATTCCAAGCTGAAAGAGGCTATTCATTCAAAATATAAAGAGTATATCTCTATTATTTTTTATGTTCTTGGCATCGCTACTTCATTTTTTTATCCTTATATTGCCATAGGTTTTTATTATCTAGTGGCTCTTATATGGCTGATTCCGGACAGAAGAATCGAAAAATCATTAAAAGAAAATTGATATGGAAACACACGAATATCCCAACGGTAACATTACTGTCATCTGGCAGCCTCAAAAGTGTATCCACTCGGCTGTATGTGTAAAATTGCTTCCCAAAGTCTACAATCCTAAAGAGAGACCTTGGATAAAAGCAGAAAATGCAAGCCCGGAAGAACTTAGAACACAGATAGACCAATGCCCTTCTGGTGCATTAAGTTATAAATTCAATACAGAAAAATAATGGCGGTAACGGTAAAAGCAAGTTTAGGAAAAACAAAATATTATACAGAAGTAACAGCCGGCGAAAATCAGATCATCACTGATGAACCGATTGATAAAGGCGGACAGAACAAAGGTTTTAACCCTCTGGAAATTCTGGCAACATCACTGGCAAGCTGTACGGCTGCTACCTTGAGAATGTATATTGAAAGAAAAGAATGGGATATAGAAAACATCAATGTGGAAGTAGAGCTTGAAAATTTTCCATTGACAAAAAGAGCGGTTTTCAAAAGGGATATCAGCTTTGAAGGTATTCTGGATGATGAGCAGCTGAAAAGACTTCATACTATTGCAGATGCATGCCCTGTTCATAAAATACTAACCAACGACATAGAAATACTAACTAAATTCTCATAATATGATCGAAGTAAAACAAAACAACGACGATAAACACGGAAGTTTTGAAGCTTTCATAGATGGAAGTCGCGCAGGAATGATGACGTATACCTGGGCGGGAGAAGAAAGATTTATTATAGACCACACCGAGGTGGAAGAAGCCTACAACGGAAAAGGTGTAGGTAAGGAAATGCTTCTGGCTGCAGTGGATTTTGCCAGAAAAAATGGGAAAAAGATTATTCCCCTCTGCCCTTTCGCTAAGGCAAGTTTCCAGAAAAGTGAGGAACTTCAGGATGTTTTAGTGAACTAGCCACGGTTTTCCACCCTTATAATACAACCCTTTCAGAGAGAAATCTGGAAGGGTTTTTATTTTGAGCAGAATACAGGCTGTAAAAACAAAATAATCGTCACAATTTGTTTTGAAACTAAGAGTATTCCAAATTCACGATTCACGACTGATCTTTTTTATATATTTGCTAAAATTTAAAAATCAAGCATGAATTCAGGAACTATCCTTTTGCTATTTGTTTTCATCTATTTTATCGGCCTTTTGGTGATTTCTTATTTCACCAGCCGGAATTCTGATAACCAGTCATTTTTTATCGGTAATAAAAAGAGTAAATGGTGGCTCGTTGCATTCGGGATGATAGGAACCAGCTTAAGCGGGGTTACTTTTATTTCTGTTCCGGGTACTGTAGGAAAAATGACCGGCTCCGAATATATTTACGGAGGTTTTGAGTACTATATGATGGTGATCGGGTTTTTCATCGGATATTTTATTGTTGCAGCAATACTGCTCCCGCTTTATTATAAGATGAACCTTACGTCTATCTATACGTATCTGGGGAAAAGATTCAATGTGGAAGCTCATAAAATAGGTTCCATCTTTTTTATTATTTCAAGGGCAATTGGTGCTACGGCAAGATTATATCTGGTGGTAAACGTTTTACAGATTTTCTTGCTTGAAGGTTTGGGAGTTCCGTTTTGGGTAACTTCTCTTGTTCTCTTGCTGATGGTGCTTCTTTACACTTTTGAAGGCGGTGTAAAGACAATTGTCATTACAGATACACTGCAAACTTCATTTATGATTATCAGCCTTGTAGCATGTATCGTTTACATTTTATCCAACCTGAATTTATCATTTGGAGAAGCATATATGATTCTGGAACAGAAAAACTACACTCATTTCATCAATTTTGATCCTAATTCCAAAACCTTTTTCCTGAAAACAATTTTGGGAGGAATTTTTATTACGATTGCGATGACGGGACTGGATCAGGAAATGATGCAGAAAAATATCTCTGTAGATAATCTTAAGAATTCAAAGAAAAACATGCTGACCTTCGCAGGAACACTTCTTATCGTGAATCTTGCCTTCTTATTCCTGGGAGGATTATTATACCTTTTTGCCCTACAACATGGAGCAGAATATGGAACTATAAACGGTGAAACAGTCACGAATATTTTCGGATTTAAAGACACCGCAGGAAATATTAAGAATATAATGGGAGACGACCTTTTCCCGGCTTTATCGCTTCAGGGGTATTTCCCAATGACGATTTCCGTTATTTTCATTATCGGATTGATCTCAGCATTATTTCCTTCTGCAGATGGCGCTTTAACGGCTGTAACAAGTTCGTATTGTGTAGATTTATTAAACCTTAATGAAGATAAAACCAAAACTGAAAAAGAAAAGAAACGTCTTCGTATGAAAGTGCATTTGATCTTTACGGTAGTTTTCTTTATCCTGATCATGGTTTTCAAAGCAATGAATGACAAATCTATTGTTTATCTGATCATGGAAATTGCAGGATATACTTACGGACCGCTTTTAGGGCTTTTTGCCTTTGGAATCTTCACGAAGTTTCAGATCTCAAGAAAGTATTCCATTCTTGTAGTGACTATTTTAGCACCTGTGCTTACCTATCTGATCAACCTTGCTGTAACAACTTATACCGATTACAAAATCGGTGTAGAGCTGATTGTTCTTAACGGATTGCTGACCTTTATTGGCCTATGGCTGGTAAAAAACAAAAACTATTTAAGAGTCGTTTAATTTAATCTTTATAAAAAAATAAAAAGGCTGTCCTCCATTGAAGACAGCCTTTTTTATTTTGGTGAATGGATTCTTTATTCTTTAATCCACTTGATTGTTTTCTCCATATTTTTAGATTTAACTCTAATCAGATAATCACCTTTAACCAACTGTGACAAATCAAAAGTACCTATTTTATCATGGTTCAGTTTATTATTAGCCTGAGTGAATACTAATTTTCCACTTACATCATATACGTTAATGTCATACACTTCATTTGAATTGGTAAATTTAATATTCAGAAGTCCTTTACTAGGATTAGGATATACTACGAATACATCTTTATTTGAAGCTGTTTCGTTCACTCCCAATGTCTGTGTGATCGTAAAGTTAATAGGGTTAATATTGTAAAACACGTTCGTCTCTGCTGCCACCATAATTCTGGCCTGCGTAGTCGTTATATTAGGAATCGTAACGGTCTCGGAGCCATCATTTGCAGTAGAGCCTAAGATAAGCGTAGGATACGTAAGACCTCCATCTGTGGAAAGGAAAATGTTTACCGTAGCACAATTTACAGGGAAGGCAGTTGTGTTCGCTACATCCCATGTTATGGTCTGAGTAGAATTACCCGCCCAGTTGACAGCTGTGGTAGGTGCAGTTACATTGAACGGCCCTGAATTCCCATCAACGGTAATGATAGCATCATCATTTGAAACTCCTGCACATCCTGCGTTATTGTCTCTTACAGTCAGTCTGAACTCCATGGTTCTTGCATAGGATGGTCTCACTTCTCCTTTGGATACAGTACCATTGATTACGTCTGTAAGTTTCGGGAAATATCTGTAAGGAACGGTTACAGGTACGTATGATCTGAATAGAGGTGCATTACCTGTTGGAGCATTCCAGTCACCTGCCGGGCCTACATCATTCTGTTCCCAGCTGTAAGTAAGTGGATTATTATCTATATCTGAAGCGGATCCTTCTAATCTAAACGGTGTGCCCTTTGGTATAGTAAAATCACCACCTGCATTTACAGTAGGAGCGAAATTGTTAACCGGAAGTGTAACCTGACATGAAGTTGACTGAACTTTTGCTGTGATAGACTGGAATGATTTGGTATGAAAAGTAGGAATACTGTTAGGAGCTAAATTATTTGTGCTTCCACAAATTCCTGCGTAGGCCATAATCGTAATTCCACTTCCGGGTTCTACAGCATTGGTAGCACTACGGTTTCCATTGCAGCTGCCTGTAATTGCGTTAAAAGTATGAGGACCTCCAAACTGATGTCCCACTTCATGAGCTACATAATCAATATCATAAGGATCACCAACAGGGTTAGGAGAACCGGTAATCCCTCTTCCTTTATTGGTTGCATTACAGATTACTCCCAATCCGGCTAATCCACCTCCGCCTGTACTGAAAGTATGGCCGATGTCATAATTAGCATTTCCTATCAGTAAATCAATCTGAGTCTGGCTCTCATTAATCAATGTGCTGGCATTGTTATTTCCGTTAAATGGATCTGTAGTAGCATTTGTAAAAACTACATTTGCTTCATTATCCACCAATACCAGTCTTGAAGCAACTTCCTGCTCATAGACTCCGTTTACTCTGTTTACAGATGTTACAATTGCGGAAAGAGTCTGCGCAACAGTAGGAGTAGCTGAACCAGTTGCTGCAACAGCATATTCTCCTGTGCAGGCCACTGCAAATCTGAAAACTCTAATTTGGCCTCCTACGCTTGGACTTACGGTTTTTTGTGCGCTTTTTTTTTCAAAAAAAGAATCTTCATCTTTTACTCCGCAGGATCTCTGGGTTTTATCAATTAAGTCACTTTTCTTATAGATGATATAATTGTTAATATCCAATTTTGCATAAGGATCAATATAAGTATCTCCCGCTACTATAGATTTTATCTGTGCATGGAATCCCAGCTCCGTAAAATCCAGTTTTATAGTAGCGTACTTATCATCAATTCCCTGCCCTGTAAAAGTAACGATCTGAGGAAACTGACTGGCTAACCCAGGAGCCATCACCGAAGATTTCCAGATTCTGAATTTTGCTTTCTTACCGTCCGGCATTGGCAAAACAATAATCGGAGCATTATCTTTAAGATCACTGTCTTTCAACTCCGGAACAGAATTAAAATAACTTTTCATTCCAGCCACATCTAATGTATAAGTCAATGACTTTTCCGGCTGTACTGTCCTGTTTTTAGGATCTGCTTTGATGGACCTTTCACTGATCACTGTAAAAAAGTCCTGGGCCTTCCCTGAGGAAATGGATATTACAAATATCCCCAAATAAAATAATTGTTTAATTTTCATATATAATGGTTTGTAATTTTTATTAATTCAAATAACAAGACTAAAAACTAAAGAATAATCAGTTAAAGGTTTATAATTCAAATAATATTGAATTATAAAATTAACTAAATTTATCAAATATTATATACTAAAATTCAAAAAAAATGATATTCGGTAGTAAAAAATCAACAATCAAGCTACCACAAAGCATTCAGCTCAATACACAAATTTCCTTTATTAAAACAACTAATTTTATAGACTTTTCTAATTTAATTATCTTTGCTACGAATGATATAAAGCCATTCAAAAATTCAACAAAATAAAAAGAAACAGAAATAAAAAAAACATGAAAAAAATTATCTCAATTATCGCTTTCTTGTTAACATTCAGTTTTATGAATGCACAGGAAAATTTTGAAGTATCAACTTTAAGAATCGGGCCGTTTAAAGTCTTTATGCCTAAGGTTGAGGCTGAAAAAATTGCAGGAATAAAACTTTCGAACTCTGGTGGAGAGAAAAAAAACAGGGTAAAGTATAATGGAGAGATCATTCAGATTGACCTTTTCGACAATTATATTAATGAAGCCAACCCGAGTGTTTCTTCAGTTACTTACATGACAACAACGAGTAAAAAATTTAAAACCAAAAGTGGAATCGGGGTGGGAAGCACCAGAGATGACCTTATCAATGTTTACAGAAATTATCCCAATTTCAGTGTACGTCCGGATTGGGATGACAACAGTAAGCCCATCAAAGATTCCGGTTATTTTAATATTGAAGACAGTCAGGCAGGAACGCTGTTAAGCTTTAAATTTGTTAATAATATTGTTACAGAAATATCCGTCTACCTCAATGAGGGCTGTTAAAAGCAGGAAAATATTCAAATAAATTAAAATCCGGGTTTTGAGATCCGGATTTTTGCATTTCCATAAGCCGGTAAAAAATTGTAAATTCGCGTTCAAATAAATCAGACATAATGAGTAAAAGTATTGAAGAGCTAAAATCTCTTACTACGCAGATCAGAAGAGACATTTTAAGAATGGTTCATGCTGTAAATTCAGGACACCCGGGCGGAAGTTTAGGTTGTACAGAATACTTCACAGCACTTTATGGAAAGGTAATGAACTATAAACTTCCTTTCACAATGGAAGGCAAAAATGAAGATCATTTTTATCTATCAAACGGACATATTTCTCCGGTATTCTATTCTACTTTGGCAAGATTCGGATTCTTCCCTGTTGAAGAGCTGAGTACTTTCAGAAAATTAGATTCAAGGTTACAGGGGCACCCGACTACTCATGAGGGACTTCCGGGAGTAAGAATTGCTTCAGGTTCTCTTGGACAGGGACTTTCTGTAGCTCTTGGTGTGGCTCAGGGTAAAAAATTAGATGGTGATCAATCTCTTGTTTACACTCTTCACGGAGATGGTGAACTTCAGGAAGGTCAGGTTTGGGAAGCATTGATGTATGCTTCTGCTAAAAAAGTAGATAATATCATTTCTACTATTGATTACAACGGACGTCAGATTGACGGGGATACAGATGATGTATTAAGCTTAGGAAATCTTCATGCTAAACTTGAAGCATTCGGATGGATTGTTTTGGAAGAAAAGAACGGTAATGATCTTGAAGCTGTAATTGCAATCCTTGAGAAAGCAAAAACAGAAACCGGAAAAGGAAAGCCGGTAGCCATCCTTCTTCATACAGAAATGGGTTACGGGGTTGATTACATGATGGGATCTCATGCATGGCATGGTAAAGCTCCTAATGATGAGCAGCTAGACACAGCATTCAAGCAATTGTACCTAGAAGCTCCGGCTGATTACTAATATCTTAACATCTCGATTAATACAATAAAAATGAAATATACATATACAGAAAAAAAGGACACTCGTTCAGGATTCGGAGCAGGATTAGCAGAACTAGCGGACAAAAATCCTAATGTAGTAGCACTTTGCGCAGACCTTATCGGTTCTTTGAAAATGGAGAAATTCATTGAGAAGGCTCCGGAAAGATTTTTCCAGATAGGAATTGCAGAAGCTAACATGATGGGGATTGCTGCAGGTCTAAGTATTACAGGAAAAATTCCTTTTACAGGAACTTTTGCGAACTTCTCTACTTCAAGAGTATATGACCAGATCCGTCAGTCTATCGCGTATTCTAACAAAAATGTAAAAATCTGTGCCTCTCACGCAGGTCTTACTTTAGGAGAAGATGGAGCTACCCACCAGGTTCTTGAAGATATCGGTATGATGAAAATGCTTCCTGGAATGACAGTGATCAATACTTGTGATTATAACCAGACTAAAGCTGCTACTTTAGCGATTGCTGATTTTGAAGGTCCTGTATATTTAAGATTCGGAAGACCGGTAGTTCCTGTTTTCATTCCGGAAGATATGCCTTTCGAAATCGGAAAAGGAATTATGCTTCAGGAAGGTACTGATGTAACGATTGTTGCAACAGGACACCTTGTATGGGAGTCTCTTGTAGCTGCAGATGAGCTTGAGAAAGAAGGTATTTCTTGTGAGGTAATCAACATTCACACGATCAAACCTCTTGATGAAGAGATCATTCTAAAGTCTGTTGAAAAAACAGGTAAGATTGTAACGGCTGAGGAGCACAACTACCTTGGTGGTTTAGGAGAATCTGTTGCAGGTATGCTTGCAAGAAAAAGACCTACCAAACAGGAATTTGTAGCGGTAAACGATACTTTCGGAGAGTCTGCAACACCTGCAGAATTGATGAAGAAGTATAAAATTGATGCTGCTGCGGTGAAAGAAGCTGTAAAGAGAATTTTAGCTTAAGTAAGCTATTTTTTTATATAGATAAACCCCGGCTGTTTCTTTGAAACAGCCGGGGTTTCTGTAATTGCGTTATAGACCACCCCGTCAAAAATTCTTTGAATTTTTGCCACCCCTCCGCCGGAGGGGAATGGTTATACATCTATTCTTCATTGTATTAGTTTTTATCCTGATTATTATTGTTCCTGTTGATTCAAAGGGATTCCTACAGCAATCAGAACCGGGCATAATATTTCCCTGACGTAATCGTCTTCTCTTCTGTCTGAAGCTTTTGAACCTGAAAAATAATTGCTGATTTTGTAGTTTTTTACAAACTGATTTCTTTTTTTCCCAATTGAATAATAGTACCCTCCTCTTTCATCATTGATAAAATAGGTCATTTCATCAAAGTTCATAAGCTTTTTGGACAGTACAAGTTTTCTGTAGATAGACTTCTCTGATTTATCAAAAATATATTTCACAGGAACCCTGAAAAGCAGATCAAACAGGAAATAGATCATATAAATTGTCCATAGTCCCATTGCAATTTTAAACTGATCTCCAGAAGTTTTACCCTTAAAATAATATAGTATTACAAGAAGTGCAATGACACCCAATGCCAGCCACCATACCAAAGTACGCAGGAAATTGTAGTTGGGCATAAAGCTTATTTCACTTCCGTTTTCTTCAAACTTATAGCGGTCTCTGATATCCATTCTCAGGATTATTAATGTTCATAATGTCCTCTGTTTCATTCACCATCTTCTGTATTCCTTTTTGGGTAAGAGCCTGGCCTATCGTAAGCTGTTTTTCTTTGCCATTCACTTCAAAATACATCGACAGCATTACATTTGTGGTGATAAAACCCATGTATTTTGTTGCCAGCACATGAAAGTTTCTGAAGTTCTCTATCGGATAGGTTCTGGCCGGAACGAAAATGGTATGTTTTCCTGTAATCGTCATGCGATCCATATCAATGATGAATTTCTTAGTAAAAAAATTAACCAGAATAAGTGCCACCACAGCAATGATGACATAGCTAAGAGTTCTTACACTATTAAAGAGCAGTCCAGCTACAATCAGGAAGATAATACAAAGCACAGTTATAAATACCGGCTGGTTTTTAAAAATATATTGATTTCCTTCTTGTTTATAAAATTTGTAGTTGTTCATAATTAATATAATTGTTGTTTAATTTTTGGTTTCTGATAATGATATTATAAAGGTTTAGTGAGACTGTGATTGATAAGAGGCTTCTGAGACAATTATTTTATCGGGCTTCATATGTATATATTTAAAGTGTTTTTTTAATTCGTCATTCTTTTAATTGCCCCAGGTAGCCATCCAGTTCAGATATTCACTTCTGTATTCGTTATCATTAAGTCTTACGATAAGATTTTTCAGTTCTTCCCTCTCAAACTCATAATCTGAGACCGTGAAAATCAGGAAAATATCCTTGCCTGTTACCTTTGTAAAAAAGTTCTCATTTTTAAGTTTTTCCAGCACTTCAATGCAGGTAGAATACAACTTAGCCTGAAAACCATCAAACCATTGATCATCGTCGTCATGCTGATCCAGCTCTGCTCTCAGTTGAGTACAGATTTCATTGAACTCTCCATCGGCTCCTTCCATTTCATAGATCCATTCTGCCGGTTCATACTTATAATAAAGAGCATCATCTTCATCTGCTGCTTCCAGTACTTTTATAGTATTTGCTGCTGGGCATACTGTCATTGCACCCTCATCACTGTACAATGCAAAGCTGTAAATCCCTTCTGTTCCATGCTTTTCATACACTTCTAAAAAAGCTTTCTTAGCAGCATCTTCTATCTGCTGTTTCAAAATTTCAAAATCCATACTTCTTTTCTTTTTTAAAATGGGCGGTAAAAATACCTTTATCCTATCAAATCAGCACATTATATTCTTTATAAGTATAGCCAAATTCATGATTATAGCTAGTGTATTTTAGAGCTTTACATTAAGTATTTGGATTATTCCTGCACATACCTTCTGTTTCTTTTGATGTAAGAGTGGGAAAATATAGAATGACCAAATACCGATTAAAAAAGAAGTTCGGTATAAATTAAGATATGATTTCAGACTTTTTACGGGGTATTTAATTTCTAAACTGTAACTACATTTCAACACTATATTTTAAATCACAAAAAACCTACCGGGCTAAACTAAAAAAAATCATTTTTATGACTGAACACAACTGCTTAGATGGTGAAAGAATATAAAAGCAATACTTTTTTCAGATCATTTTTCATTCAAAACCAGTACTTTTTTCACTAAAAACATCCTTAGAAACATGCAAATTCCTTTCAAAATGATGAATTACCATGTTATTTCTAATGTTAAATTCATTCATTTCACCATATTGTACAATAGAATATCTTACTCTATAATATGCTATTACATTCCTAAGCTTTCTTAACATTTTCAGAGTTCACTTTATACTTTTCAATATTTAAAATATTTCACCAAACCTTCTCATATATACACAACTTGCATAAGCATATTTGTACACAAAATATACAAACCACTTACACATTTTATCCCAATGAAGTGAACTGAATATTTATAGATTTGAAAACATCAACGTTGACGGAATGCATTCTACATCTTTGTATGTAAGTGTACAGTACATAAAAATATGTAAAGTATTCACTCCCAATGTCAGGGTTTATATGGCACAAATGATTTTACACAACACAACAAAAATTATCAAAATGAAAAAATTAAATGGAATGAAGAGTGGCTTCTCTTCTACAGAAAACAAAAAACTACAAAGAAAAGATTTAAAATCTATTTTAGGTGGAGATGGTTATAAATATGTAGAAACAGATTGTGGTTCTACATGTTATGATAAAGAGACTTGGAAAGATGGAGTTCATATCAGTACTTTAAAAATCGATACTAGTCTTAATTAATATTATCACAGATAGAGGGTTATCCCTCTATCTCTTTTATCAGATCATATTCGTTAGAGGATTTATGAAAAAAGATATTTGGAACTATACTTCATATGCTTTTATAGTTATATTTTTTACTCTTACAGCTTGTAAGAGCAGAAATTTAAACTATATAACCTATTATAATAAAATCAATAAAATCGACAGTATATTTCGTTTTCAAAAGGATACAATATTTACGATCAAGCAGTACAAAAAAATATTCAGACAATACCCTCCCAAAAACCAGGACCGGAGAGAAGAATATGAAAATTACATAAAGCTTGCAGATCAACATCACAAAAATTTCGGAGGGAAGAAAAGTCTTTACAAGCTTATTCCGTTAGTTGCACCTAATTGGAAATATAAAAAGCAAGACTCCGGCTTCATACAACTCTATCAAAAATATGGTATTGGCAGGCAGGAAATGGAATTGAAAGTTCAGGAATGGAAAAAAAGACTTAATCAAAAACTTGTAGATTCTTTTACAGTTGCGTTTAAACGTGATCAAGACAGCCGTATTGATTCAAATTATGCAGATATTAATAAAAATGACAAGAAGAATGCTGAGCTTCTGAAGTGGATGTTTGAGAACTATGGATTTCCAGACATGCAAAAAATAGGTTTATGGAATGGTGATTTTTTGATGCCCTCGGGACCAATATTACTTCACATGGCTGACTATGAAGAGTATTACCAATATTTGAAAATAAAAGTATTAGAGTATGTAAAATCTGGTGAATGTCCACCACGAGACTACGCTGCTATGATAGATAGAAATAATTTACATCATAAAGTACCTTATACTTATGGCGTTTATCAAGGTTATGAAAATATAAAAGATTCTGCAACCGTCAATCGTAATCGCAAAAGCATTGGGTTGCCAAGCTTAAATCATGCTCAGTTGATTACAAAAGATTTCTTCAAAAAAATAAAAAAGAAAAATTGATACTCATTATTTCTCAAAATAACGAAATAACCACTACAGAAGTCATTAAATGGCTACTAAAATTGGAGAAAAGCTTTATCCGGGTGCATGAAGAGGAAATTTTTGATATTAAAATCAAAGAAAGACGGATTTATCTAGAAAGCCCGAGAAATTGTTTTTTTATTGATGAAATTACCAGTATATGGTATAGAAGAAGTGGATTGAAGTTTAACCGTCTACATTATAAAAATGAAGCAATTAATCTCAATATGAATGAATATCAACACTGGCTGGAAGATTATATAATAAAGGTTTTAGAGTCAAAAAAACATATTAATAAACAAAGCAATAGTGATATTAATAAACTTCTCGTGCTTGAAGCGGCTCAAAAGGTTGGATTAGATGTTCCGTCTTACTTCCTGGCTGACACAACAGATGATGTTACTTTAAACAAAACAATCATCAAAACCATTGGTGGAAATCCGCGAATGGAAAACATACTCAAAGATTCAAGCGGTATGATGTATACAACAATTGTTCAAGAAAGTGAAGACGAAAATTTTTTTATCACTTTCTTTCAGGAAAAAATCGAAAAAGACTTCGAGATCAGAAGCTTTTATCTAAATGGTAAAGTTTGGTCTACAGCCATCTTTTCGCAAAATGATAATCAAACTAAAATTGACTTTAGGAAATATAATGATGAAAAACCAAATAGAAAAATCCCTTATAATCTTCCGAAAAATATTGAACAAAAAATACATCTGCTAATGCAGTCATTAGATCTTAATTCCGGTTCTCTTGATTTCGTTAAAAATGATAGTAAATATTATTTTTTAGAAGTCAATCCTGTAGGCCAGTTTCTGGGAATGTCAGTAATGTGTAATTATTTATTGGAAAAAGAAATAGCTGATTATTTATGAAAAGAGATTTTACTAATAAAGAAAAGCATAAACTGCCTCTCACCTTTAAATATATTGACATTGTAAAAAGTAAAAGCCGTGAGAAAAAGCATTTTAGCATCACCATTCCTTGTGAAAAATATTATACGGATTCTTATGCTAAACTTAATCCTTATAAATTTCTGACAAGATTGCTATGAAATACTTTAATCTTTTCTCAACAATTCTCATTACAAAAGGAGCCAGCAGAATTCTTATTTCAGACCTACAGAGAAATGTATCTGAACTATATCCTTTGGAATTATACGAGATGATAGAAGAAATGAAAAATCATTCTCTTGAAGACATCCTAAAAGATTATGATGAAGAATCCAGCCCGATTGTTCAGGAATACATTAATCTCATGCTGGAAAAAGAATATGGATTTGTTACTGAAAACGATTGGGAAAGGAACTTCCCTCCTCTTTCTTATGAATATCATGAGCCCAGTGCTATAACAAATCTCTTTATCGAAATGGAAGATATTGAGCTGCTGAAAAAAATAAAACCTTCTGTAGAAAACCTTGGCATTAAACATTTGGTTATTTACAGTTTAAAACCGTTAACAATAAATGAATTCATAGAAATTGATAATATTTTTAAAACCTCAGTGCTGTCAGGAATAGAAATTTTTTCCCCATTTCATCAGGAAACCAATCTATCTTTTATACAGGCTCTTCACAAAAATACAGTCAGAATATACAGTCTCATTTTCTACAATTGTTCGAAGCCTCCTTTCAAAGCTAAAGATGAATACAGATTCTCGCTTAATTTTCTAAAAGATGACCTGAAAATATCTGCCTGTGGAAAAGTGGAACTGAAATATTTCAATACCAACCTTCCAAAAGTACTGGAAGCAATGAACCACAATTCCTGCCTGTATAAAAAGATGGGTATTGACCGAAACGGCACCATTAAAAACTGCCCGCTGATGGTTGAAAGCTTTGGAAATATCCATAATCACAGTCTTGAAAAAGCAATCACACAGAGTGATTTCAAAAAATATTGGGATCTGACCAAAGACAATATAGAAATCTGTAAGGACTGCGAGTTCCGTTATGTCTGCACAGACTGCAGGGCATACACCGAAAATGCAGAAAAAAGCAAAGAAGGCCTGAATATATCAAAACCTCTGAAATGCGGTTATAATCCCTATACAGGAGTCTGGGAAGACTGGACAAAAAATCCTTTGAAGCAAAAAATTTTTCATTCATTAGAACTCAGATAGTGTTTCTCATCCCCTCTTATATCCAAGAACGGCTTTTAAATTGAATTTAAAAGCCGTTCGTCTTATTATAAAGTGATTATATTCTTATTTGAAAAACTTCCATTTCGGGATAATGGCCAGCATTCCGAATCCTGTAAACAGGAAAAGGTTGGTAACATCTGTATACAGGAATGTAGACAGGTAATAATTGTGCATAAAGAAGTGCATCACCAGTAAAGCCGGGAACATGAAGATTCCTATTTTTCTGTAGAAGAACATCAGTACCAGTCCAATCATCATTAATACATCAATTGAGAAAATAACGTAGAAATACCACCTCGGGATCTCCAGATATTCATGCTGCAGATATTCATCCACATCTATTCCAAGCCCCATTATAGTAAACAACATCAGGGCTGCAAATGCCAGTACAAATCCCCATCCTTTCTTCGGATCTTCGTCAAAATAACTGTATTCTTCCATACCTACAAAAATAAAGAACTTATGAGAAATTTCATAAGTTCTTTTATAATTATTCGTTTAAAATTTGACTTATATAGAGATAGCGTTGATCAATCTATTTTTGTCACTTAAGAATTCTTCCATAGAGATCATACTTTCAGTTCTCATTACGTCCTGAATGTCGTCTATCTGGTAAATAATTCTTTTAGCATCATCCGTGTTCTTAGCTCTTACTTTACAGAAAATATTATATTTTCCGGAAATAACGCTAGCTTCAATGACGTTAGGTAAAGTTGACAATTCTTTCAATACTTCCTGAGTACGGTTTGATTTTGTCAAAAGGATCCCTATGAAAGCTGTAAAGTGATAGTCCAGCTTACCATAATCGATATTAAGAGATGATCCCAAAATAATACCTGCATCTTCCATCTTTTTCACTCTTACGTGAATTGTTCCAGCAGAAACATCCATCTGCTTTGCAATTTCAGTAAAAGGCATTCTTGTGTTTTCTACTAAGAAATCAAGAATTTTCTTGTCTATTTCGTCCAGTTGATAGTTCATATTAGTTAAATTACAATTTCTTTAAAAAATCTATGTATTTTTTGCAAATTTACGAAAAATAATTTAACTAAAAAATATATATCAAATATTAACAATAATTAACACAGATGATAAAAATCATTAAAATATTCTGATTATTTACCATTTGATTTTATAGAATCTGTTTTTATTTCACCTTTTGCACCTGAAGTTTTTTTGTCTTTTTTCTTCTTTTTAAACAAAGAATTGAAGCTTTTACTCCACACAACCCCTCCTCCATAGGCTTGATTCGCAGAGCCGTTTGTACTCACCATACCCATACCAATATTGGTAGGTTTAGAGTATCCTCGTATGATTAAACTTCCATCATTCTTTTTTGAAAGATCATATTCTACAGACCCTTCTCCGGAAAGGTAGTTGTTCTGTGTATTATCTGTTTTCGACAGAGGAATTCCTAATCCAGTTTTAATATTAACTCTAGGAGAAACCGCTACACTTACTCCTGCATTGGCTCTGTCTCCGACGGTCGAGTTCTGGTCTCCTTTTACATAATTAAGGTCAATCTGAAATTCATTACTCATTGTATTAAGAACAGATCCCAGCTGCTTAAGAAGCATGTTATACCCTTGCGATTCTGCAACGTTACCTACATTTACTTCAACTCCACCACTATTGGATACGTTAAAGGTGCTCAACAAAAGAACTGAACCGAATTGAAGTACTTTCTCTCCTTCCTGGCTCATTTTAGCAGCCAGTGTTTCTCTTACCTGACTGGACACATCCATAGCCGTTACATTCAGATCAATCTGAGGGTCTACTAAAGATTGGGTAATATGAGCCTGTAATAAAACACTGATAGGCTGTAGTTTCCCCATACTCAGATATTCCCCAACATTGGCTACCATCCTTATATAATTGGCATTAATATCCAGTGCCGGCTTCATAGCGTCACCATCCCACCTGATACTACTGTTTCTTTCGATCTGGAAGGTCTTGTTAAGAATCGCTTTAGATACAAATGTTCCATTGTCTACTTTATAGGTACCGCTCATGGCGATATTTCCCTGTCTGTTCATGTGGAACCTCAACGGATCTGCAGAACCTTTTACGGTAATATTTCCTACATCATCTCCTACCAGTACATTTACAGTAGTTCCTTTATCTACGGCCAGATTGAAATCAATATTCATATTGGCTCCTGTTTTCTTCTTTTCTTCCAGTGTAATCAGACCATCTTTTCCTTCTTTCAGGAACCTCAGCATTTTAAATTCTTCAACATTGGATGTAGAACTGGAATTAAAGGTAAAGGTACTTCCGTTAAGTGCCTTCATATTAGGAGTTGTAATACTTAATCCAGAAACAGGTCCATCCACATAAAGATCTCCCTGTCCGTAAACTCTTCCCCAGAACAGGTCGAAATCTTTTTGAGTAGTATTAAGCATCAACAGATTGTCTGCCCTCATTACGAGAGATACCCCCATTGAAGAAAGGGTCTCAAACTGGATCGCCCCGGAAATATTCCCTTTAGAATTGGTTCTTCCATCATGTACTTCAATATTGTTGAGGATGGCTAATCCTTTGGTCAGTTGAATTACAGTGTCATCAAATGAATAATCTACTCCGGTAAACAAAAGCTTTAATCCGAAATCTTTTAAAGCAATATCACCGCTATAGTCAAGATTGCTGAGTTTTCCGTTGATTTTAAGGTCTCCGGTTGCTTTTCCTCTCAGGTTTGCAAAAACAGTCTGTACAAACTGCTGAGTAAATGACAGGTCAAAATCACGCATTTCTGCCGTAAGATCAATGATCGGAGAAGAAGTGTTATTGTTAACAGTTCCTGTCAGATTAAGACTATTATTCCCAAGAACACCCGCAGAATGTACTTTTACATCAATATCATAAACGTTCAGTGAGAAGCCATTGGTAGCAGAAATAGAGATATCTCCCATATCATTGCCATTCATCTTGATGCCATCAATATTAAGATCTACCAGTGGCTGAAGTGTACTTTTGTCCATTTTGATCTTGACACTTCCGTTCGCAAGACCTTTTATATCCATTGTATTTCCTCCGGACTGCATTTCCAGAAGTTTTTCTATTGAAAAGTCGTTGATATCGGCATCCAGATAAAAATCTTTTGCCGACTTAAACTGTGCTTCTTTAATAAACAAGGCACTTTTATCGGAATAAACCCTTAGGTTTCTGATATCAAAATCTCCGGTATTCCTTCTATAAGTAATAGAATGATTGAGTTCCGGGCTTGTATCTATAGCCCAGGTCACTTCATTAAATTTTACTTCCGTAGGCTCAAATCTGAACACGTAATCTCCGGCTGCATCGGTAGACTGATCTACATTAATAGCGTATTCTTTAAGCTTTTCATTAATTTCATCATCAGGACTTCCATGCTTGAATACGGTAGCTAAATGAAGGGTATTTCCATTCTCATTATTCCCTTTAAGTTCAAAATCTTTGATGACATTTTTGTTATAAACTACCCTATTAATCCTTGCATACAATTGCTGGTTAAGGTCAGCCGTGTTAATTCTCACTTTAACACTATCCACCATTGCACTGTCTCTGTTAATGTTTTTTCGGTCATTAACTTTATAATCAGGATTGGAATCTGCCAGCGCTTTATCAGCATCTGTAATTTCTTCTTCCTTCGTCATCATATATTTTAAAGAAGCAGCATCCAGATTCAGAATCAGGTTGTTTGAATTTCCGTCATATTCACCTTCTACAATAGCTCCCTGAGGAAGTCTAAGCTCCGGTAAAAAGTAATTGACCAATCCCTGTTGAACATCAAACTTCAGGGCAAAATTCTGTCCGCGGTATAATTTTCTCGGAGGTGGTCCCACCAATATTTTTCCGACTCCGTTTTCTACCATTCCTGCAAGATCTGCCAGGCTGTATCTTCCCGATATCTTCCCTGTGGCAGCTCCCGGAGCATCCACATCAATCACACGGCCTCCTGCTTCTACAAAGGTTTTTAATTTGGCATTCGGAATATTATATTTTTGAGTTGCAGTAGCAAAATTCAGATTGTTGGCATTAACGTCCAGCGTAAGATCATTAATGGAAGACATGGCCATCTTTCCTTCAACCTGACCGCTTACCACCTGGCTGCCAGGCTTATTGGTAAAATAGTTCATATTCAGGTAGGTGACATCTGCGTTGACATCCATAGCCACTCTTGAAGTACTGAAATCTATCAATCCTTTTATTGTAGCTTTTGCCTGCTCATCATTAACGGTAATAAGTCCGTTGTATTTTTTATGATCCAATAATCCATCCAGATACAGATTATTGATCGTTTTATCCATAATTTCAACGCTTGCAATCTGAGATTTAGTGGTCAGAAGCATGGTATTTACATCAAAGCTTTGCCCGTTAAGATCAAATTTACCGGAGATCAAGCCTACCGTTTTATTCTTTGTAATAACAGATGTATTAAGATCTTTTACATCAAGATAACCGGAATATTTAGGCATTGCGGTGCTGTAACCCGATAATGTAAGCTTGGAAATTTTAGCCTGCCCTATTCCTGTCATTAAATTCCCACTGTCCACATAGATCTGATCCGGATTTACTCTTGCTGTTCCATTATACTTTAATTTCCCGAAATCATCAGCAAAGTTCTTCATCTTTTTAGAGATAAAGGATGGCATCATTGCTTTTAAATCTTTGTAAGTAAAATCTGCAGAAAGATCTTTTGTTTCGATGGCAAAATGTCCTTTCAGCAGGTTATCAACCTTCATCGTTTTGGTTGCAATATTCACATCAGGATTTCTGATCAGGAAATTTTCCAGATGAAATTTATTTAAAGGTCCCGTCATCGTCCCTGAAAGATTGAACGGTTTTATATTATCCCAGTTCGTCACAAAATAGCTGATATCATAACCACTCACCTGGCTTCCCTGTTGAATATTCATATCCCATCGTACTCTATCAGCAAAATCTGACCATGATCCGTCATGAAGATTAAATTTAATATCCCCCTGAAGTAAGGTATGATCGGTATTCAGTGTAAGGTCTTTCAATGACAAAAACTGTTTCGTTAAAGACAGTTCTGTTGAAAAAGTATCCACAATATGAGATTTCCCCCATCTTGAGGTCACAAAGGACATATTATTAATCAAAGCCGAAACATTCGGTCCGTTGACTTTTACATTCGGTGCTTTTAAGTTGAATTGTGTTGCCGTTAGCCATTTCCCCTGTTCTCCGGGGGAGTTTTCGTTGATGATAGAAACTTTAGAATCAATAATCTGTACTCTGGAATTCAGCTGAAAAGGAGGTTTGTTCGGATTTCTTTTCTTTCCGTCATCAAAGAGTTCTGTAAATCTCACAAAATTGGAGATGCTGTCTCCTTTATAGGTAATTACTCTTACTTCTGCATTAACAAGGGTCAGGGAATTAAAGCTTAAAGAATTGCTTTTTCCTGAAATAGCATTCACAGCAAGAGATATCCAGTCTGAATCTGCACGGAATTCGCGGGCTTTTATAAAATCGAATCCTTTATAATCTTTTACTTTTAAACCTTTTATCGTTACATCTCCAAAGTAGTTAACATCCACACTTTCTGTGGAAAACCCTGATTTGAAATCTTTATTTACGATCTGAAGAGCCTGATCTGCCGCCCATTGTTTTGTCACCGGAAGATTGATGACAACCAATATACCTCCTACCAGAAATAAGCCAAGCCAAAAGAGAATCAAGAGAAGTTTTCCCCACCAGGTATAGCTGGTAACATCTTTCATCGCCTGTTTCCCAAACTCTTCAGCCGTTTCCACAGGATGATGTATGGCATCTGAAGCCAGCTCAGATGCCTCTTTTACTGTCTCCCGAACTTTTTCTTCTACATTTTCGACAGTTTTCTGTACCTGATCCCCTAGGTTTTCAGCTACCGATTTTTTATTCTCATTCTCGTTATTATTCTCTAACTTTGCCATTATTATGAGCGACTCTATAATTTTAGGTATTGAATCGTCCTGCGACGACACCTCAGCAGCTATCATCAAGGGAAATTCTATTCTTTCAAACATTGCCGCGAACCAGGCCATCCATAAAGAATATGGTGGTGTTGTCCCTGAATTGGCTTCACGGGCCCATCAGCAAAATATTATCCCCGTTGTTGAAAAATCTTTTTCTAAAGCAAATATACAACAAAATGCTATCTCTGCTATAGGATTTACTCGCGGACCGGGACTTTTAGGATCTCTTCTTGTAGGAACATCATTTGCTAAGTCTTTGGCTATGAGCCTGAATGTACCATTGATCGAAGTAAATCACCTTCAAGCCCACATTCTGGCCCATTTCATCGAAGATGCAAATCCTGTGCCGCCTACTTTTCCATTCTTATGTCTTACGGTAAGTGGCGGACATACCATGATTGTACTGGTAAAAGACTATTTCGACATGGAAATCATTGGTAAAACCATTGACGATGCCGCAGGAGAAGCTTTTGATAAAATCGGAAAGATTTTTGACCTTGATTACCCTGCCGGACCTATCATTGACAGACTTGCCAAAGAAGGGAATCCTGATGCGTTTAAATTCAACAAACCAAAGCTGGAAAACTATGATTATTCTTTCAGCGGTATTAAAACTTCGGTATTATATTTCATTCAGAAGGAAGTCAGAAAAAATCCGGATTTCATCAAGGAAAATCTAAATGATCTATGTGCATCTGTACAGAAATCCATCATTGAAATCCTGATGAACAAACTTGAAAAAGCGGCTCAGGATCTTAACGTCAATAAAGTTGCTATTGCAGGTGGTGTATCTGCCAATTCTGCTCTGAGAAAAGCAATGGAAGATAACAAGGAAAAGCTGGGCTGGAGTATCTTCATTCCTAAGTTTGAATATACCACAGATAATGCTGCGATGATTGCCATGGTAGCAAAACTGAAGTTTGAGAGAGGTGAATTTACAGACTTGAGAACTTCGGCAACAGCAAAATACGATTTATGAAAATACTCTTAGAAGAAAAAGTACTGGGCACACATTCTAAAAAGAACTCAAAATATTATTGGGTATTAGAAACGGTTACAGGAAAAAATGAAGATGTAGAAAATGCCTTAGATTACTTTCCATCAAGTTCTGAGACAGGATATATTCAGGATATAAAAGAGGAAATTATAAAAAAAATAAATTCTGAACATCTTTTCAGTTTTCCTTATACTCCAAAAGAAGGAGATTATTTATCGATCAAAAATAATTTGAGAAAACAGGAATACTTAAATCTGATTTTCATTAATAATATCTGGATTGAAGAAATATACATGTGTTCTTACCGTGAATGTGATACAGACATCTACACAACTATAAAAACAGGGGTTGCATTTTTAACTCAGGATATATGAAACTATTTTACGGAGAGATAACAGATCATCAGGTCATCATCCATGACGAAGAACAGCAGCATATTGTGAAAGTGCTTCGTATGAGAGATGGTGAAGATATTCATGTGACGGATGGAAAAGGAAAACTTGCTTCCGGAAAACTGTTTATAGAAGGTAAAAAAGCAGGTATTGAAGTTTCTGAGATCAAAGAAAATCTACCGGAATTCACTCCTCAACTTCATATTGCGATTGCTCCCACCAAGAATATTGACAGAATCGAGTTTTTTGTGGAGAAGGCTGTGGAAATGGGAATTTCGGAGATCAGCATTATCGTAACCGAGAAAACGGAACGTAAAAATATTAATATTGATAAAATCAGGAAACAGGCTGTTGCTGCATCGAAGCAAAGTCTGAGATTTCATTTTCCGGTCATCAATGATGCTGTAAAACTAACGGACTTTCTGAAAAATACTGATCCGGAACATACTTTTGTAGCACACTGTCATGAGAATCTGGAAAGAATTGATCTTAAAAATATTCCTCAACTGAAACAGCTTACATTTTTAATAGGCCCTGAAGGTGATTTTTCTGAAAAGGAAATTGCATTTCTGGCAGAGAATAAAGTAAAGGCTGTCTCTCTCGGAAATCAAAGGCTTAGAACGGAAACTGCAGGAGTTTTTGTAGCCGCATGGAATTATTATAACATGATATAGATAAAAAAAAGAGAAGGTTTAGCGCCTTCTCTTTTTATTTCTGAATTCTATTTCCAGTCAATATTATTTTCTCTCAGATATTTATCAAAGATCTGCTGTCCGCTTCTGATTGAATTTACGGTCCAGAGAATTTTCATCCTTAAAAGTTTTTCTTCATCCAATTTATAATCAATATCAGATTTGATCAGCTTCTGTTTCAGTTCATACATACAGATTGAAGCTGCTACAGAAACATTAAAACTCCTTGTAAAACCGTACATCGGAATTGCCAGCGTTTCATCTGCAAAGTCTAAAATTTCCTGAGACACCCCTTCCATTTCGGTTCCGAAAACCAATGCAATCGGCTCTGTAATTTCATATTCAGGCAGCATTTTAGCATTATTTTCTAATGAAACCACCACAATTTTATATCCTCTGTCTTTAATACTCTGAAAGGATTCCATATTTCGGGGAAGTTTTTCTACCTCAACCCAGGTATCTGCGCCTTTTGTTACCCTAAGATTAGGTTCAAAACTGTATTCTTCCTGTAAAGCGACTACTTTATGAAAGCCGCAAGCCTCCACAGAGCGTACAATTGCTGCAGCGTTTCTAAACTGATAGACATCTTCTACAACCGGAAGCACAAAGTCTGAACTTTCCTGCGAAAAATGTTCAATTTTTGCCAATCTTTCTTCGGTTAAAAACTGTTTTAAATATTCATAAGTCTGTGCTAAATCACTCATCTGCATTTAGTTATTTTTTCAATAGCCTAATATAACGCCTACAATTACTATCTTATTTTTATAAAATTTCGATCTAAGCGTTTCATTCATTTTCAAATCTTTGCAAATTAACGTAATTTTGACCTATGAACCCTAATCGGGCTCCAATTCTTAATTAAAAATAGTACATGAAGCGAAAAGTCCTGCTCATCTATACCGGTGGAACCATCGGAATGGAAAAAGATTATGAAACCGGAAGTCTCCGTGCCTTTGATTTTGGTAATATATTTGAAAAGATGCCTGAAATGAGGCTTATGGAATGTGAAGTCTTTGTTCACCCTTTCGCCAAACCACTGGATTCATCGGATATGGGACCTGAAGAATGGAGGATTATCGCCAATTATATTCTTAAAAACTATAATGACTATGACGGATTTCTGATTCTTCACGGGACAGATACTATGTCTTATACGGCATCAGCATTAAGCTTCATGTTAAAAGGATTAAGAAAACCCGTCATCATGACCGGCTCTCAGCTTCCGATTGGTGATCTGAGAACAGATGCGAAGGAAAATCTTCTGACCAGCCTTTATTATGCCAGCCTTTATGAGAATGATGAAGCAGTCATTCAGGAAGTTGCCATCTATTTTGAATACAAATTATTAAGAGGAAACAGAACGTTGAAATATTCTGCCGAGTATTTTGATGCGTATGCAAGCCCGAACTACCCTATTCTGGGACAGTCCGGAGTTCATTTGAATATTCTTAAAGATAACCTGTTCCGTTGTGGCCCTGAAGTAGAATTCCATGTAGATGAACATATTTCTGAAGATGTTTTATTCTGGAGAATTTTTCCGGGAATGCACTTAAGTCATTTCAGAGAAATTCCTAAAATGAAGGTTCTTATTCTTCAGGTTTTTGGTTCGGGAACCATTTTCAGCAGTGAAAAAACCCAGGAAACGCTTCAGGAAATCAGAAATAACGGAACTGAAATCGTAGTGGTAAGCCAGTGTATCTCAGGAGGTATCTCATTTGGAAAGTATGAAAACAGTAATATTTTTTCCAGAATCGGAGCAATCAGCGGAAGGGACATGACAGCGGAAACAGCTATTACCAAAGCGATGCACCTTATTGATAATCCAAGCTACTCCGGAAGTTTTGCTGATAATTTCACCAGAAGCCTTTGTGGAGAAATTACGGATTAAATTGCAAGAATAATTTGGATATTAAAGAAATTACACTATTTTTGCAATCTCAAAAAGAGAGGTGTCCGAGTGGTTGAAGGAGCTACCCTGGAAAGGTAGTATACGGGTAACTGTATCGAGGGTTCGAATCCCTTCCTCTCTGCAAAAAAAATTAAAGCCTGTGCTAATGAAGCACAGGCTTATTTTTTGGTTAAAATTCTTTACTCATATTCAATTCTTTACTTCATAAGTATTTATACTCAAAATCATAATTGGTAATTTATACTATACAATATCATTTCTGTTCTTCGTTACTTTGAATTACAATCTAATCAACTAAAATCCAAATCAATATGACATCAACAAGTGTAAATGCAAATTCTTCAGGTCAATTAGTACTTGGAAACGGAGCACAGTTTTGGGTATATCTTTCACCTCAAAACGACACCGCCAAAATGATATCTACATGGCGTGTAACATTCTCACAGGGAAATTGGAGCGATACTATTTCCAGTGAAAATCCAACCAAACAAATTCAGACTCCTAATCTTTCAGGGATCTTTGAGATTAAAGTAGAATTACTAAGCGGATCTACCGGTACATGGCGTCAGATTCCGCCTCAGAGCGGAAGCCATAATGAAATAGGCTGTAATTCTAACTGTGCTTCAATGGTAGGTATTGTTGCTGACAGCACCAATCCTCCTATCGGCGCTATTAATGCCCACTTTTGGACAACATGGGATGCCATGTGTAAGACAGGGCAAAACTAAAATATAAATAAACCAGTCCATAAATCAGATTGCCACAGTATTTTGTATGCTGTGGCAATTTACTATTCCGTAAAACATTTTTCATATGCTGCATGACGAGAAAACTATTGAATCCAGAAATTTGTTTATTTCCTTTTTCACTAAATTCGCTTATTCAAACAGGACTTTTCAATATGTATACATTCAGGGCAGTATTCTCATTGCTATTATTTTCAACATTTTTTCTATTTCCGCAATTGGCGAAAGCCAGTGCCTATTGGATGGAAATTCACGGATCGGGAAAATTAAAAGATCCTGTAAAGGTTCAGGTTTTTTATGGTTTTATTGATGATCTTAGCGAGCGCCACCGAACCACCGGACTGGAATTTCATGAAATCAAAAATTTCCAATTCTTTATCCTGAATGCCAAAGGAGAAAAATCAAAATTTGAATTACAAATGAAAGGAGACTATTGGGAAGGAACTTTCATCCCAGATCAGGAGGGAACTTACCGGATTTTAGGAATGAATGATCAGCAGCCTGTTCTTCTTCGTTCTAAAAATCCTGCTGAAAATGTAAGACCAATTGATTTTATGTGTAGTGTGTATCATGTCGGGAAACCTTCAGAGATGATGTCGCCAGTTCAATTCATGGATATTATTCTTAAGGAAAAGAATGGCATTTATACTATTTCTCCGTACAGAAACATGAAACCTGTTGAAAAAGGAACCGCCATCAGGATATTTAATCCCGAAAACTGGGAGAAAAACATTTCTATTGATGAAAACCACCAAGCTGTATTTAAACCAACTCTTGCGGGGCTGTATGTAATCCGACAAGACTGGAATGAAAATACTCCCGGAACTTTTCAGGGAAATTCCTATGGAAAAATACGTTACCGGAATAATTACTGCCTTTGGATCAACTGATCTTATTTTTGATCATAAAAAATAAAAATCCCGAACATCAGTCCGGGATTTTTTCAATTATAATAATTATTTAAAACTTTAAAGAAACACTTCCAAGAAAACGTGCCGGAGCCTGTGGCGTAAGACGTACAGACCATGCTTTTTCATTGGTTATATTATCGAATTTCAATCCAACTCTATATTTCGGCTGATCGTAGAAAATCCCAAGATCAAACATTTTATAAGATGGGATTATAACTTTCGCTGTTTGCGTATTGGTTTGATAAGAAGAGGAACCCATATTTCCTCCTCCACCTATTCCAAGGCCTTTTAATTTTCCTTCAGAGATCCGGTAGCTGATCCAGAAATTGTACATATTGGCTGGGCCTGATAGTGCAGGTCTTAAACCGTCAACAGAAGGATTGGCATTGGTATATTTACTGTCATTATAAGCATATCCCGCCACAATATTGAATCCATCAAACGGATTGGCAGTAATTTCAGCTTCTATTCCTTTGCTTAGCTGTGTTCCGTCCTGTATTGAATAATTGACATCATCAGGGTTGGTTCGTAAAATATTATCTACACGAATGTTATAATAGCTTAAGGTTCCTACCAGTCTGTGATTGAAAATATCTGCCTTCACTCCAAATTCCAACTGATTGGCATATTCCGGTCTGAATGTATTTCCATTGATATCAACACCGCTTACGTTATTGAAACCATTCATATAATTTCCAAACAAGGAAACCTTATTTTTCAATATTTCATATACGATTCCCATCTTAGGTGAAAAAGCGGTCTGTCCATAGGGACCTGACTGGGTTCCGCTATTGCTTAAACCACCTTTAATTTCCCCTGTAGTAATATCATAAACTCCTTTAAACTGAAACCTGTCTACCCTCAAACTAGCCATTACCATAAGCTGGTCTGTGATATTGAATACATCCGATACATACGCCGCATAGGTATTATCACTATTGTTTTCTTTTCTGAAAGCGGAAGTTGCTGTAAGAGCATCAATGATATTCTGATTCACTCTGAAATCCGCTGAAGGATGAACAAAGTTGAATACTTTGGTATTGGTATGATAACGGTCGAAATGATTGGAATTGTTATAATAATCCAATCCCACCACCATTCTGTTTCTGAAACGCCCGATATGGAAATCTCCGATGAAATTCTGCTGGATATTGGTGGCAATAAATGAAGTTGTTCCCACCATTACCTGAGCACTTGCTGTAGAGTCTGTTTTTCCGTTAATCGCGGAAATATATCCTTTGATTGTTGATCTTGCACGTGATAATATAGTCTGGGAAGTCCAGTTTTCTGAAACTTTATAGTTCAGCTGGGCAAAGATATTCATCATCTGCGTTTCATACGCCAGATCATCTCCTAAGAATTTTTTATAATACGGAAATTTCATATCTGCAATAGACTGAGTTTTGTTACTTCCTGTATAAGGATTAAAACGAACAACAGATGTTCCTTTTGCCTGATTAAATTCCACATCAAGAAGAAGCGACATACGATCGTTGATCTGGTAAGAGAAACTAGGTGCAATCGCTAAAGAATTGGTAAACCCGAGGTCCTGAAAACTCTTTTCAAAAGTTCCCGCTGCATTAAGACGGAAAAGAGCAGTTCTATCTTTATTAACAGGAGTATTCACATCTACTGTTAACCTGTTATAGCTCCAGCTTCCACCCACATAGCCTACTTCACCGCCAAAATTATTATAGGGCTTTTTCGTCACTCTGTTGTAGACTCCACCGTAGCTGCTGGCAACACTTTTCCCGAATAATGTAGCTGACGGTCCTTTAATAGCTTCTATACGTTCAAGGTTTACAGGATCAATCACTGAGAATGCTGCTCCTGCCACTCCATTTCTTGCATTAGGCTCTGTTTCAAATCCTCTTGAACGGAATGTTACTCTCCCCTGATTGGCAATCATGGGCACTCCTGCTCCCGGTACATTTTTAGAAATACTTCCCAGATCTACAGCAACCTGTTCTTGAAAAAGTTCTTTTGTCACCGTATTGTATACTTGTGGATTTTCTAAGTTTTTTAAGGGTAATCTTGCTACAAACCCGCTTTCTTTCTTGGAAAATCTGTTGGTGTTTTTCATGATAACCACCTCTTGTATCGCCTGAATATTTTCTTTGGTAAGCTGATAGTCCAGTTTTGTATCTTCCCCTGTTTTAACCTCAACAGGAAGACGGATTTCCTTACTTCCCAGAATTTGTAATTTTAGGGTATAAGAACCTGCATTAAGATTTTCAAAATGATAGTTCCCTTCATCATCTGTCAGGGTTTGTCTATCTGTTTCAAGTAATGAGACTGATATTGCCCTCAGCGGCTGTCCGTCTACCATACTCACTTTTCCGGTTATTCCACCATGTAAATCCTGTGCATATAGAGTTGCAAAGCTCAGAAACGAAAAGAAAAGGATGAGCAGCTGCTTAGACCATTGTATCTTGTGATGGGTAGGTATATCATTCTGAGGAATAGCTCCGGAATGATCCATATGCCCTGATGAGAGCATACATTCATTTGATTGTATCATTTTTTCAGCCTTATTTAAAATAATTATAAATAAAGGTGCAAAATAACGGAATAGCAAATTCTCTCACAATATTAATTTGAATTATTCTAAATAAATTTTAACAAATATTATATTCTTTCTGAAAATAGAAATAGTAAAACAATTGCATACGTCAACTGTAAAAACTGATTAATTATTAGTTATCCACTTTTCCACAAGTTATTAACATTTTATCCACAATCATTATTTGATTCAAAAAACTCCATTCCTAAATCTATCCTAAATCATCTCTTTATTTTGTCATGTTTTTAAACATTATTAAAAGTTTTTGAATAAACATTCTATGAATAAAGCCTCTAATTTTGACATCTTAAAGTATTCTCTCTGCGTATCAATGGTATTTTTATCCATTTCATGGTTTCGCAGTCATTTAAAACTAACAATAAAGCAGTTACCCATGATGTTGAGCATAAAGAAACTTTTTGCCGGATTATTTTTATTGGGCTTTATCGGTTCAACCTTACAAGCACAGATCAGTCCACCCGGTTTGGGAGATGCCAATACCGCATTCTGGGGAGCCTTTGGAGTAAAACGACAGCTGGATTCTTTAGGGAAGAAACAGGCGTTAAGCTATATTGCCATCGGGCGAAAAAGCAGTCCGGATAATCATAATCTATTTTCAAAACAGGCTATCATTGTCTTGAATCATGAAATTTACCATTCCTTTGCACCACATCAGCAGTACAGCTATGCTTTGAGCTACCGTCGGCAACCAAAATACGAAAGCAATACTCCTTATGATAAAGAAAATACGGAACAGGAATTCAGAGTTTACGGAAGATATGCCTACACTTTTGATCTTGGAAAGAAATGGAAACTAAAAAATACGGTGCGACAGGAGTTTAGAAAGTTTTTTGATGTAGATTTTCATCAAGTAGAGGAAGATTTTCAATTCAGAACGCGTATCAAGAGTCAATTAACCTATAATTTATCTCCTAAAAATAATCAAAAACTGGCATTGAGTGCGGAAGCACTGTTCTCCATCAGCCATCTTAATGAACCTGATCCGCAATGGGGTTCTTTCGGGTATCGTGAAATGCGAATTGCAGCTTACTATATGTTTACAATCCCAAATTCTCCATTTACAGTAGATGTAGGATATATGGATGATCTGATCAGAGACAGCAGAAGTATTCATCATGGAGGTGTTCATTATCTGGCGGCGGACCTGATCTGGAATATTCCTTATAGAAAGAGATAATAAAAAGAATAATCCTATTACACCATATACAAAATCCCAGTCATTGCTGACCAGGATTTTTGTTTGAAACATAAGTTTCTCTGCAATATAATTAAGTATGAATGTTGGTGTAAAATATTAGTTGCACAACGTCAGAAACTGGCGGCTCAACTGCACATTGAATTTGGCTTCAGCTTTTGAACGGGCATAGATAGTCTGTTTAAATGCATGTACCGTCTTCAGTTTCTGATCTATGAATTCGGCAATCTGCACCACAGAGAAAAGAAAGTCTCTGTATACCGCCATACTCACCGTCTGACCATAGTATGGAAGATAAGCTTTCAAAAAAGGAATGGCTTTTTGATGGCGATTGTAGCTGATACAGTATCCTACCCCTTCCATAGAGGTAATAATAGCATAGTGATTAAGATAATCCTGAATATTTTTGGTACCGTCCAAAGCATTTACATTTTTTGAACAAAACTTATTAATCTTATCCAGAATATGCTGGGCATACTCCATCATAGAAATATTTTTAAATTCAAAAACCTGGTTCATTCCATTGGATGAAGAGGTTCCGTTTTCACAATCAATACAGAAAGAAATCCCGATTTTTTCATGATAAGGAAAAAAGCAGTCTTTCACTTCAATGGAAGCATCCGGCTTTAGCATGTCATCTGTAAAATTATAATAGACATACGGACTGTAAAGTTCAGCAAGAGCATTCAGATAATCTGTTTCGCTGGTATTATGATATTCTTCAAACCATTTTTCAAGGTTGTCGTAATAATTACTTTCAAAGTCGTTAAAGTTTAAGTAAAATGGCAATTCCATAGCTCTGTAATTTTGATATGACAAAGCTATATGCGTAATGCGACAAAACTTGACGCAATATATTTTTTTGTAAAAAAGATTTGAAAGATTGTTAAGTCAATGGTCAATTTTTGCTTCGCAAAGTCAATTGTGAAAGATTAATAACGCTAAGGTTCGCAAGGGTTTATTATACTATACAGAATTTATTTGTTCGCAAAGGCACTTCATTCAGCTAGGGTATAAGTTTATCAATTGCTGAGTGAAAAGCCTTTGCAATCGTTTTTAAAAACATTAAAATATCTTAGCGAACTTTGTGTTAAAATCTATGTATATGTATCAAAATTTGCGAGTGCAGCGAATTGACTATTCACCATTGACGTTTATTTGTCGTAATTCTTCATGATGTACTCAAAATAATGAATCATTTTCAGATAGTTTTCAATGCTAAGATATTCATTGGTACTGTGAATACTTTGTTGTTCAGCACTGTTGATCTTAATCGGCATGAACCTGTAGACGTTTTTGCTTACAATTTCATATTTACCGGCATCAGTTCCAGCCATGGTAAGATATGGGGTAACAATAGCTCCCGGATGAATTTCTTTAACTCCGGCTTCTATCATTTTAAAAGCTTTCGTATTGGTTGGAGAAATTGCAGAAGCTTCTCTTGTATTGTCAATTTCCTCTACCTCCACATCAAAACCTTCAGTTGCTTTAGCTATATGATCCCTTACATCCTTCACTGAGTTTCCGGGAAGTAATCTGAAATTAACCACAAATTCAACTTCAGGAGAAAGCACATTGGTACCGTCACTTCCTTTCATCATTGTCAGCGCTGTTGTTGTTCTTACCAATGCATTGGTTGTATTATTTTTAGTGAGTTGTGAAATTAAAACAGGTTTTAAAAGCCATTGATTGGCAAGCGCCATTCTTGTTGTAAAAGGCATTTCACCTCCAATATTATTAAAAAACTCTTTAATTAACGGGGTGATTACAGGTTTCATCTGATCATCTTCCAAACGCTGCATGATAACAGCTGCTTTTCCGATAGCACTTTCCATGGGAGGCATAGAAGAATGCCCGCCAAGTCCTTTTACTTTAATTTTTGCGGAAAGAAAGCCTTTTTCAGCACATCCTACAACAGCAACATCTGTATCTATCCCTGCCACATTTCCTTTTCTCATAATTAATCCGCCTTCATCATAAACCGCATCGAACTTCAATCCTTTTTTCTTAAAATAATCTGCAATCTGAATAGCACCTTTTTGTCCGCCAACTTCTTCATCAAAACCAAATGCCAGATAAATATCGCGTTGTGGAATCTGCTTATTTTTAATCATAGAATTCATGGATTCCATTAAAGAAAATAACATTCCCTTCATGTCTATCGCTCCTCTTCCATAGATCCTTCCATTAGCTACAGCTCCGGAAAAAGGGGCAAAATCCCAGTCTTCCGCTACTTTTGCAACAGGTTCTGCCGGTTTATCATCCGGACGGAATATATTTTCTTCATTATTTTTTATATCAGCATCTCCCGGTGGAACAACATCCATATGGGAAAGAAATAAGATAGGTTCCAGGGCAGGATTGCTTCCTTTAAGCCTGAACACCAATCCATACTGATTCACCTCAACATTTTCTGTATTCTGATATACTAAGGGGTAAGAAGCTTTTAAATAAGTTTTGAACTGATCAAAGGGTGCATAGTCAAATTCCCCTAAACTTCCTGTAGAAACGGTTGGAACCTTTATTCCTCCCGACAGCCTCATCACTGCAGAATCATTTTTTATGGGTTTCCATCCTTCGCCTGCTCCGATATTATTTTTTTTAAAAGGATAAGTATATGTTTTAATCAATACTACAGCGGCCAGAATGACAATGATTCCCAGAAGGATTAAAAGAACTTTTTTCATAGCAGATAAGTTTTGTGAGGTGATTTGATCCTATAAATATAGCAAAGTATTTGGTGCCTAACAATTTAAAACCGGGCTTTTTCAATCAAAACTATTGAATGCTGCTGTTTAAAATTTTAACCTGATCAAAATGGAGCTTCATGTCCCCATAATGAAAATCTAATCGTCATTAGAATAAAAAAGTATGAAGAATATTCTGCACATTATTTCCAGCGCAAGAGGAGAACAGTCTTATAGTAATAAATTGAGTTCTTTCATCTTAGAAAGACTTTTGCAACAGGGCAATATCAATAAGATTACAGTCCGGGATCTGATTAAAAACACTCCACCTCATGCTGATGAAGTGTCTATTCATGAGTTTTATAAGCATCCAGCATTGTATGATGAGCAAAGTCAACAGCTTCTTTCATATGCCAATATAATTGTAGATGAAGTGCGGGAGGCTGATATTATTATCATTGGAACTCCGATGTTTAATCTGGGAATTTCCACTCCTTTGAAAGCATGGCTGGATCAGCTGATCCGGATGGGAGTAACTTATGTTTTTGATGAACATTGGAACCGTGTAGGACAATTTAAAGGTAAAAAGGTATATCTAGCAGTTGCTTCCGGTGGTAAGAGAGCTGAAGGTGCTCCAGATTATATTTCTGCTTATCTGAAGGATGTTTTCAGAAATTATACGGGAATTACTGATGTGGAAACCTATCGTATTGAAGGGACTATGGAGAATGGTTTTACAGCGGATTATGAAGGGATTCTTAAAGGTGTTAATTCTGTCAATGAAATGCTTTAAAAGCAGATTTTATTGTAAACGCAAAGTTTTCTCTTCTTGATCCTGAATATAAGGGAGCGAAGAAGGAATCAACAAGTTGATTGGATGAAGCTTTGGAGCTTTATAGTACTTTGTATTTTGTTTTTAACGTAAAGGCGCTAAAGGATTTTATCCTGATGTATATTTTAAGGCGCAAGAAAATCAAAGATTTTCAGCAGGGAATTACAAAATGTTCTTGTGCCTTAAAATATGATTATAATTGTTTTCGTACCGTTGCGGTTTCTTTAATTCAGGATTTCGTTCATTTCGGTGAGAATGATTGGTTTTCCATCGGTGATTACAATGGTATGTTCGTGCTGAGCCATATAGCCGCCTTTATTTCCTACCATTGTCCATCCGTCTTTCAATTCTACTGCAATATTGGAATCAGTGGAAATAAAAGTTTCAATAGCCACCACAGAGTTTTTCTTAAAACGTCTGGAATCAAAACGGTTTTTGTAGTTCAGTAATTCATCAGGCTGTTCATGTAAACTTCTACCTACCCCATGTCCGGCAAGATTTTTAATAACCTTAAGCCCCCTTTTCTTTGCTTCTGTTTCCATTAGATGTCCTATGTCAGCGATTTTTATTCCACCTTTTATATTGTCAATAGCTTTTCTCAAAATATCTTTAGATGCTTCCACCAATTTCTGATGTCCATGAATATCTTTTCCGATGACAAATGAGCCACCGTTATCGGCCCAATATCCGCCCAGTTCGGCAGAAACGTCAATATTGATCAGATCACCTTCCTTCAAAATCCTTTGATCTGTCGGAATACCATGGCAGAATTCATTATCCACGCTGATGCATGTCCAGCCTGGGAATCCGTAGGTCAGATAAGGAGCAGATTTTGCCCCGAAACCTTCCAGTATTTTGGCTCCGTATTCATCAAGATCTTTTGTGGTCATACCTGGTTCAGCATACTCCATCATCTTTTTCAAAGTATAGGCAACAGCTTCACTTACTTTTTGCATTCCGATCATCTGATCTTCGGTTGTGATTGACATAGTTTTGTTTTGATTGTTATTGATAACTACAAAGTTAGGAAATTTAATATTCTGATATAATTTGTTTTAATTCCTAAAGTTCGTGTATTATCAGGTACTTTAATATCCTTCTCCCCCCTTCACCAACCCCCTCTCTCCGCTTGAGTAAGGGGGTATACCCAGTTATATAAGGGGCTAAAGGGTGTTCAATAACGGTCTCCGGCCACTTTGATAAGTGGGTAAAGGTACTTATGAAAATGGTTGAGACGGTTGTAAAGTAGTTATACCTATTTGATAAAGTGCCCAGAGATATTTACAATAGTGTTTGAAAGCATTTCTTAAATGGCTGGAGACAGTTTACGAAATGGCTATAGCAAATTAATGAGCGACTGCAGAGACTTACTATAGTGGCCGAAAACACTTCCGAAGTCGCTGAATACAGTTTATAAACTAGTTCCCGACATTTTAACAGGTATCACAGGAATATTTTACCGGATATTTTTACCCTTTACTTTACAGAACGTATTCTCTTTGAATCTTCACAAATTGATTAAGAATGGTGAAGACTGGAACCAAAAAAAAGATCTCTTTACTTGAGCAAAAAGAAACCATTGAAAACCAGCTACTCGAAAAAATATCCGAAGTACTGAAAATTCCCGCAGAGACTTTTCAGAATTTTGATGAGGAACAGAACAGGCTGTGAATATTATAGCAAATACTTTTCAGGATGACGCAGTTGCTTATGCAGAACAATACAAATGCACAATCAACCCATGGACAAAATCATCCAGCTTCACAAAGAAAAAATCGCTTTGTATGAGCGTATGCTGAAGGAAAAGGATGAAATGATGAGCAGGCTGGAAAAGCTGCATGATAAGTAAAAGAGTTTATAAAAAATACACTTTTAATAGAACGAAAAACCACTGCTATGCAGTGGTTTTGTTTATTTGTGGACACGAGCGGGGGGCAATACCGATGAGTGCCTGAAAGTGGCTTAAAATCAAAATGATTGGCTTTACCTATTGATATTATGGTAGAACCAATCATTTTTATAAACTGTCAGATTAAGTATTGACTAATTCAATTTATATTTTTATATAAGCTATCTTCTATTTTTTCTAATCGAGTCTCTATATTAGCATCAATTGAGTCTTTATCAATACCTTGGTATAAACTATCTTCAGCTTTGTTCAAAATATCATTTATTGCTTTCTCTTTAGCTTGAGAAGTTGAATTTTTACTTCTAGATGTATGATTAATACAGTAAAAACTGAAAATTAATAATCCAAAAATCCCAAGAACAAAACTAAAACTTATCCAAGCCCATTTACGCTTCATATTTCTTGTTTCTTTTTCAAATTCTTTAAAATATGTGAGGTATTTGTCATTTTGCCATAGAGCAAAATAATTAATCACTATTGCTGGAATACCAATTAACAAAATAAAAACTAAAGGGGACCAGTTTTTCCAAATTACATATCCTGATATTATCGTAATAAAATTTAAAATAGAAAAACAAATTAACGCTATAAATAATATCATAAATCCATCAGTTAACCAATTGATTGTTCCTACTTTAGAATTTGATACAGTACTTCTAATTAATTTTTCAGGATTACTAATGCCTTTTTTTTTATATATTTCAAGAATATATTTATTTTTTAGTAGCAGCATGATAGGCAATCCAAATACATATATGCTTGTAAACACATTAAATCTGTATATATTATAATGCATTTTTTGCCATAGCAATAGAACATCTTTCATAATAAGTTATAGTTTATTCAATAATTGCCTTTGCTGCTTTTTCTCCATAATAGTCTCCACCCCAAGCTCCTGCAGCACCACCTATCAATCCTCCAATTATTCCTCCGGGAATAGCTCCTACACCTCCGAACAAAGCACCAATAGCAGCTCCCGCCGCAACACCCGCTTCCGCGCCTGCCCATCCTCCTGCCAGACCACCAACTGCGCCACCTGTTTGTACTTGCGCATTATATCCGTAAGTGCCTCCATCTTGCTGCACTCCTTGATATATTTCATATCCACCTAATGCAACACCTGTAGCAAGTCCTCCCCATTTAGCTCCTTTGGCTAATTTGCTGTATTTTGATGCAGCAGAAACAGTTCTTACATACTGATTACCATTAAAGATTCTTCCAGTATTTTGTCTAAAGTAAAACTTATTGTTACTCCCAACATTAATATTTCCAAATTGACCTGTCACAGATCCTAAACTAGAATCCGTAACTCTTGCTATATGTTCAACTGTTCCGTAAGTCTGATGATTATTCTGGATTGACCATTGGCCATAAGTGTCCTCACCTGGTTTATGCTTCGTGATTGTAAAGCCATCACCAACGCCACTCCCATTTGCAGAGAAAGTCGTGTAACCGTTGCGATCAGATAATCGGTTCATTAATCTTTCATAACTAGAACCTCCTTTATTAAACCTATTCTGTAGACGATTAAATTGACGTTCTGTTACATTCATTATTACATCTGTATGTCCGTCATCAATTGTTCGAGTTTCTCCATTTACTTTATAATCTGTTAAACCTAAAGGATCTATTCTATTTATTGGATTATTACCAACAAAGGCATACGGACTCTGTCCCGGATATAGCTCTGCCAATGGATCTGGAGTTGTCCATTGTGTAAGATCAACCATTAGTTGCCTGAATTTATAGGAATACATCCCCGTCTCCTGCAATTCCTTTCCATTGTACTTATACTGATAAGCATTCTGCGTTGTAGCTGTATAATTATGCATTAATCCAAAAGGATAATAGTTATTTACTTCTACAATTTCTCCTGGTTTCCATTCTCCCAGACAACCAAATATAGGCGAACAGGTTGATGTATTATATCTCCTTGGCTGGATCACTCCATCTCCATTTGTATCGGTATAGCTTAATCTCACATTTCCTAAATGATCTGTAAAATTATAGACATACTTGTTAAGAAGAGCATCATAATATCCTTCAGAAGTGGGAATTATCCTCAGTTTCAATTCAGGAACTTCGTTCGGATCAGGAATGAACGTTCCTTCACCATCCCAGGATTCTCTTAAAAATGTAGATTTATACTGGAATCCATCCAGATAATGGGTCTCCAGATCTCCAAAGAGCTTCTTTACTTTTACTCCGTCTGCTCTGTAAAGATAACTTGTTGCTTTTAAGTTCTGGGTAATCTGATTAGGTAAATTTAAATAATTATATTCAATAGAGGAAATACCTTTATCTAAATGTTTAGTCATGTTTCCATTGCCGGTGATACTGCCTTTATCATACTCAATGGTATTGGGAGTTATGAGATAAGGATAACCAGAAGAATTTTGCTGTTCATCAGTTACTTTTATCAGCCTGTTTCCTGAGTAATCATATTTAAGATTATCTATGCTCAGTGCCACAGTGCTTCCCGGGAGAAGACCTTCTGATCTTTTAAGCCGTGTAATATTTCCATTAAGATCATATTCCAGCTTTTCAAAATATTCTTTAGCGGCTTCTGCTCCGGCTTTCTGATAGAAGCCTGCTGATAACCTGTTTAAACCATCATAAACATAGCCATATCTTTTCAACGGCTCATTATCTTCTGTTAAGGTTTTCCAGGATACTTCAGCTATATTTCCGTTATATTTTGGCTTTACCTTTAAATCGGAAAAATCTGAGTTAGGCATTTCCAATCCTTCTACCTGATTATAATTGATCTTATAGCCAAACAGATCATTTCCTAAGTTAGCAGGATCATTGATTCTGGTCACCCAGCCTCGTATATTGTATTGGTAATCTATTGTCTGTAATGGGGATGCTGCAGCGGTTCCCCCAACTTTCTTAGATTCCAGCTGGGAAAGTTCATTATATTTATTCTGGGCAAGAATTTCCACAGAATTGTTATCCACCTGATGTTTGTGCACCAATAACCTATTCTGGTTGTCATAATCAAAAGTTTCTGTAATGACTCTTTCTGTGTCTGTATTTAGCCTCTTATGTCTGGTAATGGTTTGTTGTGGTAATCCTGCAAAATCAAGTTTGGACTCTGTTTTGGTATAACCACCCAAATGATTGACAGAATGGCTTCCAATAACTCTTCCTTTTTGATCATAATAAGTATAGTTCTTTGTCCAGTTATCATCTTCAATATTCTTTACAAAGCTCATCACAGGAAGTCCTTTGGTGCTCCTTCCATCAGCCGTAGGGCTGGCAGTAAGTACAGGGTTTCCCTGAATAACTGAAGGAAATACCGGATTAAAACTATATGCAGGATAAGTATCATAATAATTAACACTTAACACCTGAGCAACGCTGGTAGGAGTCGAAAGCTTGGTATAATTTACAGGTATGCCGTTTAAGGTAAATCCGGGCGTAGCTGTTCGGGTTTCATATAAATTAGCATTGGCATTAACACTGTTTTGCATTGATGTCCTGCTGGCAGTATTATTTGTAATCCCAGTGTAAATAGGTCTTCCAAACTGGTCATATTTGGTAAAAAGCCACTGCCCTTTTCCTTTAAGAACTGTATCCTGAGTAAGAATAAGCTGATCAGCTTTATTATACACCATATATTCCCAGCCTTTGCCGGGAAGCTTCTTTTCTACCAAGCGGTTTCTTCCGTCATATTTATACTGATAACATAAATCATTAAGGACAGTATTGGGATCTGCTTCTACAGAAGCTTTGGGAGGAATCACATAAGCCAATTGGTTATAATCATTGTAAACATAATAGGTATTTGCATTTTCTGTAGCACTTATTACTTTTCTTACCAATACAACCTGGCCCTGTCCGTTTTTGAACTCAATGGTTGAGTTTCCGTCTTCATCGGTAACTGTATTTTTATAGAGCTGTCCTACTGCATAGGAGCCGGATAGTGTCAAGCTCGCTGTAAAAGTGGTATAGTTAAAAGTGGCTGTATATTTTTTAACTTCGCCATCGGCATTGGCATCATATCCAAACTGTACAGGTTTGTTGTCCCAGGCGTTTCCAACTTGTTTCTGGCTTAAAATACGGTCTAAGGGTGAGTTTTCAAGAATCTTCTCTGAATAGATTTTCTCTGAACCATAAGGCGTACTGCTTACATTTGATAATGGATCAGGAATAATAGCTCCGTTGAGAGTTCCCCCCTGGGGAACAGGAAGGTAGTCTTGAACCTGCCTTCCGAACTGATCGTATTTGATAGGAGTGATTACATCTTTTCCTAATGGGGAGGCTTTTACATTGACGATTTGTTTAGGTCTCCCCAAACCGTCAAAATACTGGACAGTTTCAGTTTGCTTAGCCGTTGAACTACTTGTTGTTACTGGCTCAAGATATATTTTTGACTGTATATAATTTTCTGTTGAAGTTAATTGGGCATGAGCTAAACCTGATAATAATATAGCTCCTATGGGGATTATTATTTTTTTCATAATGTGTTAATTAATAGAGAAAGTAAAGTCTAAAGCTACATTTGTATTATTTACCAGAGAAGGTGAGGCTGATGATATGGTTGCTTTAATGTAGCCATTGGTATCAATTGCCAGATTCCATATTCCGTTAGAGTATGTGCTAGAGGTACGGATTCCATTAGGGATACAAGTGCCATTAATTTTTCCTATAATAGTACCACCCTGATTCCAATATTGATTATTAGTTTCATATAAAAATCCAATTTGTATTCTATAAGTTGTGGGATTGCTTACCGAGATAGACCCGTAGTTAAATTGATTAATCTGGCTTCCTTTTACCACAGTACAATTTATAGTCGTACATGTTCCATTAGGATTATTATTAGCTGCATTCTGTCCGTTCGCTGCAATTTCATCTACTGCCTTTTGGTCAGCATCAGATTGACTTATAGTTGAAGTATATTTATTAGCCGGCACTATGTAAGTAAAGGATGTTCCAGTTCCACTACTCCCACAATATTTAGCAAAATTACCACTCCTTTCAGAATTATAATATTTTGTTGGAGCATAGTTATATTTATACTCCTTTATAATATTGCTATTTGCATCTACTATTTTTTCAAGCCTGTTTGCCGTGTCATATATATAGTTTTCTCTAACTCCTGAGGAGGGCGTAATAGTAGTAACACCTATTAATGGATCATAGGTGTAGGTTGTTATCTTATAGCTATTCAAGCTTGCATCATTTCTGAAAGCATTTAATACTAAAAGTAAATTTTGTTCGGTTTGGTTTTTACTTACTCCCTGTGGGGGTACATTATCATCATTGGATGCATTGACTATATTATTAACCAACGTTTGAGATACATCAGAAAGTTTTGCCCCTTCAATCTTAGCAATAGGCTGGGTTTGATTATATCCCCAGATTATTGTTGTTGAAACACCATTTCTTGTAGTAAACTGCTGTAAATTGCCTTGGTTATCATATTGGTCATATATAACTTCAGGTTCCATTAAATTAGTTTTCAAATCATATGCTAACTCAGAACTAGGAAAAATTGTAGAAGGATTCTCATATTTAGCTTCTTGCTTAGTTAATGTTTTTCCATTTTTCTTTTTTTCCACTTCGACATATTTATCAAAAATATTAACATCAATCAGTTTTTGTATAGATTTGTCTTTCGCATTTCTATAATATTCTTCCATAATATCTCCATTGGAAACAGATTTCTTGTAAGTTAATCTGGAATCATCATATGAAAAAAAGTTTTCCTCCTTTATACTACCTCCTGTCAAGAACTCTTCCTTACTATTGGAACTTGTATTATTAAAATATCTTAACAAATAATTTGAAGAAGTATAAGTCCCTGAATTATTATACCCAAAATTAATATAAGATGAAAATGCTTTTTGGACTTTAATAGAATCTTTTACATGATAATCATACGTATAAGTTTCTTTTTTTATAGGTGTAGTTTGCCCTTCTTTATAATAATTTGCAGAAAGCAGTTTTCCTCTTCTTCCATCAAACGATTGGACATAAGAACTAGGGAATTTTAAGAATTTGAGAAGGTTCTTAACTCCCTGATCCGTAAAATTGGTATCAGGTTCCATAAATTTATCCGGATAATCACTGAAATTGCTATAGTTTTTCTCGATATATCCTTTTCCTGTTACTTCTTCTACGATTCTGGAATATCCTACAATTGCGCCTGTATTAAATCCAATACCAGAAGAAACATATGTCCTTGCCACATTAGAAGGAGTTGTAATAAAATTAATCTGTCCTGATGACTTGTTATTTGTATTGAGATATTTATATTTTATTTCTTTACTTATACTGTTTTGAGAATCATATAATTTCATACTATTGATTCTTGTACTTCCTAAAATATATTTTTCTCCTTCAAAGATAAAATCATCATTTTCATAATTTAATTCTAAAGCCCCACCTGTTGGGTATACAATTCTTTGTAATAATCCTAATTTAGAAATTGAAGAAGGAGTTTTATCTATTCCTGACGGCTCAAAGTAAGGTTGTTTATTTATTAATTTAAAGGGTAAAATATTATCAGTAGCTAAATCAGGATAAAAGTAAGTTTTTGCTTTAGGGAAATAATTCAAATCATAAGGATGAAAGTCGGTCTTTGAAAAGGTGATATTAGAACTGTTATTATTATAATATCCTAAAAAATCAACTTTTGAAGAATTTCTGGCTGGAAAATTATTAATATCATAAGAAAAATTATAACTTCCTAGAGAAGAATCTTCAATTTTATCTAGCCTTAGACGTTTACATTCATAATTACCTGCTGTACAGCCACTGGAATCAAAGTATGAATATGTAAAGTCAGCCTGTTTTATGATATCTCCACCTTTACTCTTTACCTTAATATTGGAAAGTCCATTACCTGGATAATCTATTCTGTTAAATGCATATGTAAATTCAATGGTCTCCTGATCTGTTATAAGCTTTTTTAATCGTTTAATAGCAAACTGTGAGGTGGTAAACTTATTATAGATCAAAGGTGGAGTTTCATAAATTGATGAATTGCTTCCTAATGAATAATTAGTTGCCACATTATAGTTTCCAAAATCTACATCTTCAATCGTATTGAGTGAAGGGTGTTCATAATTATTTACATAAGTTTCATACTCAAATTTCACTTCTCTTCCTGAAACTGGATCTTTCATTTTACTGAGATACCAGTTATTAACCTGATAAGAATCGTGACTCAAAAAATCCTGAGGGTACTCTGTTATTTTCCCTATTTCATAATCATTAAAAGTGTAGATATAGCCATTTTCTCCTACGATTTCAAACTTATCAATCTGGTAAAAAACACTTGCTTTTCCAGAGTTTCCCCAGAATGTACTTTCAAAACCTCCACAAGTAGGTTTAATAGTTAAAATGAGATTATTATTTAGTTTGGCATTGGTAGAATTAAAAAAATGGGCTTTAAATTGGGTGTCATTAATTCTGGTCAGATAAAATTTATCATTAAATCCTGGTGCATTAATATAATAGAAATCAGGCGCTGCATCCACCATTCCATCATCATTCCATTCAATTCTGGTACTTATACATAGTTGCTGGCCATTAATATTTGAATAGAAAAGCTGATCTGGCCATGTAGTACACAAAAATCCTTTAGATTGCCTGTGCCAGGATAAGGATTGTTCTGGTTCAAAAGTGGAAGTTGTGTAGTAAGCATAGGTTTCCGTAAGATCATTCTGATCATTTACTTTAATGGTTAGATTACCTCCTGCGTTTAGATCCCAGCCTAACCCTACTGAGGTCGCAATATCAGCAACCTTGTTTCCTTTGGTATTATAAGAAAGATCGATGGGTATTTTTACTTTTCCAAAATTTATATTATAGATAGGAATTGATATATTGGTCTTTCCTATATAATCAAGCTCAGAAAAATCACTGTACTTCATTAAGCTTGCTACTTCAGGCGAGGCTACATTATATACTTGTTTCTCTAGTAATGTTTGTTGTGATTTATATTCTGTATTTATAAAACACAAAAAAAGAAGTATTAATTTATATTTGTTCTTCATCGTTTTAATTTATTTCTTAATCAGTTTAGCATTCGCCGTTTTATTCGTATCTGTTTTTATAGTCACCAGATAAGCTCCCTGAACCAAAGCCTGGGTATTAATCTTAGTCACTTTGTTCTTTGTTTTCAGGTTCTGAAGCTGTCTTCCGCTCATATCATACAACAGAATATCAGCCTCTTTGAAATCAAAGCCGATTTCTACGTAAGCATAATCTGATACTGGATTTGGATAGATCTTGATATCGTATTTTTCCATTAATTGATCAACCTGCTTGTCTCCCAGCTTTACAATCTTCCAGTTCTCTTTGCCTAATTCTTCTGCACTTGTTCCTGCCAGAACAATAGAACCATCTCTGTTCAGATTTAAATCTGAAAGTCTTTCCTTTTTTTGTCTGGATTCTCCTTTCACATGCTTTCTCCACTGCTCATTGCCATTATGATCCAGATATAGCATCCAGAAGGTCTCATCATCGGTTTGGATTCTTCCTTCTGCCTGAGTATATCCGCCCAATAAAATCCCTTTGGAAGATTTATCATCTGCAGAATGAAGGACGCTCATTCCCATCAAAATATCACGGTTTTTGAAATTGTAGGATTTCTGCCACTGTTCATC
>Ga0070682_100000111_pt1 | contig 72333 bp, 66 predicted proteins | sample KBSC63LmetaG_FD_64668 | JGI IMG/M metagenome (GOLD analysis project Ga0070682, IMG submission 64668) | Corn rhizosphere microbial communities from Kellogg Biological Station, Michigan, USA - KBS C6-3L metaG | ecosystem: Host-associated > Plants > Roots > Rhizosphere | place: USA: Michigan...
CATAAATATTTAATAATTATTTTAAAGATAAAACAGCTGAAATAAAGAATTATTATAGATAAATATCGCCTTTATAAGAATTTATATGGTATGATTTTTGTCTGTGAGTTTTAGCTGTATCGTAATGAAATTGCGAGATTTCATAAATATAACATCAAATTTATTTTTGATTTCAACATATTGAAATAAATTTATTTTATTTTTGCATGATTGTATCGGAATTATCTTTGATCAGATGATCAGATATTACACATTAATTAAATATGAACACCAATATAGACAATGTACGATTCTCTTAGAAAAACAATATTTGGAGGGGATAATGTTGTCAATCTCTCAGACGTAAGATATCTTCCTAGATGGATAATTCTTGTAATAGACATTATTATTCTGGTTATATCTTTATTTCTTTCTACTTACATTATCGAAAGAATTACCAAGCAGGAATTTATATACCATGAAGATAAAAGCTTAATCTTTGCTTTTATTATTATGGCGAATACTGCTTTTATGTACCTCTTCAAGACGTATGCCGGAATTATCCGCCATTCAACATTTATAGATTTATTTAAGCTTCTGATATCATGCTTTTGCACAATGCTGACTATCGGAACGATCAATATTCTTTATTTCTGGACCACAGGAGCTAAGTTTATTCTTACTCCTTACCTGATCCTTTATTTTGTAATTTCATTTATGGGATTATTCCTTTTCAGATTATATGTGAAAGAGTTTTTCCATATTGTAAGGGAATACAGAAGAAGTGCACTGAAAAAAAGAATTCTAGTGTTAGGAATTGATGAACAATCAATTGCAATTGCACGTGCTATTCTGGATAATCCGAGCCTGCCTTATCAGGTAGTAGGTTTTTTAACGCAAAGAACAGATTCTAAAAGGGCATCTCTACTAGGAAAACCCATTTACGGAAAACAAAAAATAGAAGAAAACACGAAAGAAGATCTTATTATTGATGGGATTCTCATTGTTAAAGAAATGATGGCCAGAGATGAGATGAACACTTGGGTGAATTTATTTTTAGAGAAGGATCTTAACGTCTTTAAAGCGCCGTCAGTACAAAAGCTGAGAGACAGCGATTTAGGTGGATCTATCAGAAATCTTCAAATTGAAGACTTATTAAATAGAAAGCCTATCAAAATTCAGAATGAAAAAGTAAAGAGCAGACATTTTGATAAAACCGTATTAGTAACTGGTGGAGCAGGATCCATAGGAAGTGAAATTGTAAGACAGGTTGCCAACTTTAATCCTTCTTTAATCGTAATACTGGATCAAGCAGAGACACCGCTTTACGAAATTGAACTTGAAATGAGAGAGAAATATCCTCATATTGCTTTCAAATTTGTTTTAGGAGATGTTTCTAATCATCACAGAATGGAATCCTTATTCCAGACGTATAGATTTTCGATGGTGTACCATGCTGCTGCTTATAAGCATGTACCTTTGGTAGAAGAAAATCCGCATGAAGCAATTTTTGTTAATATATTAGGTTCAAAGATTGTCGCAAAATTATCCAGCAAGTATAAAGTAAACAGATTCGTAATGGTATCTACAGATAAAGCTGTAAATCCTACCAACGTTATGGGAGCTTCAAAACGGGCTGCAGAACTTTTTGTACAGTCACTTCAAAATGTAGAGGGTAATGTTACCAAGTTTATTACAACAAGATTTGGAAACGTATTAGGATCCAACGGTTCTGTAATTCCCCATTTTAAAAAACAGATTGAAGCCGGAGGTCCGGTAACCATCACTCACCCGGAAATTGTAAGATATTTCATGACTATTCCTGAGGCTTGTGAATTGGTACTTCAGGCCGGAACAATGGGAGAAGGTGGTGAAATTTTTGTCTTTGATATGGGTGAACCTGTTAAAATTCTTGACCTTGCGAAAAGAATGATCAAATTATCAGGATTCGAGCCTAATATTGATATTAAGATCATTTATACAGGATTAAGGCCTGGGGAAAAGCTTTATGAAGAACTTTTAAGTGATGATGCGAAAACTCTTCCTACGCATAATGATAAGATTATGATTTCTAAAGACCCTTCTACGGGATTCGAAGAAATAGAGGCGCTTACCACACAAATTACTAAAGCTTCCCTTAGAAGAGATAAAGTAGAAGTAGTAAGGATTCTTAAAACAATAGTGCCGGAATTTCGAAGCAATAATTCAATCTATGAGGCCTTAGATAAATAGGAAAAAAATAAATGTATATTTGTACAATTTAACAAGATAATGAAAGGAAAAATATTAGCAGTAATCTTAGTGTCCTCTTTAGTGATTTCCTGTAAAGTTAATCCCAATGCAAAGAATGATTTAAATTATATGCAGAATATAGAACAGGTTGCAATCAATGCTTCTGCTAAAAATTCTGCAAATACAATTCAAGCAGGGGATCAGCTGGTTATTCTGATCACGGCAAAGGATATGGATGTTGTAAAACCTTTTAATCAAAACTATTCTTCATCAGAACTTGTTCAAACCAATGCTGCTGCTGGAGGAAATACTCCTAATCAGGGAGCAACAATACTGTCAGGTCCAACATATATTGTAGATACGAATGGTGATATTGACTTTCCAATATTGGGAAAACTGAATACTTTAGATAAAAGTTTGACAACATTTAAAGATGAACTAAGGGAAAAAATGACGAAATATGTCATTAACCCAACAGTTAATATGAGACTCTCGAACTTTAAAGTTACCGTATTAGGGGAAGTAAATAGACAAGGCGACTATACTATTGCAAACGGACAGGCAACGATCTGGAATGCATTAGGGATGGCTGGCGATTTGACTCAGTATGGAAAAAGGAATGATATATTGGTGGTAAGAACAGAAAACGGGGTTGTTTCTCACGGCCGCATTAATCTTCACGATGCTAATTTAATTAATTCTCCATATTATAATCTGAAACAAGGGGATGCCATTATTGTTTCTTCAAACAATACAAAAGATGTTATGGCAAAACAAAACCCAAATACAGGTCTTTACCTGACAGCAATTTCTATCGGTATTACAGCCATAGCAGTAGTGGTAAGTTTATTTAATAAGAAATAAAAATTGATGGATAACCAGCGAACTTCACAATTTTCAGAAGACGAAAACGACACAAAGAGAATTAATGTTAGTGAAATTTTAAAACCATATATCCGAAAATGGCCTTGGTTTATTATAAGTGCATTTATTGCTTTGGTAATAGGCTATATTTCATTGAAATTTATGGTTCCTGTATATGGTGTACAGTCTACAATTCTTATCAAAGATGCTAAAAATTCTTCTTCATCAGTAATGGCAAACGATTTGGGGGTCTTACCTGATTTATCAGGTATTGGAGGTCTTAAAACCAATAGTATAGCCAATGAAATAGAAGTTTTGAAGTCAAAAAAAATGATGAGTGAAGTCATCAGCAGTTTAAGTCTTCAAACTAATATTACAGCAAAAGGAAAGATCAGAACCTTAGAGTTATATAAAGAAACTTCCCCTGTAGAAGTGAGGGTAATTGGAGAGAAAAAGGATAAAGGTGCTATAAATACAATTCTACTTGCAATCAATGGAGAGAAGTTAACTTTGAGTGGTGAAAGCCTTAAAAAAGATATTGTAACAACTTATGGTAAGACAATAAGTTTACCATTTGCAAACATTATAATAACAAAAAACCCAAAATTTAACGCTGCAGAAGTTAAAGGCATAAACATAAACAATCTGGTACTTCAGATATCTTCTCTGGAAGCTGCTGTAAATAGCCTTCAAGGGCCGCTTAATGTTGATCTTGTTAATAGAGAAACAACCGTACTAAAACTTGCGTATCAATATCCTCAGATAGCAAAAGCAAAAGATATTATCAATAGCCTGGTAATAGCTTATAACAACGATGCTATTGTAGATAAAAATTCAGAATCAAAAAAGACTTTAGATTTTATTGAAGATAGAATAAAAAAATTATCAGGTGAGCTGGGAGAAGTTGAAAATCAGAAAGAAAGTTTTAAATCGAAAAATAACCTTACTGATTTAGAAACGGAAGCTAAAATTAATTTAGAAAGTTCTGCTGCAGCCAGAGCCAAACAACTGGATGTGGATGCTCAGCTGGAACTTACAACAGCACTTATAGGCTATGTTTCTAAACAAGGACAATATCAGGTTCTGCCTGCAAATGTAGGATTGAATAATCCTGAAGCAATATCAGGAATATCAGGATATAACCAACTTGTTTTACAGAGAAACAGATTACTTGAATCTGCTACACCAGAAAACCCTACTGTGGTAGATGTTACAAAACAAATTAATGCAATGCGTAGTTCCATTATGCAGACTCTCCAAAGAAATAAAGTAGGGCTGGAACTTGCAAAAAATGAATATTTAGGAGAGCAAAATAAAGTTTCTGGAAAAATATCCAAACTTCCTTCTATCGAAAAAATGTTCAGAAGTATAGAAAGACAGCAGCAGATTAAAGAAAATCTGTACTTACTTTTACTTCAAAAGAGGGAAGAGACCGCTATTGCACAATCTATCTTAGCTCCAAAAGCAAAAGTTCTGGATGCTGCATATGCTTCACCAGCAGCGATTTCTCCAAAGACTAATGTTATTTTGACGATTTATTTAGTAGCAGGTCTGTTAATTCCATTTATTATTATTTATTTAACAATGCTTTTCAATAATAAAATTGTTACAAAACATGATCTTGAGAAGCTTGTACATGCACCTATTATTGCGGAATTACCAAGTCTTGAAAAAGGAGATTCTGAGATCGTAAAAACGAATGACATTACTCCTATGGCGGAAGCATTTAGAATTCTTATTACCAATATGAATTTCATGCTTTCAAAAGATGGAAAAGGAAAAGTTGTATTTGTTACTTCTACAGTAAAAGGAGAAGGGAAAACCTTTACTTCTGTCAATTTAGCTTTAACATTAGCTAATCCTAAGAAAAAAGCAATTATCATAGGATCTGATATCAGGAATCCTCAGCTTCAAAGATATAACCCTGCCAGAAAAGGGCTTACCGGACTTACGGAATATCTTTATAATGACGATACAAAACTGCAAGATATCATTCATGTATCATCTTTTAATCCTCATCTGGATGTAATTTATTCAGGAATGATTCCTCCGAATCCGACAGAATTATTATCCAACGGTCGCTATGAGACTCTTTTAAGTGAATTGAAAGATAAATATGAGTATATTATCCTGGATACTGCACCATTGCTTCTCGTTACAGACACATTCCTTATTGCTGAACTTTCTGATATTACTATTTATGTATCCAGATCGAAATATACTGAAAAGGCATTGTTAGAATTTGCAAATAGCAATATCGATCAGAAAAAAATCAAAAATGTTGGATTCGTACTTAATGATGTGAATAGGGAAGATTTAGGATATAGTAACAAATATGGTTATGGGTATAACCAACATACAGAACAATCTTGGTTTCAAAAAATAAAAAATAAACTTAGTTAATGATAACAACATATAAAATAGCGGTTATAGGCCAGGGTTATGTAGGTCTACCTTTATCTCTTGAATTTGCAGATCACTATCCTGTCTTTGGATTTGATATCAATACACAGCGTGTTGAGCAACTTAACAACGGAAAAGATATAACGCTTGAAGCAGATGTTGATAAATTAAATAACGGACTGAAAAAATATAATGAATCTAATGGTTCTTTAGGATACAAAGCAACAAGTCTGTTGTCTGATATTTCTGAAGCTAATGTATTCATTGTAACAGTTCCTACCCCTATTGATAAATATAATGCCCCGGATCTGAATCCATTGATTTCTGCCTCAAAAATGTTGGGAGAAATTATCAAAAAAGGAGATATTGTTATTTATGAATCTACAGTCTTTCCAGGATGTACAGAAGAAGAATGCGTACCGGTTCTTGAAAAATATTCAGGACTTCAGTTTAACGAAGACTTTTTTGTAGGATACTCGCCGGAAAGAATTAATCCGGGAGATAAGGTAAATACGCTTACAAGTGTTAAAAAAGTAACTTCAGGCTCTACGGAAAAGATTGCCGAAGAAGTTGATAATCTATATAAGAAAATCATTACTGCTGGAACTCACAAGGCACCCAGCATTAAAGTAGCAGAAGCTTCTAAAGCTATTGAAAATGCACAAAGAGACGTTAATATTTCTTTTGTGAACGAATTAGCTTTAATTTTTGATAGAGTAGGAATCGATACCAATGATGTATTGGAAGCTGCAGGTACAAAATATAATTTCCTTAAATATAAACCGGGATTAGTAGGAGGACATTGTATCTCCGTAGATCCTTATTATCTTGCACACAAGGCAGAACAATTAGGATACCACCCGGATGTTATCTTATCCGGAAGACGTGTAAACGATTCTATTGCTAAGTTTGTTGCTGCTAAAGTAGTGAAGCTTCTTATTGCAAAAGGTGGAGTGATCAAAAATTCTAATGCCTTGATTTTAGGAGTTACATTCAAAGAAAACTGTCCGGATGTCAGAAATACCAAAGTTGTTGATATTTACAGAGAACTTGCTGATTATGGAGTAAATGTAGACATTTATGATCCGTGGGCAAGCAAAGAGGAAGTAAAACACGAATATGGAATTGATATTCTGGATACTTTGCAGGAAGGGAAAAAGTATGATTCTTTAGTTATTGCAGTATCTCATAACGAGTTTCTGGAAATGGATATGGATCAGCTTAAAAAAGAAAATGCTGTGGTTTTTGATACCAAAGCATGTTTAGACAGAAATCTGGTGGATGCAAGACTGTAACAGATAATGAACTATGATATTATAATCATTGGTGCGGGTTTGGTAGGTTTGGCTACAGCCTATCAGACTAAGCTGAAAAATCCTGATTCTAAGATTTTAATTTTAGAAAAAGAAAACGATGTTGCATTGCACCAATCGGGACACAACAGCGGCGTAATCCATAGTGGGATTTATTATAAACCAGGCAGCCTTAAAGCAAAAAACTGTATCGAAGGATATAATTCAGTCATTAATTTTGCCGAAAAACACGGGATTAAATATGACCTCTGCGGAAAAATAATTGTAGCTACCTCGCAGGAAGAATTACCCCTTTTAGATAATATTTATAAAAGAGGTATTGAAAACGGTTTGCAAAACTTAAAATACCTTTCAAGAGAAGAATTCCGTGAAATTGAACCTCACTGTGAAGGTATAAGAGCAATAAAAGTGCCACAAACCGGAATTATTGATTATCCGGGAATAGCAAAAAAAATAAAAGAGCTTTTTGAAGAATTAGGAGGCGAAGTAAGATTCAACAATGAAGTAAAAAACATCATTGATAAAGGATCTGAAATTATTGTAAACACCAATATTTCCGAATTTAAAACCAAAAAGCTGATTTCCTGTGCAGGACTCTATTCTGATAAGATCACCAAAATGACCAACGAAAAAAACGATGTGGTCATTATTCCGTTCAGAGGAGAATATTATAAAATAAAGGATGAAAAAAAATATTTGGTAAAACATCTTATTTACCCGGTTCCTGACCCTAGTTTTCCGTTCCTTGGAGTACACTTTACCAGAATGATTGATGGTAATATTGAAGCTGGCCCTAATGCAGTGCTGGCTTTCAAAAAGGAAGGATATCATTTTTTCGATTTCAATTTCAACGAAACAATGCAGACCATGCTATGGCCTGGATTTAGAAAAATTGTTGCGAAATATGGGAAAACTGGAATGGGAGAAATGCACCGTTCACTTTCCAAATCCGCATTTACAAAAGCTTTACAGAAACTTTTACCGGAAATACAGGAAAATGATCTCGTAGCAGGAGGCTCAGGTGTAAGAGCACAGGCTTGTGACAGAAATGGAGGACTAATTGATGATTTTGATATCGTAAAAAACGGAAACATCATTCACGTTAGAAATGCACCCTCTCCGGCAGCCACTTCCTGTCTTTCTATAGGAAATAAGATCAGTGAGCTTATCGTGAATTAAAATGCACCTCTACGTGCACTCAAAAAACTAAAGATATGAAAATTCAAATGGTTGACCTTAAAGGTCAATACCTGAAAATAAAAGAAGACGTAGATGCCGGTATCCAGGAATGTATAAACAATACAGCATTTATTAACGGTCCTGCTGTAAAAGAATTTCAACAGGATTTTGAAAAATATTTGGGTGTAAAACATGTTATTCCATGTGCTAACGGAACAGACGCCCTTCAAATTGCCATGATGGCACTTGATCTGCAACCCGGTGACGAAATTATCTGCCCGGCTTTCACTTACGTAGCTACAGCTGAAGTTATTGGTCTTTTAGGATTAAAACCGGTAATGGTGGATGTAAACGAAGATACTTTTGATATTGAGCTGGAAGATTTACAAAAATATCTGACACCCAATACCAAAGCAATTGTTCCCGTTCATTTATATGGCCAAAGTGCCAACATGCAAAAGATTCTTGAATTTGCAGAAAAACACAATCTTTTTGTTATAGAAGATAATGCTCAGGCAATTGGTTCTGATTATACTTTTTCTGATGGAACTGTCAAAAAGACAGGAACTATCGGCCATATAGGATGTACCTCATTTTTTCCATCAAAAAACCTTGGTTGCTATGGTGATGGAGGTGCGTTAATGACGAATGATGATGATCTGGCTTTAAAAATAAGAATGATTGCCAACCATGGTCAGGAAAAGAAATATTATCATAAAGTTTTAGGTTGTAATTCCAGATTGGATACAATTCAGGCAGCTGTTTTAAAAGTTAAGTTAAAACATTTGGACAAATATTCAGCAGCCAGAAACAGGATGGCTGATTATTATGATAAAAATCTTGCAGATATTGCCGAAATTCAAACTCCCAAAAGAGCTGAAAACTCTACTCATGTATTCCATCAGTATACTCTTAGAGTAAAAAATGGGAAAAGAGATGAACTACAAAAATACTTGACAGAAAAGAATATTCCAAGTATGATATACTATCCTTTGCCCCTTTATAAGCAAGAAGCTTTTCTTCAATATGTAGAAGAAGGCTTTAGCCTTCCTGTTACGGAACAACTTTGCACCGAAGTGATTTCCCTTCCCGTACATACAGAATTTGATCAGGAAGTATTAGATGTTATTGTTACAGAAATTAAGAATTATTTTAATTAATATAAAGCAGATATGTCAGATTTTTTTGCACACGAAACAGCTGTTATTGATGAAGGTTGCCAGATAGGGACCGGAACGAAAGTTTGGCATTTTTCACACCTTATGACCGGCTGTGTTTTAGGAGAAAAATGTAATATAGGACAAAACGTTGTTATTTCTCCAAAAGTAATTTTAGGAAAGAATGTAAAGGTTCAGAATAATGTTTCTATCTATGAAGGAGTAACATGTGACGATGATGTCTTTTTAGGCCCTTCAATGGTTTTTACCAACGTAATAAATCCTAGAAGTGCTGTAAACAGAAAGAATGAATATCTGAAAACACATGTTGGAAAAGGTGCATCTATAGGAGCGAATGCAACTATTGTCTGTGGACATAATATAGGTCAGTATGCTTTTATTGGAGCAGGAGCAGTAGTCACAAAAGAAGTGCCGGATTATGCGTTGGTGGTAGGAAACCCGGCCAGACAAATGGGGTGGATGAGTGAATTTGGGCAAAGACTTCATTTTGATGCAGAAAATATTGCCGTTTGTGAAGAAAGTGGAGAAAAATACAAATTAGAAAATAAAAAAGTTTCTAAAATTTAAAAACAAACAAATGAGTGAAAAAATCAAATTTGCAGTAGTTGGCTGCGGGCATATCGGAAAAAGACATGCCGAAATGATCTCAAGAAATGAGGAATGTGAATTGGTTGGATTAATCGATATTAAAGATAAATCTGTACTGGGCATTGAAAATTATGAAGTTCCCTTTTTTGCTTCACTGGATGAATTTCTGGCTTCCGGGATTGAAGTGGATGTTATTAACATTGCATCACCAAACGGATTCCACTTTGAACAGTCTTATAAAGTGATAGATTCAGGAAAGCACGTTGTGGTAGAAAAACCAATGGCTCTGAAAAAACAGCATGCCGAAAAACTTATTTTTCAGGCATTGCACAAGCATAAGCAAGTTTTTGCAGTAATGCAAAACAGATACTCTCCACCTTCGGCGTGGGTAAAAGAAATGGTAGAGAGCGGAAAACTTGGTAAAATATATATGGTTCAGCTTAATTGCTACTGGAATCGTGATGACCGATATTATAAACCGGAATCATGGCATGGAAAGAAAGAGCTGGATGGGGGAACCTTATTTACACAGTTTTCTCACTTTATAGATATTATGTATTGGTTATTCGGTGATATTACCAATATTCAGGCAAAATTTGCAGATTTTAATCATGAGACTCTTACTGATTTTGAAGACTCAGGTTTCGTTAGCTTTGATTTCGTAGACGGAGGAATGGGATCATTAAATTATTCTACTTCAGTGTGGAATCAGAATCTTGAAAGTTCTATGACAATCATTGCAGAACATGGAGCCGTGAAAATCGGAGGACAGTACATGGATAAGGTAGAAGTTTGTAATATAAAAGACTATGTAATGCCGGAATTAGCTCCAACGAATCCTGGAAATGATTATGGTGCTTACAAAGGATCTGCGGCTAATCATCACTACATCATTGAAAATGTTGTGGATGTATTAAAAGGGAGAAATACTATCACTACTAATGCTTTGGAAGGGCTTAAAGTGGTGGATATCATTGAGAGAATATATGATAAAAAATAGAAAATTTTCATAATATTTAAAAATTTTGGTAACAAGTAATTATTTCCTGGAAATACTTTCAGATAATCTGTTGCAGGATTGGGTAGGTAACATTTTTAGAGAGAGATTTGATGTAGATGTCCAGGTTGAGTTTTCAGAGGGTCATTTTTGTTTGATTTTTTCTCAAAACAGCCATTTTGTAACTATTAACTTTACAGATAATGGAAGACAAGCTTTTTTCAATACAGAAAATGTCTTCAGTTATGTGTCTGGAGAATCTATTTCAAAAACAACAGGGCTGGAAATCCCAAATGAAAATTTAGTTTTATTTGGAGTTTCGGAAATAGACTGGTTTATCAGGAAAGAAAACAATGTTTTTACAATAAATTATGACTTCGTATCATATATGATATGGTCCCTCAATAGATTAGAGGAATATGGAGTGAATTCTGAAGATAAACATTCCAGATTTGAGTTGAAAAATTCTCATTTATTTAAGGATGAATTATACCTGCGCCCAATAGTTGATGAGTGGATCTATTTTATTGGAAGTATTCTTTTAGCCTCTGATATTGACTGCAAACAAAATATGTTTTCTTATGAAGTGAGCCACGATGTAGATAAAATATCAAGATATATTAGTGTCCCAAAAACTAAACTTATCACACTTTTTCTGATAGATTTGATAAAAAGACCCCAAATGGCTGTTTCTTATTTTACAAATAGGAAATTTTTTTTTGATAAGGAGGCTTCCAATACATTTGACTGGATTATGGATGTTTCAGATAAACATGGTATAACCAGTAAGTTTTATTTTATTCCCGACAATACCTCTTTTAAATTTGATTTCAGATATAATTATACCAATTTTGTAAAACGTCTTATTACTAAAATTGACAATAGAGGTCACGAAGTAGGTATTCATTATAGTTACAGTGCTTCATCAAAATTCAATATTAAGACTGAATGGATGAAGCTTAGAACAATTTTGTCTGAATTGAACATTCCTACAGAAATGGGGGGAAGAATGCATTATTTGAGAATTAATTTTCTGGAAACACTAAGACAAATTTCTACAGTTGGGCAGAAGTATGACAATACCTTAACCTTCCATGAAACAGGTGGTTTCAGATGCGGAACATGTTTCCCCTATAAACCATTTGATATCTATAACAAATCAATTCTAAATGTAGAAATAAGACCTCTGATTATAATGGAAGGAAGTGTCTTGGATTATTCTAAAATAAGAATAGATGATGAAAAAGCTCTTAATTATGTCAAAAAAATAGTTCTTCAGTGTTATAAAGTGGGAGGGAGATTTTCATTACTTTGGCACAATGATGAATTTGAAAATGAAAAAAAGAAAGAACTATACTGTCAGATCCTCGAATTTTGTTCAACCCTGAATAACACAAAGCAAGTATGAGAATTTTGATAACGGATGCAAATTACAAAAACTCTATAGCAATACAGCGGGAATTGTACAGAGACAATATGCATGAGGTTTTTGCTACAGATAAAGAAGCTGTTTTTTTTACTAAAAGGTTGGGATATTGTAAAGATTATATTGTAGGGGATTTGGAAGAATCAGTCAGACAGATTAGTCCCGAATTTATAATTCCTGTAGGGAGTGAAGCCGTAAAGATATGCTCTGAAAAATATAGAGAATTATGTTTAATACCTACAAAAGAGAGTCTTGAAATAGCATTAAATAAAGATAAAATGGTAATTTTGAACTCTCTTAGAGATGTAAATTATCCTGAATGCAGGTTATTTTCAAATCTGGAAGAGTTAAAGCTATATAGTAGAGATAAGAATTGTGTTGTTAAATCAAGCAATGAAAGCCTAGCTAAATTTGATCCGTTATATGTAAAATTAGGTTCTGAATCCGAATTCGAAAAAATAGAAAAATACTTGTCAGGGGGAGTAAAACTATTAATGCAGGAGCAGGTATCAGGAGTAGGCAGAGGCTTTTTTTGTATTGCTAAAGAAGGTAAAATTATTAGCTATTACATGCACCAACGTATTAGAGAAATACCAATTACCGGGGGATCTAGTACAGCTGCCAAGTCTATTTTTTGTGAAAAAATGTTTAATATATCTAAACAAATTATAGAATATTTAAATTGGTCTGGCCCATTAATGATTGAGTATAAATATGATGAGACGAAACAGCAATATTATTTAATAGAGTTGAATCCCAAATTTTGGGGTTCATTAGATTTATCTTATGCAGTAGGACTCAATTTTGGAAAAACCTTGATTGAAGCTTATTCAAATAAGGTGGAAGAACAAATTGAGAAAAAATATGAAGTGGGAAAAAAGTTCTTCTGGGTTTTAGACGGAGATCTTTTGGTTTTGCTTAAAACAGGAAAACTACATAAAATAAAAGAATATTTTTATAAAGACTCTTATACGAACTTGTTTGAAAACTTTTTCGTTGATTCAATCAAATTAATATGGACCATAAAGAAAATTTTCTCAAAGTAAATAAAATGAAAAAGGGAATTTTTCATTTTCACAGTACCTATTCCTATGATGGAATAAATACGATTGAAAAAATAGTTAAAACAATAAAAGATAAAAAACTTGATTTTGTTGTTTTAACTGATCATGAGACCATAAAAGGAAGCTTAGAGCTTCAAAGAAAAATAAAAGAACAAAATCTGAATGTAGAGATACCTACTGCTGCAGAATATAAAACGGATCGGGGAGATGTAATTGCATTAAATGTAAAGAATGAAATTACAGATATGAAATGGGAAGAGTTTTATAAAAATGCAAAAGAACAAAATGCAATACTAATTTTACCTCATCCATATGACGGGCACACCCAAATAGAAGAACTGGCACAAGCAGTTGATGTTATAGAAGTATTTAACGCCAGATCATCAGTTATTAATAACTACAAGTCTTATCTATTGGCTCTAAAATACAAAAAACCTGTAATTTGGAGTTCTGATTCTCATATTCCTCAATCTCTCTTAAATGTCGTGGTAGGATATGAAAAAAATGATTTAATGTTTCATGAAGCATTAACAAACGGCGAAATTGCTCCATTATTTCTTAAAAAAAGTTCAGTGTTAGATATTTTTTTATCACAACTCAAAAAAGCATATGTAAACAAAAATTTTAAATTGTTTATATATATTGTATATAAAACTCTTTTTAAGAGAACTAAAGAAGATTATTTAAATTTATGAAAAGAAAAATAATATCTTTTTTAGGGAGCAATATATTATCTCAATTAATATTACTGATTGCAGTTCCATTAACCGGAAGAATTTATTCTGATTACGAAATTGGAGTTCTGTCCTTTATTTTATCAATTTCTGCTCCATTAGCATATTTTTATACTTTGTCCTACAACAAAGCAATTATGTTACCAGCAAAGAGCGAGGAATATAGTATGCTGTATGCTGTTTCCATTTTTTTAAGTATAACCATCTCATTAATTTCCTTTTTCGTTATACTTATTTCAATGCTATTTTTTGATATAGATTACTATTTTTTAATTGTACCATTGGTTGCATTTAGCCAATCTTTATATAGTGCATCAAAAGATATTCTTATAAAAAAAGGGTTGTTGAATGTTGTAAGTAAATCAATGATATTAAATTCTGTGTTTGCAGTTATCATTATACTTTCTGGTTATTATATAAAACTATCATACTGGGTTTTGATATTATCTTATGTGATACCAAATTTTTTAGCAACTATATTTATCTTGTTTTATCTCAAAATACAAAGAAGAAATTTTGTTTACAGAGAGTTTTATAACATTATAATAAAATATAAATCCTTTCCATTGCACCAGATGCCAGCTTATTTTATTAATACTTTTAATGCAGAGCTGCCTAGTTTTTTTATAAAGCATTATTTTGGAGAAGCTATTTTGGGGAATTATTTCATGGCTTCTAAAATTGTAAATAAACCATTAAGTTTAATATCTGAAAGTTTAAATGGGTTAATCTACAAGGATTTATCAGAAACCAATAAAGCTAAACTTAATAAGAAAATGAATACTTATGTTGGATTATTATTTTTGGTTTCCCTGTTATTTGCTATAGTATATTTAATTTTTGGTGAATATTTTTTCTCTTTAATTTTTGACATCAATAAATGGAGGAAAGCTTTTGATATGAGTAAAATAATAATTTTCACCACTATTATTTCTGCATCTTTTTCTCATTACTCAAGCGGTGTATTGGTTAAGCGGAAAAATAAAATTTTTCTCGTTTGGGAGGTAATTACTACTTTAGTTTTGCTTGTTTCATTTTTTTTAGGAAAGAGTTCCACAATAGATTTATTTATTTGGATTTATGTAGGAGTAATTCTATTTAGATATTTATTACTTTCTTTACTATTTAATAAGTCTTGATTTTTTTGTTGCTATGAAGTATTTTACACTACTAATATTTTTTATTATATATAAATTATCTTTAGATTATCTCTATGTTAATTCAATATCTGTGCATTACGGATATCTTGGTTATGAAAGAGAATTTAGTCATACAATTAATAATCTTTCTTACGTTGCTATATTATTTTATACTTATTTTTTTAAAAAGATTTTAGAGAAAGATACTCCTGCAAGTTTAATTCTTATGGTGATATATCTCTTATACTTTTTACCGAATTTAACTTTTTGCGTATATACCAATAATTTTGAGTTCTTCTTATATAGTGTTATCTATTGTGCTATGCTCTTTTTGTTTTATATAAGATATGGAAAGGTAGCATATTATAAAATTTTTGACAACTCTCAATCGATGATTTTATTTAAAATTTTGCTATATACGGTGGTGCTGATGATGATCGTTTTCTCCGTTATATATAATGGTTTTAGTATTAAATTTGATTTTGAAGAAGTATATGAAATACGAGCGAAAGTCAGTGAATTAAATATGCCGTCGTTTATCAATTATCTCCGCCCAATAGCAAGTATGTTCATTACCATTTCTTTTATGTATTATCTGATACAAAAAAATGTTTTTTTGAGCTGTGTATTTTTCTTCTTTGGCTTAATGATGTATTCCTTTGGTGCACATAAAACGGATTTTGTATTATTGATATTGACCATACTTATTTATTTTTTTTATAAGAAAGAATATAATAAGTATCTCCTGCATGCATTTATTGGCTTCAACCTTATTTTGATATTTTTTGTCGAATTTGGAAGTGAGAGTGTTCAGATCAGTATTGCCGGCCTTTATTCAAGAACCTATTTTACACCTACACTATTAGCCTATTTTCATTATGATTACTTTTCAACTCATGAATTACTTTATCTCAGAGAGCATTTCGGACATTGGTTTGAAAGCACTGTAAATCATAAGAATAATTCTCCTTATATAATAGCAGCAACCTATTTTAATGACCCGGATATGTCTTCCAATACAGGTTTGATTGGAAGTGATTATGCACAATTTGGATGGATTTCCCTACTGGTATTTCCATTTTTGAGAGCTTTTTTCTTTAGAGTATTTGATATGTCAAGCTTTAAATTAGATGCAAGAATATATTTGATTTCTAGTTTTTCTTTCGGAGCCCTATTTATCAATGGAGCTTTTTTTACAGCACTTATTTCAGGTGGGTTTTTAGCCGTTTGCTTTTTACTTTATTTAATGCCTAGATATAAAAAAAATGAATAAAAAAATACTTCATCTTTCACCTACAGATATCCGATATGACAGTAGGATATTAAAAGAGCTGAAGGCTGTCCAGAAAATTGAAAATACAACCTTGGTTGCTTATGGTATTGATGATTCTGAGGGACATAAATATGAAACAGAACATATGCCTTTTATTAAGGTGTTCAATATCGCTACAAAAAACCTGAAATTTTTACCAAGGCCTGTCAGATATTTTCTTAATCTTATAGAGGCATTTATTAGAATGGTTTTTCCTGGGATCAAATATAAACCGGATGTCATTCATTGTCATGATACCCTGTATTTGCCCATAGCTAAAATGATCAAATTATTTTGTGGATCAAAACTGATCTATGATGCCCATGAACTTGAATCAGATAAGGCAGGGCAATCAAAAATACTTTCAAAGTATACTCTTTTCATTGAAAAAATGTTGTGGAAAGATATTGATATCCTGATTAGTGTGAGCCCCTCAATTATTGATTGGTATGATAAGCATCTTGGGAAAAAGGAAAGTGTATTAATATTAAATTCTCCTTTGCTTGATCCTTCTCAGAAAGAAAATGTTAAAAATAATTATCTCAGAGAAAAATTTAATATTCCTGAAGGGAAAAAAATATTTTTATACCTGGGAATAATAAGTGAAGTAGGAAGAGGCGTAAATTTGTATCTGGATGTTTTCCAAAGAAAAGAAGTAGATTCTCATATTGTTTTTATTGGTTATGGTGAATATGTTGATGAAATTAAAAAAATAGCACTCAATAATGATAATATTCATTACCATCCGGCGGTTCCGCATCATCAGGTAGTAGAAGTGTCTACATCCGCTGATGTAGGGCTTTGTCTGGTGGAAGCAGTCTCTTTAAGTGATTATTATTGCTTACCGAATAAATTATTTGAATATGCCTTTTCAGAATTATATATTTTAGCATCAGATTTTCCTGATATCAAAAAAATTGTTGCTGAATATAATTTAGGAAAATGTAGTAGCTTGGATGCTGAAAATTTATTTGAAATCGTAAAAGATGTTGAGCATTTAGATTTGAATAATAGGGTGAAAAAAGACCTTTACCCGCTTAGTTGGAACTTTCAGGAAAGTGAGTTACTAAAAATGTATAATAATATTTTAAAAAATAAAGAATAAATAATAAAGACAAATGTGTGGAATTTTTGGAGTCGTATCAAAGACTCATATCAACAAACAGAAGTTTCAAACTCTGGTAAAACATTCTGAACAAAGAGGAGTGGACTCCAGTGGTTTGATCTATTATCAAAATAATCACTATAAGGTAAACAGAGCAGATTATAGTATTGAAAAACTACTGAACAAAGTACAGCCGTATAATAATAATATTGTACTGGGGCATAGTAGATTAATTACCAATGGTCTCGGGGACAATCAGCCAGTGGTGAGAGGAAATATATGTGCTATACACAACGGTATCATTGTAAATGAAGATGAAGTTTGGAGTAAATTATCGGTAAGCAGACAACTGAAGATTGATTCTGAGGCTATTGTAGCCATTGCAGAAGAATTTCTTAGCAACAAGGAGAACAAAATTGAAGACCTTTCTAAAGAAATACTTTCTCTATGTAGGGGAGTTATTGCATGTGCTCTTGTGTTACCGGAAATAGGAAAGTTGGTTCTTTTCTCCAATAACGGAAGTTTATACGTGGGGTACAATGAAGATAAAACTTATTTTGCTTCAGAAAATTATGGGCTTAAAATCATTGGCTGTGAGAATATCAGTCAGATAAAAGATGAAGCTATGATTATTGACATCCCTGTTTCAGAGGAAAATCTGAATATTGTAGATGAGAAAAGCAGAGTAGAAAATTTGATTCCTGAATTTAAATTTAATACAATTGAAGAAGGCTTACTGGAATACAAAAAGATAGACATCAAGAGATGTACAAAATGTATACTGCCGGAAACAATGCCTTTTATAAAATTTGATGAAGCAGGAGTATGCAATTACTGTAAAAATTATAAGCCGAGAAATAATCCCAAACCGAAAGAAGAATTATTTAAACTGGTTGAACCTTACAGAAGAAAAGGAAAAGAATTAGACTGTATCGTTCCTTTCTCAGGAGGTAGAGACAGCTGTTACGGATTACATCTTATTGTAAAAGAACTGGAAATGAAACCCGTTACATATACCTATGATTGGGGAATGGTAACAGATCTTGGCCGAAGAAATATCAGCCGTATGTGTGCAGATCTTGGGGTAGAAAATATTATTGTAGCTGCCGATATTTCACTCAAAAGAAAAAATATCAGAATGAACCTTGAAGCATGGCTTAAAGCTCCGCATTTAGGGATGATGGCAATGCTTACAGCAGGAGATAAACATTTCTTCAGATATGTAGAAGATATCAAGAAACAAACAGGAATCAACCTAAATCTTTGGGGGGTGAATCCATTGGAAGTAACCCACTTTAAAACTGGATTTTTAGATATTGAACCTGATTTTGAAGAAAAAAGAGTATACAGCCATGGTGCTATGAAACAGCTGAGATACCATTCTAAAAGATTCAGAGCGATGATGCAGAGTCCGGGGTATTTCAATAGTTCGCTTTGGGACACGCTTTCAGGAGAATACTACCGTAGCTTTACTGATAAACAGGATTATTACCATATTTTTGATTACTGGAGATGGGATGAAGAGCAGGTGGATGATACACTTTTAAATCATTATGATTGGGAAAAAGCAATAGACACCACTACTACCTGGAGAATTGGAGATGGTACAGCAGCTTTTTATAATTATGTATATTATACCGTAGCCGGCTTTACAGAACATGATACATTCAGAAGTAATCAGATCAGAGAAGGACAAATGACAAGAGAAAGAGCTTTAGAACTTGTCGAAATAGAGAACGCTCCACGTTATCAGAACATCAGATGGTATCTTGATACTTTGGGACTGGATTTTGAACGTGTGATAAAAATCGTTAACAATATTCCAAAATTGTATAAGCAATAATTGATACTAATTATTAAATGCCTATTTATAGATGAAAAATTTATTAATTTATAAACTGAGGTTTATTTTTATTTATTTGTTTTGTACCATCAGCATTTGCACGGTGGTACAAGCATCTGTAAATAAAACTTCATTAATATCGGTTGAGCCTGTATTCAGACAGCAAAATCTGAAAACGACAGAAATCGTTAATCTCATCAACCATTACAATGATATTTTTGCTTCCGAAACAAAAATGGCAAATTGGCCCAATGCAGCTTATGATTGTGCCGCTTTTTTATATATTCCGATACAATATGGTTATGATACGAAAAGTCAGGAAATTATAAAAAGGCTACAGGTACTTTTTACCTATGAAAAGCTGCTTACTATAAAGAATAGAGCAGATATAGACGATTTAAGTAAAAGAACTTTCTATTTTACAGTCTCCGAATATCTTAGAAGAAGTGGAATACGTGGCGATGCCGAAAAGACCAAAATGTTTAATTTTATCAAAAAAGAGATATTAAACTATTGGAACAATGCCTATGCAAATATTTGGGAAGCAGAATCGAGGAAATTCTATGGAGTAAAACAGAGAGTAGAATTTTTGCTGACTGGGGAGTATAATGGAGATATGAGCTATTATAGTGCATTTACTGATCTTGAGCTTTATATTATGGGAACAGGAGTTAGTCTTTCACTTATAGAAAAAGATACCTCGCTTACCGCTACAAGGGATTTGATAAACATTAGAAACTCTTTTTATCAGGTAATGCAGAAAAAAGTAGTATTCCAGGATAATGTATGGTATCTGCAGCCCAATGTCTGGAAAGATCACCCCAATTTTCAGGATGTGGTCTTAAAAAAGAACCAAAATGTTAATTGGGATGCATCTCATTTTTCAAGAATGCCGGCTTATCTCCATATTCTGAAATTATCATTTCAGTCTGATACTACAAAATTTCAATATTTAGATAAACTCAATACACTGCTTTCAAAACAATTACTGAATAATATTGCAATGTATAACACTAAAGACGGGATTTACACCTTCAATAATTTTGTTGATGGGAATAACAGTAATTTTAGAAGTAATCTTAAAAAAGGAGATAAGGGATTATCACCTTCTGAGGATTATACACATATTTTTTATGGATGGTGGAAGATGCTCAATACAAATGAGGTAAATATGATGTATGATAAAATTTCACTTAAATATTCATACTATTCCAATCAAAATCCTTTTATCAACGATAATAAAGGGTATTTTCAAGAAATTGTAAACTTAAAATAAACACATACATACTGATGAATATCTGGCTGATTTCCAAATATGCCTCACCACCACAATACGCAAAAGTTCCGTCACGGTTGTTTTATTTGGCAAGAGAATTTAAAAGACAGGGGAATAATACTCTCATGATAACTTCAGATTCTAATCATTTTACCAACTGTCCTGAAACTGACAAAATCTATAATGATGAAGAGCAGGATGGGGTAGCAATAAGATGGATCAAAACAAAAAAATATACTAAAACAGCATCTATAGACAGGATTTTATCATGGTTTGATTTTGAAAGAAAGCTATTTTCTATGAAACTTTCCGGGATGACAAAGCCAGATGTGGTGATTGTTTCGTCACTTTCTATTTTTACTATTATTTATGGTTATTATCTGAAAAAGAAATTTGGCAGTTTTCTGGTTTTTGAAATCCGAGATATCTGGCCTTTAACGATGACAGAAGAAGCCGGTTTTTCCAAATCACATCCTCTTGTTTTACTGATAGGATTTATAGAAAAGTTTGGATACAAGAAAGCTGATCTGGTTGCGGGCACAATGCCAAGGCTGGATTTACATGTGGAACAATTACTGGGATATAAGAAACCTTTCCATTGTTCACCATTAGGATTTGATCCTGAAAATTATTCTGAAGAATTCCTGAAAGAGAAAAATCCGTTTTTAGAGATAATACCATCAGGTAAAGTAATTGTTGGCTATGCCGGAAGTATGGGGGTTACCAATGCGTTGGAACCTTTTATTGAAACCATACAGATGATGAAGGAAGATCATAATATCCATTTTGTACTTGTTGGAAGTGGTGATCTCAGAGAATCTTACGAGGAACAGTTAAAAGATTGTTCCAATGTTACATTTTTACAAAGAATCCAGCAAAGTGAAGTTAAATATTTTCTTGAGGCTTGCGATATTCTGTACCTATCTACTAAAGATTCAAAAGTGTGGGACTATGGGCAATCTATGAATAAAGTGGTAGAATATATGTTGGCTGCAAAACCGATTATTGCTTCCTACACCGGTTATCCTTCTATGATAAATGAGGCGGATTGTGGTAAATTTATCAATAGCACATCTGCAGAAGATATCAAAAATGCAATCTTATATTATGCCAATATAAGCTCAGAAGAAAGAATTGCGATAGGTGATAAAGGCAGAAAATGGATTTTTGAAAACAGAACGTATCCGGTATTGGGAAAAAAATACATGGATGCTATTTTATTTCATTCCCTAAAGCAAAAGAAGTAGCTTTGTACTGGCTGAAATAAAAAGATAGGCTATTTTGAAAATTACTATTAATAATAATTTCATTGATAAACTATTCCTATTGTCTGTTATGGTGGGAAATACTATCGCCATTTCTTTTGCAAAACCTTTGGGAATGGACCCCAGAAATTTTTCTATCCCCTATAGAATATTAATCATTCTATTTTCCTTATTGATCATCTATAGAGAAAGAAGAAATATTAACCTTAAAAATATTTCAATAATAAGCCTTGTAGGATTCTGGATTTTTTACATCATCAAGCTTATCTATTCATTTAATAATTATCCTTTTGATCAGGATGTACTATTATCAAAGAATGAAGATATTTTCAGAATTTTATTTATGGTACTTTTACCAAGTTTTGCATTAGTATGTATTAATTACAATAAAGTAGATTTCAAGAGCATCACAAATTACTGCATCACTATTTTATGTGGTCTTCTCGTTGTCAACTATATATATGGTTTTATAAAATTAGATCATATTTTTAGTACATACTATATAATGTATGGACATATAGGTGCCTCATTGTTTATCATATCATTATTTTTGCTTCTGTTTTGTAAAAAAGATTATAATTCATTTTTTTTATTTTTCTGTCTTTTTTTAGGTCTCTTCAATGTGATTCAGTCTATGGCAAGAAGTCCGTTATTAGCTGTTTTTGTGTGTTCTTTTTACATGGTTCTTTTAAAAGGAAATAAAAAATATCTGTTATATATAATTACATTGGTTTTGTTATTCATAGGCTTGGTTATTTTACATGAATATTATGGGAATGAGCAAATAACAAGCTTTAACAGAATATATAAATGGGTTGCACATGGAGATACATCGGGAAGAGGACCTTTATACAGCAGAGCTATTGAAATCTTTAATTCAAATCGCTTTTTAGGTGGAAGGATTTTATATGAAGATGGAGTTCATCCGCATAATATCTTTTTAGAACTTTTAATGGCTACGGGTATTTTAGGGTTAATTATTTATTTCCTAAAGTTTTTACCTGTTTTAAAAAATGCTGCCTTATTTTGGAAGATTCAAAAGGGAAATATATACTATAAACTGATTTTTGCGTTATTTTTGCAATACTTTACCTTAGTACAGACTTCCTGCAATCTTTTCAATATACCGGAATTTTTGTACTTTAGCTCAATAATTATAGGTATTGGTTATACAGTAAAAACACAGGAAATTTAAAAAAAATATTTACAAAAAGTATATGATGATTGATACACTTAATTTCTAAAAATGTACAAAAATTATTTAAAGAGGATTTTCGACTTTGTAGTTGCTCTCATAGGAATTACCTTTCTGCTTCCAATTTTTCTTATCGTAATGATTGGATTGTTTATTTCCAACAATGGTAAACCCTTTTTCTTTCAACAGAGGCCTGGTAGAAACGGTAAGATTTTTAAAATTATAAAGTTTAAAACAATGAATGATAAAAAGGATTTTAACGGAAACCTTTTATCAGATGCAGAAAGATTAACGGCAATAGGCTCTTTCGTCCGTAAAACATCTTTGGATGAAATTCCACAATTAATCAATGTCTTGAAGGGAGATATGTCACTTATTGGACCAAGACCTCTTTTGGTTCAGTATTTACCTTTATATAATGAACATCAGGCCAGAAGACATGACGTGAGACCCGGAATCACAGGTTGGGCGCAGGTGAATGGTAGAAATGCAATATCATGGAATCAAAAATTTGATTACGATGTATGGTATGTAGAAAATATATCATTGATGTTAGATGTGAAAATCTTCTTTTTAACAGCTAAGAAAGTTTTTATAAGAGAAGGAGTTTCTGCTGATGGACATGTAACCATAGAACCCTTTCAGGGAAATTAATTGATCGTTATGTATTTATTTGGAGCAAGTGGACACGGAAAAGTAATTGCAGATATTGCAATGGCTAATGACATAAAGATTAAGGCATTCATAGATCAGGATACCACTAAAAATGAATGCTATGGCTTTCCTGTATTAAATTACTTACCTGAAGATAAAGAAAAACTGATTATTTCAATCGGAAATAATTCTACCCGTAAAAAAATATCGGAACAAATTAAACATGAGATAGGTCTCTTAATACACCCAAAATCTATAATTTCGGGGTCTGTAAAGATTGAACCGGGAACAGTAGTAATGGGTGGCGTAGTGATTAATGCTGATACCACTGTTGGTAAACACTGTATTATCAATACCAATGCCTCTGTAGATCATGATTGTGTGGTTGAAGACTTTGTTCATATCTCACCCAATTCGGCACTTGCAGGAGGAGTGAAAATTGGAGAAGGTTCTCAGATCGGAATCGGTGCTTCGGTAATACAAGGAATTAAAATAGGAAAATGGTGTGTAATAGGTGCCGGAGCGGTAATTATTAATGACATCCCTGACTTTTCAGTTGTAGTGGGAAATCCCGGTAGAATTATTAAGAAGAATATTATATAAACAAATTACAAATCAAAAATATGAATACTAAAATCTGGTTGTCCTCACCCCATATGGGAGGTAACGAACAAAAATATATCAACGAAGCATTTGAAGAAAACTGGGTAGCACCATTGGGACCTAATGTTGACGGACTTGAAAAAGATCTGGAGCAGTTTTTGGGTGAAAATGCAAAAGTTGCCGTTCTTTCTGCTGGTACTGCAGCACTGCACCTTGCGCTTATTGAATGCGGAGTACAGCATGGTGATGAGGTTATTTGCCAGTCAATGACTTTCTCAGCATCAGCTAATCCTATCGCTTACTGTGGAGGAACACCTGTTTTTGTAGACAGCGAACCGGATACCTGGAATATGTGTCCGAAAGCTTTAAGAGAAGCCGTTGAAGACAGAATTCAAAAAGGAACAAAACCCAAAGCTATTATTGTAGTTCATTTGTATGGTATGCCTGCAAAAATGGACGAAATTACAGCTATTGCTCAGGAATTCCAGATTCCTGTTATAGAAGATGCTGCAGAAGCGCTTGGTTCTACTTATAAAGGACAGGCTTGTGGAACATTCGGACGTTTTGGAGTATTAAGTTTTAACGGAAACAAAATTATTACCACATCAGGAGGAGGAGCTTTGGTTTGCCACACTCAGGAAGATAAAGATAAAACGGTTTTCCTTTCTACCCAGGCAAGAGATAATGCACCTCACTATCAGCATTCACATATTGGTTTCAACTATAGAATGAGCAATATTGTTGCAGGAATAGGAAGAGGGCAGATGGAAGTCCTTAAAGACAGAGTGGCGGCCCGCAGAGCAATGCATGATTTCTATTTTGATATCTTCAAAAATATTGAAGGAGTGACAGTATTCTCTGAGCCTGGAAGTGATTTTTATTCAAACCACTGGTTATCTGCCATTATTGTTGATCCGCAGGTTACAGGAAAAAACAGAGAAGGCTTAAGACTTGCATTTTTAGAAGATAATATAGAATCAAGACCGCTTTGGAAGCCGATGCACCTACAGCCGATTTTTGAATCTTCTCCTTATTACGGAGGAAAAATTTCCGAGAATCTTTTTGATAACGGACTGTGTCTTCCGTCAGGATCAAATTTATCAGATGATGACAGAGAAAGAATAGCAACTGTAATCCGTAATTACTTCGGAGTTTAATATCATTGGATTTAATGAATCAGTACAAATATTGGAAAGTGGTTTTTGATTTTATCTTAGCGGTAATATTGACCCTCTTTCTTATGCCGGTACTGATTATTTTATTTGTGGTTGCTAGTCTCGATACCTCATCAAATGGAATTTTTTTTCAGACCCGGATAGGACAGTATGGAAAGCCATTTACCATATTTAAATTTAAAACAATTCATGATAAAAAGAGAGTATGCTCCAGAATTGGGCAGACACTCAGGAAATTTAAATTTGATGAATTTCCCCAGTTGTTTAATATTTTAAAAGGTGATATGAGTTTTGTGGGACCCAGACCAGATATCGAAGGATATTACGATAAACTTGCCGGAGCAGATAGAAAAGTTCTGGAATTAAAACCAGGATTAACCTGTGAAGCAAGCATTAAATACAGAGACGAAGAAAATCTTCTGAACAGCCAGAAGAATCCGTTGGAGTATAATGATGAAATATTATTTCCGAACAAAGTAAAAATGAATCTTGATTATTATGAAAATATGTCTTTCAAAAATGATACAAGGATTTTATTTAAAACAATAATAACCATATTGAAATAGAGTTTTTTTACTATTATGAAAATTAAAGAAACCCCGCTTAAAGATTGTTATATCATAGAGCCTACCATATTTGAAGATGAAAGAGGCTACTTCTTTGAAAAGTTCAACGAAAAAAAATTCGAAGAACTGACAGGAATGAACGGTCACTTTGTACAGGATAATATTTCCAGATCATCTTATGGCGTACTAAGAGGACTACATCTCCAGAAAGGCGAGCACGCACAGGCAAAACTGGTATCATGTTTAGAAGGCAGTGTATGGGACGTTGCCGTAGATCTTAGAGAAGATTCTCCTACCTTCGGAAAATGGTTCGGAATAGAGCTTACCGCAGAAAACAAACTACAGCTTTATGTACCGAGAGGTTTTGGGCACGGATTTGCCGTATTAAGTACCCACGCCGTATTTTCCTATAAATGTGATAACTTTTATAACAAAGAATCAGAAGGCAGCGTAAAGTTTAATGATCCGGATCTTGATATCGATTGGAAAGTGGATGAAAAAGATGCCATACTTTCGGAAAAAGACCAGAACGCCCCTGGATTTAAAGACAAAAACTTTTAAAATATATCCCTGAAAACCACTTTTATAAAGTGGTTTTTATTTTTTAATTCTTAACTCTTCAATATTTTGTATCTTTGCAGACTCAAAATCAAAACGATGCGTACAAAATCTGTAGGGAAGAAGAAAATCAATGTAGTCACTCTTGGATGTTCCAAGAATGTATATGATTCTGAAGTATTAATGAGCCAGCTGAAAGCTAATGGCAAAGAAGTGGTTCATGAAGACCGTGGTGACATTGTTGTAATCAATACCTGCGGATTTATTGATAATGCTAAAGAAGAATCTATTAATACTATCCTTGATTATGTTGAGGCTAAAAATAGAGGAGAGGTTGAAAAAGTATTCGTTACAGGATGTTTATCAGAAAGATACAAGCCGGATTTGGTAAAAGAAATCCCGGATGTAGACCAGTATTTCGGAACAAGAGACCTTCCGATGCTTCTGAAACATCTTGGAGCAGATTATAAACACGAACTGGTAGGAGAAAGGCTTACAACAACTCCAAAGCATTATGCTTACCTTAAAATTTCAGAAGGTTGTGACAGACCATGTTCTTTCTGTGCGATCCCATTGATGAGAGGAGGGCATATGTCAACCCCTATTGAAAAACTGGTTTTAGAAGCTCAGAAACTGGCGAAAAAAGGAACAAAAGAATTAATTCTTATTGCACAGGATCTTACTTACTATGGTCTTGATCTTTACAAAAAAAGAGCGTTAGGAGATCTTTTAAAAGAATTGGTGAAAGTAGAAGGAGTAGAATGGATTCGTCTTCATTATGCTTTCCCAAGCGGTTTCCCTGAAGATGTTCTTGATATTATCCGTGAAGAACCTAAAGTTTGTAACTATATAGATATTCCTCTTCAGCATATCAACTCAGATTTGTTGAAATCAATGAAAAGAGGAACTACCCATGAGAAAACAGATGCTCTTTTAGGAAAGTTCAGAGAAAAAGTTCCGGATATGGCGATCAGAACAACGCTTATCGTTGGATATCCTGGTGAAACAGAAGAAAGATTCCAGGAACTTAAAGACTGGGTAAGAGAACAGAAATTTGACAGGTTGGGATGCTTTACTTATTCTCATGAAGAGAATACTACGGCTTATGTATTGGAAGATGATATTCCACAAGAAGTAAAAGAGGCAAGAGTAGAGGAAATCATGGAACTGCAGTCTCAGATTTCGTGGGAAAAGAACCAGGAAAAAGTAGGTAAAATATTCAGATGTATTTTTGACCGTAAAGAAGGGAACTATTTTATCGGAAGAACAGAATATGATTCACCAGATGTGGACAATACAGTTTTAGTTTCTGCCGAAGATACTTATATCTCTATAGGTGAATTTGCAGAGGTTAAAATTACTTCAGCCGAGGAGTTTGACTTATATGGAGAATTAGTTTAGCTAAATGCTTACTAATCAGTTTAAAATAAGATTTATAAAATGGAGTTATTAACGAAAATTAACATAGAATTTTCTCGGTAGCTTGTTTTTATTTTATTGATAATCAATTTGTTAATATTTTGCATAATTAAGATTTTTCAAATTTCTATTATAAAGTATATAAATTCAAAAATTATGTCTTAAATTTGCGCAATAAGCAATATTTTTAAATAATATGCTTTCAATGAGTTAATTATTAAAATGAAGCTAAAATAGTTATTTTAACAGGGCAGCTTCAATATGATATTCACAGGTTGGGATGCATCTTCCTTTTGGAAATATTGATGAAAAAAAATGTAATTAAAAATCTTTAAAAACTTATGAAAAAATTTTTATTAACAGCAATTATGCTTGTTGGCCTTTCGGCCCTTTCTAAGGCTCAGCAGGGGCGAGTGGGGATTAACACAACCACACCTGCCGCAACGCTAGATGTAGTAGCAAATACTACTGATAACACTAGACCTGACGCCTTATTAGTCCCTCGTATGACAAGAGCTCAATTATTAGCTAAAGATGCGGCTTATACTGCAGCTCAAAATGGAGCGCTTGCTTTCGTTACAACAATTGACGGTACCGCAACTCCTAAAACAACAAACGTTACAGCAGTAGGTTTTTACTACTATGATGGCCAGACTACAAATACCTGGATTACTGTAGGTGGCGGCGGTGGTGCTGTAGCAGCTCCTTCTGTGAGAATCTCTACAACTGGATCAGATTTATCTGCAGCAGACCTAAATGGTTATGTATTTATTGATACAGCAGGTTCAGTAAACTTGGCAACTATTCCTGTAAGTGCTGCTACTAAAGGTAAAACAGTTACTATCGTAAGGATAGGAACTACCAATGTTAGTATAACGGGAATGAATGCAAGCTCTGTTAACTCTATTACTGTTCAAGGTAGAGGTATTGCTTTTGTTTATGATGGTACTGCATGGCAGTCTTACTCTGTAAACTAATCTTAAATTTACACACATTTAGTTATGAATAAAAAAGTTTTATTAGCTTTTGCCTCTGTAGTGGCAATGCTTCAATATACAAATGCGCAGGTTAGAACAAATGGTTTCGCCAGCGGAAATATACAAGGACAAGGAGTTTTCTTAGATGCTTCTGGTAGTACAGGTGGTTTCACCGATAGTGTAAACAATGGAAAAGGACTTGTTTTCCCAAGAACAGACTTAACTACCTTTACATTTGCAACTCCTGTTACTGACGAAGATAACTTTCCAACTGCATATGATGGTATGATTGTTTTTAATAGCGCTTCAGGAACTACTGTTTCTGGTATTGCTACAAGTGTAACTCCAGGATATTATTATTTCTCTAATCCAACTGGTGGATCAGCAAATGGTTTTGCAACTTCTACTGGTAGATGGGTTTCACTTTCAACTTCACCTAAAGTAACTGTTGGAACAGCAGAAACAACTACAAATACTATTATAAATGTAAGTCCTGGTGTTGATAAGCAGCTTTATGCTATCAAAGGAACTTTCACTGCAAGTGGTACTTCTACAGCAGTTAATATCCCAGCTCCTACAGGAATGACTACTATGTATGGTATTACAATCTATAAAGCAGGTACAAACACTGTTTATGATAGAAGTTTATATTCTTTTAATCCGGTAACAACTCCAGGAAATGCAATTACAGGATCTCCTAGTATGTCTGTAGTGTATCCTAATGGTACATACGATTATGTATTAGAATATTTAAAATAAGACATTAATTTAATTACATATAAAAACCAATGAGAAATCATTGGTTTTTTACTTTTAAGAGATTTCGTTCATTTATTTTTTCGGGTTATACATCATCACTTATTCATTTTTTTGGATGGCTAAAGTGGATTTGGGTTAATAATAGATCAGTCTATAAATTTTAACAAAATAAAAGGTGTTAAAAAATAGTTCTGGTGTCTCTCTTTATATAAGCAGATGTTGTCTGTCAGAAAGTTTTTCCGGAGTGCGGTTCTTAAGACTTTAAATTTTTTAAGATTGATTTTCTGAGTTTATTTTAACTTTATCAATTTTGTAATTTATTGATTATCAGCTGTTTTTAAAAGTGTAAAATTTAAATTATGCACGAATTAGTTAATTATGTTAACTTTTTAGCTGTTTTTTTAACACTTTTTAACACCGTAGTCTAAAACCCCTGTTAATAGGAGGTTACAACGATACTTAACATTTGTTTAATATTTTGTTAACATTTTTTAACATATCGAATAGTGTTTTATAAAGATTCCTGATACTTTTGTCCCGTCAAAACCAATAAAAGTTCAAAATGATGAAAAGATTCATTCTCGTAATCATAATGATGATTTCAACCTTAGGTGTTTATTCTTTTACGAGTAATGCCTTAGATGCGAAAAAAACAAGTTATGCATCGTACTACCACGATAAATTTAACGGTAGAAAAACTGCTAGCGGAGAAATCTTTGATAACTCAAAGTTTACTGCAGCAAACAGAACGCTTCCATTTGGAACAAACGTTAAGGTTACTAACCTTAAAAATGGTAAAGAGGTAATAGTGAGAATTAATGACAGAGGGCCTTACCATTCATCAAGATCTTTAGATATGTCTAAAGCTGCGTTCGATGAGATTGGAGATATCAGTCATGGTACAATTCCGGTCGAATATGAAATTGTCGATTAATTTTATGATTTAAATTAAAAAAAAGCCAGCTGAATCAGCTGGCTTTTTGTATGCGGTAATATCCTGTTGATTATACATCCAATTCCAATAAGGCAGGACAATGGTCAGAATGTACGGCTTCCTTTAAAATAACAGCCCTTGAGAGCTTATCCTTTAAACTGTAAGAAGTAAAGTTATAATCCAATCTCCATCCTTTGTTTCTGGCTCTTGAATTTTGTCTGTAACTCCACCACGTATAATTGTCCGGATCTTGATTGAAAAACCTGAAACTGTCTATCAGCTCACATTCATTAATGAAATTGGTCATCCACTCTCTTTCCATTGGAAGGAAACCAGAAACATTTTTTAAACCGATTGGATTGTGAATATCGATTGCTTCATGACAAATATTAAAATCACCGGAGATAATCAGGTTGGGAATTTCTTTCTTTAAATTTTTGATATATTCCAGGAAGTCATGGCAGAACTGCATTTTAAAATCCAGCCTCTCGATATTAGATGCAGAAGGAACATATACAGAAATAGCTGAATATCCGTCAAAATCTGCACGGATGATTCTCCCTTCATTATCATAGCTTTCGATACCGCAGCCATACTCTACATGATTGGGTTTGATTTTTGAGGCGATTCCGACCCCGCTATAGCCTTTTCTTACTGCTGAGTGCCAATAACTGTGATAACCTAATTTTTCGAGGCTTTCTATGTCTATCTGATCGTTTCCGGCCTTACTCTCCTGAATACAGATAATATCCGGATCAGCAGTCTTTAGCCAGCCCAGGAAATCTTTCGTAAAAGCGGCTCTGATTCCATTGACGTTGTATGTAATTAATCTCATTAGTCTTCTATAAAAAGTTTAAAATTTTCATTGTATTTCGAAGGGATAAATTCAGTGATATCATAATCCGCTACCTGATGAATATAAAAAGGATCTTCAGAAATAATCTTCTCAACTTCATTTTTAGATTCTGCATTGGCTATGATGATCCCTCCCGTTCTGGGTTCTTTTCTACCCGAAGCAATAAACTGTCCGGATTCATAATGCTTATTAAGGAAAATATTATGCTGGGGAATAAGAAGCTCTACATTTTCAATAGAACTCTTATAGGTAAGCGAAATAATAAACATGATTTATTTTTTACGAAGATATGAACTATAAAAAAGAAGCGGAAAAAATCGAATGATTTTTTCCGCTTTAAACCCAAAATTAAATAAACTATGAAAAAAACTACTTGGGTTCTAAAATGCTGATAGGAATGATACACTCTTCCAGTGAAATTCCTCCATGCTGGTAGGTTTCTTTATAGTAATTAACGAAATGATTGTAGTTCTTAGGATAAGCCAGGAATATATTGTTTTTAGCAAAAATATATTTCGAGCTTAAGTTTCCTTTTGGAAGGAAAAGTTTTTCAGGATTGGTAATCGCCCATACATCACTGTCATCATACGTTAAGCTTTTACCTGTTTTATATCTGATATTAGTAGAAGTTTCTCTGTCTCCCACCACTTTACTTGGCTTTTTAACATATACCGTTCCGTGGTCTGTAGTGATAACCAGTTTATAGCCGTTTTCTGCTGCAGTTTTTATAATCTTCAGTAAAGAAGAGTTTTCAAACCAGTTGAAGGTAAGAGAACGGAAGGTTTTATCATCACGGATCAGTTGATCTACAATATGGTTGTCTGTTTTCGCGTGAGAAAGAATATCAATAAAGTTGTATACAATGACCAACAGATCATTGTTTTTATGCTGGTTGAAATCATCATAGATTTTTCTTTCAAAATCGGCATTCAGTACCTTCAGATACTTCATAGATTTTGAACCCAAACCTATTCTCTTCATTTGATCTTCCAGGAAATCACGCTCAAATTCATTTTTGTTTCCCTCTTCATTATCATTAAACCATTTATCAGGGAAACGCTTTTCAATTTCGGATGGCATTAATCCAGCAAAGAAAGAGTTTCTCGCATACTGTGTAGCCGTAGGAAGGATACTGTAGTAATAATCTTCCGAAATCTTATTGTAATATTTTGTAAATAAAGGTTCAATCACTTTCCACTGGTCGTAACGAAGATTGTCTACCATCAGCAAAAGAACTTTTTCTTTTTCAACCTCAGGTTTTACTTTCTCCTTGAAAAGGGTGTGGCTCATAAGAGGTTTGTCTGAGTCAACAAGCCAGTCTGTGTAGTTTTTTTCAATAAACTTGGCAAACTGAATATTAGCTTCCTCTTTCTGAGACTGCAGAAGGTCTGCAAATTCATTATCCGCTACCTTGTCAAATTTAATCTCCCAGCTAAGGATTTTTTTATAATATTCCGCCCATTCCTGATAGGTTCTCAGGTATGACAATTCCATAGAAAGGTTTCTGAATTCCTGCTGGTACTGCAAAATAGTTTTCTGCTCAACAAGATTATCTTCCTGAAGGTTTTTCTTTAGGGAAAGTAATATCTGGTTAGGATTTACAGGCTTCAATATATAATCGGCAATCTGAGATCCGATAGCCTCTTCCATAATGTGTTCTTCTTCGCTTTTGGTAACCATCACAATCTTTAAGGAGTTATCTTTTTCCTTAATCATAGGGATGGCTTCCAGCCCGGAGATACCCGGCATATTTTCATCAATTAATGTTAAAGCAAATTTCTCTGAATCCATAAGTTCCAAAGCCTCATTCACATTATTAACAGGGGTTACCTGGTAGCCCTTCTTTTCTAAAAATACAATATGAGGTTTAAGTAAATCTATTTCATCATCGATCCATAATATCTTTTCTGACATAATTTATTTTTTACATGGTTATTCTATCAAAATGTTGACCAAATCCTTCTAAATTCTCACAAAATAGAAAGATTAAAAGTTAAATATTAGTTAAATGAAAATACCGTTTGATATTTCACATTTTTGTTTCATTTAATCCGTGGTTTCTATATATTCCAAAGCCCTTTCCAGAACTTCATCTTTTCCGTTTTTAAGCCCTTCCACACTCGGTTTTACAAGAATATCGGGAGTGATTCCTATTCTCTGCGTTTCCCTTCCGTCAGGATAATAAGCACCAAGTCCAGTAAACCGGGTATCAAGATCGGCAATTTTAAACATAATCACATCTCCGTTGGCTCCTGAAGTATTGCTTCCGATAATTTTGGCGTTCGGATGCTGCTTGAACATCATTGTGGTGGTCTCTGCCTGGCTTTGGGTATTCTCATCTACTAAAACGATTACATTTCCTTTATAGTATTCAGGGTTTTTCCTGCCGGTAACATTTTTTCTGCTGTAAAATTTACCAGGATAATTAGAATCAGGAAAAGTAAACTGATAATAAACGGACGGTACAGGAAGCAAAAGATAGCTTAAAGGGATGATCGTTTGCTTTGGATAATTTCTAAGATCAAAGATAATAGATTTTGAAGATTTTAAACTGTTGTACATTTCATTCAGATCATCTTTTTCTATAATACCCATATTGACATAGCCGATTTTCTTTTCCTTATCTATAAACTTCCATTTTCGAGGAGCTTTATTTTTTTCATGAATAATATCTTTGGCAAAATATGTTCTGGTTTTGATTTCCAGATTTTGTCCTTCTCTCTCAATTTTTACAGAAATAGAATCGTTATTGCTAAAGAGAAGTTTGCTTTTTGCTTTGTTGAATTTCCCCCAGGAATTGGAGGCTGGAATATATTTTCCAAAGCTGTTGACGATTTGCGGTATCGTTTTCCCTTCAATATCATAAATGACATCTCCTACATGAAGCGGGTTTTTCTCCCTGAATTTTGTTGCATTGATTTTTGTAATCACAAGTTTTCCTTCTGCATAAGAATAATCTACAGGCACACTTCGGATTCCGTATTGATGAAGCTGAATTTCCTTTGACGAAAGATAGGCATGGGAATCATCTGTTTTGGTAACCAGTTCCGCCAATGTTAAATGATAACTTTTATCAGTATCAATCATAAGAAATTTGGGAATCATTTCTGTAAGAACATCATTCCAGTTCTGATCAGTTTCATACTTATAAGGAAAAAAATACTCTACATAATTCCAGTATCTGAATAGCTCCAGTAAGCTGATCTTTCCTGAGCTGAATTTTGAACCGTAAGATTTTTCATTTCTGAAATATATTTTCCTTCCGCCTTTCCCAAAGTAATGATTGTTTCCCAGATTTCTGTTGTTTTCTATATAATGAAGCTTTTGAGAAAGATCTCTGGAGAAAATTTGACGGTTATCTATCCAGCTCAGGTCAAAATTTTTAAGAAAATATACTTTATCATCCTTTACTGAGCATTCTTTGCAGGGTGCAACTTCTCCAAGACTTTTGATCCAATCAACATAAAAATTATTCAACACCTCTTTGTCATTAATAGATTCAAGCTTATCAATCTTTTGAAAAAGCTGTTGATCCCAGTTCAGATTTCCTTTTGCTACATGAGGATGGTAATATTTTAAAAATCCCCATATTCTGCAAAGGGATTCCAACTTTTGTGTTTCAGTTATAATTTGTGCTGAAAAATTTAAACTTAAAAGTAATAAAAGGAAAAGAGAATACTTTCTCATTAAGGGTTATCGTGTTTTCTCTCAAAGGTAGTCCTTTGCCATAACAACTGCAAAAGGTTTTCAAAAAAATATTGAATTAAAAATAAAAATGAGCCGGAGAGATTTTTAATGATATTAAGAAGATGTTATTTGTGAAAAATATGAATAATATCAGTTTTTAAACTCTATTTTTTAATAGTAATTTAATAAAAGCCTAAACTTTAAAATGCCTAACTTTGTTTACTAATATTGACGTTTCAATGCAGAATAAGCTAAAAATCATCAACGATCCTGTTCATGGATTTATCAAAATTCCCCACGAAATTTTATTTGATATCATTGAGCATCCTTACTTTCAGAGATTAAGAAGAATTGGGCAGACCGGGCTTTTAAACCTGATATTTCCAGGTGCTACTCATACAAGATTTCACCATGCTCTGGGAGCAATGCACCTGATGTTTACTGCATTGGAAACATTAAAGCAGAAAGGGGTTAAGATTTCTGAAGAAGAGGAAAAAGGAGCGATGCTGGCTATTCTGATGCATGATATTGGTCATGGTCCGTTTTCTCATGCGCTGGAAAGTATGCTGATGGATGACTGGCATCATGAAAACCTTTCTTTGCTCCTGATGAACAAGCTGAATGAGGAATTTGACGGTCAGTTATCAATGGCTATCGAAATGTTTCAGGGGAAATATCATAGGAAATTTTTCAACCAACTGATCTCATCCCAGCTGGATGTAGACCGTTTGGATTACCTTAAAAGGGACAGTTTTTTTACCGGTGTATCGGAAGGGAATATTAATACCCAGAGAATTATTTCCATGATGAATGTTTGTGAGGAAGGTGAACTGGTAATTGATGCAAAAGGAATTTATTCTATTGAAAATTTTCTTACAGCCAGAATGTTTATGTACTGGCAGGTATATTATCATAAAACGTCAGCTTTAGCAGAATTTCTCTTGGTTAAGATTCTTGAAAGAGCTAAATATCTTATTTCTCAGGGAGCAGAGCTTCCCGCAACGGATAATCTGAAGTATTTTCTATACCGCGAAAAGAGTGCTGCAACGGATGAAGATATAGAGCGATTTACCAGCCTTGATGATAATGATGTGATCCAGGCAATGAAAGAATGGCAGAATGCAGATGATTTTGTACTGTCTTATTGGTGTAAATGTGTAATTCAGAGAAATTTACCTAAAACAATTATTTCATCACATCCATTTGGACAGGAAATAATTGATGAAAAAATAAAAAACACCAACGAATTTTTCAAAATTGATAATGGAAAAGAATTGGTTCATGAAATAAAAAGAAAACTTTTGCCCTATCATGCGGAGAAGCAGCCCATCTATTTACTGCATAAAAATGGTAAGAGAACGAGGCTTCATGAGTCGGAAGATCAGCTTTTATCAGGGTTAATGGTAAATAAGACGACCCGCTATATCCTTATGTTTCCAAGAGATATCTCAGGGCTGGACTCTTAAATAATATTAAAATTTACGATCTGAAACCAAAAAATGTTTGCAAATTCTAGAATTTCTTATCTTTGCAGAATATGGAATTTACAGCTTCGCAAATTGCAAGTTTTATTGACGGAAAAATAATAGGTGACGAGAATGCACTTATTACAGGGGTTTCACCAATTGAAAATGGGGAATCAGGACATCTTTCTTTTATAGCACAAGATAGATTTTCTCATTTCTTGGATACCTCACGATGCTCTGTTATCATCATTTCGGAAAAACTTCTGGAGAAAAATAGTTATAACCCTACCTTAATCGTTGTAAAAGATGCTTATCTTTCTTTTCAGATCCTGATGAATTTATATCAGGAAATGCAGGGAAGAAAAGAAGGTATTGAAAATGGTTCTTCCATTCACGATACGGCTGTCATAGGAGATAAAGCCTATATCGGAGCATTTACATATGTTTCCGAGAAAGCTAAAATTGGGGAAGGGGCACAGATCTATCCACATGTATATATAGGAAAGGGAGTGAAAATTGGTAAAAACTGCAAAATAGACAGTGGGGCCAGGATTTATGACTATTGTATTATTGGGGATAACTGTGTAATTCATTCCAATACGGTAATTGGAGGTGACGGTTTTGGTTTCCAGCCAACTGCCGAAGGTTTCAAAAAAATACCACAGCTTGGAAATGTAATTATTGAAGACGATGTTGAGATCGGCTCCAACTGTAGTATAGACAGAGCGACAATAGGCTCTACCATTATAGGAAAAGGAACTAAAATTGATAACCTGATTCAGATTGCTCACAATGTGAAAATAGGTCAGAACAATGTAATTGCAGCACAAGCAGGAATTGCAGGTTCTACTACAATTGGTGACTGGAACCAGATTGGGGGACAGGTAGGTGTTGTAGGACATATCAAAATAGGAAATCAGGTGAAGATTCAGGCTCAGAGTGGTGTGAATTCCAGCGTTAATGATAGAGAAACCCTGTATGGCTCACCAGCCATCAGTTATAATGACTATTTGAGGAGTTATGTTCATTTCAGGAATCTTCCTGGAATAGTAAATAGAATAAATAATCTTGAGAATAACTCAAAAGATAATACTAATGAGTGATATGCAAAAAACACTTCAGCAAGAGGTAACTCTTTCTGGAATTGGCCTTCATACGGGTAGAGAAGTAAAACTTACCATTAAACCTGCTAAAGAAAATACAGGTTTTGTATTTGTAAGAACCGACTTAGAGGGACATCCTCAGGTAGAAGCAGATGTAAATTATGTTGTAGCAACAGAAAGAGGAACTACATTAGAAAAATTAGGAGTAAAAATTACCACATGCGAACACCTTTTGGCAGCTCTTGTAGGTTGTGATATTGATAACGCAATCTTAGAAATGGATGCCTCTGAACCACCTATTCTTGATGGATCTTCAAAATACTTTGTTGAAGCTATTGAAAGCGTTGGTGTTGTAGAACAGGGTGTAGCAAGAGAATATCTGGTTGTAAAAGAAGTTCTTACCTACAGTGATCCGGCTACCGGTTCGGAAATCACAATCATTCCTTCAGATACTTACGAAGTAACAACAATGGTTGATTTTGGGACTAAAGTATTAGGTACTCAGAACGCCACTCTTAAAAATATTTCAGAATTTAAAGACGAAATCTCATCAGCAAGAACATTCAGCTTCCTGCATGAATTGGAAATGCTTTTAGATCACGGTTTGATCAAAGGTGGAGATATTTCCAATGCCATTGTATATGTAGATAAAGATCTGACTCCTGAAACTACAGAAAAACTAAAGAAAGCCTTTGGAAAAGATAATGTATCAATCAGACCAAACGGTATTCTTGATAATCTTAATTTAAACTATCCTAACGAAGCTGCGAGACACAAATTATTAGATGTAATTGGTGATCTTGCTCTGGCAGGGGTGAAAATAAAAGGTAAAGTTATTGCCAACAAACCGGGACACTATGTGAATACCCAGTTTGCGAAAAAACTGAACCGCCAGTGGAAATTGCAGAAAAAGAAAAACGTTCCGGATTTTGACCTGACAAAAGAACCGGTATTCGATATCAACGGAATTATGAAGCTTATGCCTCACAGACCCCCGTTCTTATTGATTGACAAAGTTCTTGAACTTTCAGACTCTCATGTTGTTGGTTTGAAAAACGTGACGATGAACGAACCATTCTTCGTGGGGCACTTCCCTAAAGAACCTGTAATGCCTGGAGTACTTCAGGTAGAAGCATTAGCACAGACAGGAGGAATCCTGGTACTGGCCAGCGTTCCGGATCCTGAGAACTATTCTACTTATTTCATCAAAATTGATAAGGTGAAATTCAAAAGAAAAGTAATTCCCGGAGATACACTTATATTCAAAATTGAATTGATAGAGCCTATCAGAAGAGGAATTGTTCATATGCAGGGGTATGGATACGTAGGAGATACAGTAGCAGTAGAAGCAGAGCTTATGGCTCAAGTTGCAAAAAATAAAGTTGATTAAATGATTCATCAATTAGCAGCCGTAGATAAACGCGCGAAAATCAGCAAAAATGTAATCGTAGAACCATTTACTACAATTGCAGGGGACGTGGAAATTGGAGAAGGAACATGGATTGGTCCTAATGTTACCATTATGGAAGGGGCAAGAATCGGAAAAGACTGTAAAATCTTTCCCGGAACTGTAATCTCTGCAATCCCTCAGGACTTGAAGTTCGATGGTGAAGACACACAAACCATTATTGGAGATAATACTACTTTAAGAGAATGTGTAACCATCAATAGAGGAACCAAAGCATTAGGATATACAAAAGTAGGAAGTCACTGCCTGATTATGGCAACCTCACACGTTGCGCATGACTGTATTATAGGAGATAATGTAATTATTGCAAATGGCTGCGGTATTGCAGGACATGTTGAAATTGGTGACTTTACCGTAATGGGAGGTTTATCAGCTGTTCAGCAGTTTGGCAAAATCGGAAAACATACGATGATTTCAGGAGGATCTTTAATTAGAAAAGATATTCCGCCTTACGTAAAAGTTGCAAGAGATCCAATTTCTTATGCAGGGATCAATTCTGTTGGGTTAAGAAGAAGAGGGTTTTCTAATGAGAAAATCTTTGAAATTCAAAAAATCTACAGAGCTATTTTCCAGATGAAGATGAATGTTTCTCAAGCGTTAGCATATATTGAAAAAGAAATGCTTCCAACGGCTGAAAGAGATGAAATTCTACAATTTATTCAAAACTCACCTAGAGGTATCGTAAAAGGATATGGTACCGGAAAGGATAGAGATTAATTTAATTATAAATACTATCAGACAATGAAAAGTTTAATCGTACTTATTGCGCTTTCTGCAACTTCTTTTTTGTTTGGACAGCAAACAGAAAAGTCTGCAACAGGTAAAAAAGAAAAACCTTTTACCATAGAAAGAAAACTTTCCGGAGAGTCTAATGATAGTATTGCCAAGAATAATTTAAATGGTATTCTGAAACAGAAAAGTACCGGAAGTTCAATATTAGGAACAACCGATCAGTATAAAACTGATATTCAGATGAATGTAAACAGATTGAATAACAATGTGAATATGTTCAATAATAATACATTTAACAGAATGATGCCTCAAGGACAAGGTATCGAAATTAAAAAAAGAAAATAAATATTTATATAATTAATGGCAACAAGTAACGATATCAGAAAAGGTCTTTGCATCGAATTTAGCAACGATATTTTTAAAGTAATCGAGTTTCTTCACGTAAAACCAGGGAAAGGTCCTGCTTTCGTAAGAACAAAACTAAAATCTGTGACAAACGGAAAAGTATTAGATAATACATTCTCTGCAGGCCACAAAATTGATGAAGTAAAAGTAATCACCAGAAAGTTCCAATATCTTTACGATGACGAGAACGGTTTCCACTTCATGAATAACGATGATTTTTCTCAGTTATATTTAAATAAAGAAATGATTGAAAACTCAAACCTGATGAAAGCAGGTGAAGAAGTAACAATCATTTTGAAAGAAGCTGATGAAACTCCACTTTCTGCTGAACTTCCACAGTCAGTATATCTGGATGTGATTGAAGCTGATCCGGGGGTAAAAGGAAACACTGCAACAAACGCTCTTAAAAACGCAATCGTTGAAACAGGAGCAAGAGTAATGGTTCCTTTGTTCATTGAGCCGGGAGACAAAATTAAAGTAAGCACTGAAGACGGTAGCTACTTAGAAAGAGTGAAATAATAAATAAAATTTACATCAATTCGGTTTGCATTAGCACTCCGAATTTTGTTTTATAAGAAAATCTATTGTTATGAGATTCCATTCTCCGCAAAAGCTTAAAACGATTGCAGATTTAATAGGCTCAGCATTTGTTGGCCCGGAAGACTTTGAAGTATTGGGAACCAACGAAATTCACATGGTAAAACCAGGGGATATCGTTTTTGTGAATCACCCCAAATATTATGATAAGGCTTTAAATTCTGCAGCGACTATTATTTTAATTGATAAAGAAGTAGAGTGCCCGGAAGGCAAGGCGCTTTTGGTTTCTGATGATCCTTTCAGAGACTTTAATAAAATCAATACTCATTTTACCAGAATATATAATTTCACAGAAGAACTTCACGATGTTGAAATAGGAGAGGGGACAAAAATTCACTCTTCTGCAGTAATCGGAAACAATGTGAAAATTGGAAAAAACACCCTTATTTTTCCAAATGTAGTGATTGGTGACCGCACGGAAATCGGAGATAATGTGATTATCCAGTCCAATACCGTTTTAGGAGGTGATGCATTTTATTACAGAAAATTAAACGGAAACTTTGACCGTCTGATTTCTGTAGGGAATGTTATTATTGAAAACAACGTAGAGATCGGAAACGGCTGTACCATTGACAGAGGTGTTACGGATTCTACCATTATTGGAGAAGGGTCTGTGTTGGATAATCAGATTCAGATCGGACATGATACCGTAATCGGGAAAAAATGCCTCATTGCATCTCAGGTAGGAATTGCAGGATGCTGTATCATCGGTGATGAGGTGACGTTATGGGGACAGGTAGGAATCGCTTCCGGAAACAAAATTGAATCAGGATCTGTACTTTTAGGGAAAACCGGAGTAAACAGAGACCTTGAAAAAGGAACCTATATCGGGATGTTTGCAGAAGATTTTAAAACTTATCTTAAAAAAGAAGTAAAACTGAGAAAACTGTGATGAAGAATTTACTAGCTCTATTTCTTTTTATATATTCAATAAGTTTCGCTCAGAAATCACAGATTGAAGCAAAGGTTACATTTAGCGACAACAGAATAGTAGATGCTAAAATACCTTTTATAACAAATCTTTTTGATAGTAATCAGATTGATGAGATAACGATTAGCGACAGAAAAGTTAAGATTTTGGAAGATGGAAAAGCTATTAAGTACCAGCCTTCTGAAATTCAGAAAATAGAATTTACAGATCTTAAAGGTAAACCAAGGATTTTCATTTATTTTCCTTTAGAATCAACTAAAACTTTGGTGGAGCTTGTGTATGACGGTAAAAAAATAAAATGGGTGAAAGCATATAGACGCCACGGCTATGATGGATCTACCCTTGTATCAGATGTCTTGTTCAAAGGAGATATAAGACAACCTTTGAGTATTTTGGTCAATAACAGGAAGAAATTAAAACAATTAATGGTTGAAAAACCCGAACTTGAGCCGCTTATTGAAAATATTAATTATAACAGACTTAAGGAGCAGGATTTAATCGATCTGTTGAAAAAATATGATGAATAAAATCAGATTTAAAAATTTTTTTAACGACAAATAATCATTATTTTTGTCTGACGTATAAACTGAAAATAAATAAATTAAAACAACAATAAAATGTCAATTTTAGTAAACAAAGATTCTAAAGTAATTGTACAAGGATTTACAGGGAACGAAGGAACTTTCCACGCTGGTCAGATGATTGAATACGGAACAAACGTAGTAGGTGGTGTTACTCCAGGAAAAGGAGGTAGCGAGCACTTAGGAAAGCCGGTATTTAATACAGTAGCTGACGCTGTTGAAAAAGCAGGAGCAAACGTAAGTATCATTTTCGTACCACCGGCATTCGCAGCAGACGCTATCATGGAAGCTGCTGAAGCAGGGATCAAAGTAATTGTATGTATTACTGAAGGTATTCCTGTAGCTGATATGGTAAAAGTAAAATCTTATATTGCTGACAGAGACTGCAGATTAATCGGACCAAACTGCCCTGGAATCATTACTTCTGAAGAAGCTAAAATTGGTATTATGCCAGGTTTCGTTTTCAAAAAAGGTAAAGTAGGTATCGTTTCAAAATCAGGTACTCTTACTTACGAAGCTGCTGACCAGGTTGTAAGAGCGGGTTACGGTATTTCTACTGCTATCGGTATCGGTGGTGACCCAATCATTGGAACAACTACAAGAGAAGCATTAGAATTATTCATTAATGATCCTGAAACTGAAGCTGTTGTAATGATCGGAGAAATCGGTGGAGGTCTTGAAGCTGAAGCTGCAAGATGGTACAAAGCTAGTGGTTCTAATAAACCAGTTGTAGGATTCATCGCTGGACAAACTGCTCCAAAAGGAAGAACAATGGGTCACGCAGGTGCTATCGTAGGTGGTGCTGAAGATACAGCTCAGGCAAAAATGGAAATCATGAGAGAAAACGGTATCAACGTTGTAGACTCTCCTGCTGACATTGGTGCTACTGTAGCAAAAATTCTAGGATAATATAAAACCACATCATATGAAAAAACTTTTATTAGCCTCAGCTTTGACGCTTTCCGCATTATCTTTTGCACAGGTGCAATGGAATAATACAAGATTCGGTCTTACAGCAGGTTTAAACTACTCAAGAGTAGCAAATGCCCACAATCCCTCTGGCCCAAGATTCGCCTTCCAAGGTGGAGCTTTGGCTTTGATCCCCGTAGGGAAGGCAAACCAATTCTTTATACAACCCGAAGTTCTGTACTACGGTGCAGGAGAAACCGGGAAAGATAAAGACGCTAAAGGTCAAAATGGTTACGATGCAGTATATGCAAATAACTATCTGAGTGTACCACTTTATTTCAAAGGATACTTTTCAGAAGCTGAATCAGAGTTCTTTGGAATGATTGGACCTAGATTTAACTTTTTAGTAAGTCAGGACGTAAAGAATCCTCCAGTAGGAAGACCTTACTATGATCCGGACGTTACTGATCCTACACAGCCGGCAGGAGTAAACGGAAAAGCAAAAAGCTTTAACTGGGGACTTGGACTAGGCGTAGGATATAGCTATAAGAGACAACTCGAAGTAGCTTTAAAATATGATTTAGGACTTTCTGATACTTACCCTGGTCTTGTAAAAGAGAAAGGAGGTACTGATAAGAAAAAATCAGAACAGGTAATTGCACTTACCTTAAGCTATATATTCAAATAGAATATCTCAGAATATAAAAAATCCCGGAAACTTAGTTTCCGGGATTTTTTTATTATAAATTGTAAACAGGCTAATCGGTAATCTTTACTTTTCAGCCTTGTCGTGATTATCCTTTAATCCACTTCCAAAGCTCTTTTAAAGTAGCTTTATTCCCGTACATCAAAATACCTACACGATAGATTTTTCCGGCCAGGAAGATCATAAAAACAGTTGTTGCCAGCAATAATCCAATGGACAGCGCAATTTGCCATGCAGGAACTCCAAATGGTATTCTTGCAATCATCGCCACTGGTGAAGTAAACGGAATGATTGACAGCCAGAAACCTAATGGTCCGTCAGGATTATTCATCAGGGTAAAACTTCCATACATCCCCAATGTTAAAGGTAGAATTGCAAACAAAGTAAATTGCTGTGTTTCTGTTTCGTTATCTACCGCAGAACCAATTGCTGCATAAATAGAACTATAAAAAATATACCCTAAAAGGAAGAAAACAATGAATACAAAAATAATCAGAGGGAAGTTCAGTTCCAGAAGACTGTGAGAGATCTGGGTAGCAAGCTGCCCCACATCCAGTTTACTGGCAATCTCATTATTTCCACCTGGAATATTTTTCTGAAGAGGTGAGAAACCTGTATTCAGAACTAATGCTCCGATGACAGACATCGTGATCCAGATCAGAAACTGTGTAAGCGCAACCATGGTTACTCCTAAAATCTTCCCCATCATCAGTTCAAACGGTTTTACGGAAGAAATAATAATCTCCACAACACGATTGTTCTTTTCCTCGAGTACACTTCGCATTACCCTTACCCCATAAATAATGATAAACATAAAAGTAACATACATCAGGATCATACTCAACCCGGATTTAACCCCGAAAGCAAGATCAGAATCTTCTTTATTGTTATCACTAACATTAATGGTCTTTAATGTAAAGCTTTTATCAAGATCAATTAACTGAGTCTCCTGAATGCCCAGCTGCTTGATTTTTTCTTTTTTAACAACATTGCTGATGTCAGAAATAATCTGCTGCTTTGTATCGAATCCTATTTTACTGTTGATCACAAGTCTTGCCTCTTTTTCAAGCGCATCAAAATTCTGATTTTTCAATTCCGGAAGAATCAAAATACCATCCAGGGATTCATTTCCTTTTAAATTGTTGATCTTTGATTTTTCATCCGCGGCAGAAACAAAAACATAATTTAGTTTATCATTAGATTTCAGCTGATTCATGAATAACCCGCTCTTATCAACCACTTCTATAATACTGTGTGATTCGTTTGCCTTAAACATTAACCCTATCACAGCTCCAAAAGCAATGATCATAATAGGAGCAAGCAGTGTTAATATAATGAAGGATTTTTTCTTAACCTGTGTAAGAAATTCTCTCTTGGTAATTAAAAAAATATTATTCATAGATTAAGGATGGTTACTTACAGCATTAATAAACACTTCATTCATACTGGGAATTCTTTCATCGAATGATCTCACTTTGCCCACTTGTACCAGATCAAGAAGAACATTATTCTGACTCTCTTCATTTTTCAGGTCAAAAGAAACAAGATTATTTTCATTTGATAAATTGAAGATGTCATATTTATTCTTGAAATGGTCAAAATGATCTGTGTTGACTTCAGAAAGCGTAACTCCAAAAATATTTTTCTTGAATTTTTCCCTTACGTCAAAAACCCTTCCGTCAATGATTTTTTTAGAATTGTTGATTAAAGCAACATAATCGCACATTTCTTCCACACTTTCCATTCTGTGAGTAGAAAGAATGATAGTAGTTCCGTTATTTTTAAGATCAATAATCTGATCTTTGATTAAGTTGGCGTTTACAGGATCAAAACCCGAAAAAGGTTCATCAAGAATTAAAAGATGAGGTCTGTGTAGAACGGTTACCACAAACTGGATTTTTTGTGCCATCCCTTTAGAAAGTTCAGACAGCTTTTTTTTCCACCATTGGTCGATGTTCAGTTTCTCAAACCATTTTTTTGCTTCATTCAGAGCATCGCTTTTACTCATTCCCTTCAGTTCCCCGAAATATAAGATCTGATCTCCAACACTCATGTTTTTGTACAATCCTCTTTCTTCGGGCATATAGCCGATGTCTTTGATATGATCGGGGTTCAGTTTTTGTCCGTTGATGAAGATATCTCCGGAATCTGCCTGAGTAATTTGATTAATGATACGGATAAAAGAAGTTTTTCCGGCTCCGTTGGGTCCTAAAAGGCCATAAATACTACCTTTTGGAACATGGATGCTGAAATCATCCAGGGCGACCTTTTTTCCGGCATTGTAGGTCTTTTTAATATGTTCAGCTTTTAGCATTAAAATTATTCTTTTTACAATTAGTATAAAAAGGTCCCGAAAGTTACGGAAATATTAAAACAGAATTAATGTAAAAGAAAAAATCCTGATGATTATCAGGATTGTAATTTATTGTTTCACGATTTGAGTAACTTTTTGCGTGTTGTCACTTAAAATATAACGGATCATATACTTTCCGGGTTTCAATTTTTCAATATTAATCTCACCGGAATTCATATTCACTGTATAATTAGCGACCTGCATACCCAAAATAGAATAAAAAGTCACACTTTTGATTCTTAAAGAAGAATCTTTTGCCTTAATGATAAGGAAATCCTTTGCAGGATTTGGATAAGCAAGCAACACCCCATCATCCGCTTTCTGAGTGATGGAACTCGGCTCTCTAAGCTGAGCTTTTAAATTGTTGGAAAATCCAACAAAAGTGCCTACAAATAGAAATAAAAGTAAAAGTTTTTTCATCAAATTTATAATTTCTCGAATATATGTAACAAATGTAATAAATTCTACAATTTCATACAATAGTTTTTTGCAGAACTTATATTAAATTTGTAGAAACTTATTCAAAAAGTATTCCAAAATGATACATTCAAGAAATAGAAGACTTAGAGTTAATGAATCTATCAGAAGTTTGGTAAGAGAAAATGTGCTTACAACTGATGATTTTGTAATGCCGATCTTCGTAATGGAGGGCGAAAACAAGCAGGAGGCAATCCCGTCTATGCCGGGAATTTTTAGGCGGAGTATAGATTTAACCGTTAAGGAATGTAAGGAATTATTTTCTTTAGGAGTAAAAGCTGTCAATTTATACATGAAAGTGTCAGAACATCTGAAAGACAATACAGGAAAAGAAGCCTGGAACAAAGACGGATTGATGCAGCGCACGATCAAAGCAATCAAAGATGCCGTTCCGGGAATGATTGTTATGCCCGATGTAGCCTTAGATCCTTATTCAATCTATGGACACGACGGAATCATTGAAAACGGAAAAGTTATCAATGATGCTACCAACGATGCACTGGCAAGAATGTCAGTATCTCATGCTGAAGCAGGCGCAGATCTTGTGGCACCTAGCGATATGATGGACGGAAGAGTACAGGTTATCCGTGAAGCGTTGGAAGAAAGCGGTTTTACAGACGTAGGAATTGTAAGCTATGCTGCCAAATATGCGAGTTCTTTCTATGGACCATTCAGAAGTGCTTTAGACAGCGCTCCAAAAGATGACATGGAAATTCCGAAAGATAAAAAAACATACCAGATGGATTTCCACAATACCCGTGAAGCATTGAATGAAGTATTTAAAGATATTGACGAAGGAGCAGATGTGATCATGATCAAACCGGGACTTCCTTATCTGGATATTGTTTCCAAAGTACGTGAAGCTATTGATCTTCCGATTGCAGTATACAATGTAAGTGGAGAATATGCGATGGTAAAAGCAGCGGCTCAGAACGGCTGGCTGGATAATGACAAAACGATCATTGAAAGCCTGACTTGCTTCAAAAGAGCAGGAGCAGACATGATCTTTACTTATTTTGCAAAAGAAGCTGCGGTCCTTTTGAATAAATAACGGTTAGAAAATCATGATACGGACATCAACGTTAATGTTAAGTTAATGGTCCGGATTGAAGACTTCCGAGTAAATAAAAAATATACTTTTGAGTAAAGCTAATTTCGAGAAACGAAAATTATTAAAACATCAAAAGAATTTATTTATGAGAAATCTTAAAAAGATCGAAAGAAATCAATTGAAAGAAATCAAAGGAGGAGAAGTGATTATTGATGACCCAAATTGTGGAACATGGTGTAAAGGAATCTGGCATCCATGTACAATTAATCATTTAGCTTGCCCGCCGGATTAATTATTTCAATATAAAAATAAACAGGCTGTTCTCACCGAACAGCCTGTTTTATTTTCAAACGGATAAGAGGTATTATTTTATAACCAACCTTTTTTCCCGTAAACGTAAGTATCATCAAACTGCTTATCACTCATGAAAAGATATAAAATACCTTCAATAAAAGGGATAATAGAAGCTGCTCCTAAAGTAACAACATTCAGAACCAGCTGGATGATTCCCTCTTTCGTGTATCCCAGATAAAATTTATTTAATGCGAGCCAGCCTACAAGAATTCCCAATAAAGCTGCAGGGATTTTCTTTTCTGAACGGTAAGGAACATTGCTTTGCTGGTTTTGTACATTTTCTGTTTTTGTGTAACCGTAATTTTCCATTTCTTAATGATTGTAATTGATTGTGAGGTTTTACGATAAGTAGTTGAAAATGATAAAAAGTTACAATGATTTGGAAGTGAATAAGTTTACATTTAAATCAACAAGTTGCTATTAACATATAAGTGAAGTTTATATTTTTGATATATTTGCCCTATGATTTTACGAGGAGAAAACTTAATCAAGGAATATGGTCCTAAAAAAGTTGTAAAAGGCGTTTCTGTACAGGTTCAACAGGGAGAAATTGTTGGTTTGCTGGGTCCGAACGGAGCAGGAAAAACCACATCGTTTTATATGATCGTAGGGTTGGTTAAGCCCACTTCAGGAAAAATTTTCCTGGATAAACAGGAGATTACGACTGATGCAATGTACCGAAGAGCCCAAAAGGGAATCGGATATCTGGCTCAGGAAGCTTCCGTTTTCAGAAAACTTTCCGTGGAAGAAAACATTATGGGAGTATTGCAGCTGACCAAGCTTTCAAAGCGTGAGCAGCAGATCAAATGTGATGAACTGATTGAAGAATTTTCTTTACAGCATGTCCGTAAAAACAGAGGAGACCTTCTTTCCGGAGGAGAGAGACGTAGAACTGAAATCGCACGTTGTCTGGCTACAAGCCCGAATTTCATTCTTCTGGATGAACCTTTCGCTGGGGTAGACCCAATTGCAGTTGAAGATATACAGAAAATTGTACGAAGCCTTGTTGACAAAAACATCGGAATTCTGATTACCGACCACAACGTACAGCAGACGTTGGCGATTACCAACAAAACCTATATTATGTTTGAAGGAAAAATCCTGAAAGAAGGACTTCCGGAAGATCTTGCCAATGATCCGCAGGTAAGAGAAGCATATCTTGGTGAAAACTTTGTCTATCAGAGTATCTTGGATAAACCTAAAAAGAAAAAATACGCTTACAATATCTGGGCAGGTAATTTTGATTCAAAATCGCAGTTGCAGGGATTTGTAGATGAAAATTTCAAACAGTTTGATGATCTGAGACTCATGTATGGTTTTGAAGATATCAGCTTTGCTTCATTAGCGAACTCTGAAATTGAGCATATCTTTAATGATGTGGTAGATAAAAATGCCAACAATTCATTTGTTTTCCAGAAAAAAGAAATCAATTCTCAATATTCTTTAGAACAGGCAGAAGCAGAATCTAAAGAGGCCGGCAGAAAAGAACTGCATTACCTTACCACTTATCTGTTTGAAGGATAAAATATAAAGCATTTATTTGCTGAACATGATAATAAAACGTACCTTTTTCTTTTGAAAGCGGTACGTTTTTCATTTAAAAATGATTTCTATGGCTAAACCTTTTAACAGAACCGTTACCTTATTCGGAATTTATAAGCAGCTTGTCCCATTCATCAGACCTTACCGACCCATGATTTACGGAACCTTGTTTCTTACTTTTCTGGGAGCTCTGGCAGCACAGGTAAACCCGATTGTTTTAAAATATACGGTGGATGAAGTTACCAAGCTTACCCATCTTCCACATCCCATGTCAGAAGGAATTCATATTCTCATTATTATTTCCATTATTTTACTGGGAAAAGAACTGTTGAATATCTTTATCAACTTCGGGCAGAAGTTTTATGGTGAAAAGATCAGGATCAATGTCAGTTCTGTACTGGCTCAGTCAGCTATTGATAAAATATTAACCTATAGAGTTGCTTATTTTAACGATGAAAATCATGAGTCCGGAAAATTACAGATCAGAATAGACCGTGGAATAGAAAGTCTTACAAAACTGGTGCAGAATTTTTTTATTGATATTCTGCCTCTTTTTTCCAATGCGATCATTGCCCTGATCATTATGTACATGCAGAATGTGTATGTAGGACTTGTTTCAACCATTATTGTTCCCATTTATTTTTATATCAGCTCCCTGCAGGCAAAAAAACTGAACGGAGTACGTCGTCAGCTTAGAAATCAGAGAGAAAAAAAGACCTCCGGACTTCTGAATCTCATCAATTCCATTATGGTTATTAAAAGTTTTGTCCGTGAAAAATTTGAAGGAAAAAAACAATACGATCTTCAGATGGAGCTGATGGAAAGCCAGATGATCACAAGAAGAACCAACTTTATTTATGATGGCTTAAAAACGTTTATTGAGCAGTTCGGAGTTGTTTTGATTATTCTTTTAACGGTTTATCTCGTTCTTGATCAGCAAATGACGATTGGTGCGATCATGCTTCATATTATGCTTTTCAACAATGTTTCAGCGCCTATCCGCCAGCTGCACAGAATTTATGATGATATGAATGATGCTATGATCTATGCTGAAGGTTATTTTGATATTCTGAATGCAGATAATGAGACAGAATCGAATGGAAATTTTGTAGAAAATGAAATCAAAGGAACTTTTGAACTTAAAAATGTTGATTTTACTTATCCCAATGGCACAAAAGCTTTACATAATGTTTCCATGAAAATTGAAAACGGAAAAACGACGGCTTTGGTAGGGCTGAGCGGTGCAGGAAAGTCAACGGTCATTAATCTTTTGTGTAAATTTTATTTTCCGGATTCCGGAGAGATTCTTTTGGACGGGGTAGATCTGAATGAATTTGACAATACTTTTCTTAGAAGTGACCTTGGACTGGTACTTCAGAGAAATCACATCTTTCAGGGAAGTGTAGAAGATAATATCCGCTATGGAGATATGAATGCCAGTTTTGAAGAAATTCAGGAAGCCGCAAAGAAAGCTTATCTGCATGAACAGATCATGGATCTTCCGGATCAATACCTGCATGATGCTACTCAGCTTTCCGGAGGACAGCAGCAGAGAATTGCCATTGCCAGGCTGTTTCTGAAAAATCCTCCGATTATCTTTTTGGATGAACCTACAGCCAGCCTTGATGCTATTGCCACCGAACAGATCAAGAATTCTCTGGATGCCATAAAAGAAGGAAGAACTGTTGTCATCATTTCTCATTCCCTGTCACAGATTCTGGATTCGGATATCATTTATGTGATGAAAAAAGGAAGAGTAGTGGAAAATGGAACTCACGATGAACTTTACAGTAAAGAAGGTACTTACCGGGAGATCTTTGACGCATCAGCCCGCAGTCTGAATCTCGATAAACTCGTGAATACTTTCAAAGAAAATTAAATAAAAAAACTCAGCGGACGGCTGAGTTTTTTTATCTTCATAATAATTGTTTAATGTGCTTTTTCAGAAACTTGATAAGTACCTACATCTGCTCCGAAAGCAATATTAATTCTGTTGTAGCTGTTGATGGCAATAACAGCCATTGTTAAATCTACGATCTCAGTTTCAGAAAAATAATGACTTACCTTAGCATAAATTTCATTATCCACTTCCTTGCCATTTAAAGCCGTTAAAGTTTCAGCCCATAGCAGTCCTGCTTTTTCTTTATCCGTATAAAACGAACATTCTCTCCAGACACTTACCAGAAATATTCTCTGTTCAGTTTCACCTTTTGCTCTTAGTTCTTTGGAATGCATATCCAGGCAGAAAGCACATCCGTTCATTTGTGAAACCCTGAAATACATCAGTTCAAGAAATGAATTGTCCAGTGATGAATTCTGTACCTGAAATCCCATATTGTGAAGGGCATTTACAGCTTTGTTTCCGATCGCAAATGCGTTGATTCTTTGTGACATAATATTTGTTTTTTTGATTAATTATGTGACAAATGTAGAACTGTATTTTCCTGATTTTTTTTACAAATGATAAATTTTATAAGGAAAGATTTTTAAAAGCTGGATGCTAGAAGCTAGAAGCTGGAAGTTACTATTAGGTAGATGATATATATCCGGTCTTCAATAACTTCCCTCTTCCAGCTTCCAACATCCCCTCCCATTAAAGTTTTTGTGCTCTGATTCTGCTTAAAGAAACCTGAGTAATTCCGATATAGTCTGCCAGATCTCCAAGACTGATGCGTTGGATAAGATCGGGTCTTTGCTTCATAAAATTATGATAACGCTTTTTTCCGTCGTCTTCCAGCATTTCACTGATCCTTCCCATCATATTCACCGGAGCTTTTGAATACAGCTTGCTGAAAAGTGTTTCTGCCGTGTGATACTTTTTACATAATCCTTCAATAATATCTCTGTGCACACGGAGAACTTCAGTAGGTTCCAGAGCAACGATCATGTATTTTGACGGCTGTCCGGTAAGAAAACCGCTCAGCTCAGCGAAAAAAGCATTTTCTGCAAAAAAAGTCATGATAAAATCTTTATCACCATTGTCAAAAAATAGCTTGACAAGTCCTTTTTCGATAAAATAGAAATACCGGCAGGTTTCGTCACCTTTTAACAGAAAATCTCCTTTTCTGTAGGATTTGGATTCCAGATGAGAAACAAGTTCGTCCATGACTGCCTGTTCCGGTTTTAAAACTTTTTCAATAGACTGAACAAAATGAGTGTGAAGCATAAAGAAGAAACTGTTTTGTGAAAAATAAAATTAATAAAAAAAGCAGTCCCATTGATAAGACATACCTCGAAAAAGAATTTTAGCTTTGCTGTATCATGAACGATCACTATCTTAAAAAACTTGATCGGGTAACGGCTATCCTTACCCAATTACAGTCTAAACCTGTTGTTCGGGCACAGGATCTGGCTGAAAAGTTCGATGTAAGTATCAGAACCATTTACCGTGATGTAAAAACCCTGGAAAACGCAGGAATTCCAATTGTGGGTGAAGCAGGTAACGGCTATTCTTTAATGGACGGCTACAAACTTCCTCCCATTATGTTTACCAAAGAAGAGGTATTAAGTTTCATTACTGCCGAAAAGCTGATGCAGAAATTTTCCCACCAAAGTTTGGGAAGCCATTATCAGGCAGCCATGGAAAAAGTACGTTCAGTATTGAGAAATTCTGATAAAAATCTCATTCAGAATATTGAAAAACAGATTGATGTTTTTAGTTTCCATACCGATTCCGGAGATTCTCTTAAAAATGTGATTCCTATTATTTTAGAAAGTATTGCAGACAAAACCCAATTGAATATCAGATATCAGACGGTAGATGGAAGGGTAGACAACAGAACTATTGAAACTGTCGGGATGTTCTTTGAGTTTAATTTTTGGTACATCATGGCATTCTGTACCCTGAGAAAAGATTTCAGACAATTCCGGATAGACCGGATTTTGGAGATTTCAAAAACCCTGAATCCCTTTTTACAGGAATACGGCCAGGTGAATGATTACCGTAAAAAATCAAACGGAAATAAAGTTAGAGCTAAACTTTTGGTAGACAAAAAAATAATGTCTCATCTGGTGAATTCCAAAAAATATTACGGACTGATAGAAGAAGTAGAAACTGAACAAGGAGTAGAACTCACTTTTGAAACAGAATGGATCAGCGATGGATTTCCCCGCTGGCTTATCACCTTTGCAGATTATGCCACCGTTCTGGAACCGGAAAGCCTTCGCATTAGATTGAAAGAGCTGCTGGTAAAAATGGTTGAAAGACATCAATAATAAACCCCAACAAGACAGCTGTTGAGGTTTAAAGACTTAATTGAGGCAATAAATGAAATGGTTAACAAGCAAATGGTAAAATCGCAAAAAAGCTAAATTTGTTTAGTTGCAAAAAATGATATAAGTTGTTGAGATGGAGGAAAATCACTATAATAAATGACATTGCAGATGTATTTTTCATGATTTCCGCCTTTTTGCAATTTTACCTCTTCACTTTTTTATTAAAATTAAAATCTTTCCCAGAAGAAAGGGGGCTCAATTCCTAAAGCTCTCAGATAAACATATCCCTGCCCGCGGTGGTGAACCTCGTTATCTACAAAATAAAGGATGTTCTGATATACCGGGAATTCATATTCTCCAAATAAATTGAAAGTTTCCTGGAAGCGCTCCTCAGAAATCATATTGAAATAATGGTTGATTACTTCTGTTTGTTCATCCCACTTCTTTAAAAGTTCTTCTTTTGTTTTTGGATTAAAAGCTTCTTCATTGTAAGCTTCCATAGTTCCTTCAACAATTCCCTTCAAAGCAGGTCCGCCAATGCCAATCAGCTCTACTGCCAGTTTTGCAAACGGTCTCATTCCGCCTATTGAAAATTCAAATAAATCTTTTTCAGGGAAAGATTCAATTACTCTTCTCGTCAGATTTCTGTGTCCCTGCCAGTCGTTTAATAGCTGTTCAGAAGTCATGAATTGTTTAGTGGCTGTTGCTGTAGTTGTCATAATGTTTTGTTTTTGTTTGTTGTTGATACAAAGGTAAGACAGGGTTATGACAACAGTTTGTCAGCAGGATTTTTGATATTGAAAAAATATTTTTTTCTTTGCTAAAATATCCTGACCTGTTTTTGCGTTAGAAGGATGGATATTAATAACAAAAATCGCTATTATTAGAATTATGAAGAAGTATATTTTGCCTGTTGTCACCACTTTTTTATTAGTATCATGCAATAAGATTGAAGAAAAAATTGATCAGACTGTTCAAAAAACAACCGAAACTGTGCAGCAGAAAGCACAGCAGGCTGTAGAAGAAACAGTGAAGAAAACGGTCAATGAATCTGTGAATTCTTTAATTAATTCCGAAGACGTTAAGTTTAATACTGTTTTTCCCGGTGCAGGTGCTGCTATTGTATCTGAAGAAAAAGGGAAAAAAATTAAAATCCCGGGAAGATCAGAAGGTTACATTTTTAAATACAAAGCAGACATTGCAGTATTAATCCCATTTTTAGAGGGACAGCCTACTTCTGATGAAAGTAAATCAGAAAAGAAAGCCCGCAAGATTGATGGGCAAAACATCATTGATAAAATAAGTCTTTTATCAAAATTTCTTCCTGATAATACCTTTGATGCCAGTATTCTGGAAAATATAAAATCCGATAAAAACATTCAATATTATAAATTGAAAAGGTTTCCCAACAGTAGTACAATTATCTACAACCCAAAAAACCAGACCATCATACAATACGTAGAGGTAAATAAATAATTTGGATATGGCCGTTTCGACGGCCATTTTTTGTATACAGCCATTGCGGGTTATAGGTGAAGCAATCTCAAGCTACGAAAACTACTTATCAAAAAGAATGAAAATCATATTTATTTCTAATGTAAATTAATCGTTTTTTCAGACACAATTAGGAAATTATTACTAATTTTCTTTTAAGATTGTTAATAAATTACTTGATGTTGGTGAATTTGCTTATATTTATAAATAAATACTATTTGTGGATTTATGGAATATTATTCATATCATATGGTTTATTTTTATATTTAATATTAATATTTTCATTAGATTTATTGAATAATTATCAAATCACATGAAAGAGAAATCATTTAATAAAAAAATCTGTGTATTAGTATTAAGCGGAGCTGGTGCAATGGGATATGCCCAGGACAGCATAAAACAAAATAAAATAGATGAAGTTGTGGTTACAACGGGTAGAACTAAGCCCAGAACCATTATTACCTCAGCAATTCCTATTGATAATATTTCTGCTGTACAATTAAAATCCACAGGGCAAACTACTTTTGATAAAGCTTTAACCTATGCTGTTCCATCTTTTAATTCGTCACAGCAAACCGTTTCTGATGCAACGGCTCATTTTGATCCGGCAGATTTAAGAGGATTAGGGCCTTCCAGAACATTGGTTTTGGTAAATGGTAAAAGAAAAAATCAAAGTGCTTTAATTTATGTAAATGATACCCCTGGAAAAGGTGAAGTAGGTACAGATCTTAAAAGTATTCCTTCAGCTGCCTTACAGAATGTAGAGGTATTGAGAGATGGTGCATCTGCACAATATGGCTCTGATGCTATTGCAGGAGTAATCAATATTATTCTTAAAAACAGCGTTGGAAAAAGCACGGTCAATCTTTTTTCAGGTATTACTTCAAAAGGAGATGGTTTTAATATCGGAGCAGATTTTAATACAGGAATCAAGGTTGCAAAAAACGGAAGCCTGAATCTTACACTAGGATTTTCATCCCAAAATAAAACTAACCGTGCAGGTTCTGTTACAAAAGATGATCTTTTTGGTGTAGATAATGCCTGGACGCAGGCTAATCCTGGTTTAGGAATGATCATTGGGCAGCCGGAGACAAAAGTTGCTAATATGTTTGTAAATTTTGAATTGCCAACAAGTGAAACAGGTAAATTTTATGCTTTTGGGGGTACAACTTACAGAAGTGGGACCAGTTTTGCTTTGTACAGAACACCCTATTGGGTAACTTCAGATTTTGGTTTATTAACTCCAAAAGGACAACCCTATAACGGATTTCAACCGGAATTTAAAACAGATGTTTATGATTATAATTTAACCTCCGGATGGAAAGGCATGTTTGGAAAATGGAGTTTTGATGGGAGTGCAACCTTTGGCTCTAATGCAGTAGACTATGCTGTCGCAAACACGATTAATACATCTTTGGGTGCCAATTCTCCAACCCGTTTTAAAGCAGGTGGCCATCAGTTTAGTAATATTATAGGAAACATAGATATCAGCCGGGACTTTGGTGCACTTGTTTTAGGAGCCGGAGCTGAAGTGCGCAATGAAAATTATCAGGCAAGGGCAGGAGAAGAAGCATCTTATATAGGAAGTGGTGCAGAATCATTTCCGGGGCTGCAGCCTCAAAATGAAGTCAATAAAAATCGTCAGAATATCGGAGCTTATATGAATGCTGAATGGGATGTTACGAAAAACCTGTTATTGGGAGGAACTGTGAGATATGAAAATTTCAGTGATTTTGGAAATAATGTTTCCTGGAAAGGAAATGCAAGATATAAGTTCCTGGATGATAAATTGGTTTTCCGTGGGTCTGTTTCTACAGGATTCCGTGCACCATCATTACACCAGATTTATTATTCTAACGTTCAGACCAAAATCACAGGAAATACTGTAGCTAATCAGGGTACTTTTAATAATGACTCTCAAATTGTAAGATCCGATCTTGGTGTACCCAAATTAAACGCTGAAAAAGCTTTTAACATTACTGGAGGATTTGCCGTAAAACCATTTAAAAACCTTACGATTACAGCAGATTATTACAGAATAAAAATTAAGGACAGGGTACTTTTCTCAGGAGATATTGGTTACAAAACAGGTGCTCCCGGGAGTCCGGATCTGACAAACCCTGTGGAAGTAATATTAGATAATAATAAAATAACTTCCCTGAAGTTTTTCACTAATGCTGTAAATACCGTTACCCAGGGAGTAGATTTCGTCGCAAATTATTATACTTCCGCCATTGGTAAAGGAAGATTGGGAATTATTGCTGCTTTCAATTATAACGAAACTAAAATAGTAGATAATATTGCCGTTCCGAATATTCTGGCTGAAAATGGGTACTCAGAAAACTTTTTTGATAGAAAAGAACAATCCAGAATTACCTCCGCAAGGCCAAAAACAAAAACTATTCTTAGTCTTTCGTATGATATTTCAAAGTTTAACTTTAACCTTAATAATACTTATTTTGGTTCCGTTACATGGCAGCACGCAACTGATCCCGCCAAAGATCAGACATTTTCTGGCAAGGTAATTACAGATATAGTTTTAACTTATAAAATCACCCAAGACCTTAAAGTTTCCGGAGTTGTAAATAATTTGTTTAATATTTATCCGGATGTCATAGAAAGCAAAGGAGATATAGTAACAGATCTTGGAGGAAGATTCAAATATCCTTGGGAAGTAAACCAGTTTGGATTTAACGGAACAACTTTTCAGCTCAATGTTAATTATACTTTTTAATCTCTAAATAAAAGAATTAGCATTTGCTTTGTCATGCTTAAAAGGACAAGCAATCTCAAAAGATATAAAAGCCATATGCAAATATTAACTGACATTAATTTCTAATGTCAGTTTTATTTTTTCAGATAGAATAGGAAGTTATTACTATATTTTACTTTTTACATTCTACAAAAAAAGGTATTTTAGTACTATGAAAATTTATACGAAAACAGGAGATAAAGGTCAGACGGCATTATATGGCGGAACGAGAGTTTCTAAAGCCAGTGCCAGAGTAGACAGTTATGGAAATATAGACGAGTTGAATTCATTCATCGGGATTGCAAAAAGTCATATCGAAGATGAAGAAGTGTTGAGACAGCTTAAGAAAATACAGTTCGATTTGTTTACCGTAGGTTCTGAAGCTGCTACACCAGTAGATAAACTGATGCTGGCCAACGGGAAATCACGTCTTCCGATCATTATTTCAGAAACAGAAATTGAAGAACTGGAACAATGGATGGATGCTTTTGATGAAAAGCTGGAACCGCTTCAGTATTTTATCCTTCCCGGAGGTGGAAAATCCGCAACTTTTTTACACGCTGCAAGAACCATCTGCAGAAGAGCAGAACGTTCATTGGTATTTTTGAATGAATCAGAAGAAGTACGTCCTGAATTGATTAAATATTTAAACAGGCTTTCAGATTATCTTTTTGTATTGGCCAGATATATTTCAAAACTGAACAACGAACCGGAAGAATACTGGAACCCGAATGAGAGATAAAGCATTACTTTTCATCAACGGAGATGCTCCAAAATCGTTACCCAATCCGGAGAACTATGGTTTGATTGCCTGTACAGACGGTGCTTTTCATTATCTAAAAAGACTGGGTTTTCCTATGGGTAAGCTGGATTTTATTTCCGGTGACTTTGATTCGCATTCCGGATCAGATGAAGAGATGTATCAGGAAAAATTTATCCTTACATTGGATCAGGATAAAACAGATTTTCACAAAGCTTTGGAAATCATTTTGGAAAAAGGATTTTCGGAGATTGATGTTTTCGGAGGAAGTGGAGGCGAGCAGGATCATTTTCTTGGAAACCTTACCGTTGCTTATACATTCAAAGATCAGATGAATATTAAATTTTATGATGAATTTTCAGAATATTACTTTATTCCCAATCATTTTAAATTAGGAGGAGTGAAAAATAAAATGATTTCTCTCTATCCATTTCCATTAGTGAATAATATTATAACGAAAGGACTCAACTGGCCTCTGACGAATGAAACTCTAAGCATTACTTCAAGAATAGGAACCCGAAACTTTGCCGTTGAAGATGAAATTTCCGTAGAATATGAATCAGGTGATGTCTTGTTATTTGTAGGAATCAGCGAAATAGAATATCCAACAATCTATTAAAAAATCAATTATCAATAGAAACGGGCTTTAGCCCGTTAGATAAATAAACAAAGTCCATTGGCTTTAGCCAAAACATATTATAAAAAACGTCATTGAATAAACTAATAAAAATATCAGTTTTCACCATTTCATTATGCAGTATTGTTTCTTGCAAAACACAGCATTTTGAAACACCAGAATATGGTAAAAATGAAACTGAAAAAGTAATTCATGTTAAAAAAGTAACGAATTTCCGGACGGTAGGAAATATTAAAAATACAGAAGGAAGAACTTTAAAAGAGGGAAGGATCTACAGAAGTGCCCATCTTCATAAGCTTAAAAAGAAATCTTTTGATGATATTGATAAGCTGGGAATAAAAGAAATAATTGATCTTAGAAATTCTAAAGAAATATCTCAGAAACCGGATCAGCTTCCGGCATCGGTAACCTATAAAAAATATTCAGCGTTTGAAGATGAGGGAGATCAGTTGGCTCAGGCAAGAAAGCTGGTTCTGAAAGGTAAGGTAAATGCTTCCGATGCAGACAAAAGAATGATAGACTTCTATCGGGAATACGTTACAGAAAATCCGGAAATCATAAAGAAAATTATTACAGAAATTCTGGAATCAGAAAATCCGGTTTTATACCACTGTACAGCAGGAAAAGATAGAACCGGGATTACCACCGCGCTCATCCTGACAATTCTGAAGTTTGATAAAGAAACCATTTATAATGAATATCTGCTATCCAACAACTACAGAAAAGATATGGTTGAGAAAAGACTTCGTCTTGCCAATCGCTTACATTTTATCTATCCAAAGATGGATTTACAGGTGCTGGAAAAACTGAGCTGGGTAGAAAAAAGATATCTTGATGCTGCTTTTGGGGAGATTGATAAAAAGTATGGCTCTACAGATGCCTATATTCAGCAGGTATTAGGGATTTCCGATGCTAAAAGAATAGCATATATTCAAAAGTTTACCTATTGATTATCAGAGGTAAATTTTTATAGGACATGATATTGCGTCTTTATTTAAAATTATGATAATTTTAACACCCAAAAATCAAACTTTTTTAGCAATTTTGCATTTCTTAATTCACTTGTTTAGAAATGAAAATAAAGTACTCGGAACTTATTGATCAGACATTATATTTTCCTACAGAGGAGTTTAATGTATCTGAGAACAATTTGTTGTTCCACGACGTTCCATTGATGGATGTGGTTGAACAATTTGGCACTCCGCTAAAGATTAGCTATCTGCCGAGAATTTCTCAAAATATTCAGAAGGCCAAAAGCTGGTTTAAAGAAGCTTTTGAAAAAACCGGATATAAAAAGAATTATACCTACTGCTATTGCACAAAATCCAGTCATTTCAATTTCGTATTGGAGGAAGCTCTGAAGAATGATATTTCAATAGAAACATCTTCCGCTTATGACATGGATATTGTAAAATCTCTTTACGAAAAAGGGAAGGTAGATAAAAACATTGAAGTAATCTGTAATGGTTTTAAAACGGATGATTATCTGACAAATATTTCAGATATGATCAACAATGGTTTTGAAAATATTACTCCGATTCTTGATAATTACAGAGAATTGGATAAACTTACGGAAAGCATCGATTCTACCTTTAATATCGGAATCAGAATCGCATCAGAGGAAGAACCTAAGTTCGAGTTCTATACCTCAAGACTAGGAATCGGATATAAAGATATTATTCCTTATTACAGTCAGAAGATTGCCGAACACCCGAATGCAAGATTGAAAATGCTTCATTTCTTCATCAATACCGGGATCAAAGATACTTCTTACTATTGGAACGAGTTGTATAAATGTCTTCGTGTATATGCACGATTGAAAAAAATTGCACCGGAAGTAAATTCATTGAATATCGGAGGTGGTTTCCCAATCAAAACTTCTTTGAACTTTGATTATGACTATCAGTATATGGTAGAAGAAATCGTTTCTCAAATCAAAAAATTCTGTGAAGAAGAAGGAGTAGAAGAACCTAATATTTATACGGAATTCGGAAGCTTTACTGTAGGGGAAAGCGGAGCGAACCTTTACAAAATTATTTCCCAGAAACGTCAGAATGACAGAGAAAAATGGAATATGATTGACTCTTCTTTCATGACCACTCTTCCTGATACATGGGCAATTTCAAGACACTTTATCATGCTTCCGCTAAACCGTTGGGAAGATTCTTATGAAAGGGTATTCTTAGGAGGACTTACATGTGATTCAGATGATTATTATAACTCTGAACAGCATACCAATGCTATTTATTTACCGGTTTTCAGTGATACTAAGCCATTGTATATAGGATTCTTCCATACAGGAGCGTATCAGGAAACGATCGGAGGGTATGGTGGAGTTCACCACTGTCTGATGCCTCAGCCGAGACACGTCCTGATTCAAAAGGATGAAAACGGAGAGTTGCAATATGAAATTTTCCGTGAAAAACAGGAGCCGGAAGATATCCTGAAAATTCTTGGATATAAATAGTTTCTGTAATCAATAGGAACGGGCAATCATCCTGAGCGTAGTTGAAGGGAGCCATTTACAATCAATAGAAAAGTCAATTGGCTTTAGCCAAAACGTATACAAAACAAAAGCTCTCAGAAAAAATCTGAGAGCTTTTTTATTTAAAAATATTTTGAAATCTTATTCAGTTCTAATTCTTCATAATCAGTAACTACAGTATCTGCCAAGGTATAATCCTGATTTTTTGAATGTGGACTTCTGTATGCCGCACAGAAAATTTTAGCCCGATGTGCTGCAAGAATTCCGTTGGTGGAATCTTCAATTATCATGCAGTTTTCAACAGGTTCACCTGCCATTTCTGCAGCCAGTAAAAAAACTTCAGGATGAGGTTTTGATTCTTTTAAATCGGCACCGCTGATTTTTCCGCTGAAATATTTTTCCAATCCGAACTTTTCAAAAACCATATTGATCGTTACCATGGTAGCCGAAGAAGCGAGGATAAGCTTTATTCCGTTTTCATGATAATGTTCAATCAGTTGTCTTACTCCCGGAATTAAATCAAATTCATCATCATTATAAAAATAATCTTTGAAATGTGCTCTTTTGATTCCTGCAATGGATTCATAAGTCTGATTGAGGTTGAATTCATTGATCAAAGTTTCAGAAACTCTTTTGGTTGATGCTCCGGTAAAAGAGGTGTACAGCTCTTCGGAAACCGCAATTTCCAATTCATCAAACGTTTTGAAATAAGCTTTTCTATGCAATGGTTCTGTATCTACAATTACCCCATCCATATCGAAAAGAACAGCTTTTAAAGACATACTAAAGTTTTGTGCAAAAATAACTTTAAAATTTAAACATTGAAAGATTTAAAAATTTAAAAAATAGAAAGGAAGGTTAAAAATTTATAACAAACCGTTCATTATTTATAACTCAGGTACTATTTTGTATCTTTGTGGAATCTTTTAATTTTTCAATCATTTAATTTTTTAATTAATAATTATATATGAAAACATACGCAGGAATTCCCGAAGAAAACGCAACGTTAGAGAATTCAAAAGTAATGTTGGTAACTGTTCCTTATGATGGAACTTCAACATGGGGGAAAGGAGCTGATAAAGGCCCTGAATTATTCTTAGATGCTTCTGAAAACATGGAGCTTTATGATATTGAAACCCAGACAGAACCTTATCTTCAGGGAGTGTATCTGGCAGGAGAAGTTTCTGAAAACTCCAGCCCGGAAGCAATGACAGAAGCTGTTTACCAGAAAACCAAAGAACTTTTGAACAATGAAGGGAAAGTATTTACTTTATTTGGGGGTGAACACTCTGTGTCTATCGGTTCTATCCGTGCAGTAGGAGAGAAATTTGAAAACCTTACCGTTCTTCAGTTAGATGCTCATACAGACTTACGTCCTGAATTTCACGGTTCTACTTCTAACCATGCTTGTGCGGTGTTTGAAGCTAACCAGAAACATAACTTAGTTCAGGTGGGAATCCGTTCTATGGATGTGGAAGAAGCTCAATATTTACCGGAAGGAAGAGTATTCTTTGCACACGAGATTGCGAACAATGAAAACTGGGTGAATGATGTATTGGAAAAAGTTTCAGGAAACGTATATATTACAATAGATCTTGATGCTTTTGATCCTTCTATTGCTCCTTCTACAGGAACTCCTGAACCAGGTGGATTACAATGGTATCCAACACTGGAATTATTAAGAAAAGTATTTGAAAAATGTAACGTAGTGGCATTCGATATTGTAGAATTAATGGATTCTCCAATGGCTAAGCCAACCGCTTTCCTTGCGGCTAAGTTATATTATAAAATGCTTGCTTATAACGATATTTATAACAACAACTAATATTCCGCAAGAATCGGATTTTTTCTGCCGTATATTCTTTGGAAATTTGTGAGGTAAAATAACAATACAATGTCCACACAAAGTCAGATAGATTATAACAGAATTGCAAAGGCGATAGAATATATCCAGAGCAATTTCAGGCTTCAGCCAAGTTTGGAGGAAGTGGCAGAGAATATTCACTTAAGTCCCGCCCATTTTCAGAAAATCTTTACAGATTGGGCAGGAACAAGTCCGAAAAAGTTTTTGCAGTTCATCAGTCTTGAACACGCTAAAAATTTATTGAAGGAAGAAAAAGCAAGTTTGTTTGATACCGCATATGAGACAGGATTTTCTAGTACCAGCAGGCTTCATGACCTGTTTGTAAAGGTAGAAGGAATGTCTCCGGCAGAATATAAAAATGGCGGAAAAAGCCTTAGTATTCATTACAGTTTTTCTGAAAGTCCTTTCGGAAATATAATAGTAGCTTCTACAGAAAAAGGAATCTGCTATATGGCTTTTGAAGACGATAAAGAAACAGCATTCGGGGAGCTGAAACAAAAGTTCCCCAATGCTTCTTTTACTGAACAACAGGATGCCCTTCAAAAGAACGCACTGTCCATATTCGATAAAGACTGGACAAAACTCAATACTATAAAATTACACTTAAAAGGTACAGATTTTCAGCTTAAAGTCTGGGAAAGTCTGTTGACAATTCCAATGGGTAAACTGTCTACTTATGGCAGCCTGGCTGAAAAAATAGGAAATTCTAAAGCATCGAGAGCGGTGGGAACGGCTATTGGAAGTAATCCTGTTGCATTTCTTATCCCATGTCACCGTGTGATTCAGTCTACAGGACATCTCGGTGGATATCGATGGGGAAGTGAAAGAAAACAGATGATTGTGGGCTGGGAAGGTTCACAAATGTACTCGTAACTTATTTTTACCACAAAAGAAACAAAAAGATTTGAGGGATGGATAATAAGATTAAAAATTATCTGTTATAAAGCTCACAAAAAGAAAATCAAAGATTTTCAAAGACTTTAGTATACTTTCATGCATGAATCTTGTTACTTAAATGGTTAATGGATTACAACTTTTGTGACTTTTGCGGTTGAAAAATATTGAGCCTTAAGTTTTGGCTAAAGCCAATGGATTGAGCCATTTTTATTAAACGGACTAAAGTCCGTTCCTATTGATGCAAAAGTTACTGTGTCATTTGTGAAAATATTGGTGTAATTTGTGTTTAATTATTAAGATCATAAATACATTTTACATTGTACCTTTTACAAAATAAGCATTTAAATTAAAAAAGCTATGATGAGCCTCTTCGAAGAAATATCAGACTATCCGATCAATATACTTCCGAATGACGGAACCGTTCATTATTACGGAAAGGTTTTTTCAAAAGAACTTTCTGATTCTTTTTATACCTATTTGCTGAACGAGATTCCCTGGGAAAATGATGAAGCAATTATCTTTGGAAAACTGATTTTAACCAAAAGAAAAGTGGCCTGGTTTGGAGAAAAGCCTTTTGAATATACGTATTCTAAACGGACAAAATATGCAAAATTCTGGACTCCGGAATTATTGGAATTGAAGAAAAAATGTGAAGAAGTTTCAGGAGAAACCTACAATTCATGTCTGCTCAATTTATATCATGACGGGAGTGAAGGAATGGCCTACCACAGCGATGGCGAAACAGATCTGAAGAAACATGGTGCCATTGCTTCTCTGACCTTTGGAGCAGAAAGGAAATTTTTATTTAAGCATAAAAAGACCAAAGAAAAAGTAGAAATATTCCTGGAAAACGGAAGTTTGTTAATTATGAAAGGAACTACTCAGGATCATTGGCTTCACAGGCTTCCACCCACTACAAAAGTGAAAACTCCCAGAGTAAATCTTACCTTCAGAACCATTGAAGAATAATTTTTTAGAGAGACTTTACCCACAACGTTTGTCATTCCGTAGGAAATCTCAATACAGATTAGATCGATTATGCTGACTTTAATTTTTTAATAATCGAAAATTAAGCTAACCATTTCTATCAATAGAAGTGGATTTTAGCCCACTTGAACAAAGAAATAAATTCATCCGGCTTTAGCCAAAACCTAAAAAAATAAAAAGCTGTTCGTCTGAACAGCTTTTTCAAAATTATTTTAAAACTTCAGCTTCAATAGAGCTGTCATTATATACTTTAATAAATGCTTTTGTATAATCCTCTTTGGTTGCGAAATTTGGATTATCCATAAACTTCTGTGGATTGATAGCGAAAAGCGGGAACCATGTACTGCTGATCTGAATCTGGATCTTGTGACCTTTTTTAAAGGTGTGAACCACATCCTGAAGTCTGAAATTAACAGCTGTTTTTTGATTAGGAACCAAAGCTTCTCCTTTTTCTTTCGTATTTCTGAACCTTGCAGGCATTATTTCACTTCTTACCATCTGATGATAGTTACCATAGATAACACCTTCTTTCTTTTCTGCAGGTTTAAAGTCTTCAGGGTAAACGTCAATTAATTTTACCGCAAAATCAGCATCTGTAGAAGAGGAAGCAATATTAAGTTTGGCCATGATCTCTCCGGCAAACGCGATATCTTCTGTCAGAACATCGGTTGTGAAAGTCAGAACATCAGGTCTTCCAACAGCAAATCTCTGGTCTTCCGACATATAATTTTTGGGGGTGAAGCCATTGAAATCTTTTAAATGATCAGAGCTTAAAACAGGATTGTTAGGATCACTGTAATATTCAGAATATCCTTGTCCGGAAGTTTTCTTCAAGGTGTTGTCAGCTAAATAAAAATTAACTTTCTGAGCATTTTTGGGAGGATAAGAAGCAAATTCTTTCCATTCTTTAGCTCCGGTGTCATACATCAGCGCTTCAGGAAGTCCCGCATCTTCTTTTGTATTGCCTTTCAGGTAGTGGTTGAAGAATTTTGTTTCAATATTTTTCTGGTAGTATGTTGCAATACTGTCTCCAAAATAGGTTTCGCTGTGGAAATGTTTTCCCTGCTCCTGAGACCATCCACCATGAGAGAAAGGTCCCATTACAATTGTGTTTTTAGCTTTAGGGCTTGTTTTTTCAATCGTTTTATAAATATTCAGAGGACCGGAAAGATCTTCTGCATCAAACCATCCGCCAACAGTCATTACAGCATGATTGATATTCTTCAAATGAGGAAGAAGACCTCTTTTCTGCCAGAATTCATCATAGTTGGTATGATTCATAATTTCTGTCATAAAGAAATTATTCTTATAATACTTTTCATATCCGTCTTTCAGCGTACCCATATCTCTGTAGAATTTTAATCCGTCTTCAGAAGTCTGCTTGATGAAAGAATCCATATACCATGCTTGTTTTTCAGGTTGTGTTTTCTGAACTCCAAAAACAGGGAATGTTCTGAAATAGCCTAGCATAAACCTTCCGTTGTGAAGGAAATCGTCATTCCAGAAATCTGAGATAGGGGCTTGTGGAGAAGAAGCTACCAACGCAGGGTGTTGTGACAACGTTCCTACAGCAGTATAGAATCCGGGATAAGATGTCCCAAACTGACCGGCTTTACCATTATTGTCCTTGATGTTTTTCAAAAGCCATTCGATGGTATCATAAGTATCTGTACTTTCATCTACATCTTTTTTAGTTTTACGCTCTACCTGTGGAGTCATATTGGTAAAAGTACCTTCACTCATATATCTTCCGCGTACATCCTGGTATACAAAAATATACTTGTCTTTCATCAGATAGGTGTTGGGGCCTACCTTTGTTTTATATTCATTCTCTCCGTATGGGGCGATGCTGTAGCAGGTTCTCTGCATCAGAAACGGATATTTGTTCTTGTTTGATATATCTTTCGGGATATATACAGCAGTGAAAAGCTTCACGCCATCACGCATTGGAACATAAAATTCTTTCTTGGTGAAATTGTCTTTAACGAAAGTATCTTTCGGTTCCGTCTTCTGAGCTTTTCCAAGAATGAAAAAAAGAATACATAATACTGAAATATGGATCTTCATAAAAAAAATTTGACGCTAATTTAAAAATAAAAACACTGTTATCGATCAATCTTCTCTGTATTCATAAAAATAGCCGGAAATATCCGGCCATTATCAAAAATTATATATAAAAGTATGGTGTTGCTTCTTTACAGTTTCTTACCTGCAAACTTATTCAGCTTCATGCTGATAGAGAACATGATGTATCGTTTCAGGATCAGATCTTCACGGTCTTCAAAATAAGAATCTGTGATCGTTCTTCTTACGCTTTGATTTTGATTCAAGACATCATAGATCTTCACTTTTGCTGTAAACTGTTTTTTGTAGAATGAATAGCCCAGACTGGTATTCCAGAAGTAGAAATCTTTTTTAAAGCCGGGAGCAATATTGGAATTGGTGTTGTATTCAAAATCATTTCCAAAAACGAACCTTCCCTTCAGCATATAATTGGTCAGTTCAAGTTTCAATGACTGGTTGGCTGTATTTACACTTTTTAAATTATAATTGGTATAATTTGAGAAGCTGTATCCAAACCTGTAAGAAGGTTTTATGGTCATTTTATCTTTGATCTCATACACAAGATTAAGACCAGGATTAAGATTGTATGAGCTGCTGGTAAAAGATTGTCCGTCGATAAAACCATTATTGTAATTATAATTCATGTTGAATGTTGGGTTAATGGTCAGTTTATTATTTTTCCATTTCAGGTTTTTACTGAAGCCTCCGCCGGCGTTAATGCTTTTATTTCCGCTTACGTTATTATAAGTTACCACTTGTTTTCCTGCATTATCATAGGTGGAAAAATTGATGATGTCATTATTTCTGTAAGTAAAACCAATATTGAAATAGTAACTGAGGTTTTTTACTTTATTATAATTATTGAAATACAGATAAAGATTGTTGACCCAGGTATTTTTCAAATTGGGGTTTCCTTGATAGGTAATCAAAGGATTGGATTCATCTTTATAAGGAGTTAGCTGTTCTGCAGTCGGAATGTTAAAGTTGGAGTAATTATAGATACTTAAGGTTTTACTTTCTCCAAGCTGATAGTAAAGGTTGAGATTATATTCAGGCAATACGAAATTTTTCTGCAGGTCATATTGCTGCCCGTTATAGATAGAGTTTACTTTCATATCAGAAATATCAAGATTCACCGAAGCCCAGAAGTTGAGTTTATTTTTATTAATCTGATAGCTCAATTCAGGAGAAATCTGATTGATTCTCTGCTTCATATTATTTGATAAAAGCTGGTTGAATTTAGTGTAATCTCCGGTAGCATTATCAAAATCATTTACATTCCTTACATCCCTCGCTGATCTCGCTTCATATTTTATTTTAAAATTTACACTGGACGAATCGGAAATGGGTTCTGAATATCCTGCACTGAAATTGAAAGAGCTGTTCTGATTTTTATTCTTGGCTAATTGATCACGATTATCTTTTGTTATCTCGTTTTCATCATAAAACGTATTCTGGGATTGACTTAGATTATCCCTTTTAGACTCAGAAATTGAACTGTTCATATTGGCTGAAAGCACACGGCCTTTTTTCTTGAATTTTCTGGAAAAATAGATGTAAGGATTAAATGAATTACTTTCCGAATCATTACTTGAATAGGAGTTACTTTCATTCAGAAGACTGCCATTCTTCAAAGTAGATGATTGTGAATTATTGAAACTGAAACTGCTGTTTTTAGTAAATCTCGGGGAAAGATAAACACTTGTCATAGAATCCAGCTTGATTTTGACTGAAGTATCAAAACTGTACTGCTTGGATTCATTTTCTCCATTGCTTTCAGAATTGGTCTGAAGCGTATAATTGGGTAAAAGAGTAGATCTTGAAACCTTGGATCTTGTCTCCGTATTAGAATCCGAATGCATCAGGCTGAAAGAATCCAGATCAGCATTTTTTCCCATTTTATCACTGTAATTCAGTCCAATGGTCGTAGACCGCTGAATTCCTCTTGTACCGCCTCCCTGGTTGTAATACGTCACATTTCCTACCGTTGAGACAGATCCGCCCTGCATCATCCAGGCATTTCGGCCGTTCCCCATACTGTCAAAAACCTCATCCCTGGAAAATCCCTGTGAATTGATATTATTGGAAGAAGCAAGGATACTTACTTTGGTATCGCCTTTAAAATAACTGGCCAGCCCGCTGGCCTCATACCGCTTGTCTGAACCATAACCTACCGTAAGTCTTGTCAGCAAACCTTTATTTTTCTTTTCGTCAATATTAAAATTGATGGTGGTATTCTGAGATTTGGCTGTTGTCCCGCTCAGTTCTTCTTCCTTTGTCTTGGTTGTTGTAAACTGGATATTCTTGATAATATCTGCGGGTAAGTTCTGAAGGGCAATTTTGCCATCTTTATCAAAGAAAGGCTTCCCGTTGATCATGATCTGATCCACTTCCTTTCCGTTCACTGTAATTTTTCCATCATTATTGATCTCTACACCTGGAATTTGTTTCAGAAGTTCCTCTATTTTACTGTCAGGTCTTACTTTGATTGCTGCTGCACTGAACTCAATAGTATCTTTTTTAATTTTTACGGGTGATGCTGTGATTTTTACCTCATCAATATTGTTGACAATACTTGGTTTTTCAAGCTGGATATCTCCTAAGGATAATGCCTGATCTATTTTATCAAATTTTTTTGAATAGGAAGATAATTTATCAGCGTCAATTTTAAGAATGGAAGGTTCTTTTACATCGTCAATCTTCAGAGAAAATTTTCCTTCTTTATTGGTGGCTGTGTAATTGATAATGGACGAATCTTTTTCTTTCAAAAGGTAAACGGTGGCATTTTCTATCGGCTTCTTTTCAGAATCTGATATTTTTCCGTCAATGTGTAGTTTTTGAGCGTGCAGAATAATGACTGTGAACATCAAAGTCAATAGCAACAGAGTTTTCTTCATTAGTTTTTTTTCTGAGCCGTAAAAATATAAAAACATCCCAAAATAGGGATGTTTCTATGCTTTATTTGTGAAACTTTATTATTTTTTAATAAAATTTATGCTCTTAAATATCTTGAATAAGCATATCCTTCCTGACCGTCATCAGTTTTCACTTTCCACCAGTCATCAGAAGTTTGTTCAATTAAAGTTACAGAAGAACCTTTAGCCGCTTTACCTACTACGGCAGCTTCAGTAGAAGGCTCCTGTCTGATATTAAGGTTAGAATCTTCTGTTGCCACTGTTAAAGAAGCTCCTGAAGTAAGACCTGCAACCTGTACATCAATATTGATATCTGAAGCAGAATAAGTAGAATCAATAGCTCCTAAAGCATTCCATACAGCATCTTTAGCCGCAGTGTTGGAAGCATTTCCGGAAACATAAAGAATTCCGTCCTGTTCCTGAACCTGAAGATTAGAGATTCCTGCAGACTGTGCCGCCGAAACTACGCTTGAATATTTATCTTGTAATTCGCTCATCTTAAATTATTTTACGATTAGGTTGTTGTTATACTTTCCGATTTTCAAAGCATCTACAGATTCTTTGATTTTTCTAGCCTGCAGGCCGGAAACATTTCCTGTAAGAGTAAGCTGCCCGTTTACAACTTCTACTTTTACAGAAGGGAAATCCTTCACCGCATCCTGAACTTTTTTCTGAACAGCAGGATCTACAGCAGAAGCAGTTTCAACAGGTGCCGGAGCAGGAGCAGCTGCTACAGTAGACATATCCATTACGTCTTTTACTCCGTTGATCGCTTTTAATTTTGCGATCATCGCGTCTTTAGACTGCTGATCTGCGAAAGTACCGCTTAAGTGAGCTACACCTTCTTTTACTTCAACAGAAGCATTGGGATTAGAAGTTACTACCGTTGTAGCCTGAGTCTGAAGGTCGGCATCAGAAACTTTCTTTTTACAAGAAATAGCACCGAAAGATACAGCTACAGCTAATGCAGCCATTGCAATAGTTTTTTTCATATTGTATATTTATTAATGTTGTTATACAATCAAATGTAATAATAAAATTTGTACCAAAAGAATAAAAATTCAATAAATGTTTCTTAATTTTTTTACAATATTTTCTAAACCAGGCTTTTAATTTTTGGGTATTAAAAACTTAATGTAAAATTAATCCCCATTGAAGAAAATCTCCTGCCAATTGAAAAACCATTATATTTGCGCAAATTGAACTATATATATGAAAGGACAGAATAAACTTTTTATAGCAATTATCATTGCCCTTCTTGTTGGAGTAGGAATTGGAGGTATTGTACACGTGAAATATCCTGAGAAT
>Ga0070682_100000112_pt1 | contig 72106 bp, 51 predicted proteins | sample KBSC63LmetaG_FD_64668 | JGI IMG/M metagenome (GOLD analysis project Ga0070682, IMG submission 64668) | Corn rhizosphere microbial communities from Kellogg Biological Station, Michigan, USA - KBS C6-3L metaG | ecosystem: Host-associated > Plants > Roots > Rhizosphere | place: USA: Michigan...
ACACGCATCTCTTCGGCGTCTGCGCGTCGTTTACGTGTTTGTTCGTGATGAAGCGTTTCGGCTTCGGTGCGCACGCGAGTGTGTTCCTCAGCGAGCAATAGCGCTCGGGTCTGAGCTTCGCGCAGCTCAGCTTCGGCTTGTGAAATACGCTGGCGTTGTTCGATCTCAGACTTGCGCAACGTTTCCAGCTCAAGCTGGAGCTTGCGCTCGATGTCACTCCGAGCGCCTGCTTCCTCTTCGGCTTTGCTGCGGACTGCTTCGAGACGGGCAAGCTGCTCTGCATGCTGTTGGGCGTGAACAACGGCTTCACGCTCGACCTTCGCCTGATATTCCTCAGCGATCCGGTTTCGTTCAGCTGCGTCCGCTTGCCGGCGGGCGTCTGCTTCCTCATTCAGACGAGCCTGCTCCGTGGCGAGTCGTCGCGATTCTTCAGTCGTTTCGGCGATTCGCTTCAGCTGCGCCGCGATTGCTTCGCGCAAGGAGGCCACCTCGGCCGTCAGAATTTGTTCACGTTCTGCCTTCTGTTTAGCTTTCGCTTCCGCTTTGAGCCGTTGCTCTTCCAGGTTGACGATCGTTGCTTGCAGCTCAGTGAAGCGCGTCGTCTGTTCAACTTCGATCTGACGCAGCGCCTCGATCTCGGCATTCAGTTGCTGCTCGCGATCGCTGCGTTGTTGCGCAGCCACAGCGTTCTGGTTCCGGGTCAACTCCAGTTGGGCAAGACGTTGTTCTGCGTCCTGCGTCAGTCGTTGCGCCTCGGTTTGCAGCGCGATCAGTTCTTCCGACTGTTTCTTTTCGGAGATTTGTAAAGACTCAATAGCCGCTGTAAGTTCCTGAGCGAGACTGAGACGTTCTTGCTCTTCGAGTTGTGCCTGGGCGCGGACGCCGTCGAGGTTTGCAATCTGCTCCTGTTGTTGTTTGGCCTGAAGTTCGATTGTTGCTTGTAACGTTAGGCGCGCGACTTCGGCCGACTTTACGCGTTCATCGTGTGCGGCCTTTTCTTGCGCGAGCAGGGCCGCCTGGACTTCTGCTTCCTGCTGGGAAAGACGTTGGGCTTCCGCTTCGGCAGTGCGAAGGTTGATTTCGACGCTTTGAATTCGTGACAGTTGCTCAACCGCGGCGTAGCTCAGTTTTTCGAGCGCGGCGTTAAGGTCGCGTTCCTGTTCGCTGCGGCGCTTCGCGGCTGCTTCCGCTTTTGCGCGAATTGCTTCAAGCTTACTTAGATTCTGTTCTTCCTCGGCAGCACGGAGTCTGGCAGCTTCAATAACCCGGTTTCGTTCTGACTCGGCGGCCGCATTCAGCGCTTGTGCCTCAGACTGACGACGAGATTCAGCGGCGACCAGCATTTGAGTCTGTTCTTCACGGAGCCGCGTGGCTTCCGCATCTGCCTGATTGATCCTTGCGGTTTGTTCTTCCGCCATTACCCTCAGGGCTTCGACTTCACTCTGTAATCGTGCTTCACGCTCCGCGCGTTGACGCACTTTCGTTTCAGCGCGGTTACGCGCTTCTTCAAGGACTGTCAGCCGCGTTTTGGCTTCGTCCATCAAGGCGATTTCATCGTCTGCGAGCTTCTTGAGCTTTTGAATCTCCAGGCTAAGACTTTGCTTTTCCGCTGCTCGAATTTCCGCCTCGACTACTGCTCGTTGGCGAACGAGCTGCATTTCGGTCAGCACATTTGCTTCGGCTTCCGCTCGTTTCGCAGCGAACTGCGCTTTTTCCTCGGCTTCTTTGCGGGCCTGCTCCTGCGCATGAAGCGATGCGGTGGCCGCCTCGATTCGCCGCAGTTGTTCCGCTTCCGCGCCTCTCAGGGCCGCGATCTGCTCGGCTAGATGTTTCTCAGTTTGCGCCCTGTTTGTTGCGGCGGCGGAAAGCGCCTCGCGCAGAACATTCAGCTCGGCGATCGTTTTGGCGTGGGCCTCAGCTGCTTGACTGGCATCGCTGGCAGCATGCTGTACAGCGTGCTCCTGCTCCTGCCGCGTCTTCTCGATGCTCTTGATCCGTTCGTGATGTTGGGCTTCAGCCTGGCGTGATATTTCGATCTCAGTCAGCAGTTGTTGCTCGTGGGCGTCGAGCTTCCCCGATTTAGTTTCAGCGAGTTCTTTCGCTTCCTGTTCGGCGGCTTGCGTATCGAGTAGTGTTGCATTTGCAACGGCGTCTTTTGCCTTCTGCTCGCTCTCAGCGTCGGCGCGTCGCAGGTTCGCTAGTTCTATCTGACGGGCCTGGTCTGCCTCTGCCTTTCGCAGTGCCTCGATCTCGCTGGCCAACTGTTTTTCTTTTTCCGCGCGCAGCCGGGCCTCAGCGGCGACGCAATCGCGGTTAGCCTCAAGCGCTGCGAATTGGTCGGCTTCCGACGCGCGAACATGGACCGTTTTGTGTTCCGTCGACGAAGAGTTTGCGCGCGCAAGTCGGTCGGGGTCTTCAACCGCTGCGGCAACCCTTGGCGTAGCCGCAACTCGCTCTGAGATCGTTTCGATCGCCAGTGCGATAGCTCGCTGCAGCAAGGCGTCCTGATTTCCGCGTGCCAGCAGATCCTTCAAAGGCGGAATCGCGTCTCCCGATCCAATATCGCGCAGACCTTCGACGGCGGCCTGGCGAACCTCCCACGACTGATCCGAGAGCGCTGCGATCAGGTAGGGTGACGCGAGTGGCTGACGGAGCGCGGCTAACCGTTGCGCAGCAGCAGCACGCGCAGCAGGAGCTTCGTCCATCAGCAGATCATGAGTCGCCTCCGCAAAATCGCTCATGAACGAAGCCGAATTAATTTCAGTCCCGGAATGAAGTGAATTTTCGTTGGAAGAATTGATGTGAGAGGTATTGAGGTTGTTCATTGCGAGTTGGTCCATTGTGTTCCTTGTTCTGGTGCGCGGATTCAAAACAGGAGCGGCGTCTTGGGGCAAAACGCTGGACGGGGGAATGTCCGAATCCGTTAGTTTTGATTTAGGTATTGCGGAACCCGACGTGGATTATCGGATCCTGGTGCGACGTGTGGTACGAGGCTCAAACTCGGGGTACGAGGCGTCCGAGTCTTTTGGATTTTGCTTGATCGGTCTGTGGAACGTCAATACATTTGTTCCAGAAACGCTTTTTGTTGAGGCTTTTTCGATAAAACTCGAGGCAAGGCGGCGCGGTGTTACAGCTCAGAACCGGCGGCGGCTGCCGATCTGGCGAGAAACGTATCGCGGACCAGCGCGTTAAATCTTTCGGGCATTTCCTGTTCCGGCATCATGCGGCAGTAGTCAAAAACCTCAAGGCGCGCGCGCGGATTTGACTGAACGAGTGAGTACGCCTGCTCAACAGGCGTCGTCGTATCCTGTTTTCCCCAAACTAACACGGTCGGCTGCGTCAAGCGCGCGAACGGCGCGCGCGTGTCGGTATTCAAGTAGCCGGATAGAAACGCCGCAATCGCATGCTGCGCCCCGGGCTGATGACTGGTCGCATAGAGGTTTGCAACCAGCCTGTCAGTGACACGACGGTGATCGTAAAAAAGATTGTCGCGAGCGTAGTCTCGAATACTCCGCTCGCTCGCCATCACGTTATAAAAAGAGGTGCCGAGCACTGGCGATTGCAGCAGGCCATAGAACGCCGCACCGGCCATACCGGGCCGGCGGCTGAGCGTATCGGAACCAGTTGGCCCATTCAAAATCATCGCCTTTATCAGCTCAGGATGCTCATCAGCCACGCGTATCGCGTAAGCACCGCCAAGTGAACTGGCAAGTATGTGGGCCGGATACCCGGACACTTCGCGCAGGAAATCCGTAATCAGTTCGACGTAGAGATCGGCGGAGTAAGAAGCACCCGAAGGTTTATCAGAGAAACCGAAACCCAGCAGATCGATGGCGTAAACATGAAAAGTTTTGGCGAGTTCGTCAAAATTTTTCCGCCACATGAAGCTGGACGAACCGGCGCCAACCCCGTGAATAAACACCAGCGGCGGACCAGGGTTTTGAGCGCCGGCAACCTTGTAAAAGACGCGGCCGTGTTTCCATGAGAAGAAACGGGCAGCGCCGCCCAGCGCGCTATCGTCAGGCTCGCTGGCGTTCCGTTGGATCACAGCGTTGACCGCGGCAAGCGCGGCCACACCCGCGCCGCCGGCAAGCATCGTCTTCCAAAGATTTCCTAGTTTGCCCACGGTAGTTTCGAGTTTCGAGTTTTGGGTTTCCCTGTGAGTTCAGTATCACAACGCGATAGCGTGTGGGTGGTCCTGACTCTCACACGGATTCTAACTAACAGCAGACCCGCCCGCTGCCGCGTGCGGTGCTGACCTCATGTTCTCAAATTACCTGGCCAGAGGTCCGAACTCGAAACCCGGAAACTCGAAACTTTCAGTTTAGATGAACGCGAAATCAAACTGTTCCTGGTGCACAGTCGGATCGCTGCTGTTTATGTCGACGGACCCCAGGTACTCTTCAATCTCGTTCAAGACGTCGCGTTCCGTACTTCGCAACGCTTTCGCCACTTCCGGATGGATCCGCAGCGTCGCCTGTCGATTTTTGCGGCCACCGTTCATCGCCTTAGCGAGCGTGCGTGCTTCCTCGAGCAGTTCATAGCAAATCGTCTGCGGCGATTTGATAAGCCCGGCGCCTTGGCAGTAACTGCAGGGTGCGCACAGCGTTCGTTCGAGCGATTGCTTCACGCGTTTACGCGTCATGATTACGAGTCCGAAATCATTGAACGACAAAACCTTGGTCGGCGACTTGTCTCCGCGCAGCGCATCCTGCAGCGCGCCCATCACCCGCGTGCGATTGCGCCGTTCTTCCATGTCGATCAAGTCGAGAACGATGATGCCGCCCAGGTCTCGCAAGCGAATCTGACGGACAATTTCGTCAACCGCTTCGAGGTTGGTCCGTGTAATAGTGTCTTCCAGCCGGCCACTGGCGCGACCGACAAATTTTCCGGTGTTTACGTCGATTGCAACCAATGCTTCCGTCTGATTGATCACGAGATAGCCGCCTGACTTGAGCCACACGCGAGGCTTAATTGCCTTGTCGATTTCCGCCTGCACGCCGTAGCTTTCGAGAATTGGACGCTCGCGCGTGTAGAGCTTCACGCGCTTAACCATGCGCGGCTGAATGCGGTTCACAAACTCCACAATCGCTTCATACTCTTCTTCTGAATCCACGCGAATGGCAGCGAAGTCGTCTGACAGTTGATCGCGCAGAATTCGTTGCACCAGATCGAGGTCCTTGTGAACGAGGGTCGCCGGCTTCGATTTCTCAGCGGAAGCGCGAATGTCCAGCCAGGTGCGCACGAGATAGCGCACGTCTTCGCGTAAATCTGCTTCACTAATGCCAACGCCCGCCGTGCGCACGATGAAGCCTCCCGAAGGAATATCTTCGCTGCCGCGAATCAGGGTGATGAGTTTGCGCAACCGCTGGCGTTCGCTGTCCGATTCAATTTTTCGCGACACGCCTACATGTTCGACCGTCGGCATGTAGACTAAAAAACGTCCGGGCAGGGCGATGTGCGAGGTAATGCGCGCGCCTTTTTTCGCAATCGGCTCCTTCGCAATTTGCACAAGGATTTCCTGGCCCTCTCGCAGCAAGTCAGTGATGGTTGGTTGCTGCTGCCGTTCGCGGCGTCCTGATCCTCTTTGCCCACCGCGGCTATCACCGCGCGGATTTCGTCCGCGATCGCGGCCACCGCGTGTGTCACGGCTATCGCGAGCATCGCGCGCGTCGCGCGCCGGAGCGGCGGGTTCGACTGCGGCAACCTCCGGAATTTCTTCTGCAACTTCAGCCGGCTGTTCAAATTCTTCAGCCACCGGTTCGACTTCAGGCTCGCTTACTTCCTCCGGCGCCTCATCGGGTGCTGCCTCGACCTCGTTCGTCTCAGCTACACTTGCTTTACTCGGTCGACGACGACGACGACCGCCGCGGCGAGTAGCGAATTCAGCGCGTGACGAATTGTCTTCGAGGCTCGCTTCAGCGTCGGTATAAGACTCTGCCGCCGAACTATCGCCTTCCGGTTCTTCCGCTGTTTCTTCTTTTGCAGCCTTCTTACTTGAACCTCTTTTCGTTGGAGCTTTTTTCTTCGAGCCGAGGCTGCTCAGAAGTTTTCCCACCCGCGATTTCTTACTGCCGCCGCGGGGTTGTTTCTCGGCCACGGGCTCCGCTGACTCGTCACTTTCTGCACCGCTGTCTGCCTCGGCAGTTTCATCACTGATGCGTTGGAACGAACCCGTCTGCAGCGTGTTCTCATCAACGTCGTCAATGAAGCTTTCAATCCGTGCGGCGACGGGCTCACGCGTCGGGGCTTGCGTACTCACAATGCTCTCACCCGTGTCGCCATCATCGATGCGCTGAAACGAATCATCGCGATAATCGACGTTCCCGAGAACGGAGCCGACTTCCGCAGTCCGAAAGTCGTCTTCCAAATTGAACTCGCCCGCATGAATCTGGTCGAGCAGCCGCTCTTGCAAGCGCGCGTCCTTAAACATTTCGCCGTTATCCGCGTCTTCCTCGTCAACAATCCTGAGGATCGAAGGATCCGCGGCGACGAATGGAGTATCGATGTCTTCCGCGGTTATGCGTTCGCGCGTCGGCTCGCTGGAACTGTCGCTCTCTGCGGACTCACGTCCGCCGCGACGACGGCGTCCGCGCCGGCTGCGACGCTTGGTCGCATCACCGCTATCGCTTGCGCTCTCCTCTGATCGCTCGTCCGAAGTCTCCAGTTCGGAGTCCCCCGGCAGCTCAACTGGTTCTTCCAGATCGCGCAGCGGTTCGACTTTTTCATGCGTAGCTTCGATGTGGCGTTCACGCTCAACCCGACCCAAAGCGATTTGTTCGGCAGCTGCGCGTTGGGCGTCTTCAACGTCGCCCTTTTTCGACTTATCGATAACGATGCGCTCGAACTCTTCTTCTTCGTCGAAGAAGTCAGACACGTAAAGGAACGCATCACGTTCGAGGCCGACGTCGACAAATGCGGACTGCATGCCGGGCAAAACCCGCATCACTCGCCCCTTATAAATGTTGCCGACTATTCCCTGATTGCCTTCGCCGCGTTCGATGTAAAACTCGGTGACCTTTTCGTTTTCGATGATCGCAATCTTCTTCTCGCGTCCGTTGACGCTGACTATCAATTCTTTTGCCATTTTGTGTTCACTGTCTCCTGAAGCGCGCCGTTACTCGTGCGACGAGTGGCAGGAAAGCGGACGTTTGTCTGCAATCCGGCGCGGCACATAAACGAATGTGCCGTCTGGTGCGCGCTGATAAAAATTGTGGAATGACCGCGCGCTGCAAGCTCAAGAGCGAGGCGCTGCGACCAAATTGAGCAAGGCGCAAATCGTCCTTGCTATGAGTCGAATCCCAAGGGATCGTTGAATGTGATTTTTCCGTCTGCCGGATTGACGAGCCAGCCTGGCTCGCGTGTCGTAGCGGGTGTGGTGTAGTGCTCAGCCGGTAGTGAGTCGGCTTTAGCTTACAACTCGATTGAGTTGAGTTCGGACGTCGTTCGTCCAGAACTCGACGGGCACTGAAGCTAATCAAAAAAGGAACCTAACTAGCCGCTATGTATCGACCGAAGCAGAAACAGGGAGCGCCTGCGGCTATGGCAGGCATTAGAACAACCGGACTCCGGCTGTGCTCGCGACCTGTTCTCATTCGAACGATTTTCAAAAGGAATCTCAAAGATTCCGAGCCGGGCTCTCGCCTCGCTGCGGCTTGGTAAAAAAGTTGTAAAAGATGTCCCGTTTCGTTGGGACGATCGCAAAAATTCTGACTCGCTTGTCGGGCGCACGGTGCTTCTCAATTCGAGCTTCCGTCGTGCAGCTAATAGTTCAAACAGTTCCAAAGGCTTTGGCGGTTGAAACGAACTCCGCAGAGGCGAGCAACCGGAGTATAAACCGGAACTGCGGCAAACGCGAAATGTTTGTGTAACGGGGTTTAATTTACGAACCGACGAAGTTGCACGCTAATAGCGAAACCGATCGCGATGAAGGTGGCGATTAACGATGCGAGGCCGGCGCTCATCAATGGCAAAGGTACGCCGATTACCGGCAAAAGGCCCAACGCCATTCCGATGTTAATAAAAATTTGGCAGGTGAAGCCGCCGACGACTGCCATGATAACCAGCATGCCCATGCGATCAGGAGCGCGCTTGGCGCCGGCGATCATGCGAGAGAGCAGCACAACGTAAGCCAACAACACGAGGATGCAGCCAACAAACCCGGCATTTCCCGCTGTGACAGCGAATATGAAATCGGTGTGGGGTTCGGGCAAGAATTTCAGACTGCTTTGCGAGAAGGCGGCGCTGGTATCGGCTCCGAGCAATCCACCTTCGCCGACCGTCAGAATTGATTGCCAGGTGTTGTAACCGAAGCCTCGTCGATCCGCGTTCTCAGGATCGAGGATGACGTTAATGCGCTCTTGCTGGTAGTTCTTTATGAGATGCGTTTTTACTCCTACCCAATAAGAAGCCGGCAACAACACCACGCTCAGGCATACAGCCATGACTACGTAACGCATCCGTATGGCCGAGAGAAAAAGGACGATGGCCAGGATTGGAAGATAGGTTAGAACCTGGCCGACGTCGTGTTCGAGTAGGATCAAGAATATCGGTAGGGCGAGAATCAGGCCGCCCATTGCCATCTCCTGAAGCGTCAGCGCGTTCGCGCGGTGTCGCCCAAAATACCGGGCCAACATCATCGCGGTCGTCACCTTGACGAACTCTGAGGGCTGAAACTGGCCGATGCCGGGAACCCGAATCCACGCTCGCTGTCCATTGATCTTCAAACCAATTCCCGGGATCAGTACGATCATCAGCAGCAAAAGCCCGAACACGTAAAACGCCGGCGCGATGTTGATAAGTTTGCGGTAGTCGCTGAACGAAATCAGAAGCATCGCCACTACGGCAATGCTGAGACCGATCAGTTGTTTGATCCAGTAGGTCTCGGTGGGCTGTGCGTTACGAATTTGGACGGTGCCGAAACAGACAATGCCGATCGCCAGCAGCGCCAGCAGCCAATCAAAATCCCGCAGACCTCTTTTTTGAATTATCGCAACCATAAAAAGCTAAGTTATGAGTGATGAGCGCTATGTCACAGAAGCTCATCACTGCTTACTGACGATTTGTATCCTGAAGTTGAGCGACCGTGTCAGGTTTCTTAGGTGCGACGGTCTCTGGTTTCGGAGACCTGGCTACGGGCACTGCACCGGGAGGTTCCGCGTTTCTAGTTTTCCGATAAAATACGTCGTAAACATGACGAACCGCCGGCGCAGCGTGGCTGCCGCCAAAGCCGGAGTTTTCAATTAGCGCGACGAGCGCGATCTCCGGTTTGTAAGCAGGTGCGTAGGAAACAAACCATGAGTGGTCCTTGTTCTTGCCCACGTCTTTGCCCAGGCCGACGACTTGTGCGGTGCCGGTCTTGCCCGCGATGTCGAACCCCGCCATGCGAATCGCCGCGCCCGTCCCACCGTTGTTGACGACGCCCCACATGCCTTCGACAACGCGGTGATGAATATCTTCCGGAATGGGGATTACTTTGGGATTCGGCCGGCTTGAGTCGAGTGGTTGAAACGCGCGATAGGGCCGGTAATCCGGCGAGCCGGGATCGCCCACCGGTCGCAGCTCTTTCATCAAATGGGGCACATATAGCTTCCCGCCGTTTGCAACCGCCGTGATCGTGCGCAGCAATGCGATGGGAGTAATGATGTCGTAAACCTGCCCGAACGACGCGTAGACAGTATCAATGTCCTTCCACTCGGAATTCTCTGGTTGTGTCTTTTTCTTAAGCTCACGCGAAGGTGTCAGGTCTAAAACTTCGTTTGGCAAATCAATGCCCGTTCGCTTGTTCAAATCAAACTCGTCGACCATCGACATGATGCCGTCGAGTCCCATCTTCAAGCCCAGGCGATAGAAGTAGCCATCGCAGGAGTGCGTGATCGCGGCCTTGATGTCCGGTGTGCCATGGTTCCCCATGCAGCGCGTGAATTTGTTGCCAACAGTAATGCCACCACCGCAAACCAGATTTGAATTTTCGAGCGTTATCGCGCCTTGTTCGAGACCAGAAACGGCCATCGGGATTTTCCAGGTTGAACCCGGTGGATAACGGCTTTGGACGGCGCGGTTAATTAGTGGCTTCTCCGGATCGTTGAGCACGGCCACATATTCCGCGCGACCTTCTTTAGTACCAATGCGAGAAAACAGGTTTGGGTCAAACGTCGGCGCTGAAGCGAGGGCGCGAATTTCACCGTTGTTCGGATCGATGGCCACGAGCACACCGCGTCCGGTGGCGGAATTCTTGAGTTGCTCTTCGGCGGCTATCTGGAGGTCGAGATCGATGGTGGTTACCAGGTCCTGTCCGGCCTGCGGTGGGACTGTTTCAATCTCGTCCTGGATACGACCACGACTATCTACAATCACTTTGCGATAGCCCTCTTTGCCGCGTAGATAGTCGTCGTAAGTTTGCTCCAAGCCGCTGAGACCGATTACGTCGCCAGGCTTCAGCCCTTTGTCTTTGTAACTCGACTGTTTCAATTGTTCCGGACTGATCTCGCCTACGTAACCCAGCACATGTGCCAGCATCCCATTCGCCGGATAGCGTCGCAGCGGCTGTTGTTCGACGCGCAGCTCGGGGAACTCCAGTTCGTGTGACATCACCCAGGCAATGTCAGCGGGAGTTACGTCCTGTTTTACGAGGATAGAAGCAAAGGCCGGCTGCGAACCGATCTGCTCGAAGCGATCGCGCAGGATGTCGGCATCGATGCTGAGCGCTTCTGCGAGTGGCTTAGCGAGGGAGATCAGCTGACGGCTGCCAAGGTCTTCGCGCGAAAGGATGACGTTATAAATAGGACTGGAATTAGCCAGCGCGGTCTTGCCGTCGTTAGCCAGGATGTTTCCGCGCGGGGCGGGAATTGGCAGCAGCCGAATGCGCTGATTCTGGGCGATCTCTGCGTAATACGGTCCGCGAACGAGCTGCAGGTAATAAAGCCGCACGCCCAGAAGCGCGAGCAATAGAACTACAAACGCCTGAACAGCCCAGAGGCGGCTGCGCAAATTTTGAGAGGAGTCTTCAAATTTCATAAAGGCTCAGTAGGGAGGGCAACCGTAAGAATACAGAAGTATGAACTTCGTAGAAACAAAAATTTTCACATCGATCGCAGTTGCGCGCGTTCCGGGTTAGCGCCGGCTCGGTCGAGACAATCCACGGCCGCGGCGCGCGCCCTTTCGACGCGAAGCAAATGAGCGGCGTTGCCGCGCTCGTTCTGTGAAAAGTGAATCGAGTAAATAGAGCGCAAAGGTTCCGACAACGGTAGTTGCAATCAACCGGTATGACATCGTCTGCATAAACGGCCGGGTCGGCGGATAGCCGAGCGAGCGATGCCAGAATACATAAATGGCGGAATCGATAACCGAGGCCGCCGCCAGCACCGGAATTCGCAGCAGCGGATTCTCGAGGTTGACGCGCGTCGCCGCGAAGTAAATCAAGTAAGCCGTCAGAGTCTTGGAAAAGCCACCCGCGCCTATCAGTCCGCGGCTGGCGGCATCAACTGCCAAACCGGCGATTGTGCCTACGATCAACGCATGCCAGGCATGGCGCTGCAAGGCAATGTAAACAACCACCATCAGCGGGAAGTCAATATAGGAGAGCGGGAACCAAATATTCCCCAAGCACAGCTGCAGGATGATGGCGAGCGCCAGCGCGGCCGCAATTTTAAGTTGAGGCATCGGAAAACAGTAATGAGTGATGAGTAATGAGTGATGAGTGATGAGTAAGACGAACTCGCGAAGGTTTGTTACTCATTACTCGTTACGCATTACTTTTTTGATTTGTCGACGTTTGGCAGGGTCTGATCGGGAGCAGGCCGCTGTGGCGGATGATAGAGCAGCACCGCCACCTCTTCCAGTTGATCCAACTTCGCCCCGGGTCTAATCAAAATCTCGTGAGACTGGGTGGCGGTGCCCGACTTTACCTGGGCAACCTCGCCAACAGTCAAACCGGGCGGATAAATACCGTCTTGTCCGGTTGTCAAAATGTAATCACCGACCTCGACCTTTTCGAGCCCGGAAACGTACCTCATCTCAATCAAACCGCTCTCACCCAGTCCGCGCACCGGACCCAGCGCACCGGAGCCGCCGAGTTGGCCGACGATGGCGCCGGCAGCTGCCTTTTCATCGGTAATCATCATCACTTGCGCAGTCCACGGGCTGAGCGCAATCACGCGCCCGACTATTCCGGTACCGGTGACGACCGGCATGTTGAGGGCGATACCCGCGGAGCTGCCACGATTGATCGTAATTGTGTTGAACCAGGTAGACGAATCTCGCGCTATAACTCGCGCCGTCACCTGTTCATAACCGGTTTGCTCCTTCAGATTCAGTAGCGCTTGCAAGCGTGTGTTTTCCGCGGCGGCCTGTTCAGCGTTTCGCAGTTGCAGTTGTGCGGTTGCCAGCTGTTGCTTCAGAACCTCATTTTCCTGTGCGGTACTGCGGAAATTCACTATCTGCCGGATCAGGTTGCTTCCGGCGCCGCTGGCACCCGAGGTCACGCTTTGCGCAGGGGAGGCGAGCGCCTGGATCCAAACCCTCAGCAGGCGTTGACGCGTAACGCTGTCGCGCGCATCAAGTGTCATTACGATCAGGTTCGTCAGCAGGAGAATGCCCAACCAAATCGGCGCCCGTTGACGAATTTCTTTTTGCGTGCGAATGGCTGCCATAACTCAAGGTCACAGGGGAAAAGGTTAAAGGGGAAGGGTGAAAGGTGAAAAGTCAGGAGTAGCCTTTTTCCCCCTTACCCGTTGCCCATTTCCCCATTCATGTTACATGCCGCTGGTCATCGTGTTTTCCCACTTAACTCGTTTGAGCAAGTCGAAGTCGGAAAGCATTTTTCCGGTTCCCAGCACGACGGATGCGAGCGGGTCTTCGGCCACTGAGACCGGCAAACCAGTCTCGATCGACAAACGCTTGTCGAGGTTTTTCAACAAAGCGCCGCCGCCAGTCAGAACGATTCCGCGCTCAACGATATCCGCAGACAACTCGGGTGGGGTTCGCTCGAGCGCCACGCGCACGGCGTTGATGATCGTTGCGATTGAATCGGCGAGTGCTTCGCGCACTTCTTCGTCAGTCATCGTGATCGTTTTGGGTATTCCCTCGATCAAGTTTCGACCGCGCACTTCATACGAGAGCGGCTCATCAAGCGGATAAGCCGAGCCGAGCTCAATCTTGATCGCTTCAGCAGTGCGTTCGCCGATCAACAAATTGTATTTGCGTTTGATATAGGAAATGATCGCTTCGTCCATTTCGTTGCCGGCAACCCGTACCGCGCGCGAATAGACGATACCGCTCAAGCTGATGACCGCAATGTCAGTGGTACCGCCGCCAATATCCACCACCATGTTGCCGTGCGGTTCGGTGATAGGGAGGCCAGCGCCAATCGCCGCCGCCATAGCCTCTTCCACCAAATAAACTTCCGACGCCTTGGCACGGTATGCGGAATCCTCTACAGCGCGCCGCTCAACCTGAGTTATCTCGGAAGGTATGCCGATCACAACGCGCGGGCTAACCCACGTTTTGCCGTTGTGCGCTTTGCGAATGAAGTGCTGCAGCATCTTCTCGGTCACTTCAAAGTTCGCGATGACGCCGTCTTTCATCGGACGGATGGCGACAATGTTTCCGGGCGTTCGTCCCAGCATCTCCTTGGCGTCGCGCCCCACCGCTTCCACCTGGTTGGTGACCTTGTTGATTGCCACGATTGAAGGTTCAGATACGACAATGCCGCGCCCTTTTGCGTAAACGAGCGTGTTCGCTGTTCCCAGGTCGATTGCTAGATCGCTGGAAAACAGGCTGAAAATCGATTTAAAAGCCATTTATTGGTCTCTTCCCGTAACTATGATGATGAGCTCGATCGGGCAGGCACTGCGTTGTCTCTAACGATATTTCCAAAGCTACACAAGCACCGATGCGACTGTTCGCGCGACCTGCAAATGAAGGCAGCCCACTGAACCTACTACTCGCTTTACCACCTGAAAAACTGACGCTAAATACTAACAGACCAAGATACACTGAATTTCGATATTTACGCTATCAAGAAAAAGACAATTATGTACTTGAGAACTCCCCGATTTCGCAACGTTCCGAGGTACAAGCCGCTTGCCTGAGTTAAGAGTGAGGCTATCGAGTCAGAGCGTTGTGATTTGATTAATTGGAAGGGATAACCCGACTGATCGGAAGCCACTCCTAAAAAGCTTGCTGGCTCGTCCTGCCGGCGTTGATGGGGTGAGGACGCCCTTTCGAATCAGACATTCAGACTAGTTTATGGTCGTCAGGCCGCCTTCCTCAGATTCGAGTCGAGCTAAACGTTCGTCCTGCTCTTTATTAACCATTCTTGCATTTACGATGTCTTCGTTGAATACCTCAACTCTTCTGCTTAGCTTTGATAAGTTACGATTTATTTCTTCCACATCGAGTTGTGTCTTTTCAACTATGGCCTGCACCTTTTCCCACATAGGCCTCGTGTCGTAGCCTTGCCGGTCGATCTTCTCCTCGACGAACTTAATGTGCGTCTCAAGCCGATCAAGCGTTTCTTGAATCCGCATCAGCAGTGGGCTGTTTTGTAGGATTTTGGTGGGGTCTTCGCTCACTTTTTTCCAGCCTCGTCCACATCGTCTCTTTCATACGTGCCGCCCAAGATGTCTTGGCCAAATACTTCACCTATGAAGTTCTCCGCCCACTTCGAGGTCGATGCCACATGTGAACTTCCGTCTGAAAGGTGAAAAGTCAATTCCCATCCGTCGGGCGTTTTTTTGGCGATAAACTTAACGATCTGCGCGCCATTAATTAAAACATAGCTCTCTTCTTTCCCTAACCTAATTTGATAATACGTGCTAAAAGCCTTTCGCACGTTTGCTAATTGTCCTTCATTGTCCGCCATGGGGCTATCAATATGCGTTAGAACCAGGGTTCTCGGCAAGCGCCTGAATTCTTTTCTAGCCCTCAACGAATGAGTGTGTCAAAGGCATAGCTATCAAGAAAAAGTTTTTCCGTCGTCAGTTTGCGTAATCTGGCTCGGTCGATCCAGCTGGCCAGTGATTTTGGTTTCGCGGGGAAGCTGCGCCGAGAAACGAATGCAGTTCTTGTTGGCGGCTTTCGCCTCGTACATCGCGGTGTCGGCAGACGCGATCAACTGTTGCGGTGATGACGCGTGTTCGGGAAAGGCGGCAACTCCGAAACTGGCAGTCAGCGAGAGTTGCAGGTTGCGACCAGCGGTGAAGAGATGTCGGGAAATCTTACCGCGGATACGCTCGGCCACAGTGCCGGCCAGCTCGATCTGCGTGTCAGGCAGCACGATCACAAATTCGTCCCCGCCGTATCGAGCGACGGCATCGGTGTCTCGAATCGACGACAGAATTACGGCGGCCATTTCCATCAACACATGCGATCCGGCGAGATGGCCATGAGCGTCGTTGACTCGTTTGAAGTCGTCCAGGTCGAGAAACAGCGCGGCGACGCTGGAACCGTAACGCCGGGCACGACGAATTTCATTCAGCAAAAACTGACGTAGATAACGCGCGTTGTGAAGTTTTGTTAAATCGTCAGTTTGCGATAGTCGTTCAGCCTCGCCTATCCGCACCGCGTTGGCCAGGGCTGAAGCCACCGGCAGGGACAGCGAATTCAGTAGTTCTATTTCGGATATTTTGAACGACCGCGCGAGTCGCTTACCTTCGAGCACGCCGAGAATTCTTTCGCCGCAGACGAGCGGGATGCCGATGAAATGCTGTCCGCGCTCTTTCTTCCTGACTGTTCCCATTCCTGCGCTCGCGAGTCGTGCAGCTTTCGATTCCAGTCCTAGCGGCAACGGTTCATTTGCCAGGATTAATCGCCGCCAGTCATCAGCCGTATCAGCCACGGCCTCAGCGGCAGGTTCGAAGGAAGCGAGCGGTTCAAGATTCGCAGCTTGAGCACCTTTCGTTTCAGAGAACAAGTAAATGGTCCAGCAGTCGGCCTCGATTAATCCAGCGATGCCGGCCAGCGCAGTATGGGCCGCACTTGTTTGGTCGCCGATGAAGTGCAGCGCCGCTACCAGATCGAAGGCTCCACGCAACTTCGCAGGTTTCAATCGTGCAGGTAGGAGAGACTGGGAACGCGTTATCGGCGGGCTAGCGATGTCCGGAAGTCGCAACTCGCCGGTCGCACCATGTCCTTCAATTTCACGCAGGATCGCCGGCAACTGAGCGGCCTTGTCGGCGATAGCGCGAAACCCCAGCCGCTTCAACGCAGTTCCATCTAAACTCCGCCAGCTCTGTCCATGAAAGCTGCTCAGTTGCCGGCGGCACGCAATCACTGGAGTGTCAGGCCAACAAGTCGACGCCTGTTCCAGGGCGTTGTGTAGCTCGACCATATCCGCGCCGGGCACAACCTCGTAGAGGACGGCCAGCGGTAATTTTCCCCAGGAATCATCGGTGTGAACGACCGGTTCGGTCTTCGCAGGCGCCCGCCCCGAAGGCTCGCGCAAACCCTCGATCAATGTTTGTACACCAGCCTGACTCAATGCCTCGATTAACTCGTAGGCCGGAGCTTCATGAGCGTCGGTTAAAAGAATTACGTGCCGTTGCATAACCTGGAAAAATTGCTCGTTAAAAATAATCTTGTATGCCTAATCAGCCCTTACCCCGCGATCCCGAAAGCGGCAGGCGATAGGGTGTCACGTTTCCGCGTGCATCCTCAGCATCGATAGTGATGTCGTTCGTTCCAGCCGGCGCTGTCACTTGAAGTTGAAATGAACCCTCGCTGGGGACGATAGTTTCGCGTCCGCTGGATCGAATCGTTGTTCCCGGTTCTGATTTGCCTCGAATCAAATAAATACGTCCGCCGAGTAACTCAGCCACGAGGTTCGATACCGGAACCCGAGAACCGGTCCCGCGAGTTGCTACGATGAATTTTTTTGGATCACTCCAATCGCTGGTCTGACCGCTGCCCGCCACAGCGCGCACGCGCCAAAAGTAAACTCCCGGCCGCAGGTCGCTGGCCGTGAATTCGTTTGAGGCGAGCTGATCGCGTTCGATCACTTTGCCGTCAGCCACGAAGAACGGGGACGTCGCGACTTCAACGCGATAGAAAGCGGGCGTGCCGGATTGAGGCCGCAGCCATTTCAATGAAAGGTTTGCCGAACCGTTGTCACCTACCCAAACTTTTTCCAGATCACGAGGTTCAGCAGGCGACGGCACATCGAGCAACTTTTGCGGACGAGAAATCGTTCCCGCGGGATTAACCGAAACGTATTGTCCGCCCACCAGAGATTGTTTCTGTCCGCTGCGGTCGGTCGTTTCGATAGCACCGGTCGTGATGCGAATTTCTTCAGTGCCTTCAGGGTTGACTCCGAAACTCGCGCCGGTCTGTGAGCCAAGTTTGTTTTTAGTTTTGGGAGTCTCGACTACGTTGTTCGTGCCTTCAGGCTGCTGCTCGGTACGGACATACATCTGGCCGCTGTCGACCACTACATGAACGTTAGTTTTCTTGCCGTCGTCACCACTGGCGTTATCGCGCACGATGATCGTGCTGTTGGGACGGACGACCAGAGTTGATCCGTCTGCCATGCTGACGCGCGCGCGGCCATTCGCCTGAGTTTGGACAGTATCGCCAGGATAGAGTTCTGTGTCAGTGCCAGGCACAATCGTTTCACGCGTGGCCGATCGGATAACACGCACGTCGCCTTCAAACGAAATAAACCGCGCCCCCGAAGGCGCCTTGACGCCAGTGCCGACATTCTTAAGTGGGTTGCCATATTTCCAGACGTAAAGCGCTCCGCCCGCGGCGAACCCGCAAAGCGTGATGATGGCGATTAGCAGATAGATAGCTCGCTTCTGAACTACCCACCAATCAAAAGCAAAATGACTGGCCTTCTTGCTCATTCGTATTGGAAATGGAAAACCTGTGGGTTACTGCGATGGCTGACTATTCAGGAAATTCCGGTCTGGGCAATACCAACTGCTGGGGGTGAAGTCGGAGGGCAACCCGAAACATGTCGACGCTGCTTCATGGCCAAACGGCCAAAGCGAATCTAACATAGCCTTGATCGGGCGTTCAAGGATATTAAACGCGAAAACCTTGTAAAAATGGCGGGATTCTCAGGCTTGGGACTACTTCTCTACCGCGTGATTGTCGGGCTCGTCTTCCAAAAGTGAATCGTAATCCTGCGGCATATCCACGGCCACGTGCATTTCAGCGTCTTTTGGCCAGAGCATCGACGCACCCACTGACGAAAGCAACACCACCCCCACAACAATAAGTGAGACCCAAACGGGAATCACAACGTGGAAGGCCTCAATCAGCATCTTGACGCCGATAAACGTAAGCACTATGGCCAGTCCCATTCGCAAGTATTGGAACTTTTCAACCACGCCGGCTAACAGGAAGTACATCGAACGCAGGCCGAGAATGGCAAACACGTTTGAGGTGTAAACGATGAACGTGTTCGTCGTGATTGCGAAAATCGCGGGAATCGAATCTACCGCGAAGACAAGGTCGGTGACTTCGACGATCACGAGTACGAGCAGCAGCAATGTGCCCGTCATTTTTCCGTTAATGCGTGTGAAAAAGTGGTCGCCGTCATAGTGCCGGGTAATGGGAATGTACCGCGTGACTACCCGCACTATCGGATTGTCTTCCGGCTGGATGTCAGTATCTTCCTGGCGAAACATTTTGATGCCTGTGTAAACCAGGAAGCCGCCGAAAATGTACAGGATCCAGTGAAAGCGATTAATCAAAGTCGCGCCGACAAAAATCATCGTCAGACGCATCACGAGCGCACCCATCACGCCCCAGAACAGCACGCGATGCTGCACCTTGGCCGGCACTTTGAAAAAGGAAAAGATCAGCAGGAAGACGAACAGGTTGTCGACTGAAAGCGAAAGTTCGATTACGTAACCGGTGAGAAACTTCAACCCCAGGTCAGTTCCCTGATACCAGAACACAATCGCGGCGAACCCCATGGCGAGCGTTATCCACACTGCGCTCCAGATGGCCGCTTCGCGATACCTGATTGCGTGAGCTTTACGGTTGAAGAGTCCGAGATCCAGACTCAGCATGAAAAGGATGAAGAGCGAGAAACCGATCCACAGCGCTGCTGAGTTGCCAATCGAGTTCATTCGTGCCGTTTAAAATAGCATTCGGACTGAAAAGCAGCAATTAGGTGGCAGTGAGCAGTAAGCGGTGAACAGTCAGCAGTCAGCAGAAAAGATACTCGCTGCTCACTTCCGACTGCTCACCGCTTACTGCTCACCGCTGTCCGTTTGCGGACTTATCGCCGCTCCTTTACAATCCGCCATTTGCTGGAAAGGTAAAGATATGCTCAAACAACTCTCGCGGCTGGAACGTACCCGAAGCATCATAATTGTCGGGTTTGCCGTCTTAATGGCTGTCAGCCTCATCGTGTTTTATGCGCCCGGACGAAATAGCAGCAACCTCGACCCGGCCAAAAACACAGCCGTCGTAGCCAAAGTTAATGGTGAAGAAATTACGGTCGCAGAAGTCGCCCGCCTCCGAGACAACTACATGCAGATGTTTGGCGGCCGCGTCAGCATGTCTCAACTCGGTGGCTACAAGCGTTTTGTTGACGGCTTAGTCCGCGACCGCGTAGTGGCACAGGAAGCTTCGCGCCTCGGCCTTGCCGCCAGTGATCAGGAAGTCGCCGACAAAATTCGCAAGCAGTTTTCGGATGCTTCCGGCCAGTTCATCGGCATGGACCGTTACCGGCAGTCAGTGACTGCGCGTTACGGCGATGTGGAGGCTTTCGAGCGCACCGTGCGAGACGAGATCGCCCAGGAGAAACTGAAAGCGTTTGTGACCGCGGCAATCAAAGTTTCCGATAAAGAAGTTCAGGACGAATTCCAACGGACCCACACCGATTTCGACGTCTCTTACGCAATCATTTCAGCCGACAAGCTGGCAGAAAAACTTCAACCGGGCGACGACGAGTTGAGGAGTTACTACGATCAGCATAAAGATGATTTCAAGATCAACGTGCCGCAAAAGAAGATTCGTTACCTCTACATAGACCAGGCAAAAGCCGGCGACAAGTTACAGATTTCCGATCTGGAATTGCGCGATGAATTTGACAAGCTGTCTCCGGAAAACAAGCAGGCCGGAGTGAAGGTGCAGCAGATTCTTTTGAAAGTGGCGCGCAAAGATCTCGACGCGCAGGTCGAACAAAAAGCCAAAGACCTGATCGCGAAAGCGCGCGCTGCCAGCCCGGAAACGGGTGAAAAAGTGTTTGCTGATCTTGCGCGTGGCAACTCTGAGGACCCTGCAACCGCGAAGGGCGGTGGGTATTTATCACGACCGTTCAGAAAGAATCCCAACAAAATCGATGGCCTGCTGGATCGCACAATCGACATGCAAGCAGGCGAAATTTCGGACATCCCGATTAAGTACGCCGGAAACTGGTACATCCTTCGTCGGGGCGATTCGGTACCGAAAACTTTTGCAGAGGCCAGGCCGGAACTCTTAGCGTCGCTGCGCAACCGCAAGGGCTATGTGGCGGCCGCCAAACTCGCCGAACGTGCGGAAACGCGGTTAAAGGAAACGAAAGATCTGCAGAAAGTGGCCCAGGAACTTGCCGGCGAAGCCAGTATGAGCGCGGCGGAGATGGTGAAAGAAACGTCCTTTATTAAACCGGGCGATGACGTGCCAAACATTGGCAGCAGTCAGCAATTTGAAGCCGTAATAGCGCCGCTGAACAACGCGAACGACGTTGGCAGCCGTACCGGTGTTAAAGGCGGCTTTGCGATCCCGATGCTGGTTGAAAAGAAAGAGCCGCGCATCCCACCCTTCGATGAGTTGAAAACAGATGTTAGCAAAGTATTCAGGGCACAGCGCGCAAAGGAGCAACTCGAACAGAAAGCGAAAGAGTTTGCGTCGTCACTGGGCAGCGCCGGCGATTTGAAAGCCGCAGCCGAGAAAGCCGGTTTCGAAGCGGCTAATGAAGAGGCTTACAAAATTGGCGGTCCGCTGGGTAAAGCGGGAACGAGCCCGACGCTCAATGAAGCGCTTTACGGCTTGAAAGCTAATGAAGTTACCAGGACGCCGATCAAGATTGGTGACAACTTCGTGGTGGCCGGCTTAACCGCCCGACGTGAAGCTGACCCGGCGGATTTCGCTAAGCAAAGAGCGGAGTTGACTCAGTCAGCGCTGTCGGTGAAACAGAACGAGGTTTACGAGGACTACATTAGCGCGGTCCAACAGCGGCTGAAGCAGGAAGGGAAGATTAAGGTCTATTCCGACGTTCTCACGTCGCTTGAAGAAAGCGAACCAGACGTAGCGCCGGCTGCGCCGAACCAGTTTCCAATTCCGAAATAAAAGTTTGGAGTACCGCCTAAGGCGGGCTTATGACTGGAGCTCAAAAGCCCGCCTGCAGGCGGTACTCCAAACCTCTTCTTAGTTGCCGCGGATCAGTGGCGCCACTTGCGATTGCGCCACGGCCGTCCTCAATTGCAACTCGTTTCCTACAGTCGTGATCTTAAGATTGCTGAGTGCCGTCCGCGCCAGAGCGCCCTTCGCCGCTGCGAGTCGGCTAACGAAAAAGGCGCCTAACTGTTTCAGCCCTTCCACCGTGTCACCGAGGTTCTTTGCCGAGTAGTTGTCGACCGTGCGCGCGGTCATCATCAACTCCAGGTCGGTCGGCGTCATTCCCAAAGTTCCGTAAACCTGACGAACGGCAGTTAGTTCGCGCGCAATCGTGTCGTTACTTAAACTCAAGTTTTCAAGCAACAAAGGTGAAATGTTGCCCCCGAAGCCGACGATCGCGTTCGGGTCGCGACTTGCCAGCGCCAGCAAATCCGGATTCGCATGCTTGCGCGTTCGCGTGGCGTCGATCACGCCGTGAACCGCATCAAGATCGCCGAGCGCGAGCGTGTTTGCGTCTACCGCCGTGACTGCGAGATCGCTGACATTCATGTTCCAGACGCCGAACAACCTTATAAGCCGATCGAAGCTGAAAATGTAGATGGTCTTGCCCTGATACTTCTGCTCCACGTATTTACCATTCGCTGCCAATCGTCCAGCTGCTGTGAGAGCTGACGCGTTGAACGCGCCGCGAGCAAGCGCGACGGTCGAAATTTTCGTAATTCCGGGGCGAGGGTATTTGTAGGTGAAGCCGAGCGCGATTTGTTCAAACGAGCGCGCGTCGAGTCCCGTCTGCGTTTTGAACTTCTCTAACTCACTTGTTACTTCAACCATTCTTGCTGGATTGTCAGCCAGGAGTTTCGGCATAGCTTCATTGAAGACGCGCGAAACGTTTACGATCGCGACCGCGTCAGATGGCGGCAACGAAGCCATCAATGTCGCTGGCTGACGTGCCGCAGTTCGTTGGGCCAAAGCCGTGGTTGATAAAATGGCCACGAGCGCCAGCATCGTTAAAACTGATTTGAAAAGCTTGCTATTCACTTTGGAAAAACCTTTCTTAATTGACCCTGTTGTAATTGCCCCCGGTTAGTTGCCGTCCGCGCATCGCGAGGTTGGCTTAAATGTCCGACAAGCTACAGCTTGCGTTCAGATCGCACACTAAAGTTGATCCAACGAATGCTGGCAGCACTCCCGCGGTCCCAAAGAGCACGCCCGCGTCAAACACGTTCAAGCAACAGTGCCAACCCCATGCCGCCGCTGACGCAGAGTGTTGCCAATCCGAAGCCCGTTTCGCGTTTCTTCATCTCGTGGAGCAGCGTTGTCGTGATCCGCACGCCGGTGCAGCCAATCGGATGGCCCAGCGCGATCGCGCCCCCGTTAACATTGAGGCGGTCAGCGTCGAATTTGAGTTCCCGATCACAAGCGATAACCTGAGCCGCGAACGCTTCGTTCAGCTCAACCAGTCCGATGTCGGCAAGCGAGAGTTTCTGACGCGCGAGCAGGGATCGAACCGCCGGCACCGGCCCAATTCCCATAATCTCCGGCGCCACGCCGGTGACTTCGTAATCAACCAGTCGCGCTTCGGACGTGACCCCACATTCCGCCAACGCCTCTTCGCTCAAAACCAGCACCGCGGCCGCGCCATCCGTGATACCTGATGAGTTGCCCGCTGTCACCGTTCCGTCGGTCGAAAACACCGGCCTTAGTTTTTCCAGCTCCTGCTTTGTCGTCCCCGCGCGCGGATGTTCGTCGCGAGTAAAGCTGGCGGTTTCGCCTTTGCGATTCTTGATTTCAACCGCAGCGATTTCAGCGTCGAACCTTCCGGAATCGATGGCGGCCTCAGCCCGCTTTTGTGAACGCAACGCGAATTCATCCTGCTCCGTGCGCGAGACTTCGTACTGACGTGCCAGGTTTTCTGCCGTCTCGCCCATCAACAGACCAGACAGCGGATCGCTGAAACCGTCGCGGTACATGCCGTCGACCAGTTCCGTGTTACCCATGCGCATGCCCCAGCGTGCCCCTTCCGCAAAGTAAGGGACGCGCGACATGCTTTCCGTCCCGCCGGTCAGTACCGCGTCAGCGTGTCCGAGCATGATCTGTTGCGCCGCCAAAATGATCGCCTGCAAGCCTGAGCCGCAGGCCTGGTTAACCGTAAACGCCGGAACTGTCTCCGGAGCGCCCGCGCGAAATGTGATCTGTCGCGCCACGTTTGGCCCACCGCCCGCTTGTCTGGCGCATCCCCAGATCGACTGCTGGATTTGCTGGGGCCGCAATTGTGCTCGTTCGAAACAAGCCTTAGCCGCGGTCACGCCCAAATCGGCCGCCGACAACGAAGCGAGGGCGCCACCGAATCGGCCAATTGGCGTGCGCACGGATGCTGCAAGATAGACGTTTTTCATCAGTAGTCTGTTAGCGACGAATTGTTGATTGTGATTGACGAAAAATGGTAGCACACGGTAGAAGTAACACCGAACCACCGCTAAACTAACATTCACCCGCCTAATAATTTGGAGTGCAGCGGCTTGACGCCGCTTTATCACTTCGAACTCGCTTTCCATTCATTGGACGAAAGCGGCGTCAAGCCGCCGCACTCCAAATCCTCTATGCCCATGCGTCTCAACACACCGGCACGTTGTGAAGCAGCTCACGCTGAAATTGCCGCGCGACTGGAGGGGTCCGCTGAATGGTTTTGCACCGTGAACCACGGCGAGACCCACGCGTTAATGCGAAGCGAGCTCGATGTCGTTGTGGCTCACGCGCGTTTGATTTTGACTTCCTGGACTGAGAAGGGAACTCGGACCTGGCGAATCTTTGCGTGGGAGTTGAACGGCAACAAAATTATGCTGAGCGCCACCCGGCGCCTGGGAGCCGAGCGGCCGCTGATCGAATTAGTACCGCGCGCTGCGGCGAGCGCGATTGCGCTGACAGTCAAAACGGCCCGGCAGCAACGCTCGATGCAGCTGGGAACACTTGCCTGCTCGGTTCACCTTGGAACAAAACTCGAGCGTGTCTCACTCAGTCCCGGTGCACGGCGCGGGCAACCCGGACGCTACGCCTGCATCATCCTGTTTCAGAAACACCAACGCATTGCGCTCACCGGCTCAGTTGCTTCAAGTAGGGCCAGCGACGCTGATGCGTTTCTCTCAGCCGCGTTAATGTGGTTCAAGCGCACCGGGGACCGGGCTTGCTCTCCCTATATTCAACAACTGTGGCTCGCCGTCGAACGCGATCTCGTGAAGCCGATCGTGCAGCGAGTTGCCCTGTTGCGTGCCGGCTTGCGCAATGCCATCGCCGTTTACCAGGTCAATCAGGAGTTCACCGAGATGACCCTGGCTGAGGTGCCTACTCGCGAGGAACTCTGGCGGCGAAGGCTGGCACGCTTCCCGCCCGTTCCGGTTGCAGAAGCAAGCGAGATCGCAGCGCAGTTAGTTAAATCCGCAGGTGACGCGGTTGACGTTCTCAGCGCACGCCACGGCGAGACGCTACGCTACTTCGGCTTGCCCTTCGCCCGCGTGCGGCGCGTACTGGGAAACGAACGGCTGTGGTTTGGCGTGGACGGAACGCGCCGCCGGCTGCTCGATCAAAACGCGGAAAACGAATGGGCCAATCTGCTTCGGATGTTAATCGAACAGCGATCGGCCACTGCCATCGACCACCGCCACGCGCTTTACCGGAACGCAGCAGAGGCATGGCTTGAGTCTTTATTGCGTCGCGACATCACCCGGCTTGATCCCGGTCTAATCATTGCGCCATTGCACGCACAATTCCGCACCGCTCGTGGTGGCACTCTTGGTGTCCGTCCCGTCGATTTACTGGCGCTCCGACACGATGGGCGCCTGGTTGTTATTGAGCTGAAAGTGGCGGAGGCTCGCGAACACGTGCTGCAGGGCGTTGATTACTGGCAACGCGTGGAAGCGCATCGGCGGCGTGGACACATTGCTCGCGCCAAGCTTTTCGGTGATAGAAAAATCAGCAACGAGTCACCGTTAGTTTACCTGGTAGCGCCAACCCTGCGCGTGCATCCCTCGTTCAACGCGCTGGCGCGCTCAATCGCTCCCGACATCGAAATTTATCGTTTCGATATCAACGAAGACTGGCGCGCCGGCGTTCGCGTGATGCGCAGGTTGCGTGTGAATTGAAGCGTCAGTGGGCCGATAGCGGTTGCGCGCGCAGGCCAAACGCTTGCGGGTTTTCGCCGATGATGGCGGCGGCGAAAAACTGCGGCACGTAATAGACACTCTCGTTCTGAAAGCTTGCATCGAGGCTGGCACGTGCAGCGTTCAGGGCGCAAATGCTGCAGTCGCGATTGCTGTCGTTCACGAGAGCTCGCACGTCAGCGACTGTTTTCTGTTCGCCGCGGTTATATGCGAGCAGCGCCAGCGTTTCTTTCATGGGATCGTTAGCAAACAGATTCATGTTGTTGGCGATGTATTGCGCCGCTGCATCAGCCGCTTTATTCACGTCAAGGAGATCCTCCGCTGTCAGGCCGAAGTGCTCGCCGGTTTTTGGTAGAAACTGAAACATTCCAATTGCGCCGACCGGATTTGGCGAGCTGAGGTTGACGTATTCCGACTCGATCCATGGCAGGTAGAGTCCGACCAGCGGCGAAACATTTCGCGCCTTGAATGCCGCAATGATAGCGGGCGCCTGCGCATGACCACGTTCAATCACGAGTCGCAAGTCATGTTTGTTTGCAGCTTCGCCTTCAGCCGGAATACGCCGGGTGTACTTGTTTAGTGACTGCTGAATGTCTTCGATGAACGCGGGGGTGAATTCGTATTTGCGTCCTGAAAGTTCTCTGCCTATGCGTTGTGCCTGGGCGGCGACGAACTGCGACCGCTCGACGCGCGACATTTGCTGATAGGTCCTGGCTGGGCCTTGCGCGCAAATCGAGATATTGACCGCGGCGAGCACCAGGGCTGCGAAAAGTAAATATTTGAGCTTCATTTGTTAGTCCTCTTTCTATTGAAAATAGCATGAGCTGTCGTCCTGTTCTGTTAAGCGAGAAAATGGAGGGCAACTGTTCACGGCGATTCGTGCTAGCGAGAAATGGCGGCGAAAGTGTTCATCAAACTACACGAAAATCTAGTTTGTCTTTCTTAATGACTGTGGAGAAAAACTGAGCGCATACGGTGATAGAATCCGGGCCGATGACGACGCGTGTTGATGAGCAGGCTAATGGCGATCTGACGGGGTTGCTCCTCGAGTGGGCTGAAGGCGACAAGGCCGCGCTCGACCGGCTAACGCCACTTGTTTACGACGAAATTCGCCGCATCGCCCATCGCTACATACAACGCGAACGTGAGGGACACACGCTGCAGACGACAGCACTCGTGCATGAAGCGTATGTTCGGCTGGCCGGTTCGCAAAATGTCGCCTGGCAAAATCGCAACCACTTCTTTGCGGTTACAGCGCAGGTAATGAGACGGATTTTGATCGACCACGCGCGCCGGCGTCAGTACGTCAAACATGGAGGCGAAGTGCAACGCGTCCCTTTAGATTCAGTTCAGGTCGCACTGATGTCGCAGCCGCGCGCTGCAGAACTGCTGGCGCTGGACGAAGCGTTGGCAGAGTTAGCAAAACTCGACGAGCGCAAGGGCAGGGTTGTGGAACTGCGTTACTTCGGCGGCTTGAGCATTGAAGAGACGGCGGAGGTGCTGGAGATTTCCCCGATGACGGTTCGGCGCGACTGGCGCACCGCTAAGGCATGGCTCTACAGAAGGATGAAGGATGAGGGATGAAAGCGAAGGATGAAGGCGGAGGGATGAAGGATGAAGGAGTTACGAACGGATCTGCGATAAATCGCGGACGCTTCCTGTTCATCCTTCATCCTTCCGCCTTCATCCTTTCTTCATATGACTCCTGAACAGTGGCAAAAAGTTGAGTCGGTGTTGCAGCAGGCGCTCGATCGCGCGCCGGGCGATCGTTCGTCTTTTTTAGATGAGGCGTGTGCCGGTGATGCGCAGTTACTCGAAGAGGCAAACACCCTAATAAAGGCTTACGAACAGGCCGGCGACTTCATCGAGCAACCGGCAATCACCCACGACGCTTATTTGCTCGTCGGCGAAGACGCCACAGGCAGAGTCGGATCACAGATCGGCCCTTACAAAATTGTCGAACAACTGGGCGCGGGCGGGATGGGTGAGGTTTATCTTGCCGAAGATGAACGACTAGCTCGGCCTGTCGCGTTAAAAATTCTGCCCGCATATTTCGCGTCTGACGAAACGCGCCTGCGCCGTTTTCAAAGGGAAGCGCGTGCCGCCTCCGCTTTGAACCATCCAAACATCCTCACGATTCATGAGGTTGGCGACGCCGACGGGATTTATTTTATCGCTACTGAGTTTATAGACGGCGCCACGATTCGCGAGTTGATTGCGCAAGGCGAGCTGACTTCTGAAGAAATTCTCGACATTGCTGAACAAGTGGCTTCGGCACTTGCTGCGGCGCACGCCGCGGGCATCGTGCATCGCGATATCAAACCGGAAAACATAATGCGCCGCACCGACGGCCTGGTGAAAATTCTCGACTTCGGCATCGCGAAATTGCTCGAACCTGAAACTGCTGAACGACGCGACAGCTCGAATACGGCAACTGAAGTTGGCCTCGTGATGGGCACCGTCAACTACATGTCGCCTGAACAGGCGCGTGGTCTTGTGGTTGATGAACGCACCGACATCTGGAGCTTAGGTGTGGTTATTTATGAAATGCTGGCGGGTTGCTTACCCTTCGCCGGCGCCACGCGAATGGATACGCTGGTGGCGATTCTGGAGCGACCACCTGCGCCATTCCCAAACGTAACGGCCAGGTCGCCCTTGATCGATCCAATCGTGCACCGCTGTCTGCAAAAGTCCGCGGCTGATCGCTATTCGTCGGCAAATGAATTGCTGGCTGCGCTTAAACGAGTCCGGCCGGGTCCGTGGTCGACTGAAGTTCAAGCAGGCAATATTCAGTCGACAGATCGAAGCGCGCCGCCAGTTCGCCGTTTTGGTGTTCAGGCCCTTGCGATCGCTTTGCTTTTGATAATCGTGACCGCCGCACTCATTGCTTATCGCCGTACGAGATCGGTAATACCTACGGCAGCAGCGGTGCCAAGCCTGCCAACATCGCCAACCAGTCATCAGCGTTATGCCGAGATGACGGATAGCGAGCGCCTCGCGTTCATCAAGGAACAGGAGCAGCGCGTCTCCGCGCTGATGGGCGATCGGCCGGCGCAGTTGAAGCCGGAAGAGTTGCAGGCGATCAAGTTGTTCGTCGATAAGTATGTGGCCCAGAGCGAAGCCACCGCGGATCGCGACAGCTTAGCGCAAAGATACGAGCGCGCACCGCCTTACGTCCCGTTGATTGCCCGTTCCTTTGCCGCGCGCCGCGTGCCCGTAATCATCGGCATCTATTTGCCGATGATCGAGTCGGCCTATCGACCTTGCTACGAAAACAGTTTTGGCTCGAAGGGCTTGTTTCAGTTTCTGCCGCAGACGGCAAAACGCTACGGCGTGTCGCGCGAGGAAATGTGTGACGCGGAAAAGATGGCGCCGGCGGCGGCCCACTATCTTGCAGACCACATGGCGGAGCTCGGCGACGACGCCGAGAGCGTGAGTCTCGTGTTGCTTAGTTACACGACCGGGGCCACATTTGTCAGAACTGCTTTGCGGGAACTACGAGACGCTCCGGACTACCAAAGAAACTTCTGGACGCTCTACGCACACCGGGATCGGCTCCCCAACAACTTCAAGGATGAAGGCGCCTGGTATGTGCCGAACTTTTTTGCCGCCGCAATTATTGGTGAGAACCCACAGACCTTCGGATTAACAACGCCGCCGTTGTCCACGTTGACCGAAGGCAGGTAAGGCAGAGCAACTTCGCAGAAAGCACGAAGCTGCGGCTGGGAGCGCAGACATCCTGTCTGCAAATGAGCGCGAAGCGCGAACAACCAAGCTTAGGCAAAAGATCCTTTGCTGAAGCGTTTATTCGCGCTTCGCGCTCATTTGCAGGCAAGATGCCTGCGCTCCCAGCCGCAGTTAGTGCCTACTGGCTTGCGGACTCAATGCTTAACAAAAATATCTTCCACAGCCGCTTTTGCGACGGGCGGCACGGAAGCCGGCGGCGGCGTGGGTCGCATGGAACTCATCGCCTGTTCCGCTGACAGTATTCCCGAAACGCGCATCTTGAACTCATCGACGTTCGTCGCATTGTGCAGCGCTTCTTCCATCGTAATCATCCGCGATTGCAGCAGATGAAACAGCGACTGATCGAACGTTTGCATGCCATATTGCGACGCGCCCGCAGCAATCGCCTCACGAATCAGGCTCGTCTTTTCTTCGTTCACAATGTAATCGCGAATCAGGGCGGTTGAAACCATCACCTCGACCGCCGGCACACGTCCCGCGCCCTTCGCAGCCCGCACCAGTCGCATCGAGACAACAGCCTTCAAAATTCCCGCGAGCTGAATGCGCACCGACTTCTGTTGGTGCGATGGAAAGGAAGAGACAATGCGCATCACAGTTTCAGTGGCATCGAGCGTATGCAGCGTTGACAAGACGAGATGACCTGTCTCGGCCGCAGTCAACGCAGTTTCGATCGTTTCGTAGTCGCGCATTTCGCCGACGAGGATCACGTCCGGATCCTGCCGCAGGGCGCCGCGCAACGCTTCAGCAAACGACCTGGTGTCAACGTCGATCTCTCGTTGCGTCACAAACGACAGCTTGTCGCGATGCAGGAACTCGATTGGATCTTCGATGGTGACGATGTGGCCGCTGCGCTGGCCATTGATGCGATCGATCATGGCGGCGAGCGTGGTTGATTTTCCCGAACCGGTGGATCCGGTTACGAGAATCAGTCCGCGACGTTCTTCAGTGATGCGATCGATCACCGGGGGCAGACCCAACTCGGAGGAATTCCGCGTGCGATCTGGAATCACGCGCAGCACTACGCTTACCGTGCCACGCTGCTGAAAGATGTTCGCGCGAAATCTTCCCAGTCCGGCGACCCCATAACCGATATCAACTTCTGAAACTTCCTTGAAACGCTGCTTTTGCCGATTTGTCATCATGGCAAAGGCCATGTCGAGCGTGTCTTCCTGTTTCAGGCGCGGCGCATCGGCGATCGGGTGTAGTTCACCGGCGATGCGCATGACGGGAAACGCGCCAACTTTCAGGTGGAGATCAGAGGCCTTGTGTGAAGCGGCCACTCGTAGGAGATCGTCAATTTTTACGGACATAGGGCAAACGGCCTTTCGAACCTGGGAAGCCTGGTCAGAATTTATTGATTGGGACGCCGGAAGAGGCGCTTCGAACTTGGTGGGCGAGTGGGCTCGGCTTTACGCCGATGACACTGGTTGAATATAGCTTTTCAGGTTGCGGAGCGTCAACGATGTCATTTCTTAACAGCGAACTTTTACGATCTCTATCTCTCGTGTGACCGACCTGAAACTGCGGTTCCGTCGTCCAAAATACTTGATGCCAGTATTCTTGTAAGTCCTTTTATTGCCGCAGTAAAGATAAAACACAATTCTCGTTTTTGGGGTTGACGATTTACAAAAGACGAGGTAGTGTGCGCGCCGTTCACCCCGCTCAGGTATCCGCTATCGCACCCTCCGCACCGTCCAACCGCTCGTTTCGCGTCAGCACAACTTCCGCTCCAACTGACCAGCGCTCCTAGACGAGCTGCTGCGCTTCGACCTCGACATGGAGAAGGAACATGAGAACTCCCCGGCTGTTAATTACGCTCGTCGTCGTCTCTCTACTCATTACGATTGCGTTGTCGCTGAGAAGTTATCGAGGACTGGCGGCGGATTCTCCAGGTCGGTCTGTCAGTGAAATGAACGACCCGCCCACGGCCGTGGACGACTCCTACACGCTGCATACGTCGAACACCGCGTTCTTCTTAACGGTGCTCGCAAATGATTCCAATCCTGAAGGTGACGGTATCGTATTGTCGGCAATTGTAAGCCCCGCTCAGCACGGCACCGCCCAAATCGGTGCTCCAATTGTCAGATACACCCCGACTGTCGGCTATACGGGCGGCGACAGCTTTAGTTACCGCGTCTGCGATTTTCAAGACAATTGCTCGATGGCATCCGTCCAGCTCACTTTGGTGAACAGCACGCCTGTGGCCGTCGACGACAACTTCACGATTCGCGGCCTCTCGCATATCAATTTCATCGCCAACGATTCAGATGCCGATGGAGATGTAATCACAATCGAGGGTCATACGGAGACGCAACATGGCCTCCTCCGCCGGACGGCTAGTCCTAAGATATTTCAATACTTGCCGGTGCCGCTGGACTTCGTTGGTACCGACAGCTTCACTTATCAAACCTGCGACGAAGGCGGCGCCTGCTCCTCAGCAACCGTAACGCTGTACATCATTGGCGATGGTGAGAATGATGGCGCCACCTCGTGCAATACGCACATCGGCGAACCGGTCAACGTCACAAACGGAAATATGTTTGTCGAGCAATCGGACAGTGTGTTGCCCGGTGTGGGTCCGGGGCTAACTGTTGCTCGCACGTACAATAGCAATTCACAGCGAACGGGACTGTTTGGCAGAGGCTGGACCACTGAATACGACGAAGAACTCAACGTTTATGACGGCAATTTGGTGCGCCTCAATCGTTCTGACGGTCGCGCTATTTATTTCGGGCGGCCGGTAAACTCGACTTCTTCAATGCTGTCCTCAATCGCGAAAGATTTTCATGGCGGGCTATCCCAAAATGGCAGCGGCTTCACGTTAACCTTTAAAAACGGCGGCGTTCATCAGTTCAACGCGCTCGGCAAACTCACTTCACTCGTCGATCGATTCGGAAACCAAACCAGTTTGAATTATGACGCGGGCGGCAAACTCGTCTCAGTAATCGATCCGTTTGGCCGGGTGCTGTCGTTCGTTACCAACAGCAACGGCCGCGCGCTCACTATTAGTGATTCAATGGGCACAATTGCGACCTACGCTTACGGCGCCTCGAACCAACTCTTGTCGGTGACTTACGCAGACAGCTCAGCTTTCCAGTTTGCGTACGACACGAATTTACGCTTGACGACTGTGATTGACGCGCTGGGAAACATCGTTGAGTCGCATTCCTATGACAGCGACGGCCGCGCAATCACGTCAGAAAAGCAGGGCGGAATTGAGCGTTACTCGCTCAATTATGTAAGCGACACCGAGACCGACGTTACCGATGCGCTGGGCCACATGACGAAATACACGCTCGACAAGAGCCGAGGCCGGAATGTTGTGACGCGAATCGAAGGCGTTTGCGGTTGCGGCGGCGGGAATTCACAGGTGCAGAGTTGGACCTATGATGAGCAGTTGAACGTTACTTCAGTCGCCGACGCACTTAATCACGTCACGAGTTTTACCTACGATGCCGACGGCAACCGACAGACAACAACGAACCCGACCGGCACGATCACTTACACCTACGGCGCCTTTGGTCAATTGTTGACTACCACGAACCAGCTCAATGGAGTAACCACTAATACCTACGATTCCGTAGGCAAGCTGCTCACGACGACTGACGCGCTGAACAACGTCACGAGTTTTACTTACAACTCGCGCGGCCAAATGCTGACCGCAACTGATGCTCGCGGAAAGGTAACGGCGTTTACTTACGACAGCAGCGGAAACCTGGTGCAGCGCCGGGACGCGAACAACATCACGACGTTTTTGTTTTATGACGCGCGCTCGCGCATAACGAAAGTGCGGGATGCGCTGAGCCGCTCCACTCTTTTTGCCTACGACGCGGCAGGCAGACTTAACAAAGTTACGCTTCCCGATCTGTCGACGATCGCGTTCACATATGACCTGGCAGGGCGTCGCATCCGAGTCACAGACGAGCGTGGCAATCCGACTAGCTACGTGTACGACACCGCAAACCGGCTCACGGGGGTAACCGACGCGCTGAACCGCACGATGGCTTATGGCTACGACGCCATGTCTAAATTGACCAGCGTCACTGATCCGCTCATGCGCATTACCAATTACGAATACGATTCTTTCGACCGGCTGGTGAAGGTTACTTATCCCCCGGCGACCGCAGGAGCAACACGGCTCTTTGAAACTTCGAGCTATGACGCCAATGGCAATGTGACTTCGCGGACTGACACCGCCGGCCGCGTGAGCAGCTTCACGTACGACAACCTTAACCGACCGGCCAGCGAAACGGATGCGAATAACAAGACCAGCAGTTTTGAATATGACGCTCTCTCGCGCAATACGGCGGTAGTCGACGCGTTGGGGCAGCGTTATCAATTCGCTTACGATCTGCTTGGCAGACAGACCGGCACAACCCGCGCCGGGCAATCAACTACTTACACATTTGACGCGGTCGGCAACAGCATTCAACGCACGGACTTCAACGGCCTGGTCACCAATTACAGTTACGACAATCTCAATCGGTTGACCACCATCGCCTATCCTAACCGGACCGTTAGTTACGCCTACGATGCTTTGAATAACCTGACGCGTGCGACCAACGAAAATGGTTCCATATACATTGGCTATGACAATCGCTATCGCGTAAGCAGTTTTTCTGATCCGTTCTATTACGGTATCAGCTACAATTACGACGCGGCTGGCAATCGCACGAAACTCAAGATTAACGGCGCCACCTATGCGACCTACACCTACGATGCAGTAAACCGTTTAACTAACCTGGCAGACGGCGCGAACCTCAATTTCGCTTTCACTTACGACGCGGCAGACAGAATGATCACTCGCACCGCGCCCAATGGCGTTTCCTCAAATTACGCATACGACGACCTCGATCGGGTTACGGCGTTGAGCCATGTGGCTGGAGCGAACACGCTCAACGCCAACCAGTACACCTATAACAACGCCAGCAACATCGCTAGTTGGTTTAATGCCTCCGGCAATCATGCTTACAGTTACGATCTCGTTGATCGATTAACTGCGGTCAACAACAGCAGCCAAGCGGCGGAGAACTATTCGTATGACGCGGTTGGCAATCGCACGGCTGCGCACCTTAGTGCCAGCTACAACTTTCAACCCTTCAACAGGCTGACCGCGACGGCGAGCGCAACCTATAGTTACGACAACAACGGCAACCTGTTATCCAAAACAGACGCCGCCGGCACAACCAGCTTCGCGTGGACGGAGGAAAATCAGCTCAAGCAAGTGATTCAACCGAACGGATTGACGGTTAACTACACCTACGACGCACTCGGTCGGCGTCTGCAGCGAACGAACAACGCCGGCGCCAGCGAACGTTACGTTTACGATCGCGATGATGTGTTGCTCGATTTGAACGCCGATTGGTCAGTGGGAAGCAGTTATTTGAACGCGCCCGGTGTTGATAATCATTTGCGCCAGACTGCGAGTTCTGGCAGTTCGTATTTCCTTACTGACCACCAGGGCTCGACCGCTGCTTTGACCGACGCGGCCGGCAACGTTCTAGAGCAGCAAGTTTACGACTCGTTTGGGCAAAGCGCGGGCAGCACACGTACGCGTTACGGCTACACCGGTCGCGAGCGTGATCCCGACAACGGCCTGCTTTATTACCGCGCGCGCTGGTACGATCCCGAGCTGGGTAGATTCATCTCGGAAGATCCGATTGGCCTTGCTGGAGGGATTAACCAGTTCGCTTATGTGGGCAATAATCCGGGGAATGGAACCGACCCATCGGGTTTATTTAATGAAGATGTTCATTACTATTTAACCTATTACCTCGCAACAAAACTCTCATGCTTGACGGCGCATGAAGCGAGACTAATTGCTGAGGCCGATCAGAGTACGGATGAGAATGATGACACCAAGCCCTTGCCGGGATTGACTCCCGGGCACCGCAAAACTAACGCTGATAGTCACGCCTTCAATGAAGGAAATGAAGCCAACTTGTCAGCTCTTCGAACGACCGCAATGGGTGGAGGAATAAACTACGTTGCTGCTGGAAGATACTTGCACCACTTGCAGGATACCTACAGCCACCGCGGCTTCCATAATCCATGGTACGGCCAATATGGATTCAACGGCTACGATGTTCCGGTGTTAGGTGGGCTTGTGGTTGATAATACGAATCATGATCTGCCGAAATCGGAAGAGATGGCGAGAGCCACCTTCTTCGCGCTTTATGAGTTCGCGAAGAAAAAAGGCTGCGAGTGCAAATTCGCTCCCCTCAATAGTTGGTGGCCCACTGTGTCGGCGTTCCTGAGAGCGAATAATGGCGACCTTGATAACAAGCGTCGAATTCTCGGCGTTCCTTTAAGGTAAGTTTTGAGCAAAACTGTTATTAGCTGAGGATTCGTTATTGTCACGCTATGAAACTCAGATTCCGACTAATCCTGCCTGTAGCTTACGTGGTCGGCAGCGCGATTTTGTTTTTAGTTTGTTTCCTAAATTTGGGCCACAACGTGTGGTGCAATTATTTTTTACAATCAATGTTTCCCAGCTCGCTACTGCCTCGGCTGGCGAGCTATTTATTCGGCGATTCCAAGTTCATCTACAGTGAAGGTTGGAGAATTTTGGATACGATCTTAACAGTCCCACTACCCTATTTGCTTACAGTTGCGCAATATTTCTTTCTGGGAAAACTGATCGACTACCTGTTGCGCTCGCGAGCAGTTCCAACGAAGCAGATACAATGAGGTTGCATTGGATCTTTGTGAGTGATGCAGCTTTAAACGGAGACCGAACAGAGCCCAGCGAAGCGGGACGACCGAGAATAGCCCGGCACGTGAGTGCTGGGATCGTCGTGGACAAAAGGGAACGAGTCCGCGAAGCGGACGACTGAAATGACACGAGAATTCAGCCGTCCGTTTCACGGACTGGAACCGAGTTAGGTCGCTTCTCCCAGCACTGACGTGCTTGGCTATTATCAGTCGTCGGCTGCGCCGACTCTAAACCGGCGACGCAACAAACCTCGGGCGACCGTATAGATGCTCAGATTTTTCATTGGTCTCGCATTCGGAGTCATCCTGACGATTTCTGCTTTCGGTGCTGGCGGCGTGGGTCACGGTACCTACGCGCCGCTCATCTTTACCGATCCGTTTGTAATCTTGCTGCCCGATTCAGTAGCTATTGTTGCGGTCCTCGCGGGGCCGTTGTTGTGGGCCGCGTACTTTCAATTCATTCCAAAGATCAAACGTGGATCCGCGCGCTTGATCACGCTAGCCGCTTTGCTCGTTACTCATCTTTTGGCGGGAATATTTGTGGCGGTTAACGATCCGGCCTTTGCCCGAGCGTTGGGACAGGAGCGCAGAGGGCTTATTGGTTTTGCCATTATCGTGGTGCTCGCGATGTCGACTCTACTCGTTTTCTCGCTTCGCGAGCGCATACGCTCCTAAGGGATACCCGCCGTGCGGTTGTCACGGGAACTGGGACGCCCCCTGGTGGCAGCAGGTAATCGATTTCTCGAAAGAACATGGCGCAAACTTTGGTGCTCTGGAGACAATTGATTCAATGGGTGAGATTGAGAATTTAGGAATGACCAATACGCCCGCCTACCTAAGGCGCAAGGTTGAAATCCTGGGTGTGCCTTTCCGTTAAAACCCGGCTAAATGCTTGGGAAAGAATTTTTACCAGGTCTTGATCCTCTGTCATCATGAACCGATTCTTCAACCGGAATACGGCTGGCAATTGGTCCAATTTGTCCTTGTTGCCTTGGTTTGGATAATTGAGCTTACGTTTGAAGATAAAGGATCCCGCGTTTTCGACTTACTGTTTTGGTTATGCGCACCGCCGATGTGATTGTGTCACCATTAGTCGGGGAATATGGCGAGAGCGCCATGTTTGCGACGTTTATCTACGGCTTCGTCCTGGCAGCTTTTCTTTACGGCTTCATTTTTGGGTTTGTGATGTCATTCGTCAGGCGAGGAAAGTAATTACGCTTACGACCATTTCCCTATGCGCAGATTCCTTATTGCTTTCGCAATCGGTGTCGTGCTGACAATCGGCGCTATGGTTGCAGCTGGACTGGGGCACGGCCCTAACGCGCCACTTGTTTTCACCTCGCCATTAATAGTGTGTTTGCCTGGAGAATTGCTTCCTGCCGGGTTTGTCACCGGACCTTTCATCTGGGGGGGCATATTTTCTGTTTATCCCAATGTTCAAAAGACGCGTGGTCCGATTCAGCGCTTCGGTAATCTTGCTGGCAAGTCACTTAATTGCCGGCATGTTCGTGGCGGTTAATGAACCCAAGTTTGCACAGGCTATGAACCATGAGTGGGGCTTCCTGGTTGGTTTCGGTGTAATCTTCGCGCTGGCTATGACGAGTCTATTCTTTTTCGCGCTTCGCGGGGTCAAGCCAGTTCGCGCTTAACTGTGAAGAAAATTCACCGCTAATTTGGAGTGCGGCGGCTTGACGCCGCTTTTAGTCTTTTTTCGATGAGTCAAGAACTGAGATTTGACTAATAAAAAGCGGCGTCAAGCCGCCGCACTCCAAATGCGTTGCTCCGTGTCAGCTATTGAGTATTTCGCAGAGTTTTTCGGAGTCGATATTCCCTCCTGACACGATACACACAACTTTGCCTGTGCCCGCCTGGCCTGTTAACGCACATGCTAATGCACAGGCGCCGGCTCCTTCAGCGATAACGCGGTTGCGTTCGGCCATCAATCGCAGTGCTGACTTCACTTCAGTAACTTCGGCGACGAGCGAGCCATCGATCAACTGTCGAGCCCGCTCCAGCATTTGCGGAAATACCATCTTCGCCCCGATCCCATCAACAAACGACGCTTGATAATCCACCGTTTGTGGTGTTCCCGCTGTGAGCGACACAATCAGGGGCGCGGCCGTTGCCACTTCCGCCGCGTAGATCCTGCAGCCTGGATTCAGGCCGCGCATCGCCGTCGCAATGCCGCAGGTTAGTCCGCCGCCGCCCCAGGGAATGACAACCGCATCGACGTCGGGTAAATCCTCGAGAATCTCCAGGGCAATCGTGCCGTTGCCGGCCATCACGTTCAAATCATCGAAGGCGTGAATGAAAGTTCCCTCTACTCCAGGGAATGAGCGCTGCTCAAAAGTACGCCACCATTCTGCAAACTCCACTTTGATAACGCGACCGCCGAGTCGTTCGATCGCCCTCGCCTTTGTTGCCGGTATCGTGTCGGGAGCTATCACGGTGCAGGGAATGCCAAGTTCGCGAGCGCACCAGGCGACGCCCTGGGCCATGTTTCCCGCCGACGCAGTCAACACTCCCAGGGCCAGCGTCTCAGGTGGTGTGTGCCCCATCGCGTTCGCCGCGCCACGGATCTTGAATGAACCGATCGGCTGGAGGTTTTCAAGCTTTAGATAAATTTCGGCGGGCGCCTCTCTGAAGTTGAGCGGGACGAGCGGAGTGCGAATCGCTGAATTCGCGATCATTGCGCGAGCCTCATTGATGTCACTAAGCGACGGCAGCATCTGTTTGTTATCCTCAGAAAACTCTCAGCCAAACTCGACCCAATTGCCCAGCTTCATTTCCTTCGCTTTGCGGTAAACGAATTCCGCAGCCGCAAGATCTTCAACAGCCAAACCCAGCGACTTGAACAAGGTGATTTCGTCCGGTGTAGTCCGACCGGGTGCGCCTCCCTGAAGGACTTCGCCAATTTCGCCTCGGATATGATTTACGTCGATTGCTCCGTCACGCAGCGCAAAAAGATAGTCTCCGGCTTCATTCATGGTCGACTCGCGTCGATCGACATACACGCTCGATGCGGCGAATGTGGCGCTGTCGACTTCGCGGGCGTTTGGCGTGCTCGCGCCCACCAGATTCAGGTGCGCGCCCTTTGAGATCCATTCACGCTTCACGATTGGTTCTGTAGCAGTCGTTGCAGTAACTATCAAGTCTGCGCCCTCCAGAGCTTCGGCAACTGTCGCTACTGCTTCGATTGGAAAGGCGAACTTCGTTTTCATCTCTTCAGCCAGTGCCTGCGCATGAGCGAAATGCCGGCTCGCTATGCGGCAACGGTTAATAGCGCGAACTTGAGACATGGCTGCCAGATGAGAACGCGCCTGCACCCCGGTGCCGATAATCGCGAGCTCGGACGCATCTGTTCGTGCGAGAACATCTGTTGCCACACCCGAAACAGCCGCCGTTCGGATAGCTGTGATCGCGGAAGCGTTCATCATCGCCTGCAATTCGCCGGTCTCAGCGCTGAACAGCAACACGCCGCCCTGGTGCGCGTCTTTTCCTTGAGCTGGGTTGTTTGGGAAAACGCAAATTGCTTTCAAGCCGAATGCTGAACGCTCACCGGACCTGTAACTCGGCATGAGCCCCATCAGCCCAGCGGCTTCAGGCGGCCGAACAATAGTTCTCAGCGGCTGATAGATGCGGCCAGCTGCGAGCGCGATGAGAGCGTCACGCATTACGGCGACGCATTCCTTCATCGGTAGAAGTTCTACGACTTCGTCATGACTCAGGATCAGGATTTTCATGGAGTGATCGTAAGTGGCCCAGGCCGAATATAACTGGTCACAGAGAGAAATCAAATGTAACGACGTACTTGACTGATGAGGTGAGTGCTACCAGGCTTGATTGCCGATTGCCGATTGCCGATTGCCGATTGCCGATTTCAGATTGCCGATTGCCGATTGCCGATTGCTTTTGTCGATTGCCGATTGCGGATTGCCGATTTCAGAATGATGTTTCGCTTAAGGCCAATCGGCAATCGGCAATTGCAAATCGGCAATCGGTTGACCCACCCGCTACCGCGTGGTGGTACTGACCTCACGGATGGCACACGTTGACGGTCGCCAATGGCATTGCCGTCCCGGAATTCCGTTCGGTTTGGAAGGTGCCCGTCGAATTCCCGTCGAAAGGGCGATTCGTCAATAAACAAAAGCAGCGAGCAAGTTGCCTCGCTCGCTGCTCTGAACTCTTTGAAGAACTCCCTAGTTCATTAACGGAGTCTTCGCGGCGGTTTGATATTTCGGCACCGCTTCGGCATTTGGGTCATTGATCGCCATCGGCTCCGGCATTTCTGGGTGGGATCCGTTGCTGCCCGAAGCCGCGGTCGGCTGGGTTGCGTGAACGTAGGTCAGCCAATCGCCCGGTGCTTTACGTTCGCCTTTAGTGATATCGAAGAACGCTTTCTGAATCTTTTCAGTTATCGGACCGCGACCGCCAATGCCGACCGTGATGCGATCGACGGAGCGTATCGGCGTAATCTCAGCTGCGGTTCCGGAGAAGAAAGCTTCATCGGCCACGTAAAGTGCAGCGCGTTGAATGCTTCGTTCCTTAACGGTGATTCCCAGCTCATGGCAGATTGAGATCACGCTGTCTCGCGTAATGCCCGCAAGGATTGATGAAGACAACGGCGGCGTCAGCACCGTATCGTTTGTCACCACGAAGATGTTTTCGCCCGAACCCTCGGAGACGTAGCCGCGATCGTCCAGGGCAATGCCTTCCGCAAATCCATTCAGCAGCGCTTCCATCTTAATGAGCTGCGAATTCATGTAGTTTGCGCCGCTCTTCGCCATTGCCGGCATGGAGTTTGGAGTCAGACGGTTCCAGGTCGAGACACAAACATCGACGCCCTTTTCAATTGCTTCATCGCCCAGATACTTGCCCCAGTCCCAGGCGCCGATGTAACAGGCGAGAGGATTGGGAAAAGGATTGACGCCGAAAGCAGGCCGAGCTTCGTCGAGACTGCGAAAGAGAATGGGACGGATGTAGCACTGTTCGAGACCGCTGCGGTTTACCAGTTCCACTGATGCGTCGCAAAGCTTGTCCAGGTTCCAGCCATGGTCCATCCGATAAATCTTCGCCGAGTTTAGAAACCGCTGCATGTGTTCTTTCAGACGAAAGATCGCCGGGCCCTGTTTGGTCGCATAACAACGAATGCCCTCAAAGATGCTGGAACCGTAATGGAGCACATGCGACATCACGTGCACGCGCGCATCGTTCCAGGCGATGAATTCGCCATCGTGCCAGACGACGTCGCATATGCGCGGAGTTGCCACATCTTTTGCTTTACCATCTTTTGAGAACATGTCGTTCTACTCCTTAATAAAAATAGGATCAGCCCAGTAAACCTTTAAAGCTTGCGTGAATGGTTGCCGGCCATTCTACAGGATTATCGGCTGCTTTAAGAAAGCTCAGCACGATGTTTGTCAGGGCAATATGCGGAACAGCGGACGATACCGTAAGCCGTGAACGCTTGGCAAGGTTGCGGTAATGTTTGTGCTCGTTCTTTCATTAGTGAAAGCTCGGGGCGATAAGCAGACGAAATCAGAACCGGATCGCGGTAGCGACCGGCCAAACATTCAACTCTACCGAATCAGTTTCGGATACTGCTGTTCTTCTAGTTGAAGCTCTGGCCGGTCGCTACCGCGATCCGGTTCTGATTTTGCCTCTAATCGTTGACGGACATACAACTGAACCCGTGCCGTAATGTTTGATAAGGCGTTGTACTGCTGTTAGTTTGGCCCGATCTAATGGGAATAACAGTTTTGGTGATATGAAAATCGGAATCAGGAACCTCACGTTTGCGTTAGCATCGTCCCGAACCGTACCATCGAAAATGCTTCGGCAAATAGCAAACATTGCTAATCGTAGGCGCTTTCCCGTTGTGCGGCCCACTCGAGGGTCGTCACCGGCGTCGCGAAATGAGTCACGGTTTTATTTAATCCTGATACTGATTCTGCTGACCGCTTTTTTCACCAATTGTCGCATGACTGAACAGACCAACACGCCAACGACTAACCAACAAAATGCAAATACACGCAGTGATGCCCGCTCGATTCATCGTGGCGCGATTGCGGTCGATATGCATGCCGACACACCGCAGCGCCTGCTTGATGAGCAGGTAGACCTCGCGCAACGTCTGCCGGATGGCCACTTCGACTCGGTGCGCGCGCGCGAAGGCGGACTCGATGCACAGTTCTTTTCGATTTGGGTCGAGCCGCAACTGTTCGGTGCGGGCGGGGCGTCGGCGATGAAACGCGCTGACGATCAGATTGCGGCCGTGCGCGCGCTTGCGGAAAAGCAACCGGAGTTGTGGGAGTTTGCCACCACAGCCGCTGACGTTCGTCGCATCGCAGCGCAAAACAAGCTCGCCGCATTGGCGGGCCTTGAAGGCGGCTATGCCATTGATGACAAACTGGAAAATGTCGAACGCTATTACCGCATGGGCGTGCGTTACATGTCGGCGGTATGGACTGACAGTTTAAGTTGGGCCGGCTCTTCAGGCGATGCGGCCGGTCAAACACGCGGGCTTAATGATTTTGGACGCGAAGTGATTCGCGAAATGAATCGCCTGGGAATGATGGTCGACGTTTCACACGTTTCAGACCAGACCTTTTGGGACATTGTTGCGACCTCCACCAAGCCCGTGATTGCTACGCACTCGGGCTGCCGCGCGATCGCGAATGTGCCGCGAAATCTTACTGACGACATGATTCGCGCTATTGGCAAGTCCGGCGGTGTGGTGAATGTGATCTTCTATCCGGGCCATCTCGAACCTGGCTTGAGCGAAAAGCAAAGAAGAATTGAGGCGAGTGTTGCTGACGAAATTCAACACGCTTCCGAAGCGGAGCATGGAGACGCCGCGCACAAGAAGCTGGCGCGAGATCGTGTGAGACGCGAAGCGTTTAGCAAAGGCCTGCCACCAGTGACTGTTTCACGTCTGGTGGATCACATCGATCATGTAGTTCAACTTATCGGTGTAGACCACGTGGGAATCGGATCGGATTTCGACGGCATTCAGGCCACACTCAGCGACCTCGCAGACGTCTCGCAACTGCCGAATCTTACGGCGGAGCTATTGCGGCGCGGTTATACGGAGAGCGACATCGAAAAGATTTTGGGCGGGAACATGTTGCGCGTGATGGAAGCTACTGAGAAATAATCCATTGATCCACGGGATCATTGATTCATTGGTTGAGACTAAGTAGTGATCGGTTCGAATGATGACGACGGCAGGGCGGCGCCTTCCGGTGCGCGGCAGGTCTTGACCTACCGTCCGACGCGTCAGTTATTTGCGGTCTGAGACCGGAAAGATTTGGATTACGCTCACGGCAAGTCTGAGACTTGCCTCGCACCGAAGGTCAAAGACCGAGCGCTTTCCCCTAAACTGCGTAGAGCAACTTCATGACTCAATCACGCCAACCTCGTCGTCCGCGCATCGGGTTTCACGCACCGATCAAGGGTGGATTGCATGAAGCGTTGCTGGTTGCGCGCGATACGGGTTGCGACACGGTGCAAATATTTTCGCGTAACCCGCGCGGCTGGGCAGCGAAGCCTCTGACCGTCGCCGACGTTTCCTTGTTTCAAAAAGTCCGCCGCGCAACCAAACTCGGTCCCGTCGTTATTCACTGTAACTACCTTGTAAACCTCGCCGCGGCCGATGAAACGATGCTGCAAAAGTCGCGCGAATCTTTTCGCGAAGAACTTGAGCGCGCCATTATTTTGGGCGTGGATTATTTGGTCGTACATCCAGGCAGCGCGCGCGGCTCATGTGAAGCCGACGGCATTCGCGCGTGCGCCACCAGCATCAAGCTCGCGTGCCGCCGTTTGCCGTTGGGGAAGTTGCGGATACTGCTTGAGAACACTGCCGGGCAGGGCGAGTGTATCGGTCATCGCTTCGAACATCTGAAGCAGATTATGGATGCGTGTCCGGGGCTTCCGATTGGTGTTTGCTTTGATACGGCCCATGCCTTTACTGCCGGCTACGACATTCGCGAACATGATGGCCTGGAGGCCCTAATCAGCCGAATCAAGGCAACGGTGGGTACGCGCAACATCCGCGCGATCCATTTCAATGATTCGCGTGCTGCCTACAATTCGCGCGTTGATCGTCACTGGCACATCGGCGAAGGACACATCGGCGCCGAGGCACTGCGGCGAGTGGCGCAACATCCGAAACTTGCGCATGCCGCATTTATCCTGGAGACGCCCTACGACGATCCGCGCGCGGATTTGAAGAATTTGGAGATGCTGCGTTCGTTTGTGGATGGAGTTGAGGGTACTGGGACCGCGGGCGTCCCGCCTGCATCTCGGCGCAAGGCGCGACGTGTTTGAGAAGATAGAATGTTCGCGCTTCGCGCTCATTGCGGGCGGGACGCCCGCGGTCCCAGTGATAAACGCCCGCGATCCCCAAGATGGGGCTTTTACTGCTATCGAGTTCTAGACAAAATTTAGTTCCTGGGCTTAACATGTGCGCGTGATGATTTGGACGAGCTATTCACTGACCACCCTCCTTCTAACGGTGCCGTTCTGCGCCGCGTATTCTGACGCGCGGTTGTGAGCGGGGCGGCGACTTCCACGCAAAACTAAATCTGTAACCCAAACTGTTGGTTTGCGGTGGCTCTCTCATTTTCGGTGTCGCTGGGGAAGCCGCGGAGTAGAGCCGCTCCTGAGCTTGAGCTGAATACAGCCTTTGCCGATCGGCATCGCCAGTTTGCGTTACTAATAATTCGTGTTAAGTGTAAATACCGTTAGGAAAACAATCATGGACGAAAAATATTTTCCCGAAAGCATCGAACACAAGTGGCAGGAACGGTGGGACCAGACGCAGGCGTTTAATGCCGTGGAGGACGATCCGCGGCCGAAGTTTTACAGCCTCGAAATGTTGCCGTATCCGTCCGGCTTTCTTCACATGGGCCACGTGCGGAACTATTCGATTGGCGACGCGCTCGCCTGGTACAAACGCCTGCAGGGTTTCAACGTGCTGCATCCGATCGGTTGGGACAGTTTCGGCCAGCCGGCGGAACAAGCCGCAATCAAGCGCGGCGTAAATCCCCGCGACTGGACCGAAGAAAACATCGCGCACATGCGCGGGCAGTTAAAACGCCTCGGGATCAGTTACGACTGGTCGCGCGAAATCGCAGCGCACCGGCCTGAGTATTACAAGTGGGACCAGTGGTTTTTCCTCAAGATGTTTGATCGAGGACTGGCCTATAAAAAGCGTTCGCCAGTGAACTGGTGCCCGCGCGAAAACACAGTGTTGTCCAACGAACAATCGTCAGGCGGTGTCTGTTGGCGTTGTGGCGCAGAGGTAGAGAAGCGCGACCTCGAGCAGTGGTTTGTAAGAATCACTGACTATGCGGAACAACTGGTCAACGACATTGCCCAGATTGAGCAGAGTTGGCCCGAGAAGGTGCTGAAGCGACAGCGCGACTGGGTCGGCCGCAGCGAAGGCGCCTTCGTCGATTTTGCGTTGAAGGACAGCGACAAGAAGGTGCGGGTGTTCACAACGCGCATCGATACCATCTTCGGCGCGACCGCCATCGTACTCTCGGCGGAGCATCCGTTGATTGACGAATTGCTGCCTGAGTCGACATTGAAGAACGAAGTGATGGCGTTTGCGGCAAAGGTGAAATCCGAAAAGGCCGCGCGTAGTCGTACGGATGAAGATGAGATTGAAAAGGAAGGCATCAATACCGGTGTGCTCGCAATCAATCCGTTCAGCGGCGAGAGCATTCCGGTGTGGGTGGCGAACTACGTGCTGATTGAATACGGCACGGGTGCGGTTATGAGTGTGCCGGCACACGACGAGCGCGACTTCGAATTCGCGCAGAAATATTCGTTGTTGATTCGGCGCGTGATCGAACGCATTACGCACGAACAGGAGTCGATTCCCCACGACGCGATGAGTGAAGACCAGTCGATCGCCATGCAGCATGCGTTTACCGACTACGGAATTCTCGTTAATTCGGGAGACTGGAGCGGCAAACTCTCGCAAGACGCAACTGTGGAGATGGCGCAATTTGCGAAGCAACGTGGCTTCGGCGAGCCGGCAATTACCTATCGCATTCGCGACTGGGGAATTTCCCGGCAGCGTTTCTGGGGTGCGCCGGTCCCGATTATCTATTGCGATAAATGCGGTGTGGTGCCGGTGCCGGAAAAGGATTTGCCGGTCCGACTGCCGGATAAGGCGGAATTTACAGGCTCGGGTGAATCTCCGTTGGCGGGTGTGCCGGAGTTTGTAAACACGATGTGTCCGAAATGCAATGCGCCGGCGCGCCGCGACACTGACACCATGGACACGTTCGTCGATTCCTCTTGGTACTTCTTCCGCTACTGCGATCCGCGTAACGAGTCGGCGCCGTTTGATCCGAAACTGGCGAGCCAGTGGACGCCGGTCGATCAATACATTGGTGGCGATTCCCACGCCGTCATGCATTTGATCTACACGCGCTTCTGGACCAAGTTCATGCGCGATATCGGGCTCGTCGCTTTCGACGAACCGGTCACGAAGCTGTTAACGCAGGGGATGGTGACGAACCGTGTCGAGGGAACTGACGACTGGAAAGCGATGTCGAAAAGTCTCGGCAACGGCGTCGATCCTGACGAGATGATCGCAGCGTTCGGCGCGGATGCGGCGCGGCTGTTCGTCCTGTTCGCCGCGCCGGCTGAAAACGAGTTGAGGTGGTCTGAGTCTGGAATTGAAGGCGCGGTCAGATTCCTGCGTCGCGTTTACACGATGGTATGGCGTTGGCACGAGCGACTCTCGAACCCCGCGAACGCACCGGCCCAAAGCGATGCGAGTGATAGCGCGCGGGCGTTGCGTCGCAAGACACATCAAACCATCGCGAAAGTTACGAACGACTTCGAGGCGCTGCACCTCAACACGATCGTCGCCGCATTGATGGAGTTGTTCAATGAACTCAGCGCGCTCGACGCCGATCCGGCGACGGCGTCAGATGCGGAAGTGGCTGCCGCGCGCGAAGCGCTCGAGTCAATCGTAGTGATGCTTACGCCGTTTGCGCCGCATGCCGCGGAAGAAATGTGGGAACACCTGGGGCATAGCGGCGGGCTGTTAGAGTCGGCGCGTTGGCCACAAGCGGACGCCGAACTCGCTAAACGCGAAGAGCTCGAAATTCCCATTCAAGTGAACGGGAAGTTACGTTCACGCGTGTTGGCTATGCCTGAGGTAAGCGAGGCCGAATTACAGGCGGCCGCCCTGAGCGACGAGAAAATCAAAAGCCTGATCGAAGGTCAGCAGGTGGTGAAGGTAATCGTCGTGCCGCAGCGGTTAGTCAATATCGTGATTAAGTAGTGCAAATGACTTGGCGCTAGCGAAGGACGCCCGACTTTGGAGTGCGGTGACTTGTCACCGCGTTGTCTTCGCGGCGACCTGTCGCCGCGCTCGATACTTGAGCTTAACTTACGATCGGCTGCGACAGGTCGCAGCCTCGAAAAGCGGTGACAAGTCACCGCACTCCAAAGTCATGACCGTTGCTGCTCGCGTTTTCGCGGCGAGCTGTCGCCGCGCTCGATACTTGAGGTTTAGCTTACGATCGGCTGCGACAGGTCGCAGCCTCGAAAAGCGGTGACAAGCCACCGCACTCCAAAGTCATGACCGTTGCTGCTCGCGTTTCCTGGCGACCTGTCGTGACCATGAGAACACGCCCAAACTGTTGGCGCGTGGCTTTTTGTCGGTTGCTTGCTCACACGTCAGCCGTTAGAATCACGTAGCGACAAACATCTTTGCCAATTGGAGTTTGCGAAATCCTTCTTGCCGTCTCCGCGTTTTACCGGGCCCATAAATGAAAGAATGTCCAGCCTGTAGGCGCTGTTTCTCTGACGAGATTAACCACTGTCCGCAAGACGGCGATGCCACGACGCCATCGCTGCTTGGCGAACCTATACTCGATGCGCGCTATCAGCTCGAGCGACGTTTGGGCCAGGGCGGCATGGGCGTAGTCTTCCAGGCGCGGCATATTTTTCTTAAAACTTCTCACGCGATTAAAGTCATTTTGCCGGACCTCGTCGGCAACGATCCGATGCTGGTCACGCGTTTCCGCCAGGAAGCTTTGGCCGCTGCCGCCATCCGCCATCAAAACATTATCGCCGTTACTGACTTCGGTGTAGTGCGCGGCACGATGCCTTTTCTGGTGATGGAATTTGTAAACGGCAAGTCGCTGCAGGACATTCTTGCCGAGGAAAAGATGATGGCCCCGGATCGTGCGCTCGAGTTTGCCTGCGCCATGGGCGCCGGGGTTGCGGCTGCGCACCGGCAGAACATTGTCCACCGCGATCTCAAACCTTTGAACATCATGACCCAACTGGGCCAACCGGTTTCGGAAGGCCTCAAGATCCTCGACTTCGGTCTCGCGAAGATCAAATCGGGGGAGTTGCTCGGTTCATTTGTACAGGCAAAAACGAGCGGCTTGATGGGCTCGCCTTTTTACATGGCGCCCGAGCAATGGTCAGATGATGAGCCCGACGCCCGTGCGGACGTGTACAGCCTGGGAATAATTCTTTACCAGATGTTGAGCGGCGATGTGCCTTTCAAGGGCTCGTCGATTCCGTCGATCATGAAGAAACACCTCACGCTGCCGCCGCCGCTACTCAAATCCGTTGGCGTTGATATATCGCCACAACTCGAAGCCGTGGTTCGTCACGCTTTGGAAAAAGAAATCTCCGCACGAACGCCCTCGGTTGATGCGTTCATTACGGAATTAAAAAACGCCGTCTCTTCCGGCGGCGCCACCATCAGTTCTGGAACAGTTGCCTCTGTTTCCGACGCGACGCTTTATGCGCCCTCACCTACGGGCCAGATTCAGCAGCAAACCGGCGCTCAACTCGAAGGCACCATCAGCTCGGCAGCCATCGACACCGAGGAGCAGAAAAAGATTCAGGCTACGCGCGAACTTATAGAACGCGAGCAACAGGAAAAGGAAAGGGTGGCTCGCGAGGAGTTGGCCCGCGAAGCGGAACAACGCCGCAAGACTGAGGAAGAGAGAGCGCGCGAACAGCGTGAGCAGGAAGAAAAGCGGAAACAGGAACAGGCGGAACGCGAAGAACGCGAGCGCATGCAGCGCGAACAGATTGAGCGAGTTGAGAAGCAAGCTAAAGAGCTTGAAGAGCGCTTGGCGCGCCTTGCTACCAGCATGCCGCCCCCGGCTGCTCCCACCGCTGTCAGTTCAATACCACCTCAGCTGCCACAGAGCATTCCGCCGCAACCGCAGAGTGGCAACAGTTTTCCCGGCAGCGAATCATCTGCCACACTTTACGAGCGGGTGGCGCCGCCCGCGGTGATTCAGGCGAAACCAAAACCGAAAGGAAACTCCCTTTTAGTTATCGGTGGTGCAGTGGCGTTGGTTGTTCTGATCGGCGTGGCCATTGGCGGTTATCTGTTATGGCGAAATAAGCCGGCGCAGGTTGGAGGACCGGGACCAACACCTTCGCCCGCCACTAGTCCGGCAACAACCGACGTCGTCAAGCCCGACCTCGTTGAAATTCCAGGCGGCACTTTCCAGATGGGGCGCAATGATGGCCCACCGCAGGAGCGGCCGGTACACCCGGTTACCGTGCAAACTTTTTTCATGGACCGCACCGAAGTGACGAATGCCGAGTATGCGGATTTCGTACGTGATACGAATTACGAACCGCCGAAGGATTGGGTGCGAGGTAAACCGTTGGCGGGTCAGGAACGCTGGCCGGTTGGTAATGTTTCTGCGAAAGATGCCCAGGCGTTCGCTGCCTGGCGATCGAAACGCGATGGCGTAACCTACCGATTGCCGACCGAAGAAGAATGGGAGTTCGCGGCGCGGGATGGCGGCGCCTACAAATCTTTTCCCTGGGGAGATTCGTTTGAGGATCGTCGTGCGGTAGTCAAGAGCGTATCTCCACGTGACGTCGGTTCTTACCCGGATGGCAAGAATCGCTGGGGAGTCATGGATCTAATCGGCAATGTTTCGGAGTGGACCTCTTCGAAGGCCTCGGTTTACAGCGGACTGCAAATTCCTGAAGCGAATAAGGACTGGATTATTTTGCGCGGTGGATCCTACGCAAGCGATCCGAGCGACGCGCAAATTCCGATCTCCGCTACTTATCGTGATTGGTTTGATCCAACCTTGCGACATCCCACTTTCGGTTTCCGATTGGTTCGCCCGGGGCAGTAGTATCCCGACGCCAAACCCGCCAACTCTAGTCTCTTGGGTACTGCCCAGTTGTAACGCAAACTGTTAGTTTGCGTTAATCCCAAGGCGTGCAACGCCCGCCGTAAACTAACAGTTTGCGTTACAAAACCCTTTATCAAGTAGCCCCTTTTCCACAAATTGGGCTACAATCCGCCTCGTCTAATTGCCTACTAAAAAATATTTGCCCCGACTTCAGCGCGTGTGACTGACTACCAGCGCGACTTAAAACAGGAGAGAGAATCGATGAAAGTGTGTTCGATTTTTCGTTCAGTCATTGCCTTCATGATCCTCGCAGCCGGTTTATCCACGGCCGGACTGGCGGTTTCTGCGCAGGATATCGGAGTTGACGTTGGCGGCGCCGCCGGTGTTTTCAGACCTAAGAATCCTGAGGCCAGAAAACGCAAACCCGCGCCCTCCACCCGCCGCGGGACCACTCCCCATCCGACCGTAACGAGTAACGCTGAGGATCGCATCGAGGACCTGCTGGACAAAGGCAATCAGTTTCGTGATTCGCGCCGCTTCGCCGAGGCCGAAACTGCGTATCAAAGTATCTTCAAAATTAAACCGGAGGACGGGCGTGCGGCTTACGGGTTAGGCAACATTTATGCGGATCAACAACGCTGGGAAGAAGCAGAGACTGCATATCGAAACGCCGTGCTGTGGAGTCCCTCTGATGCTGACGCCCTCGTGGCTTTGAGCGTTGTGTTGGTGCAGCCGCGCACCGGGGCGGGAAACGCGAAGCGATTCGCCGACGCTGAAAGCTTTGCGCGCCGGGCTATCATGTTGCAGCCGAAAAATGCGGTGGCCTGGGACCGGCTCGGCGTCGCGCTTCAGTCTCGCGGTGTGTTCAATGCTGAAACGGAAAGCTCGTATCGTCGCGCCGTAGAATTGGATCCGGAATTTCCGGTTGCTTACGCTCACCTGGCACGCGTGCTCAATCGTCTGGGCCGGACGGGGGAAGCGCAGCCGCTATATGAAAAGGCAACGCAACTGGCAAAGGATCCGGCCACCCTGAATTTGATTGCGGAGTCGTTACAGGCAGAACAGCAGTGGCAAAATTCTGAGCCGGTTTTGAAACGAGCGCTTGAGCTCGATCCACGCAATCCCAACGCTTTGTATTTGATGGGCCGGATGCTGGTGGTATTCAAGCGATATCAGGAGTCGGAGCCCTACTTGAAGTTGGCAACAGAGGTTAGCCCGCGCGCTTTCCAACCTTTCAATCTGCTGGGCCGCACTTATCTCGCTCTCGATCGCTACGAAGAGGCGGAAGTAATTTATGAGCGCGCCAGCGCGTTTGCCTCGGCCGGCGATCAAAAACAATTAGCGGGAATTTACGGATTCGAGGGCGTAGGCGACGGTTTTATGAAGACAAAAAACAAGGCCGGCGCGGTTCGCGCTTATAACCGGGCCTTGCAACTCGATCCGGCAAACAAAGAAATAGAACAAAAACTTGCCCGAGCGCGCTGAGGCCCAAAGTGGCGGCCCGTCTCAACCTCTTTTCAGAAGGAGCAAATCTTTCTTATGAAGCATTGCCCGAAGTGCGGTCGCAGTTTCGCTGACGACAATCAGAAGTTTTGCACCATCGATGGTGGGTTGTTAACTGATCAAGCGTTCGATCCTAACGCCACTATTGCGGCTCCGGCTGCACCGCGGCCTCCAGAGCCCTCGAGCGCGCCGCCGCCGGACTTTAGCGCCACGATCGCTACGTCGTCATCGGCACCGACGGTGGTCCTTCCTAAGAACACCGGGCCGACGGGTTCAGCCACAGCTGCTAATATTCATCAGCAACCGCAACCCGTAATACCACCGGCACCCGCTGCTCCCGCTCCGGCATCGCCGCCCGCTGCGCCGCTCGCTGCGCCGCCCACGCCAGCGCCCGCAATTGCAGCGGTGCCGGCAAAAAAGAAATCGAAGCTTCCGCTGGTGCTGGGGATTTTGGCCGTGTTGCTGTTGCTCGGTATCGGCGGCGCCGTGGCGGCGTTTTTCCTAATCATCAAACCGCGTTTGGAGAAACTGAATCCCGATCGGCCAGTGGTCGCGCGGGAATCGCAAACGCCTGCGGCAAGTTCCCCGGAAGCCAGCGTTCCGAGTCCTGAAGCTAAGCCGAGCGCACCTGAATTTGTACCTCCGCCTGACACCACCAAATTCACGAATTCTCCGGCGAGTCTCAATGGTCCGCTGGCTGAACACTACTTCGACTTTTCGTTCTACTATCCAAACACATGGCTGCCCGATCCGAAGGCCGGCGGCGCTGGGACCGGAAACTTTGTCAAAGTTGAACGTCGCTTACCACCAAATTTCACCCAGGAAAACTTTGCGGTCCGATGGTACGAAAGCAAGGGGACTTACGAGGCTGACTTGCCGGAGTTTCCCAAACTCGTTGAGCAGTACAACACCGCGCTCGCTAAAGCCTTTCCAGGCTACAGCAAAGTGTCTGAAGGTCCCACGAAGATCAATTCGCTTGATGGGTATGAGTTGAAGTGGCAAGGATTGTCTAAGGGGACAGAAAAGGGGGATCTCCAGCTTTGGGGCCGCGTTGTGTTTGTTCCGAGCGGAGTTGCGGAGAGCCCTAACGGTGCGGTTCTGACAATGTTCACCACTTCGCTGGCGCCTGAATTGTCGAGCATTGAGGACGTGGGAACTAAAGGAGAAACTCCGGTTATTCTTGAATCGTTCAGATTCGGCAACACGAAAAAATAAGCTTTCGTTAGGAGGCGGTTCGCCGGATCGCAACGCGGATGATATGCTTCGTGCAGAAATGATAGGTAATAAAAAGTAATGTCAACCAGGAACTCGAACAAAAGCAATCAGCCGCTGTGGACACCCATGCGCATCGCCGCCACGGTCCTGGTGCTATCGCTCATCGCTGCATTTGGAATCTCCAGTTGCAGCTCGAGCGACGAAAAGCACAACAATCCGACGCCGCCCAGAGTGACGGTCAATAGCAGTCGTCCGAACGTGCCGCCGGTGAAAACAGCGCCGCCACCGGCTATGACTTCCTTGCCGCCGGCTGTGGCCGAAGCTGAGCTGCGGGCTGTTTCCGGAGCGCCGATCAAACTCTCGAGCTATGCGGGTAAAGTTTTGCTGGTTAACTTGTGGGCGACCTGGTGCGGCCCCTGTCGCCTGGAGACGCCGGAGCTGGTGAAACTGCACAAGGAATTTCACGCGCAGGGTTTGGAAGTAGTAGGTTTATCTACTGAGAACGCTGAGGATTCTGCTGACAACGTACGGGAGTTCGTTCACAACTATAACGTGGATTACCGCGTGGGTTGGTCAGGTCCGGAGGTCGCGGTTGCATTGATGCAAGGACGCGACGCGATTCCGCAGAGTTTCATAATCTCGCGCGACGGCCGGGTGGTGAAGCGCTTCATCGGGTTTAACCCGCTCAGCACACCAGATCAGATTCGTGAGGCAATTCAAGAAGCGCTCAACGAAAAAAGCGCGGCCGACTAATCACGCCTGATCCTTTTTGTCGCGCTCAGCTTCCTCGACCAGCCGCTCGCCTTCTTTCGCTAACTCCTGATCCTGTAAGCCATCGGCCACCTGTTTTTTCGCTTCGCCTTTGAGTCGCTTCATCTCGGCTTCTACTCGATCCTCAACTTGATCGATCGGCGCCGGTTCTCCGGTCTCGCTCTGGCTCTGAACGTGGTCTTTATCAATCCCCATGCTTACTCTCCAATGAAACGGCTCAAATTGTGATTGACTTGCGTGCAATTCAGTCTAACGAAAGTCAGCGATTGTTGCCAGCAGCGACTGCGGGTGACGACGGGGCAGTAGCCCGACCGTCAGGGAGGGCTTTTCTCTGCGCCTTCAAGCCCTTCCTGACGGTCGGGCTACTGCCCGATCGTCAGCAACGCGCCGCTGTGCAATCCGTTTGCGGAAGGGCTGGACACGACCATTGCCCGCCACGGCTTAAAGGTTTAGACTGACGCCGTCCATGAGATTTTTCGCTTCAATCAAAGTCCTGCGCGTCGCGCTTTCGTTGACCGTTGCTTTTTGGATGGCGGGCGCCGGCTGCATGCTTGGTTGCAGCAACATGACAGCGATGGCTGCGAGTGAGCACGAACCATCGACTGATGCTACGGTTGTCGTTGCCAGTGATAGTTGCGCTGCCATGCATGGTCACGATTGTTGCGCGAAGCGCGCTGCGAAGCATGCTCCAGCGAATGAAGCAAGCGACTTGTCAAAACCTGGGGAGGTTTCCAAACGGGTCGCAGCCGCGCTTGAGTCGGATGGTTTCTCTTCGGCGGCGATGGATTGTCCGCTCGCGGTGAACGCCAGCGCCGCTCTGGCAAAAGTTCAACAGCAGGACGATCCGGATGCCGTAGTAACCTCAGAAACCCATCGAGAAATTTTTGCGAGTCTAAGCGAACAGGGTCGGGCGTTAGCAACGCCACTCCGATTGCCTAATCGCGGTCACACCTACCTGCGCTGCTGCGTATTCCTTATCTAGAAAATTAACGGCAGACGTCCGTCTGTCATTGATTCTGTTGCAGGCTGCAAAGTCTGTATTCGTCTCGCATCAGTGTGTCTGCTGGTGCGAATCCCAATTATTTCATTTAGACAGGAGATCATGATGAAAAACTTCAAAGGATTTGCCCTCGGACTGGTGCTGGGAATTGGCCTGGCAGTTTCAAGCATCGGCTTCGCGCAAACTGCCACGCAAGGCGATGCCAAAAAATCGGACTCGTGCTGCGCGATGGCCTCGTGTTGTTGCAAAGGTGGTTCTTGCTCGATGAAGGATCACAAGGAACACAAGGACCAGGCGATGAACCACGAAGGCTGTTGTTGTTGCGGTGGTGATTCATGCGATATGAAGGCGCATGACATGGCCGAGAAGCCGAAGTCGTAAGTGTTCGGAACGCGGGCGGACGTTTGCATTTCGGTGCGAACGTCCGCCACTCATCTCAAGGAATTGGGCATGAAGAAACTGTTGGCTTTTGTAGTTTTAGGAATGTACGGCTTACTGCCGCAGGTCGCGCATTCTCAACATCAGGGCCACCAGATGCCTACGACTAAGCCGCCCGCTGCTGCGCCCGCTGCGTCCCCGTCGCCAACGCAGTCTCCCGCGTCGCAAATACCGAATTCAAAAATGGAGCATGAAGCAATGCCGTCGGCTTCACCCGCGGCGCCCGACCCTCACATGAACATGCCGGGAATGCAGCATCCGGCTCCGGCGGGCGAAGCTGCTGACCATCAAATGCACAGCACGGAGGGGACTAACATGCAAGACATGCCCCTCGGCCCGCTGCTGGTCATGAGTGGTGAGGACATGGGGATTCGCGTCGGGTCGAGTAAGACAAATTTGATATCGATGGCCGCAATCGGCTCAGGCACGTCGTGGCAGCCTGCGTCGACTGCGATGAACATGCAGCACAAACAATCCGGCGGCTGGTTGTTGATGCTGCATTACAACCTCGTCGCCGGCGTGAACGCTCAAGGCGGTCCGCGCGGCGTGACGAAAATTGAATCGGCAAACTGGATTATGCCGATGGCGTATCACAAACTGCGCAAAGGCACACTGCAACTGCGCGGCATGTTTAGTCTTGAACCGTTTTCCTTTCCCGGAGGCGGATCGCCGCTGCTATTTCAAACCGGAGAAACTTACAAAGGTCAGCCTCTGATCGATCGACAACATCCGCACGGTCTCTTCATGGAGTTGTCGGCGCAATACACTTTGCCGGTGGGTGAACGCGCAACCTGGTTCACGTACTTCGGCTACCCGGGCGAACCCGCCCTCGGTCCGGTCGCCTTCATGCATCGCCTGTCAGCTTCAGAGAATCCTGCGGCCACGTTGTCACATCACCTGCAGGATTCGACGCACATTTCTTTCGGAGTACTGACAACCGGATTCACCTATCGCTGGTTCAAACTCGAGGGTTCAGTCTTCAACGGGCGTGAGCCTGATGAAAATCGCTATGACTTCGATAGCCACAAGTGGAACTCGCGATCAGCGCGTTTCTCCTTTGCCCCGAATCGCGACTGGACGGCGCAAGTCAGTTATGGACTGCTGCGCAGTCCCGAAGGGCAGGAACCCGATGTCGACGTTCGCCGTTCGACCGCCTCGCTCCAGTACAACCGAACCTTTAACCGCGGATACTGGGCGACCGCATTTATCTGGGGACGCAATCACACTAGTGGCCATGGCGAAGTGCATAATTTAAATGGCTATACTTTTGAATCCACGGTAAATTTCCAGGCGCGAAATTACTTCTACACGCGGCTGGAATTGGTAGACAAGAACGAGCTACTGCGCGCAGCTGATCGCGCGCTTCTTGGAATCGCTGACGATCATCCGTCTTTCCGGATTGGCGCTTACACCTTCGGCGGCGCGCGCGAGTTTCTCAATAATCAGAAGGTGTCGCTGGCCCTGGGCAGTGATGTAACTGTCTATTCGAAACCGTCCGTGCTGAATCAGCTTTACGGTTCCTCCCCGGTGTCGTGGAAAGCTTTCGTTAGGCTGCGCCCTGCGAAAATGGATATGCAGCGTATGCACAGTGGACATTGAGCATCCGGTCAAACTATGCAAAAGAACTGTTTAAATTGTGGTCAGAACTTTCACTGCGGAGCGTCGGCCCAAGCTGTATGCGAAACGAAGGTGTTGGATTGTTGGTGTACCGAGTTGCCGACGCTCACACTAGTTGCCGCAGAGAAAGACTGTCTCTGTCCCACCTGTCTAACCGCTGCGCTCGCCGAAGCTTCTACGGCAAACCAGGCGTCGCCGTCTCTCAACGACTGACTCAGGTTTTTACAAATGAGTTCGATTGCGGCATGCTTCGCGTCAGGTAATCAGAACGCTGCCGTGAGACACAACTATCTAAAAATCCTGGCGCTCGTTTGGTTTCTCGCCGCCGCCGTATGTGCGCAAACCCCTCAGGCTTCTCCGGAAATCAAGCGTCCAGCGTCGCAAAGTACGGAGGAGGAGATTGGCGAAGGAGAGGTGCTCCACATTTCGGCTAATCTCGTTTCAGTGCCTGTCAGTGTCATCAGCCGTCAGGGAAATTACGTCGTCGATCTGAGACGCGAAGACTTCCGGATTTACGAAGACGGCAAGGAACAGTTGTTAGCGCATTTCAGTAACGTCAATCAGCCATTCTCGGTAGTGCTGCTGATCGACACGAGCGGCTCGACCGCGCCCTTCATTGAACAAATCAAAGCCTCGGCCAAAGCGTTTGTGGATCAACTACGAGCAGCCGATACCATCAGACCGATTTATTTCCACGGCGAAATAAAACCGCTGACTACTGCCGGAATCAATGATCGCAAAACTTTCGATGCCGCAATCGATCGCATGGAGCCCGGACCGATCAATATGGGCACGCGGTTGTACGACGCGGTAGAGTTTGGGCTGCGTGCGGTGAAACCTGTGACCACCCGCAAAGCCGTAATCCTCATAACCGACGGCGAAAATACCTGGGGCAAAGCGAGCATGAAGAGCACACTGCGCGAGGCTGAAGAGTCGGATGTCGTGGTTTACACCGTTCAGTATGGCGACTTTGTGCCGCAAAAATATCTGCAGCAACTCGCGGAGAAAACTGGCGGACGCTACTTCCGCGGCGGTGATGCGACTGCCTTGAGAAATTCGTTCGTTCAAGTTGCAGACGAACTGCGACGGCAATACGTGCTCGGTTATCAGCCAAACGAACCGGAACGCGCCGGGGTTCGAAAGATCAAAGTAAAAGTCGCTCGCAAGAATGTCACCGTGCGAGCGCGCGCGTCTTATACCTACACACACTGAACGGAGAACGAAAACGCGAGACGCGGAGAACGGTCGAGACTTTGGAGTGTGGTGACCTGTCACCGCTTTGATTTTCGCGGCCACCTGTCGCCGCACTCTCTAATTGAGACTCAATGTGCAATAGCCTGTGATAGGTCGCAGCCTGCAAAAGCGGTGACAGGTTACCGCGCTTCAAAAGTTATGACCCCAATTGAAAAGCCGATCGATCCGGTTTGCGGGATGACGGTGAATCCCGACAGCGCCGCCGGATCCTTTGCATACGAGGGTAAGACCTATTTCTTCTGTAGCACATCCTGCCTGGAAAAGTTTCGCAAAGATCCTCCCGCCTTCCTCAATAAAGTAAGCGAACCGGTTCTGATTCCACCCCTCGCAATCCAGCGGACGCGATCGGCTGACGCAAGTACGCCAGTCGTTCAAAGCGATCAGGCTTACACCTGTCCGATGCATCCCCAAGTGCGCCGCGCCACGCCGGGTTCTTGTCCCAGTTGCGGCATGGCACTCGAACCTCTGCACGTCACCGCGCCGCAAACAAAGACCGAATACACCTGTCCCATGCATCCTGAAATCGTGCGCGATGCGCCAGGCAGTTGTCCGATCTGCGGTATGGACCTCGAGCCGCGCATCATCACTCTTGCGGAACCGAAAAATCACGAACTACGTGAGATGTTGCGCCGGTTCTGGGTCAGCGTTGTGCTCACCGCGCCGCTGCTGCTGATCGGTATGAGCGAGTTCGCGCCGGCGTTGGATCTCCAACGGTTGATGTCGATGCCTGCCTGGAGTTGGTTGGAACTGGCGCTAGCGACTCCGGTAGTTCTTTGGGGCGCCGCGCCTTTTTTCGTTCGCGGCTGGCAGTCAATTGTGAACCGTAGCTCGAACATGTTCACGTTGATTGCTTTGGGAGTAGGCGTCGCCTATGTCTTCAGCGTGATCGCGACCATCGCTCCCGCTTTGTTTCCCGCGTCCTTCCGCAGCTCGTCCGGCAACGTGCCGGTTTATTTTGAAGCCGCCGCAGTAATAACCACGCTCGTACTGCTCGGCCAGTTGCTTGAGCTACGCGCGCGCAGTCGAACCGGTGCAGCTATTCGAGCGTTGCTCGGACTAGCGCCGAAAACTGCACGACGAATTAGCAGCGATGGACGAGATGAAGATGTGCCCATCGACCAAATTAAACGTGGCGACAAGTTGCGCGTGCGTCCCGGCGAAAAAGTACCGGTTGACGGAGTCGTGCTGGAGGGAACAAGTGCGGTAGACGAATCGATGGTAACCGGCGAGCCCATGCCGGTCGTAAAAAAAGGTGGTGATCAGGTTATCGGTGCGACAGTTAATACCGCGGGAAGTTTTCTGATGAAGGCCGAACGAGTCGGCGCAGACACGCTGCTGTCGCAGATTGTGCAGCTGGTCGCGGAGGCACAACGTAGTCGCGCCCCGATCCAGAAACTCGCGGATAGAGTCTCGGCTTACTTTGTACCGGCAGTAATGGTGATTGCGGTGCTGACGTTTCTGATTTGGAGCTTCTGGGGTCCGGAACCGCGGCTGGCTTACGCGCTCGTGAATGCAGTCGCAGTGCTGATTATCGCCTGCCCTTGCGCGCTCGGCCTCGCGACGCCGATGTCAATTATGGTGGCGGCAGGGAAGGCCGCTCAAAGCGGAGTGCTTTTTAAAAACGCCGAAGCCATCGAGATACTCCGCGACGTGGACACTCTCGTGGTTGATAAGACCGGCACGTTGACTGAAGGCAAACCAAAACTTGCCGAAGTTATTACGCTGCCGGGTATTGATGAAGACTGGATGTTGCGGGCGGCTGCGAGTCTTGAACGATCGAGCGAACACCCGGTGGCTGCCGCAATTGTCTCGGGCGTGTTGGAGCGTGGCCTTGAGCTAACCACAGCAACGTCATTTGAGTCGGTAACTGGCCAGGGAGTTAGAGGCGAAGTGAACGGCAGACGCGTGGCGCTGGGAAATCAGTCGTTGTTCCAAGGCCGAGCTGCTGACGCGCTGCAAAGTCGTGCGGATGAAATGCGTCGGGTTGGTCAAACAGTGATGTTCGTTGCCCTCGACGATGAAATTGCCGGGCTGATCGCCGTTGCCGATCCCATCAAAGCTTCGACGCCGGAAGCCATCAAGCAACTACATCGTGAGGGCATACGAGTTGTAATGTTGACGGGCGACAACCTGGCGACAGCTCGGGCGGTTGCTGGCAGTCTTGGCCTCGACGACGTATTCGCCGAAGTTCTCCCCCGGCAAAAACTTGAAATCGTAGTTGAGCTACAAGCCGCCGGTCACAAAGTGGTGATGGCGGGCGATGGCATTAATGATGCACCGGCGCTCGCGCAAGCAGATGTGGGCATAGCGATGGGAACCGGAACAGACGTCGCGATGGAGAGCGGTGACGTGACACTCCTGAAGGGTGATCTGCGCGGAATCCTGCGCGCAATAAATCTCAGTCGCGCGACGATGCGAAACATTAAACAAAATCTCTTTTTTGCGTTTCTCTACAATGCGCTCGGAATACCGGTTGCGGCGGGCGCACTTTATCCGGTGTTCGGCATGCTTTTAAGTCCGATGATTGCGGCAGCAGCGATGAGTTTCAGTTCAGTATCCGTGATTGCAAACTCGCTACGGTTGCGGCGCGATTAAACCATGGGTTGCTCCATTTGCTTTCGCCAGACAACCTGCAACAGTCGGCTACGCAGCCTCAATATAGTCAACGAGGCTTGGCTCCGGGAGAGGTAATCCGTCTTCGCGCATGCCGCGCAGGTGCAATTCGAGCGCTTCACGCATCCGCTGCTTGAGTTCTTCGCGAGTTTTGCCGGTAGCGATGCACCCAGGCAGGTCAGGGAAGTAAGCCGAATAGTTCTGTTCCCCTCTTTCAATAATCATCACGTATTGCATGCCTCGCCTCCACTACTTCTTGATCAATCCTGACTGAGTGAGAATACTTTTCAGAGTCTTGGGGTGTATGTCGAATCATAATTACGTCAAGCCGAATCACGAAGGGAGTGCGCCAACTCTTCGTTCTTACTTTATGAAGAATTTCTTGTAAGCGATATTCCCGCTATTGTGGAGAAGGATTTGCGTTTACCCCATTTCGGCGACTTAAAGCGTTTTGAATCGCTTCATATTTTAGGAAGTAGCTAAATGATCACTGAACCAGAGGACTATTCAAGTTCAAGTCAACGACCAAACGATTTATCACCGCCACCGCCGTTGTTTGATGATATCGCCGCTGCAATGGCACAACCGGTTCAACCGCTTCACCCAAATCCACATAGTCGCTGGCTGCAGAGTGGGGCAATAAAAAAGTTTTTTACACGGCGTGTGCTCGCGCTTGCGATCGTTATTGTTAGCGGTGTCGTTGCCGGAGCAGCTGGCGGAGCAATGTTAGTAACGCAACGTGATGCCAACGACAACTCGACGGTTGAGCGTCAAGCGCCGCAGGAAACGGCTGAAATTGTGCCCGTCGATTCGACGGTTCAAGCGACAGCTACGGACGCGGATGCAGCTCATTCGCGACGCCCGTCTCGCCGGCGCGCGCTTCGGTCTCGCCTGATGTCAAACGGCCAATCGCCACCGCGGGCATACAAAGTGGCAACTATCCGGTAAGCTGCTGGACTACGGCCTATGCGGATTCAAGTTGTGCAGTCAAAACCGGATCGGAGATAAATCATGACGAATACCTTTTATCGCAATGTTTTCTGTTTCTTTGGCGTGGTTTTCATGTTGGTGTCAGTTGTCATCAATGCTCCGGCGCAGAAAAAATCGCGACTGCAGGATGCCACCCGACATTCACGTGAAGCAGCCGAGGTATTTACTGAAATAATGAATATTCGTGACCGGGCAATACCCAAGGAATTACTGGACAAAGCGGAAGCGATCGCCGTCTTTCCCGACGTCGTTAAAGCTGCGTTCATCTTCGGCGGCAAAGGCGGCCAGGGTTTGATTAGCAGGCGCACGCGCAACGGTTGGTCACCGCCCGCTTTTTTCAATTTGAGCGGCGGCAGCTTCGGCGCACAGATTGGCGCCTCAAAGACTGACTACGTTTTGTTAATCATGAACGAAGACGGCATCAACGGACTGCTGAAAGATAAGTTTGAAGTCGGCGGTGAGATCGGCGTGGCGGCTGGTCCGGTCGGACGTGAGGCCGCAGCCTCAACTAATCCCAGGTTGGATGCAGGCATTCTTTCATACTCTCGCAGCAAGGGCGCTTTCATCGGAGCCGCATTGAAGGGAGCGGTGATCAGTCCTGACAACGATCTCAATGAAGCCGTTTACGACATGAAGGGGAAAGAAGTGTTAACGGAAAACAAGATGACCGTCGGCCAGATGCCTGCCGGTGTTCGCATCTTTCCGCGTACACTCGCGCGCTACTCCCCCAAAGTGCATCAGTAATTTTTTGCGGTGGTCTATAACGCGCAAGAAGACGCTTGACGGGTTGGAAGGCTCGCCATAGAATGCCCGCTAACTTCAAGGGGTTAACCTGAACTCTGCAATTGCACGCGCGCAACTGGTTAACAATTTATGCTTTCGAGACTGCCACGCACACAGCGCCAGAAAGAGGTGTTCGATTACCTCGTGAGTTTTCTCGAGCGGCGTGGCTACATTCCTACCTACACACAGATCGCCAAACACCTGGGCGTGAAGTCGCGTGCGACTGTTGCAAAACACATTAAGGCGTTGGAACGCTTGGGACTGATCAGTATTCAGGACGAACCGTTTGCCATCAAGATCATCCAACAGGAAACTCCGTTTGCAGATTCGTTTCGCGAGATTCGGATCGAGGGTAGGATCGCCGCGGGTCAGCCGATCGAAGCAGTGCGCGATGAGGATGTGATCGCGGTGCCGAGCTTTATGCTTTCACAGATTAGGACCGGCAACGTCTATGCGCTAAAGGTGCAGGGCGACTCGATGATCGATGAGCACATCTGCGATGGCGATATTGCTTTGATTGAGAACCGGCCGGAAGCTCGTGACGGAGAGATTGTGGTTGCCCTGGTTGATGAAACTCACGTCACGCTCAAGCGTCTTTACCGGCATGGCGCCGAAGTCGAACTGCGGGCTGCGAATCCGGAAGTCGAGTCAATCAGAGTGCCCGCCCAACAGGTGCGTGTTCAGGGCATCTATCGCGGTCTCCTTCGCCCCGCCTCCTAAATGTCCGACAAGCTTCAGCTTGTCGAAAAACCCCAGTACAACGCCGATTTTGGATGCGACAGATTGAAGAAGTTTGTCGGAAGTCGGTATCCGATTCGTGGGGTTCGTTTCGCGTCACTTCGTGGTTCTTACGCTTTGCTCATCGAGGAAAACGAACCACGAAACGATACGCAACCCAGTAGAAATCACACAAGATCACTACCTTGTCCCGACAGCTGTTCACGCGCAGGACGCGAGTACTCTTCCTGCCATGGGCTTGTGACGCGAGGCTGTGGGTGTGTATTCGAGCCTCGAGCTAATTTGGAAGACAGAATCCAGGCGCGCCATTTTCAGCACGTTGGCGACTAACCGGGAAACGTTCGCTAGTTCGATGCGGGTATTACGCCGTTCCGCCTGTTCCCGAAAATCCAACATCACACCTAACCCGTGGGCGTCGATTGTAGTCACACGCTCGAAGTCGAGAACAACGGTGCGGACCCCGGCTATGGAATTGAGGGTTTCCCGCAAAATCTCGGTTTCGCCGTTCACGAATTGTCCCCGCAGTCGCAATACAGCGACGGCGCCCAGGTTTTTGTGGCGTACTTCTAACATAACATTCTCCCCTGCTTGAGTTAACGCGATGATAATCCGTCAGGTTGCGTTTTCTTGGCTACCACTATTAAAGACGGGCGAGAGACGATTCTGTTAACAACCGGGCGTGAGACTTCTCTAGATTTTGGCGCAGGCGATTAGTAGCCAGGGTTAAAAGCGCTGACAAGTCAGCGCACTCCAAAGGCCAGGGCTTTAGGTGATCATGAGAGGGCATTATTAAAGGAAACGACGAACTGAAGTTTGTCGGACATCAAAGATGAAGTTTGTCGGACATCAAGCGAAGCCACGTAGCGGCATGTCGACGGAGCGCTGCAACCAGTTCGTTTCCGGGTAACTGCTGTCGGCGCTGATGACGTGAAGGGTGTAAGCGTGGCGGGATTGTGTTGAAAGGTTGGCCAGACTTTTGTGTGGCAGCAGGCCGTCGAGGATTATCACGCTGCCTTTTTTAACTTCGAGTGGAACTAGTTTTTCCTCATCCCAGGGGCTCGAATCGTAAACGTCGAATTCCATCCCGCGCGGTGTGCGTTGCCAGCGCGATTTCAATCCGACCGCGTGTCCACCTGGGATGGCCCACAAACAACCGTTCTCCAGCGTCGCATCTTCAAGGGCGAACCAAAGCCCAACGATTTGCTGCGGCTCGGTGTAAAGAAACGTGCTGTCCTGGTGACAGGTCACCTCACCACCGATGCGCGGCTGCTTGAAGATGTACATGCCTTGCAACAACAGCGGCCGCTCGATGCCGAGGTTGGCTATTAGCTCGACAATTTGTGGCGCACGTGAGAATGCATGGAAGACGGGATCGAGATCGTGCAGCGCATGGCCAATCTTGTTGATCGACAACTGTTTGCTTTGCTTCAGCGTGCCCGCCTCGGTGAACGCGTCCTCTTCAAAAAAGAAACGGATTTTATCTCCGGAGTTTAGGAAGTAGTCGTCGCTGATGTGCTTGTGTTCGTTGGTAGAGAAGATGGACACAACACTCGGATCGAATCCGTTGACCAGTTCGTCGGCTCGGCGTCGCAGCCGGTCACACGCTTCGGCAGTCACAAAGTGCTCGATAACGAGAAAACCGTCACGTCGATACTGCGCTAGTTGTTCGCCGGTCAGGGTCATTGCTGAAAGCTTGAAAACAGCTGGCGTTGACCGCTGTGTGGATGAGCGGCAAACACGTTAAGATGACAACGAAAATTAGTTGGGTTAATTATTTGTGGAGCCGGCTGCCGGAGTTGAACCGGCGACCTTCTAATTACGAATCAGACGCTCTACCAACTGAGCTAAGCCGGCTTGCGGATGCAGTCACTGAACATTTCCGCGCGTGAGCTTGCACTATACGAACGCGAACTTTGGAGTGTCAAGCGGGCAATTATAGCGGAATGCTCGCGAGCGTTGACAGCACCGTGAACTTACCCAGGCAACGAACCAGCAGGTTGATAAAAAACGGGAGGACAACAGCAACATGGGCCGAGAACAAATGAGAAATTTGGAGATCGCGCGCATTGGCGCGACGCAGGTGAACGAATTTGAGTATCAAAAACAACATGGAGAAATGACGGAACAGGAACACGGCGGGCAACAAGGCGCGGACGGAAAGCGTCTGACGCAGGCTGAACGCGTGGCGCAGATCACTGAGGCCGCGCATAAAAAGGTCGAGGAAAGACGCAGGAAAGAAGCGGCGCGCACGCCCAAGGCTGCGAAGACAAAAGCCGCGAAAACTCCAAAGTCGGCAGCAAAAACTGCGAAACCGGCAGCGGCAAAAAAGAAGACAGCTCCCGCAAAGAAAACCAGTAAGAAAAAATAATGCAGTCCAGCGCCCCTCCTTTCTCACAGCCAGTAAGTTTCCCGACCAATTTATTGGTTTCGCGCGCGCGTCTGATCCGAGTCTTGATCCTGCTGATGGTGCTGGCGTGTGGTAACGCACAATCCGCCGGTGCGCAGACGACAAGAGCAAGCACTGCGCGTCTACCGTCGGCGGAAAAGATTGTTGATGGTTACTTGAAAGCGATTGGCGGTAAGAAGCGCATCGCAACGGTCCGCGACGCGACCTTCGAGTGGGACGTGCGATTAAAAGATCAGGTCATGGGAATCGGCCAGACGCAGTCTAAATTCCCGGCCTCGACCCGTGTTGATCTGACTTTCGGCAACGGTCACATAATCTCTGCCGCTAACCCGCGCTCCGCCTGGACGCAGGGCCTTGATGGGAAACTGCATACGCTCACCGATGCTGAAGCAGCGGCGGCGCGTCTGCAGGCTGCGCTCGACGCCAGCCACCTGCTCGATCTCAAGAAACGAAACGTGCTGGCGCGCACGGCCTCACAATCAATGCTCGCGAATGAACCGGTTTACGAAGTGGAGTTCTCACTTCGCAGCGGTGCGCGTCTGCGTTATCTGTTCAACGCGAACACGAAATTGCTGGCTGCGATTGAGGATCAGGCACGCAAAACGACAACACGCTTCGAAGACTATCGTGCGGAGGGCAACAACATCCTCGAGCCGCATCGAGTAAGCATCGACAGCGGAACCGGCTCGCTCACCTTTCTGTTACAGCGCGTCAACTACAACACAGGGATAGACGACACCTCGTTCGATCCGCCGCGCGCGGCTGAGTCGGTTGATGTGGTGGCGCTCCTGCGCGAAGTGTCGACTAACCAGGACAAACTTGAACAACGCTTCACCGAATACTCGTTTGTGCAAAAGCAGACGGAGCGCGAGATCAGCGACAAAGGCGAGGTAAAAAAAGAAACCACCAAGGTATATGAAGTGTTTCCGATTCCAAATCGCGAGCCGGTGATGAAACTGATAAGCGAAAACGGCGCTGAGCTTACTGGCGAGCGTGCAGTCAAAGAGCAGAAGCGTGTTGAGGAGGAATTTGCGAAGGCCGAACGCGATAAGGACAAGGACGCGCTCGAGGTACAGAAGCGAAAGGCTGAACGCGAGAAGAAGCGAACGGCAAAAGGGCAGAAGGATGGCGACGACCATGACGTGGAGATTTCGCAGTTTCTGAAAATACATGAATTCGTTTCGCCACGGCGTGAACGCTTTCGCGATCGCGATGCGGTGGTCTTCGATTTTCGCCCACGCCCCGGCTTCAAGCCGGGCAATCGCCAGGAAGATTTGATTTCGAAACTGGTTGGGGTCGTGTGGATCGATCCGGTGGACAAGCAGGTGATGCGTCTCGAAGCGAGGCTGGCCGAAGGATTCAAAATGGCTGGCGGGCTGCTCGTCAACCTCCGTCCTGGCGCCGCCTTTGTGATGGAGCAGACGCGCATGAATGAAGGTGTTTGGCTGCCGCGTCTCGCGCAAATCAATCTTTCAGTGAAGGTGTTGTTGTTTGGCGGCGGCGACTTTAACCAGACCTTCGAATGGAGCGACTACAAACACTTCTCGGGTGACGTTGGTGACTACAAACTCGACGCGCCGAAGACTGATTCGGAGAAGCCGGATCCGATCAAAAAGCCGTAGCGTAATACCCTCATCGAAAATGAAAGGACACCATGCCTCTACTCGATATTGATTCCAAGAATCGTGCGATCGAACAAAACCTTCATCACGGATCACCAAACCCCCTGCTGATCGCATGTCCTGAGTGTGACCATCAAGTATCCCGTAACGCTCTCGCTTGCCCGAAATGTGCCGCTGTTCTTAGGACGGTTGAGAGAGACTATACCTTTCTCTGTGTGTTCCTCGTAATTGCGGTGGGCTTCCTCATTGGCGGTTTGTGGACCATGTATGAACCGCCCAAACTCCTCGGTGGGGACGCTTATAATTACATCGTCGCCGCCCAAAGAGGAGCGGGCTTGATCGGAGTTGGCGTCTCCTTCGTAATAGCTGGGTTCGGTGTTCACTTTTCCCAAAATACCCGAACGAAATCTGTAGACTAGTGCAAACGATCAAAAACGATTGCTATGCTACCCAAATGAAGAAGATAAATGTCATCGGTGGTGGTTTGGCCGGTGTTGAAGCCGCGTGGCAGGCGGCGCGCGCGGGCGCGCACGTGCGTCTCTTCGAAATGCGGCCCGTGTTGCAAACACCCGCGCATCGCACCGACAAACTCGCCGAGATAGTTTGTTCAAACTCACTCAAGTCTGACGAACCCGGCAGCGCTCCTTATTTACTGAAGGAAGAACTGCGTCGCGCTTCGTCCCTCGTAATGGAGTGTGCGACTGCGACCCGCGTTCCGGCAGGCGCTGCGCTCGCCGTCGACCGGCAACGATTTGCCGAACTCATAACCCAACGCATCGAGGAGAATCCAAACATCGAGTTGGTGCGCGAAGAAGTGACTGGTGTTGCCGACCATGAGGTCACGATCATTGCCACCGGGCCGCTAACCTCCGACGTCCTGACCCAGGCGATCATGAAGCTGACCGGCAGTGATCAGCTCTACTTTTACGACGCGATTGCTCCCATCGTCGCTGCCGATTCAATCGATCGAACGATTGCCTTTCCGGCTGCGCGCTATGGCAAGGGCGGTGACGATTACCTGAACTGTCCTTTTGATCCTGAACAGTACGCGCGTTTTTACAACGCCCTGATCGAAGCCCAGAGCGTGCCGCTGCAGCGTTTTGAAGAGACGCGTTGGTTTGAAGCTTGCCTGCCCATTGAAGAGTTAGCGCGCCGCGGTGTGGACACGTTGCGGTTTGGTCCGATGAAACCAGTCGGTTTGTACGATCCACGAACCGGGCGCGAGCCGTATGCGGCCGTGCAGTTGCGCCAGGAAAATTTAATGGCGGACGCGTACAGCCTGGTGGGCTTTCAGAATCATCTACGTTACGGCGAACAGGCGAGAGTGCTGCGGCTGATTCCGGGGATGGAGCGCGCGGAGTTTTTACAGTATGGACAAATCCATCGCAACACCTACATCCATTCGCCGCGTGTGCTGGCTGCGACCATGCAGATGCGCGAGCGGCCCAACGTCTTTTTTGCTGGACAGATCACCGGCGTAGAAGGCTACGTAGAATCAGTGGCCATGGGTTGGCTCGCCGGCCAAAACGCGGCCAGGCTGACTACGGATCAGCCGCTGCTGCAGCCGCCACCATTGAGCGCAACCGGGGCGCTCGCGCGCTACGTTTCCAACGTTGACACGAAAAATTTCCAACCGGTGAACATAACGTTTGCTTTGTTGGAGCCGCTGCCGGAACAAGATCGCAAGCGTGTGCGTAGAAAACGTGACCGTCATAATCTTCAGGTCGAGTATGCATTGAGAGAATGGGATACCTGGCTCCAAGCAATTCAAAACGAGGCGCCTCTTGCACACGCGGGAGCGTAAGCCGGCGCGCATCGATCTCGCGGGTCACCCGCCGCTGGTTGTCAGGTTTACTGTCCCTTTCGCTGACGGTCGCCTTCGCGGCGGTTGCATTTCCGCAATCGGGCCGTAATAAGGACAAGACCTCCAAGACTCCAGACTCAAGACCCAGATCAAGTGGACCCATCTCGACCTCCGGCGGGGCGAACGGGAGTCAGCAAACTCCCCGTCCGAGTCCGCCAACTCCGCAGCGCCCCGCGAGTGATGAGGTTGACGATTCAGACACAGTGCGAGTGATCTCGAATCTGGTGCCGATACCGGCGTCAGTAGTCGATCACACCGGCATCGCCGTCACCGGATTGAAGCTGGAAGACTTCGAGCTGCGCGTCGATGGTCAGTTGAAACCGATTAGCGATATGACGCGCTCACAAACCAGCGTGCGTCTGGCAATGCTCTTCGACAACAGCGGCAGTTTGGATTTTGCCCGCGAGTTTGAAAAACAGGCGGCGCGGCGATTTTTTCGGCAGGTGATGAGACCGACTGACGAGGCCGCCATCTATTCAATTAGTTCTGAGAGTTACCTGGCGCAGCCGCTCACCAGCAATGTGGATTTGCTTGAACGAACCATCGAAAGCTTCGGCAAGCCGGAAGGATCCACTTCGCTATTCGATGCGATCATTGATGCCGCCGCGTATCTGCGCCCGTACTCGGGACGGCGCGTGCTGGTCATCGTGTCAGATGGAATCGAGACCACCAGTCGCAACGATTTTGAAACGACGATCCAACGGGTGCTGGCTTCCGACTGCCAAATTTTCATTGTCCAGACAGGGCTTTACGAAGGTGCAAACCTGCGTGCGCTCGCAGCTGAACGCCGAATGGAACAAATATCAGGTCAAACCGGCGGCGCCGTTTACATTCCCAAGAGCACAGCGGAGTTGAATGAAGCGTTCCTGCAGATTGCGGCGGACCTGGCGCATCAGTATGTGCTTAGCTATTACCCTGGTGATGAACGGCGCGACGGCTCGTTCCACACGATTGACCTGCGTCTTCGCGCGCGTAAGGACGTGCGCGTCAGAGCGCGGCGGGGATACTATGCTCCGCGCGGCGCACACGTCGCGGCGAGCGACTGGTGATGTAACGCAAACTGTCAGTTTGCGTCGCGTGTCAGTGTTTAGGAAATACGCAAACTAACAGTTTGCGTTACAGTCAAAAATTCATGGAGCAACTGCTGAATCAGTTTCTCGAGCACCTGCGCTACGAGCGTAACCTCAGCGAACACACGCTTCGCAATTACGCGAGCGACCTGCAGCAGTTTCACGATTACCTCGCCCCCGCTAATCCTAAAACAGGGAAGAGAACAGAGCCGGCCCTGGCAGCCATTGACCACATCACCGTGCGCGAATGGTTGGCAACGCTGCATGCGGGACAAAAACAGAAAACATCAATCGCCCGAAAGCTTGCGGCGCTACGAACCTTCTTTCAGTTTCTGGTGCGCGAAGGAATGTTGGAGTTGAATCCAGCCAAGCTCGTTTCGACGCCGCGTTTGGAAAAAAAGCTGCCGAAACATTTGTCGATCGAAGAGGCGGTGAAGTTTGTCGAGACGCCTAATCTGGAAACGGATTTAGGTAAACGCGATCGGGCGATGCTGGAGTTGATGTATGCGACCGGTGTTCGCGTAGCGGAATTGACGAAGCTGAATATCGGTCACGTCGATTTTAAGAACCGTTTGATTCGGGTTACCGGCAAACGGCGCAAGGAGCGGATCGTTCCGTTTGGTGAACCGGCGCTTGATGCGTTGCAGTCGTATCTCGAAATCAGAGATAGCCTGGTGGATGCGGCGCCGATTTCTGAACGCGAGCCCGAGGCGTTGTTTCTCAATTATCAGGGGACGCGGATCACGACGCGCTCAGTTGGCAGGATGGTCGAAAAGTACATCAAGATTTGCTCGGGACGGTTCGACATCAGCCCGCACGCCTTGCGGCATTCGTTCGCGACCCATCTGCTTGATAGCGGCGCGGACCTGCGTGATATTCAGGAATTACTTGGGCATGCGAGGCTTTCGACGACCCAGGTTTATACCCACGTCTCGATGGAGAAGTTGATTCAGGTTTACGATAAGGCGCATCCGAAAGCGTGAGAGATAAGTATCCAGTCCAGTTCCAGGTCAGGCACCTCGATGCGAAATTCACCGCGAACCTTGAATTGAAGTTGAACGTTTCGAAACGTGCAACCTTGAACGTTCTGACTTGGAGCTTGAAACTACAAGGAAGCGTGTTCGTCTTCGCCGTTGGAGCTTTCGATGGCGGCCTGGCAGGCGGCGTCGTAACGGGCGGTGGGTAAGGCTTCGAGGCGACGTTCGTCGATCAGTTGGCCGCAGCGGGCGCAGGTGCCGTACGAGCCTTCGCGAATTCTCAGCAGCGCCTGATCGATGTCAGCCACCATTTGCGATTCGCGCTCACCGAGTCGAAGCGCGAGTTCTTTATTCACATCCATCAACGACATGTCGACGGTGTCTTTGACGCCATCGTCTGATAGCTCCAGGGCCGCAGCCTGATCGCCGCGCACGTTCTCGGCGTGTTTGTCTCGTTCGCTGCGAAGTATCTGTTCGAAGTGCGCTAATTTTTCAGACTGCATTTGCTCCCCTTGTTCCTCTCGTTTTCTGTCGCTCAATTAAGGGATGGGATTATAACGTAGGCCGTTTGAATCGGGTAACGCACACCCGAATCTTTCTGGAGTGCGGAGGGTGGACACCGCTTTATTCCTTTAGAGACGAACACCTCGCCGATAGAAAGCGGCGTCAAGCCGCCGCACTCCAAAAACTACCCGCTATCGGATCAAAGTTTCCAGGTGAGGGAAACGCGCGCCGCTCGCGGGCTGCCGGGAGAGATGTTGTCATTGCCATCAGCGTTGACGAAGTATTTTCGATTCGAAAGATTTTCCAGATTCGCCTGCAAGCGCAGCTTCTCGTTGATTGTGTAGTACACCGCTGCGTCTACGCGCGTGTAGCCTGGCAAGGTGACGCGATTGTCGATTGCCGCGAACATGTCCGAACGATGGATTAAGCCGAGGCCCGCACTCCACTTGCTCGCAAACCGATAGTTGTTCCACAGCGAAAATGTATTGCGCGGCACCTGCGCCACGCGAGCGCCCTTGACGGCAGACGCTGTAGCGCTCGTCACCTTCGCATCCTGGTAGGCGTAGCCTCCAAGCAATTGCCAATCGCGCGTGACGCGGCCGTTCAGTCCCACTTCAAAACCATTGGTGCGCT
>Ga0070682_100000113_pt1 | contig 71584 bp, 36 predicted proteins | sample KBSC63LmetaG_FD_64668 | JGI IMG/M metagenome (GOLD analysis project Ga0070682, IMG submission 64668) | Corn rhizosphere microbial communities from Kellogg Biological Station, Michigan, USA - KBS C6-3L metaG | ecosystem: Host-associated > Plants > Roots > Rhizosphere | place: USA: Michigan...
CGCCACGTACCGCGGCCGCATCGTCGGGAACAAGCTCTATCTCGGCGGATGGAACGGCGGCTCGGCGATCGTCGATCTGTCCAACCCGGCCTCGCCCACGCTCGTCGCGTCGAACACCGTTGGTCTCCTCTCGCGCGGCGTCGACATCGCCGGCGCCACGCTCGCCGTTGCGAACGGCGGCCAGGGCATCAATTTCTACGACGTCTCGTCCAACACGTTCATCGCGACCGGCAACCAGCCGACAGGCGGCGTGGCGTGGGACTGCGCGTTCAACGGCGCGAATCTCTACGTCGCGAACGACCTCGGTCTCGTCGTCATCCAGAACGTCGTCGCTCCGCCGCGCATCGACACACGTGAGATCACCGTCATGAGCGACGGCACGAACGCCATCGTCCATGGCAACGCCACCGCGATCAGCGGACTCGGCACGCTCACCGCCGACGTGAAGGATGCGGCCACCGGCACGGTGATCACCGTTTCGGTCAACGGCGACGGCAGCTTCGACGCAATTGTTCCGGCATCGGCAGGCGACACGATCACCGTGAAGGCGATCGACGGCTCCAGCCGCACCGCCGGACCGATCGTCGTCGGCACGGTGCCCTTCGGCAGCGCGTTGCTCAATGTCCCGATCGTCTATCCGGGCGGCGACCAGCTCTGGCGCGCACGCATCGTGAGGAGCGAAGGGAACAACCTCGTGGTGGCGTCGTTCCCCGCCGACGGCAACGTCAACGGAGAGCTCGGCAACTCCAACAAGATCGTCCTCTACGACATCAGCAATCCGTCCGTCGCGCCGGTGTTCAAGCGAACGATCAACACCGTCAATCGCGTGCTCAACGTGCAGATCCAGAACGGCTGGGCGTACGTCTCGGGCGACCGCTTCGGAACCGTCAATCTCAACGATCCGAATTCGGTCATCAACACCGTCTCCAACGATCCGAGCGGCAACGAATACGGCCTCGCCGTTGCGGGCGGCTACGCGTTCACCGGTGAAGTCGACTGGGCGAACGACGGCCGCATCAACGTTTATGACGTCGCCGATCCCGCGACGCCGCGGCTGGTGCGGCAGACCGACCAGCACATCACGAACACGAGCAACAGCTTTTTCAGCGATCTGATCGCGTATGGATCGAACTACCTCATCGCCACCAGTACCGCCAGCTCGGGAGTCGACGTCTGGATCCTCGACCGCCGCGACGTCTGGAACATCGTCAAGGTGGGCTCGCTGTCGATCCCGAATATGACCAGCTTCCGCTCGAAGCTCGTCGGCACGAAGCTTTACGTGTCGGGCTGGGACGGCGGCACGGCCATCGTCGACGTCACGAATCCCGCCTCGCCGCAGCTCGTCGTCGCGAACACCGCCACCGTGATCTCGCGCGGCGGCGGCGACGCCGTGGGTGCGACGCTCGCCGAGCCGTACGGCAGCGAAGGCGTCGGCTTCTACAACGTCTCGAACAACACGCTCTTTTACCTTGGCACGCAGCCGGTCGGCGGCGTGACGTACGACGTGAGCTTCAACGGCGGCAACCTCTACATCGCGAACGATCTCGGCCTCGCCGTCATCCGCAACGTGATGACGCCGCCGTCGGTGCAGCCCTCGATGATCAGCGTCACGAGCAACGGCACTCTCGCGACGATCACCGGCGGCGCGCACGCCATCGGCGGCGCGAGCACGGTGACGCTCACCATCACCAACACCGCCACCGGTGCGACGATCAGCGGCGTCGCGGTGAACTCCGACGGCTCGTTCAGCACCTCGATCACGGCGAGTCCGGGACAGGCGCTGACGATCACTGCCACCGACGCCGCGGGCCGCGCCTCCACACGGCCGCTCGGTATCACCCCGTTCTTCAGCGTCACCGCTGAATTCCAAGGCAATCGCGACGCGGACCTGAACCTGCTCGTCCGCCGCGTCCTCACCGACAACACGCACGTCGCGGTTCTGCCGATGCGCACGGAGATCTCGTATCCCGGCCCGTCGAGCGGAGGCTGGATCTACACGCCCGGGGCATCGGCGCTCACATTCTTCACAGCCGGCAACGGAGTCATTCAGGACGCGACGCTGAAGGGCAACTTCGTCTTCTGCTCGTCCGACCGCCTCGTTTCGTTCGACATCACGCAAGCCACGCCGACGCTCAACCTCGCCAGCGGCGATCCATGCGGCCGCGAGATCGGTATCGCCGCATCCGGCAACTTCGTTTACACGGGCGAGGTCGACTGCAACAACGACGGCCGCCTCAACATCTGGAACGTCACGAATCCGGCCGCGCCTTCGCTGGCAGTGCAGACCGGCGGTCTCGCGGGCAGCGGCGGCGTCTCGTACCACGTGCTCGTCGCCTTCGGCACGCAGTACCTGCTGGCCATCACGCCCGACACCGGTGTCCGCGACCTCACGGTCTTCAACATCAGCAACCCGACCGCGCCGGTGAAGGTGACGACGTTCGACGTTCCGAGCTTCGCGCCCGACGCTGCGATCGTCGACGGCAACACGCTCTACCTCGCGAACTTCGGCGGCGGCATCGCCATCGTCGACATGACGAACCCGGCGGCGCCGGTACTGAAGTCGACCATCGCCACACCCGGTCTCGCCCGCGGGCTGGCGATGGTGGGGACGGACGAGCTCGCGGTCGCGGAAGGGGTCATGGGTCTGACCTTCATCAACGTCGCCGACAAGGCGCATCCGGTGATCGAAGGAACGCAGGCCGTGACCGGCAGTGCGCACGACGTGAAGGCAGTCGGCAAGACGCTCTACGTCGCCGCGGAAACACGCTTTATGACATTGCAGCGCCCGTAATCCGCGGGCGCTGCGTTTCGGTCCGAACCAACACAGGAAAAGGTCAGATGAATCGTCTCGCAAGAATCATTCGTGTCGCCATTGCCGCGACCTTCCTCGCTCTGCCGCTCGTTGCGCAGACGGACTCGGTCTTCACCGATGACTTCCAGAGCTACGGCGCGCAGAAGAATCCTCCGGGATGGGTCGATACGTCGATCGGCAGCTCCAAGCCGGAAGCGGGCGGTCTGTTCAAGACCTGGCCCGACCCGATTCAGGGGACCAAGGGGACGAACGTCGTCTTCGGCTCAAAGTCGTCATCCGGCAAGGCCGACACGTCGAACAACCCGCGCATCGGCATCTTCTCGACCTACACGACGAAGACCTTTTCCGGCAGCGGACGATTCGAATTCAGCGGGCGCTTCATCCGCACCAATGCCGACTCCCGCATCGGCGTGACCTTCTTCTCTTCGTATCCCGAAAAAGATTCGTACTACCTCATCGGACTCTGGGCCCAGCCGTCCGGCAAGCTCACGATGCAGCTCTACGGCTTCGGCGGACCGGCTCCCGCCGGCACGCTCGACAGCAACTTCACTCCCGATCCGAACAAGTGGTACCGCTTCTCGATCCTGGCCGACGACTCCAACGGCAAGACCACCATCCGCGCCAGGTTCTGGCTCGACACGAACACCGAGCCGGCCACGTGGAACATCGACGCCAGCGACTCCGCCGCCGGCCGTCTGAAGTCGGGCCGCATCGGTTTCTGGACCGCGGTGCGCGGCGAGAACTACCTCGATGATCTGAGCGCGCGCTCGCCGGTCGATCACACCGCGCCCGTGATCCGCATCCTCGAGTCGGGCCAGACGCTCGCCGACAACACGCGCTTCAATCGCGCGCCGTCGCCCCAGATCTCCGTGACTGACGACAACACGCCGGCGGCGAACATCATCGTCACCGCGCAGCTCGACGGTCAGCCGTTCACCAGCGGGACCGCGGTGACGGGGCAGGGGAACCACATCCTCACCGTGCACGCCACCGACAGCGTCGGCAACAGCAGCGACGCTACGGTGCACTTCTTCGTCGACACGATTCCGCCCGCCGTGACGGTCGTCTCGCCGAAGGACGGCTCGATGACCGCCAGCGACGTCACCGTCGTGCTGCAGGTCGCCGACGCCTCGCTTCCGTACACCGTCAGCGCCACGCTCGACGGCGCGGCGTTCAACGTCGCCAGTCCGGTCACGACCGAAGGGAAGCACACGCTGGCGATGACCGTGACGGACGCCGTCGGACTCTCGACCGTCGTGCCGCCGATCGTCTTCACCATCGATAAGAGCAATCCGGTTTACACGCTGAAGGAGGGAACCACCTCCTTCCCGAACAGCGGATTCGTATTCGATCGCGATCTCTCCGCGCACGTCGATGTGCAGGACCTGACGCCGGTGACCGTGAAGCTGACGCTCGACGGCGCCGCGTATGTCGAGAACACGTTGATCACGGCCGAGGGCGATCACACCATCGCGGGATCGGTGTCGGATTCCGTCGGACACACCGTCACGATTCCTGCGCACACCTTCACCATCGACAAGTCGGCGCCGGTCGTCACGATCACCGAGAACGACGCGCCGCTGACCGACTTCTACGACCACCCGATCACGCCGGTCATCAAGGTCACAGACTTCAGCGACTCCCACGTCACGGCCACGATCAACGGCCAGCCGTTCACGAGCGGCACGACGCTGTCGGCGGAGCAGAAGTACACGCTCGCCGGCACGGTCACCGATTCGGCGAATCACAGCACGCCGTTCGGTCCGATCGTCTTCTACATCGACCTCTCCGCGCCGGTCGTCTCGCTGACGGCCAACGGCAGTCCGTTCCCGCCGTCGCCGTTCGTCTTCGACACCGACGTCGCGGCCGACGCAACGATCACCGATCTCACGCAGACGACGAGCGCCATCACGCTCGACGGCGCGAACGTCACGCTGCCGCTGACGATCACGACGGAGAAGGTGCACAAGTTGACCGCCGTCGTCACCGACAAGGTGCACAAGAGCACGACGGTCACGGCCGACTTCGTGATCGATAAGACCGCTCCGTCGGTCGATGTGCAGGAGAGCGGCGGCACGCTGCAGGATGGCCGCTTCTTCAACCGCACCGTCACGCCGGTCATCGTCGTCACCGACTCGACCGACACCACGGTCGCGGCGACGCTCGACGGTCAGCCGTTCACGTCGGGCACGATCGTCACGTCCGAGGGACTGCACACCATCGCCGGCACGGTCACTGATGCCGCGAAGCACAAGGTCGACATCGGACCGGTGACGTTCACCATCGACGTCACGAAACCGGTCGGCGTCTTCAAGGAAGGCGACGCCGACTTCCCCGACGGGAAGAGCGTGAACCGCGACGTCACCGCGCGTGTCGCAGTCACCGACGCCTCGCCGGTGACGGTCACGATGCTCCTCGATGGAGCGCCGTACACCGGGACGCCGATCACGGCCGAGCAGTCGCACACGTTGTCGGCGACGCTGGTCGACAAGGCGGGGAACAGCAACACCGTTCCGCCGGTCACGTTCCGCATCGATCGCACCGAGCCCACCGTCACGCTCCTCGCGGACGGCAGCGCGTTCCCGGCCGACTACGTGTTCGGCAAGAACGTCGTCGCCGAGGTGCGCGTGGAAGACGCGTCCCCGACGACCACCACGGGGACGCTCGACGGTAACCAGATCAGCTTCCCCTTCACGATCAGTACGGAAGGGCCGCACACGATCAGCGCGACGGCCACCGATGCCGCCGGGCTGTCGAAGACCACGCCCGCGATCCACTTCACGGTGGACAAGACTCCGCCGAGCGTCGTCGTGCTGGAGAACGGTGTCGCCGCGGTGCCGAACAAGGTCTTCGGCGTCGACGTCGCGGTCACGTTCACCATCGATCAGGGTGTCAGCCAGCGCACGCCGTATCCGACGCTGGACGGCAATCCGTACGCGCCCGGCACGCCGGTCACGATCGAGGGCGTGCACACCATCGCCGGTGAAGTGAAGACGGCCGCCGGCCTCTCCACGCCGATCCCGACCACGGTCTTCACGATCGACAAGACGGCCCCCGTAGTGAAGCTTCTCAATCGCGACCAACCTTTCCCGGCCTCGGGGTTCTATTTCAACAGCGACGTCGTTCCGGTTGTCGACTGCACCGACAACCTGACGCATTGCACGGCCGAGCTTCTCCTCAACACTTCCGCCGTTTCGAACAATCAGCCTGTAACGGCGGAAGGCACCTACACTCTCGCGGTCAGCGGAACCGACGAGGCCGGGAACAAGACCGCGCTCGATCCGGTGGCGTTCACCATCGACAAGACGCCGCCGGCCGTGACGATCACGTCCCACACCGACGGCCAGATCGTCACCGAGCCGCAGGCGGTCTTCAGCGGCGCGACCGATGACGCGGTCACGATCAACGTCAACGGCGTCGCCGCCGACATCGACTTCGCCAACAAGACGTACAAGACGCCGTCGGCGCTCCCGCTGCTGGAAGGGGAGAACATCATCGCCGTCACCGGCATCGACCGCGCCGGCAACCCCGGCACGAAGTCGGTGCGCGTCATTCTCGACACGCGCAATCCGTCGCTGGTCGTGAAGACCCCGGTCGCGGGCGCGTGCATCACCGACGCCGATCTGATCGTCAGCGGCTCGGTCACCGATCCGAACATCAGCAAGGTGAGCGTCACCGCCGGCACGACGACGGTCGACAACGCGCTCGACGCGACGAAGCAGGGCTTCAGCGCGAAGTTCACGGCCATCGCCGAGGGGACGCAGAACGTCGTCATCGTCGCCACCGACACGCAGGGGCATCGGACGCAGGCGCAGTTCTCGGTCTTCGTCGACCGCGGTACGCCGGTCATCGAGGTGCTCGAGTCGAACGCGCCGTTCACCGCTACGGTCGTCAATCGTCCGGTCGCGCTCACGCTCCGCGCGCGCGACATCGATCCGAACGTCCAGCTCTCCGCCACACTCGACAACACGCAGTCGTATGTCTCGGGCGCGATCATCGCCGGCGACGGCTCGCATCGCGTCGACGTGCTCGCATCCGATTGCGCGGGACATCAGGCCACGGTCACCGTGCAGTTCGCGATCGACACGGTCGCGCCGGTCATCAGCAGCATCGTGCCGGCGAACGGCACGACGATCGCGGCCGCGCCGCAGTCGATCACCGGCACGGTGAGCGGCGACACGGTGCGCGTGGAGCTCGAAGGACGCAACATCTCAGCGACTCCCGCCACGAACGGCGACTTCACGCTCAGCGGCGCAACATTCGCCGAGGGACTGAACTCGTTCACGCTGCGCGCCACCGATGCCGCGGGCAACGTCACGCGCCTCGTCTACACCTTCATCGTCAAATCGCACGCGCCGAACGTCGAGATCTTCGAGGGCGGCAGCCCGCTGCCCGACGGCAAGGTCTTCAATCGTCCGGTCACGCTCGTCGTTCACAGCGACGACGTCGACGCCACGACCACCGCGCTGCTGAACGACGCGACCTACGACGGCTCGCCGATCACCGGCGACAACCATTACCGGATCGAAGGACGCGCCAGCGACAAGTACAACCACACCGCGTCGGTCACGCGCACCTTCGTGATCGACATGACTCCGCCGGCGGTGCACATCACATCGCCCGCTGCGGGCGCGAGCACCACGAGCTCGGTCACGGTCAGCGGCACGGCGGGCGACGCGGTGTCGGTCACCGTCAACAACGTGGCCGCGCAGCTGACGAACGGCAACTTCACCGCGAGCGGCATTCCGCTCGATATCGGCGAGAACATGATCATCGTCGCGGCCACGGACGCCGCAGGCAACGTCGGACGCGACAGCGTGACCGTGAACGTACTCGGCGCCGGCCCCGGCATCATCATCTTCGAGCCGACCGATCTCTCGCTCACCAACCGTCCGCGCATCGACGTCGCGGGTCGCGTCCTTTCGCCGACCGACGACAATCACGTCACGATCGGCTCGGCGCGCGCCGCGGTCGACGCGGTCGGCGGCTTCCGCTTCAACGGCTATCAGCTCGCCGACGGCGACAACACCATCAGCATTTCGGCCCGTGGGCTGAATGGACAGACGGCGACGGCCGCGGTGCACGTCACCGCCGACTTCATCCCGCCGGCGCTGACGATCATGGCGTCGGGCCAGACGCTCTCCGACAACAAGCAGTTCCCGCAGGGTGTGACGATCACGGTCAACGCGACCGACAACCGCGGCGAAGTGACGAAGACGCTGTCGCTCGACGGCGCCTTGCGCACCGATCCGGTCGACGTCTCGACGCAGGGGGGCCACGTCCTCACGGCCATCGCCCGCGACAAGGCGGGCAACGAGACGCGCGTCGATCGCACGTTCTTCATTGGCACCAGCACGGCAGGCTCGCAGGGCTGCCACATCGACTCCACCGATCCGGTCGACGGCGCAGTCATCTCGACGTCGTCGGTCACCGTCGCAGGCCACGCGCCTGGCGCCGCGACTGTCACGGTCGCCGGCGTGAACGCGACGGTTGCGGACGGCACGTTCGCGGCGTCGATCGATCTCCCGTCCGAGGGGGCGAACTCGATTCAGGTGCAGTGCGCCGATGCAGGCGGACTCACCGCCACGCGCACCATCTCGCTCATCCGCGCCACCGGCAATCCGTCCATCGACATCACCTCGCCGGCGGAAGGCTTCACCACCGGCGACAAGACGATCGCCGTCAGCGGCACGCTCAGCAGCGACGTCGACTCGGCCGACGTGAACGGCAAGAACGTCACCATCACCGGCACGACGTTCAGCGTCTCCGGCATCAGCCTGGCGAACGGTCTCAACACGCTCGTCGCGCATGCGCACAACAAGGCAGGGCGGACGGCGTCCGACTCCGTGCGCGTCCGCTCGATCCAGACCGCGCCCGACGTCGCCATCAGCTCTCCGCTCTCCGATTACCAGACCGGCGACACGAAGGTCACCGTCAGCGGCACGTATTCGAATCTCGACTCGAGCACCATCGCCCTCAGCGGCCAGGCCGGCATCGCGCCGGCGGTCCACGTGGCGAAGGTCAGCGACACGACCGGCAGCTTCACTATTAATGATGTGCCGCTTGCCGCCGGCGTCCAGTCGCTGACGATCACGGCCCGCAACGTCCTCGGCGCCGTCGCCACATCGACCGTCAAGGTCACGGTCGCGGCGAACACGCCGTCGATCACCATCACCTCGCCGCTCGACAACGCGTATCTGCCTGGCGATCAGCCGATCAACGTCGCGGGCTCGTTCGACGGCTCGACCACGCCGCACATCGACGTCAACGGCAACCTCGCCACGATCAACACAACGACGTACTCGGGATCGACGACGTTCTCGACCGCTTCTGATGTCACGCCGGTCGTGGCCCGCCTCACCGACGCCAACGGCAACAGCGCCTACGCCGCCATCCGCGTGAACCGGCTCAATGCGCCGTTCGCGGTGAAGGAAGCGTTCCCCGCGCCGAACGCGCAGGAAGTCGACACCGGCGTCATCGTCCTGATCTCGTTCAATGCGCCGCTCGATCTCAACACCCTCGGCGCCATCACGCTGAGGGCCAGCGACGGCACGACCGTCACCGGCACGACGCTCGTCGACGACACGGTGCTGACGTTCGCGCCGACTGCGCTGCTGAAGAGCGGCACGACCTACACGATCGCCGCGTCGACTTCGCTGAAGAACGCCGCAGGCATGCCGCTGGCGACGCCGTTCAGCTCGAGCTTCACCACCGCCAGCTCCGCCCCGACCACCAAGCCGACGATCGATCCGATCGGCGCGGTCGATTGCGCGAAGCCGTTGCTCATCACCGGCACCGCCCCCGCGTTCGCGCGTCTGCGCATGGATGCGGCGACGCTCGTGCTCACCGGCACGGCCGATGCGAACGGCAAGTTCAGCTTCACCTATCCGTTCAACGGCCAGTCCGGCTACCAGGTGGCGCGCGTGCGTGTCGTCGGAGCGGACGGCTCGCTCTCGCCTGCGGATGAAGTGACGTTCCGCTACGACTGCGCGGCGCCTCAGGTCGTCGGCGCGGCTTACGACCGGAACGTCAACACGTTGACCATCACGTTCTCCAAGCCGGTCGATCAGGCCACGCTCGTCGTCGGCAGCGGCGGCTCGATCGTCCTGACGACGGACAACGGTACGACCTCTTCGGGCACGTTCAGCGTGTCGGGAAGCAACGTCGTCGTCACGCCGTCCGACGATCTCCGCTCCGCGACCTTCACGCTCACCGTCACCGACGCCGTGAAGGACCTCGGCGGCACGAAGCTCGTCTCTGTCTTCTCGATCACGTTCTCCATCACCGGCGACGACCTCCCGCCCGCACCAGGCGACGGCTCCGGCTTCATCTCCGGCGAGGTCTACGACGCCAACACCGGCCGTCCGCTGACCGGCGCGAACGTCACGATCATCGTTCCGGCTACCGCCTTCGCGAAGACTCCGGGAGCAACGTCGTCGTCGTCCGCGAACGGCCGCTACACGATCATCGGAACGGCGAGCGAACGTAGGACCGGTTCTCCAACCGGTCCAGGGCGGGTTGGAGAACCCGCCCTACGTGTCTCCTCCAACTCGATGTCCGTCGCGGTCAACTCCGCGACCGAGTCGCGCGGACGCTACACGCTCCCGCTCCCCGAAGGCGCGCACACGATCCAGGCCACGGCCGACGGCTACACGTCGGTGTGGCGCCAGATCATCGTGCCGGCCGGCGCGGGCGTGGTGCCGATCGACATCCGCCTCGCGCGCCGCGGCGACGTGAAGACGTCCGACGCCTCGACGGGACTCTCGCTCTCCAACGGCGGCGACACCGTCGTCACGCGTCACGTCGACGCGACGCTGCCCGCCGGCGCGGTTCCGTCCGGATCGAAGGCCGCACTGACGGCAGTCGGCGCGCAGTCGCTCGCCGGCCTGATGCCGCTCGGCTGGTCGCCGCTCGCCTCCGCGGAGCTCGCGGTGATCGACGCCGCCAATGCGCCGGTCACGCACGCCGCCCTCGGATCGAATGCCTCGATCACGTTCACGCTGCCGTCGTCCGAGGTGACCGCCGCGAACCAGGTGCTCTCGCTCGTGCAGTACGACGAAGACCGCGACGAATGGCGCGTCCTCGTGCCGGTGATGACCGCCGGCGCGAACGATAAGTGGACGGCCACGATCGCCAACAGCGGCGCCTACGCCGTCGTCTATCACGACAAGTCGTCGGCCGGACTGGCCGAGCCTCCCGCCGCGATCGGCGGCGCGACGCTGCAGGCTGCAACCGGCACGTGCGCGCCTTGCGGCCTGGTGAAGAAATCGTTCGAGGCCGAGCCGAAGACGATCACGCCGAGCGGACGCACGGTGGCCACGCTGCAGATCATCAGCGACAGCTCGACGAAGTTCCCGAGCGGCACCGCCGTGCAGGCCTACGTCAACGAAGAGCTGCATCTGCCGGGCGGCACGACGATCGTCGATCCACCCTTCGCGGCTGACGTCCTTCTGTATCGCAATCTGGCCGGAGATATTGGCTTCGGGCAGTTCTACCTCGCGCCGAGCGCGCGCGCCACACAGGGCGTGCTGAGCGACGGCGTCGATCACATCCAGATCCTGCAGTACCCGGGACGCCTCGACCGCGGCACGCTGATCGGCGCCGAGGGTGGGCGGGTGCCGGGTGATGAAGCGGTGGCGGTCGAGATCCCGAGCAGCGCCACGACCGTCTCGCTGCACGCCTCGGTCAGCTCGCTTTCGACCTCCGACCTCGCGGCGTACGGCACGATCGCCGGCTTCCGCATCGTCGGCGGCTTCTCGCTCACGATGGCCCGCTCCGAGACTCCTGCGCCGCAGGACCTCGACGGCGACGGCATTGTCGATCCGATTCCGCCGGTGGTGCTGAACCGTCCGGCGCGCGCCACGGTGGCCATCGACACGAACCAGCTTCCGGCCCCCGGCTCGCTCATCGTTCTCGCCGAAGTCGTCGATCATCCGACGTGGGGCCGCATCATCCGCCTCGCCGATCCGATGACCGCGATCGACACGGCGCAGGCCGGTGTGACGACCGTCCGCTACACCACGCGCTCGATCGATCCGGCCGACCTGCCGGTCGACGGTGTCGTGCGAGAAGGGCGCTACCTCATCCTCGCCGCCGAAGCTCCGATCGCGTACGCGACCGGCGCGGTGCGCGGCGGCGCGGGCGGCGCCTATCTCGCCGACGCGCGCCTCACCTCGTTCACCCTTCCAGCCAGCGCGCTCCTCGGCGTCGCCGACAACACGCGCAACACCGGCGTCTTCGCCATCCCGGTCTCCGCGACTCCCGCCGCAGGCTTCATGCTGCTGCCGAAACACGCGGCCACCGGCGACGGCACGCCGATCAACATCACGCCCGCTCCGGCTCCCGACACCGTCGTCAAACTCGGCGACGTCGTCCTCACGCCGCAGTCGCCGACGCTCGTCAGCACCTCGCCGGCGAACGGCGCGACGATCGACGTCGCGGCGCCGCTGGTCGTCACGATGACCTTCAGCTCCGCCATCGACGCGGCATCGGCGAAGAAATCGATCACCGTCCTTTCAACCGACGGCTCCGCACTCGTCGGCACGGTCAACGCTACCGGCACCATCGTGTCGTTCACGCCGTCGCGCGCGCTCTTCGCCGCGACCAGGTACGTCGTTACCATCGATGCGAACCTTCGCGGCACGAACGGCGCGTCGATCGGGAACACGCTCACTTTCTCCTTCTCGACGAATGCGGTGCCGGTGAACGGCACCATCAATCCGCTGAAGGTGCACATCACGATTCCGGACAACGGCGTCTCGCGCGTCTACGGCGATGCGGGCGCGCTGCCGGGCGGCTGGCGCGTCGTGCCGGTCCGCGCCAACGTCGACTTCATCACCCGCTATCAGACCGACGTCGCCACCGACGGCTCGTTCTCGCTCCTCATCGGCAACGGCGTCGACACCTCCGATCGCATCTCCGTCGACGACGTGATCGATCTCCGCGTCATCAATCCGGCCGGTAACGTGGCGGCCGTCATCCGCCTGACTCCGTTCATCACGGCCGACGGCAAGGGCTTCATCGCGCCGTTCGGCGTGACGACCTCGTTCCGCAGCAGCGAGGGAATCGAAGTCACAGTTCCGGCCGGCACCTTCGATGAGCCGCAGCTGGTCAACGTCGCTTTCTCGACGCCCGACGTCTTCAACGGCGTACCGAACGTCGCGAACGAGCTCGACATCCGCCGCACGGTGAACATCACGTTCGACGGCGTGGCCAAAGAGCGCATCGACATCTCGATCCCGGTCGCCGGGCTGGCCGCCGATCACGACTACATGCTGGGCTGGCTCGGCCAGTCGGCCTGGGGTCCGCGCATCGCGGTCATCGACACGCTGCGCGTCGATGGCGACAACCTCACGACGACGTACCCGCCCGAAGCGGCGGTGAAGAAGATCATCGCCGCGGCGAACAGCGGCTTCAGGGGCACGTCGAACATCGGCCTCAGCGACATGCAGATCAAGGGATGCCTCGTCGGCGTCAGACGCCAGGGCTACTACGCCTTCATGGACTGGGAGGCGCCTGCCATAGGCGGCCCGATCGGCTTCGCGATCGTCAATGACATCGCCAATCAGGTCGATGTGATGAGCGACCTCTTCCAGGCCATCTATCTCCCCGATTTCGGCTTCAGCTCGAAGAACAACTGCGCGGCGATTCCGATCATCAAGGGCAAGCCGTTCACGCTGACCGGCGTCGATCCGAGCACCGGCGTCGTGGCGTTCAAGACCGCATACGATCCGATTCCGATCACCGATCCGGGCGTGGTGAACATCCCCAGTCCCGATCCCGACAAGCGCGGACCGTATCCCGTGTTCGGCTTGCCGTACCGCATCGAGACGATCGACTTCACCGGCACTTCGTACGCCGGCCGCGGCTACAAGCTCGAGCTGCAGACGAACGGTCCCGATGACAGCGTGATCCTGATCAAGCCGGTTCCCGATGTGAAGGACCCGGACAAGATCGCGGAGCACGCGAAGATCCGCATCTACAACGTGACGAAGTCGCGCTGGTCGAGCTCGAACACGGTCGTCGACAAGAACGGTCAGTTCACCCAGGAGAACCTGAAGGGCGATCGCGGCGATCAACTCGTCGTCTACATCGGCACCGCCGACATCGGCACCGACTCGCGGATGAACGTCGTCTTCAGCGAGCCGATCGACCACGGCACGGCCACGACCGGGGTCGACGAGAAGACCCAGATCAACGACTTCCTGCACAAGCACCTGAAGTTCGAGCGGGTGGTCAAGGACGTTCCGACCGAGATCACCACCGACGCCACGTTCACGCTCGATTCGCAGTACCGCCGTCTCTGGATCTCGCTGCCCGCGCCGCTCACGCGCGGCGCGACGTATCGCCTGACGCTGAAGGGGAGCGACGGCAGAATCAAGGACACCACCGGCAACGAGCTCGGTGTGGCCCAGGACCCGAAGACCAGCGCGGTGATCGGCGACGCGGCGACCGACGTCTCGCTCGAGTTCATCGTCCGCGACAACCCGATCGACGCGCTGACTTCGTTCAAGCTGCAGGCCCGTCCCGACTATCCGGGCGGCGCATTCCGCGACCTCGCCCAGAGCGGCAATCTCGCATTTGTCTCGGCGCTCGATGCCGGCCTGCTGGTCTACGACCTCTCCGATCCCAACGCGTTGAAAAAGGACGAGAAGACGGACAAACAGCCCGATCCGTACTCCGTCGTTCCGGCACGCTGGGTCGATCCGATCACCGGCAGCTTCCAGAGCGGCGCGAGCGGATACGACCAGTACTGGGCCGTCACCACCGATCCGCACAACCGCGTATTCGCCGCGGGCTTCCTCGGCACGCTCGCTTCGGTCCGCATCTTCAAGATCGAAGACTTCGTCAAGGCCCACAACGACGCCGACGGCGGGCAGTGCACCGGTCTGCCGGCTGGTGTGCCTGACAACCTGAAGAAGTCGAACTGCAAGTTCTACGGAGCCGGGATCATCGGCTGGCGTCCGGGCTACGGGCTCAACCTGCCGGAGTCGACCAACCTCGCGATGACCGACTATCCCGAGGCTTATCCGCGCAAGATCCAGATCGCCTCGCAGGACGAGACGACCAAGTACGAGAACCTCAACAAGATCGCGGGCGGCGACGTTTCCCTGGAGAACAAGACGGAGCTCGGCACGACCCCGGGCGGCACGCCGACCGGCAACTTCAAGTTCGACATCCGCATCGCCGCCGGAGCCAACGACGCCGACTCTTACCTCGAGCAGCGCATCACCGTGATCAACACCGATCTCGATCTGCGCTGGTCGGCCGACAAGTACCTCGGCGAAGAAGCGGTCTTCACGGGCGTCATCGGCCGCAAGAACGATCACTTCTCGATCGTGCGCAACAAGGTCACGTACGCCGTGATCTCGATGGTCGGCTACGGCATCTCGGTCTACGACATGCGTGCCGTGGAGTCGAATGACGCCAATCTCCGTTGCGGCGAACCCGCCTTCAAGGCGGCGCACAACAACTTCTGCACGTTCATCGTCCCCCATCACACGAACCCGGTCCTGGAGAAGATCGTCAACACCCGCGGCGACGGAATCTGCCCGGGAGAAGCGACTGCCACGTACACCGAGCACGTCATTCAGAACGTCCAGTTCTCCGCCGAGTCTGTCGGAATCGTCCCCGGCCATCCGGACATGGACGATCCGAAGCAGACGGTGTACGACCATCTCGCGCTGTACGGTCTCGATGCACACAAGGGCGTGCTCGACATGCGGTACAAGCTCCCGACCGAGGCCGGCGTCGCGCTCAATCAGAACGAGGACAAGGGCTGCGTCAAGCGCTCGGCAGACGGCCTGGTGTTCTACGACCCGACGCTGACGAGTGCTCCGCGCTCCCTCGATCGCCTCAACGAGATCGAGACCAAGGTCGCAAACTCGACCGGGCCCCAGCGCGCGCCGCGCTTCAACTCCCAGGCGTTGTTCCATTGGGAGGTCACGGCGGCGCAGAACAGCAAGGGTCTGCGCGGATCGACGCCGAATACGGCCGTCAGCCGCGACTACCTCCTGATCGGAGCCGGCGCCTACGGCATGCTGATCGTCGAGATCGGCGGCACGGCACCTCCCTCGATCGCCAGCTACTCGCCGCTCAACGAGTCCCACCTCGCGGACGTGGTCTGGTTCGCGGCAGGCTGCTACGCCATCCGCGTCATTCCGAAGACGAACCTCGCTTCGGTGCTCGACGGCAACGGACATGTCCTGCTCGTCGACCTTTCGAACATCGATCAGCGCTGGCTGGAGCCGAAGACCCCGGGTGTTGCGGCGCAGCCACGCGCATTGGGCGAGCCGTTCCCGCTCACGCATAGCGCCGTCATCGCCACTCCGATCGATCCGTACGACGTCGGCGTCGACGATGCGCGCATCATCTACAAGAGCCCCTATGTCTACACGACCGGCGTGATTCCGCCGATCGTCGATCCGCAGACCGGTCTTTCATTCGGCGGCGACAGCATTACCCGCGACATGCGCACCACGCCGCTGTTCGATCCGCCGGTCGAAGTGATCGCCGACGTCGGCAACAACAAGCTCGAGCCGATCACCGGCATCGTTCCGCTCGGCGTTCCAGCTCCGCCGAAGGACCCGTCGAAGAAGCCAACCGAGGACGGTTATGCCTTCCCGAAGGGCTCGCTCGCCGCGTTCCGCATCCGCGTGACGCTGCCGGGCGACATCGCGCACGCGCTTGCCGCTGATGAAGAACATCAGAAGCTGCAGTTCGCGCTGGAGAGCGAGCTGATGCCGGGACAGCTGTCGGTGCAGACGCCGCTCGGCACCCCGCAGTCCCACCTCCGCCGCAGCACCCGCGAAGGGGTCAAGGAGGATCGCGCCGCCGATCTCGTGTTCAAGCACGAGATCCAGATCGATCCGTCGATCGACGTCGACAAGGACTATCGCCACCAGTCGTCGTACAACCGCCTCGTCTCTCCCTGGATCGTCGCCATCGCCGACCCGCGGGCCAGCGAGCACGTCGTCGGCGACTCCGAGGCGAAGAAGAAGTCGGGCTGCGTCAACTGCGACCGCCCCGATGCCCTCCACGATCTCACTGAGGACAAGGGCGTGTACGAGCTGTTCACCAACGGCCGCACCATCAGCATCCGCCCCGATTCCAATACCCCCGAAACGAAGATGTCCGACGCCTTGAAGGGCGCCTACAAATACCTCGGCGAAAACGGCCGCCTCGAACTGCACATCCCGACCACGATGGCGGACACGGTGCGGGGGCCGGCTCTGACTGTTTCCGCGCAGGCGCCGCCGGTAGCAAACGGCGCGCTCTCCGAGACGACGTACGTTCACTCGGGCGAGGTGGAGATCAACGCCAGCGACATGATGATTCCGGGCCGCGCCGGGAACGACGTCGCCGTTGCACGCACGTACCGCTCGCGCACCATCGGCTCGACGGTGCTCGGCATGAACTGGGAGGCTCCGTTCCTCCGCCGTGTTCGTCAGCTTCCGAACGGCAACGTCGAATACCGCGACGGAGCGGGAGAAGTCTGGACGTTCACTCCGCAGACGACGAAGGCATCAGGTTCGTCTTCGACCGCGGCCGACACCCTCGATCAGCAGTTCGGAACGAAGATCAAGTACATCTCGCCGAAGGGCCTCTATCTCAAGCTCGCGCGGAACGAGAACGGCTGGATGCTTTACGACCGCCAGTGGCGCATCGCAAGGTTCGACAACTACGGCCGTCTCACGAGCATCTCCGACGAGTTCTGGCAGAAGGCTCCTTCCGGCACGCTCAAGTCGACAACGCCGGTGCCTCCGAAGGGTGATCTCGGCAACACCACGTTCTACGCCTACGACTCCACCGGCCGTCTGACATCGATCGTCGATTCCGTCGGCCGCGAGACAAAGCTGAAGTACTGGGAGCTGCCGGCAGATCCGAAAGCCCCCGACTACAACTGCACGAAGCTCGGCGAACGCGGGACTCCGTGCAAGTACGCCGGACTGCTGAAGTCGATCACCGACTGGCGCGGTTCGGACCCGGAGTCCGGCCGCGAAGTCCTCTTCGAGTACGACCTCTACGGCCGCCTCATCGGCGTCCAGCGCCCGAAGGTCAAGGGTCCGCAGGTCGGCGGCGACGCCCAGGGTCCTCCGGAAGCGGCGAGCAACGACACCGACACCCGGCGCCCGCGCGTCAGTTACGAGTACGAGAAGCCGACCGCGCCTTCGACGACCGAGGCGCTGCATTCGGCTACGTACACGAAGTTCATGAACCACTCCGGCGACCTCAGCAAGATTTTCGATGCCGGCGAGAACGATCCGACGGTTAGCTCGCCCCGCGCGCGAGTGACGTTCGATTACTGGGATCTGCCGGGCGACCCGAAGGACGACCGCGTTCAATACCAGCACTGGCCCTGCGGCGACTTCGACGGCACCACTTGCCAGGACACGAAGGCGACGTTCGACTACACCGACACGACCGCAACCGTGACCGACATGCTCGGCCAGGAGCGCGACTACGACATCATCGATCTCCCCGGCCCCGCACTGGCGGGCGGTGGCGATCCCGATCCGCAGCTGAACCGCTTCCGCCACATCTCCAAGGAGACCGTGAAGGACGTGCCGGTGCTCGAGAAGACGGCGCCGCCGATCACGTTCAGCGAGACGGCGACGGCGATCCCGCTCGTCACCAACTATTCGGACTTCGACGATGAAGGCGGCGTGAAATTCATGACGCTGCCGAACGGCACTACCGTTCAATACGACACCGAGGCCGCAAAGAATGGCGCCGCAGGACTCATCCTCGACAAGATTACGGAGAGCGGCGGCGGCGCTCAGCGGATCACGCAGTACACCTACGATCCTGAGAATCCGAACTCCGCGAATACGCCGGTGAAGATCTCTCGCGACGACGGCACGGGAGCGGTGGAGCGCGACGCTCAATCCGCGAGCCACGAGCGAAAGACCGTCCAGAACCGCGACGCCGATCCGAAGGTGCAGAGCAAGACGGAATCGACGTTTGACGATTACGCGCGGCCGACGAAAGTCGCGCGGTACAAGTCCGATGACCCGAACTCCCAACCCGACTCCGGCCAGCTCGTCGAGCAGCGAACGATTACCTACAAAGATGGCGGGGACGAAGCCAACCTCGCAAAGGGCCGCGTCGATCACGTAAAGACCGATGACGGCGCGCTCGATACACAGGTCGATTACACGTCGGCCGACACGAACGGCCAGACCGTCACCTCGAAGGACAAGAAGCGCAACATCACCACCACCACTGATTACGACGCACAAGATCGCTCGATCCACATAAAGGTTACGGACAACACCGGCACGCTCATGGAGAGCTGGACCGGTTACGACGCGTCGGGCCGCGTGATCTACAGCGCGCATCAGCAGTCGCCGATCGGCCGGGTCGAGGCATTCACCACTTACGATCCCCTCGGCCGTGTTCTCTCGGTCCGCACGACGAAGAACAAGGTCAACGACTTTGATTCCGAGGTCACTGTAAAGAAGGAGTACTCGGTTAGTCAGCATGAGGTGACCAGCTACGATCCCGCCGCGGGTGCTGCTGGCAGCGCGATGGCCAAGACCATTGCCACGATCGACAACCTCGGCCGCACGGAATCGACAGCGCGGATCATGCTTGGCGTCGTGGCGCCTCCGGCGCTTCCGCAAACAGAGAACGCGCGGTTCGCCTACGACAAGACCGGCCAGCTTTCCTACATCAGCGACACAGTGCGCGCTGCAGCCTGCACGGTGCACGATGCGCTTGGCCGCGCGACCGCCTCGTTCGGCGTCGACGGACTGCAGTCGAAATCGATCTACGACGCATGGGATCAGGTCACCGATCAGCAGGCTCTCGCCGTCGGTGGCGCGGTCATGGCTCATGACAAGCAGAAGTACACCGCCACCGGCCATGTGATCTCCCACAACGAGCAGGTCAACGCCTCCGGCTCCGCCCCGGCTCGCTTCCGCCAGACGTACAACATCTGGCAGGACGGCGGGAGGAAGACCGGCGTTCGCGTCGGTCCTGCGCCGAGTCTCATTGGAGATCTCAACACGCCTGACGTCCGAGCCACCGAGCAGGAGATCGACGCCGCCGGCCGCGTGACCCGCGAGATCTACGGCTCCGCTACCGGCATCGCCGGCGGCGTCTTCCCGATGCATGAGAGGAAGATCGAGAAGGACGACTTCATTGGCGACTCGCCGCAGAAGACGATCGACGTCGCGTCGATGCGCGGCGGCGCACAAGTAATTACCAACGTGACGTTCGACGGCTTCAATCGTGTGAGATCGACCACGGTCGCCAACACCTACGTCACCACCACCAGCTACGACGAAGCGGGCAATGTCATCAACGTCACACCGCCCGCCGGTGTCGGCACGATCGACCGGAAGGTCGACAGCCGCGGTCTCGCCTTCCGTGAGATCCGCGACGGCCAGATCGTGGCGAACTACTTCGACGAACGCGGAATGCTCAGCAAATACCGCGACGAATCTCTCAAGGAGACGACCTACACCTTCGATCCCCTCGGTCGTGTCAGTCAGATCATTTATCCCGATCTCACCACCGAGCAGTTCACCTATGAGGACAAGACCGGCCTGACGCTGGCCCACAAGGACCGCAAGGAGGTCTGGCTGGCATACAGCTACGACAACGGCGGTCGCGTCACCGCCATCCACAGCGGTAATTCGCAGTCTTCTCCGGTCATTACCAGCTTTGAATTCGACATCGCTACCAAGCGCCTGACCCGCGTCGCCAACAAGGACGGCGCCATCGAGTTCCGCGACTACGACTACCTCGGCCGTCCCTCGCAGACGGTCACCTATCGCTACAAGAACAACACCGGCCTTCTGCCCGACGCGGCACAGCGCCAGGTGCTCGACGTCCACGCCCAGTCGCACGCCTGGTCGATCTTCACTGGCGAGCGGCTCGGGTGGCGCATGCCGGTCGCCGGCCCCGACGCCGGACCGGTCAATGCCGCGGCCTGGCTCACCGACGTCACCGAGAACCGCGACGCGTCGACGAACGTCACGCAGCAGCTCAAGGGCACAGGCGACAGCGCGACGCCGATTATCGTCAGTGGTCCGGGCGGTGTCGGCCAACTGCTCACACGCACCCGCATGATCGGCGCCACGCAGGGCATCACCTCGACCTACGCCTATGCCGACAGCGTGGCGGCGGCGCCGATGGGGTCCGGTCTTCTCCCCGATCCGCAGACCGGCGGGCTGCGCTCGGTCGAGACGGAGGTCAGATCCCTTGCATCGACCGATCCACCGGTCGGCCCGGCGCTCGCGGGCTCGGAGGTCTTCCACAATTCATCGGGCCGCATCGGATTCATTCGCGATCTGGCCTTCACGGATCTCAAGTCGGCGTTCACATACGACCCGCGCGGCCGCCTGGCCACGAGCAAGCTGCTCGTGCCGCAGTCTGTGCTGTCGACCGCGACGCCGATCACCGATCACCACACCGAGTCGGCGTTCCGCGATCTACGCGACACAGCCGGCACGCTCAGTTCCACGGATATCGCGAACCTCGGGCAGACCATGGCCCTGAAGGCCGAGCCGCCCAAGTGGACGACGGCCGAGGGACTGGCGCACGACATCGCGTCGAAGACGCTCTACCTCAACGGCGCCGCATTGCTGCAGCCCGGCAAGCCGTATACGTACGAGTTCAAGTTCGAAGGCGGCCGCCGCACCAGCGACGGCGTCTGGACTTCGACCTTCGACGAGTTCGGCCGCATGACGAAGGTCGAGAGCGCCGACCGTCTCATCGAATACGCCTACGATCCGCGCGGCCGCGTGATCGGCCGCACCGCGTCACAGAAGACCGCGAGCGGCAATATCCCCGAGGCTCGCGTTGAAGTCCTGAATGGCGACGGCCTCCCGTCGGAGACGACGTGGGTCTGGGATCCGCTGGTTGATCGCCTGGTTGCGGTCTACGAAGCGGGTAAGTCGACCGTTGCCGGCGCCGCGCCGGATGCGGGGCTCCTCCGCCAGTACCTGCACGGCGACCGCGGCTACGACGATCCTGTCGAAGTCCTGATCGCACGTCACGCCGGGGATGCGCCGGAGAAGTACTTCCCGATCTTCGACGAAGCCGGAACCGATTCGCTGCAGGCGGTGCTCGACAAGGACGGCAATGTTGTCGAGCGCGTGCTCTATGGCGATTCGTACGGCGACGCCCCGCACTACCTGCAGGGCCCGCACGTCCAGAAGGTGACGTTCGCCTCCCAGGCTGACGGATCGGCAGACATCCGCATCCAGGCCAGCGAGTCAGTCAAGCAGCTGACTCTGGCGAATGGCGTCCGCCTCGTGTCACTCAAATCCGACGGCACTGTCGCCGCGACGTCGACGGCTGTTCCAACTCTCGAGTCCAACACCATCATCCATTGGCACCTGACATCGGCGGAATGGACCGCCCTGACGCCCATCGGCGCGACACAACTCCAGATCGCGGTGACCTCGTCACTGCGTACCTATGATTGGGGAGACGTACCGTTCTCCGCCGTCCCTGAGTTTGCGCGGACACTGTATTCGGCGAAGTCGGATGCAAATCTGCCGGTAATCATCACCGACAGCCTGTCGCATCTCGCGTCGTTGTCCAGCGAGGAGCCGCTGTACGAGATCAAGTCGCTCTACGCGGCGGGGCTGGAGTATTCGAAGACGAAGCTGCTCACGAGTTTCCAGGGACTTCCGTACAACGAGCCGGCGAACGGTTTGATCTTCGCCCGGGCCCGTTGGTACGACCCGTCGACGGGGACGTTCCTTACGCCGGATCCGATGGGCTACTACGATGCGTCGTCGCTGTACGCGTTTGCTGCGGGTGATCCAGTGAACGGGCGAGATCCGAGAGGCGAGGCCTGCTATAGCGTTATGCAATGCAAGCTCGAGCAATTCGGCATGCGCGCCGACAAGGCGATGAAGACACTCAGCGCCCCCTCTGACATGATCGGCGAAGCGTTGTCGAATTTCGCCCAGGGTGTCGACGAGACGCTCATCCAAATCGGCAACCATTTCTGGGAATCGGGCACAATCGAGGGCCACATAAAACAAAAGGAGCAGGATGAGCGACTGAGGCAGACGTTAAGGGACTCGATGGATTCCATCGATCCCATCAATTACCTGCTAATGGTCGCCGGGAGCTCGTTCGATGAGAAACGTCGAGCGTTTCTCAGTGCGCCCAAGGATGTTCAGCAACGCATGATCGGCGCGGCGAGTGTCCATGTCTTCATGGCGCTTGCGGCATTTGCGGATGGCGTGCCTCCTGCCGAGGGTGGTGCAGCGCTGGACGCTACGGCAGTGACTGCCGACGCCGCCGTCGAAACCGAAGCCGCTGCCGTCACGCGCTGGGCAGATGAATTTCTGCAGCAATCGGTCGATGAGATCCATGCCGCGCAATATGGATCGAGTCATTATGGTGATGTAAACCCGATGACGCTGACTGTGAAGGATGGTACAGTCACTCTGTCGCAACGTGCTGGTATTCCCGGCAAATTGGCGAGAGCCAAGGCTGAGGAGATATTCGGTCAGGGCAATGTGAAATTCGTCCGCGGCGGCGAGAGCGCGAATGCACCTGGAGAATTTGGCCACCATGCCGAAACTCGTGGTATTCAATCTATGGGTGAGGACGCAAATGGCGCGACCCAGGCAAGCACCCATTACGCCTGTGGGCCTTGTGAGGAGGCTCAAAAGAAGGCGGGTGTAAACAACATCACCGGCACCAAGTCGCAAACCGGTCGAGTTACACGAAAGAAGAAGAAGTGAGATGGGTATGAGTCTTGATGATGAACACGTCAGCTCCATCAGGAACAAATTACGTACGATCCCTGAATCAGGTGCGTACGCGTTTGCGGTTGCCTGCGCGGAGCGATTGCTGCCGGTTTATTCGCTGGCGGCAGTGGAGGCAGGGTCTGGTCATCGTGTGATGCGAAATGTCCTTGACGCGATATGGGAATGGCTTTCAAGGGGCATGATGAGCCCTCTGGCTGGATATTCAGCCCAATGTGAAGCCCTCATTCCTGCTGACACCACCAGCACGCTTTCCAATATCGCGGCTGAAGTAGTCATTGCCGTGGCGGCCCTGGCGTCTTTGATCGAGAACCGGCGATCGGGAGACGTTATGTACGCAGCTGACAGCAACATCCGTTTCCTGGAAGGTTTTCTTCATGAATATTTACGTATTCAAATTGTTGCCGAAGCGAACCCTGTCGTTTTTGCGCATCCGCTGATGAAGGCTGAGATGTTCCGTCAGGGCAGTGATCTGGATGATCTGGCGGCACAACCAGCTGGGGATGGCATTGGACTGGTTCGATCCCGGTCTATGAACGTAAGCATTCTCGACAACGTTTGGTTTCGTTCCAGTTAGCCAGGGGCGGCAAGTCGGGAGATTTTCTTACCCGTGCCTGGTGCGAGAAACGTCCAGTACCTTCCGGTTCCAGCGGCCGATGGCCCTTGACCCCCGCCCCCTCCCTTCGCCAGAATGGCAACCTCATCATTAATTAATGTTGTGTTGAAGGGGGGCCCCGGTATGAAACGCCTCGTGACGAGATTCCTGTTTTGCGTCTCGATTCTGACCCTTGTGACCCCGTCGTCCCTGCTCTTTGCCCAGGAAAGCACGGACAAAAAGCCCGCGGAGAAGAAGACCGCGGAGGAAGAGAAGAAACCAAAGGTGACGGAGGAGATGGTCGTCACCGCTCTGCACCGTGAGGAGAAAGTGCAGGACGTGCCGATCTCGGTGGCCGCGCCGACCGAGAGCGAGTTGCGCGATCGCGGCGCGGAGACGATCGAAGACGTCGCTCTCAACGTCGCCGGCTTCACGGTCCAGAACCTCGGGCCGGGACAGAGCCAGGTCGCGATCCGCGGCATCTCGGCCGGACAGATCGTCCGCGACCAGCCGGGTGTCAAGGAGCAGGTCGGCGTCTACCTCGACGATTCCGTGATCTCCCTCTCGCTCTTCACCCCCGACCTCGACCTCTTCGACATGTCGCGCGTCGAAGTGCTGCGCGGACCGCAGGGCACGCTCTTCGGTTCCGGCTCGCTCTCCGGCACCGTCCGCTACATCTCGAATCAGCCCGATCTCAAATCGCACGAGACGATCGGTGAGCTGAGCGCCAGCACGATCGAGCAGGGGAGCCAGGGCGGCAGCCTGAAGGTCGCGGTCAACGCGCCGCTCAGCGACACGTCCGCAATGCGCTTCGCCGGCTACTGGACCCGCTACGGCGGATTCATCGACGCCGTGCAGCCGAACCTCAGCGTGAAGAAGGACGTGAACAGCGGCGACCGCACCGGCGCCCGGCTGGCCTTCCTCTTCAAGCCGAACGACAACCTCACCATCGTCCCGCGCATCCTCTATCAGAAGGTGAGCATGGACGGCTGGAACCGCATCGACGAGTACAACATCCTCGGCAATCCGTTCACCACGACCCGCCCGAAGGTGGAGCTCGGCGACCGCCGCCAGTTCACGCAGTTCAAGGAGCCGTTCAACGACAAGTTCACGCTCGGTGATCTGAACGTGAACTACAACCTCGGCGGCGGGATGTCGCTGACTTCGGTCACCTCGTACACGCACCGCGACGTCGACGTCATCCGCGACGCCACCGCGCTCACCGCCAGCATCACCGGCGGCTCGATCGGCCTCCCGGCGAACATCTACACCCTCAACGCTCCGCTCGATGACGCCACGAAGGCGAAGTCGTTCACGGAAGAAGTCCGCCTGGCCGGCAGCACGCCGAAGGCGCACTGGCTGATCGGCGCCTTCTACAGCCACATCAACCGCGACTACGGCCAGTCGCTGCTCGTCAGCGGATTCGAGGCCCTCAGCGGCATTCCGACCGCGGGCCACTTCGGCGCCGCGAAGGACGTGCTCTTCTTCTCCGACCTCCACTACAACTTCCGCCAGAACGCGATCTTCGGCGAGGCGACGTTCAACGTCACCGACAAGCTCGAGGTGACCGGCGGTCTGCGCGGCTACGACTTCAAGGAGAGCCGCAAGCAGACGTTCGACGGCATCTTCGCCGATCCTGGCACGTCGCACGGCAAGACCGATGCACAGGGCTTCGCGCCGCGCGTGATGCTCAGCTACAAGCTCAACGACTCCACGCGCCTCAATGCCCAGATTTCGAAAGGCTTCCGCCTCGGCGGCATCAATGATCCGCTCAACCTCCCGCTCTGCACGCCGCAGGACCTCGTGACGTTCGGCGGACATGACAGCTGGAAGGACGAGACGCTCTGGAACTACGAGATCGGCTCCAAGTCGACGCTGGCGGGCGGCAAGGGCTCGTTCAACGTCTCGGCGTTCCATGCCGACATCAAGGATCTGCAGGCCACGGTGACCGCCGGCTCCTGCTCGTCGCGCGTCATCTTCAACGTGCCGAAGGCGCGCAGCAACGGCGTCGAGGCGGAGTTCCAGCTCGCACCGAACGATCACTTCGACTTCGCGCTCTCCGCGAGCCAGATCGACTCCAAGCTCCGCTCCACGCTCACCTCGACCGACTCGGCGGGACACGTCACTGTCGTCGCCGGCATCAAGTCGGGCAACCGCCTGCCGACCGTGCCGGAGTTCCAGTTCGCCGGCGCGACGACTCTGCACTGGCAGATGAGCGCCGGCATGGCCGGATATGCGACCGGCGTGCTGCAGCACATCGGCGACCGATACACGCAGATCGGCGATCAGGCCGACGGCTTCGGCGTCGTGAATCTGCTCTCGTTCGCACCGAACAACATCGGCGGTCCGTACACGCAGAACACGTTTACCTTCGATCCGAAACTCGACTCGACGACGACTGTCAATCTGCGCGTCGGCGTCCTGAAGAATCGCTGGGACACCGCGTTCTTCATCAACAACGTCACCGACGACAAGGCGCATCTCGCGCTCGATCAGGAGCGCGGCACGCGCGCCCGCGTCGGCTTCCTCACCAATCAGCCCCGTACCTTCGGCATCAGCACCCGCGTAAACTTCTAAGCCCGATTGCCCCTCTCCCCGCGATTGCGGGGAGAGGGTGCCCTGAGCAGGGCCGAAGGGCGGGTGAGGGGCCGTGATCACGCGACGAACATTCATGGCGACTGTTGCAGCGGTGCCGTTGGCAAGCAAGCTAGCCGGATCGAAGCCGCGCATCGTCGTCGTCGGCGCGGGCGCCTTCGGCGGCTGGACCGCGCTCCACCTCCTCAACGCTGGCGCGCAGGTCACGCTTGTCGATGCCTGGGGACCGGGGAACTCGCGCGCCAGCTCGGGAGGCGAGACGCGCGTCATCCGCGCCATCTACGGTCCCGACCGCGTCTACGTCGAGATGGTGAAGCGCGCGTACGAGCTGTGGGAAAAGCTCGACCCGTCGCTCTACGTCGAGACCGGCGCGCTCTGGATGCATCGCGGCGACGACGCGTACGTCCGCTCGTCGCTGCCGCTGCTCAATGAGCTCGGCTTCATCGTCGATCACCTCACGATCGACGAAGCTTCGCGCCGTTATCCGCAGATTCATTTCGGCGGCGTGAGATCGGTCTGGCTCGAGCGGCGCGCGGGCGCGTTGTCGGCGCGAAATGCGTGCGGCGTCGTGCGCGATGCGTTCGTGAAGGCGGGCGGCACGTATCGCACCGAGGCGGTGAAGGCGGGGTTGCCGGCGCGGATGGAGGCCGATGCGTACGTTTATGCATGCGGGCCGTGGCTCGGGAAGATGTTTCCCGACGTCATCGGCGACGCGATCCGGCCGACGCGGCAGGAAGTCTTCTACTTCGGGACGCCGCGCGGCTCGGAGCGCTATCAGCCGGGACAGATGCCCATCTGGATCGATTTCGGGAAGCGGATTGTCTACGGCATCCCCGACATCCGCGGTCGCGGCTTCAAGGTCGCGGACGACACGCGCGGTGCGGCGATCGATCCGACGACCGCCGATCGCACGCCATCCGCGGAAGGCCTGGCCCGCGCGCGGCAGCTCCTCGCCGAGCGATTCCCCGAGCTCGCGAAGGCGCCGCTGATCTCGTCGGAAGTCTGCCAATACGAGAACAGTCCCGACGGCAACCTCATCATCGACCGGCATCCGCACGCCGGCAACGTCTGGCTCCTCGGCGGCGGCTCCGGGCACGGCTTCAAGCTCTCGCCCGCAGTCGGCGAGCTGGCCACCGGCGCAATCCTCTCGGGGAAGGAAATCCCGGCCGCGTTTCGCATTGCGCGATTACGGCACACCGAGAAGACAAAAACACAGTTCGATTACTAGGTTGTTGGGTTGTTGGGTTGCTTAGTGCTCCGCAAAACGCACGATCGGCGTCGAAGGCGAAGCACTCAGCAACCCAGTAACTCAACAACTCAACAACCCCAATCCCTTCACCTTCCACAATTGATGATGCGCCGAAGGAAATCCGGACGTACGTTGAATAACGTTCTCGTTCGATTCCCCGGCGAACCCTTTTACGTTGGAGACTGCGTCAATGAAACGTGTGCCTCTCTGTCTCTTGGCAATTCTTCTTTGTGCATCCACCGCGCTGGGGCAGCGCGGCGAACAACCTTCACCCGGAGTCGGCAACGCCGTGCTCCTGGCCACGAACAGCATTCAGCTCGACCGCGATACGACCATCGTCTCCGGCGATGTGATCGTCAACAACGCGACAGCCGGACCGGTCCTCGGCGAAAAGGCGTTGTCGCTCGATCGCAACGTCACGACGCCGGCCGGCTTCAAGATCGCCGCGACGTCGATCGATCTCGACTCGGGCGCGGTCGTGCACGGCGACGCCTACTACAACACGCTGGTAAATCAGGGGACGATCACTGGCTCGTTGCACACGCCGCTGGCACTCCCGGTTTACGCGATTCTGCCGGCGGTCTCGATTCGTCCCCCCGGCTCCGATGACGTGGTCATTGCCGACAACGGTTCGCTCTCGCTCGATGAAGGGGCGTACCGCAATCTCACCGTCGGGAAGAACGCGACCCTGCTCCTGACGGGCGGCGGCTACGCGTTCCAATCGATCAGCGTGGCGAAGGGCGGCACGGTGCGATACGCGGCGCCGTCGGATCTCGTCGTCAGCGGCGGCGCGGACTTCGGCGCCAACACGACGATCGCGCCGGCCAGCGGCTCGGGACTGAGCGCGGCTTCGATACGCATCCAGGTCGACGGCACGACCTCTCCCTCGATTCACGTCGGTCAGAGCTCCACGGTCTCGGCGACGCTCTACGCCACTGCCGCCTCGCTCGTCTTCGAGCAGAGCGTCGTGGCAACCGGCGCGTTCTTCGCGCGAGACATCGGCGTCGGAAGCGGCGGCAGCTTCACGATCGCCAGTGCGTTCAACGGTGCGCCGACCGCCAATTCACAGAGTGTCTTCACCAGCGGCACGACGCCGCTGCTGATCACGCTCACCGGATCGGATCCGGAAGGGGCGGCGCTCTCGTTCAGCATCGTCTCCGGACCAACGGCCGGCACGCTCTCCGCGCTGACTCCGACGTCGCCGACCAGCGCGACCGTGACCTACTCGCCCGCCGCGGCGAACACGCCCGACTCGTTCACGTTCCGCGTGACCGATCCGGGCGGCGCGAGCGGCACCGGCAGCGTGACGATCAACTCGCCGTTCGGCGATCCGCCGCCCAATTCGGTGACGGTCCAGGCGACTGACGCCACGGCGGAAGTGACGAAGGACGTAGCGGCCACGCTGCTGATGCAGGGCACCGCACCGTCCGGTGTAGCGCTCACGTTCTCTATCGTCTCCGGCAGCGGACCTTCGCACGGATCGCTCGGCGCGATCACGCAGGGCACCGAGGTACCGGAGCGGAGCGCGACCGTCAGCTATACCCCTGATGCGGGTTACGTCGGTCCCGATGCATTCCAGTTCCAGGCTTGCGGCGTCATCGCCAGCGTCACCGTGTGCGACTCGGCGCTGTACGCCATCACCGTCGAGACGACGGTCACCGAGCCGCCTGCCGTCGCGCAGGATGTCAACGTCTCGACACTTGCCGACACGGCCGTCCTGATCTCCCTCGGCGAAAGCTCGCTGGCCAGCGCGAGGCACTTCGTTGCCGCGCCGAATGCAGCGACGCTCGATGCCGTCGAGATCGCGGGGAATGTCGCCGATGCGAACACCGACGGCTTCGGCGATAACGCCAATGCGTTGCCCGGATCAGTGCCTGTCTTCATGAGCGCGGGCGTGGGTCAGTCGGGAGGCGCGGGCTCCAACGGCACCGTGCGGATGCAGTTCGAATGGGATCTGTCGACCATCGTCGGCTCCGTCGACGCGCTGCAGAGCGCGCAGGTGATCCTGCCGACGCATCGCGGCACGACCGATTCGCTCGACACCTTCTTCTACTGGGTCGGCGCCAGCGGCGACGGCAATCTGACCAACTCCGACTTCGAGTCGCCGGCCGAGCAGATCCCCGGCGTCTTCATGCCGGTGCCGCCGTCGATGCCGGTCAACGGCGTCGGCACATTCAGCTTCAGCGTCCTCGATCAGCTGCGCGCCGCGGCGCACAACGGCTACACGTTCTTCGCCATTCAGGGACGGGTCAACGAGAGTCTCGCCGGCCCGGCGCGCGGTCTCGAGGTGAACACGACGGCGAGCGGAAACGTCAGCGGCAACGACGTTCCACAGCTGTCGCTGGCGACCCCCGGCATTTCGCCTCCGCTGACGTACAAGGTCACGTCGCTGCCTCTCAACGGCACGTTGACCGATGAATTCAACGTCGCGATCACGACGGTGCCGTACGACCTGCCGAGTCCGCGCGTGAACTATCTCCCGAGCTCCGGGTTCACCGGTTCCGATTCATTCACATTCAGCGCGACCAACGGCGCCACGGTCACGACCGCGAATGCGAACATCAGGGTGCTCCTGCCCAACTGCGTGAACAGCTCGCTCGGCTGCTTCAACGGGCGGTGATGATTGTGTTACGTGCGGCGAAGCCGCACTGAATTTTGGCCGGGGGTTCATTCGCTCGCGAATGAACCCCCGGATCAAAGGAAAGCGCGCAATGTGCCGCGACGGCGGCACTGAATCGGATCGCTCAACTGGACTTTGGCTGTTTCACGCCAGCGGCGTGCAGGCGAATAGCCGGTGGCATGGCCACCGGATTCGGACGATTCGATGATGATGTGCACCCCGGCGGGGTGCGGGACTCCGGCGCCCCGGCCGGGGCGCGCAATTGCGGCGCCCTTCGTACCGGTGGTATCGCTCCGCGAAACCACCGGCTATCTGCCTGCACGCCTCCGGCGTTCCAAATGCGGCTTCGCCGCACAGGCACGCGTCTCATGCGACCATGAAGCAATGAAGATCACACGAGCGTCCGTCTTCCGCTGCCTGCTCTTCGCCGTCTGCCTCGCCGCCGCATGCGTGAAGGGGCCGCAGGAAACCGCGACCACTGACACGGCGCGCGCTCCGCATTCCGGCCCGGTGCGCATCGGCTTCTCGATGGACACGCTGAAGGAAGAGCGCTGGCAGCGTGACAAAGCGCTGGTCGAGCAGCGGGCGAAGGAGATCGGCGCCACGCTCGACGTCCAGGTGGCGAACGGCGACGACGCCGAGCAGACCAAGCAGGCCGACAACATGTTGACCAAAGGAGCCGACGTGCTGATCGTCGCTCCGCACAACGGCGAGATCGCCGCGTCGATCGTCGAGGCCGCGCATCGCAAGGGCGTCCCCGTCATCTCGTACGACCGTCTCATCCGCAACGCCGACGTCGACCTCTACGTCGCGCACCAGGTGGTGAAGATCGGCGAGATGCAGGCGGAGTACGCCGTGCAGCACGTGCCGAAAGGGAACTACGTCCTGATCGGCGGCTCGCCGACCGACTACAACGCCATCCTCCTGCGCAAGGGACAGATGAACATCATCCAACCGCTGGTCGACAAGGGCGACATCAGGATCATCTCCGACCAGTTCGCCCGCGAGTGGAAAGCGGAAGAGGCGCTGAGGATCACCGAGGATGCGCTGACGAAGACCGGGAACAGAGTCGACGCCATCGTGGCGTCGAATGACGGCACCGCAGGCGGCGCGATCTCCGCGCTCGAAGCTGCGGGGATCGCGGGAAAAGTGCTGGTCACCGGGCAGGATGCGCAGAAGGATGCCGTGCAGCGGATCGTCAAGGGAACGCAGACGATGACGATCTACAAGCCGATCAAGACGCTCGCGTACGCCGCCGTCGACGCCGCGGTGCAACTGGCGAAGAAGCAGCCGGTCGAGACGCACGACAAGATCAACAACGGGAAGAAGGACGTGCCGTCGATCCTCATCCCGCCGATCTCGGTCGACAAGAACAACGTCGATGCCACGGTGATCAAAGACGGATACCACTCGCATGCGGATGTGTACGGGCACTAGCGGAGTGCGGCGGCCATGCCGCCGCTCGAGTCAACCGCGGCCATGCCGCGGTTACGCGACGGCATGGCCGTCGCGTGGGAAAGGCAGCGGCGGCATGGCCGCCGCACTCCCATGACCCTCCTCGAAATGCGCGGCATCACGAAGCGCTTTCCGGGCGTCCTCGCGCTCGATGGCGTTTCGTTCGATCTCCAGCCGGGCGAGATCCACGCCCTCGTCGGCGAGAACGGCGCCGGCAAATCGACATTGATGAACGTCCTCGGCGGCGTCTATCCGCACGGCACATACGAGGGAGACATTCACGTCGACGGCGAAGTTCGCCGCTTCGAGAACGTCCGCGCATCGGAGAAAGCGGGCATCGCGGTCGTCCATCAGGAGCTGTCCCTCGTCCCCGAGTTCTCGATCGCCGAGAACATCTTCCTCGGCCGCGAGCCGCGCAGTTTCGGCGTCATTCGCGGCGAAGAGATCCACAGCCGCGCGCAACGTCTGCTCGACGAGCTGCACCTCGAGCTCGATGCCCACACGCCGGTCGGCTACCTCGGCATCGGCCAGCAGCACCTCGTCGAGATCGCGAAGGCCCTCGCGCGCGAGGCGCACATCCTGGTGCTCGACGAGCCGACCGCGGCGCTGACCGAGAACGAAGTCGAGGTGCTGTACGGCATCCTCCGCCGATTGCGCGCCGCAGGCTCGGGGATGATCTACATCTCGCACAAGCTCGGCGAAGTCTTCGCGCTCGGCGACCGCATCACCGTGCTGCGCGACGGCCGGACCGTCAGCACCGATCGCGCCGATGCACTCGACACGCAGCGGCTGATCGCGCGGATGGTGGGGCGCGATCTCACCGACATCTTCCCTCCGTCGCACCGGACGCCTGCGGACGTCGTCTTCGAAGCGCGCGGCGTGACGGTCGAGGATCCGAACGTGCGCGGCAAGCTGCTCGTCGACGATGTCAGCTTCAGCGTCCGCCGCGGCGAAGTCCTCGGCATCGCGGGACTCGTCGGCGCGGGACGGAGCGAATTGCTGATGGCGATCTTCGGCGCGCATCCCGGCCGGAAGCGGGGCGAATTCCTGCTGGCCGGCTCGCCTGTGGCGATCGATGCGCCGCGCGATGCGATCGCCGCGGGAATCGGCTTCGTGACTGAAGATCGCAAGAAATTCGGACTGCTCATCGATCACGACCTCGTCACGAACCTCACGCTCGCCGCGCTCAAACGGATCTCCGGACCGCTTCTCACTGACGCCGATGCCGAGACCGCGGCGGGCCAGCGTGCGATGAGCGAGCTGCGCATCAAGGCCACGTCGGTCCTCACGATCGCCGGCACGCTCTCCGGCGGCAATCAGCAGAAGGTCGTGATCGCGAAGTGGCTGCTGACCGATCCGAAGATTCTTTTTCTCGACGAGCCGACGCGCGGCATCGACATCGGCGCGAAGCAGGAGATCTATGCGCAGATCAATCGCCTGGCGGCGGAAGGGATGGCCATCGTGCTCGTGTCGTCGGAGTTGCCGGAGGTGCTTGGATTGTCCGATCGCGTGCTCGTGCTGCATGAGGGGAAGATGACCGGTGAGTTCGCGAGGGCCGACGCCTCGCCGGAAGCGGTGATGACCGCCGCGACGAGGAGCAGCCGGTGAAAGCGCGCGCCTACACGATGCTCTTCGCGCTGATCGCGATCTGGATCTACTTCCAGATCCGCACCGTCAGCGATCTCTATCCGTATGGACTCTTTCTCCATCCGGTGAACCTCGCGAACCTCCTCAAGCAGATGGCGGTCACCGGCGTGCTCGCGGTCGGGATGCTCTTCGTGATCATCGCGCGGCAGATCGATCTCTCCATCGGCTCGATCGTCGGACTGGCGGGCGGCATCGCCGCGATGTCGCAGGGCTGGGGCCTCGTCCCGTCACTCGCGGCGGCGATGGTGATCGGCATCGTCGTCGGCGCGTTGCAGGGGACACTCGTCGCGTATCTCAACATCCCGTCGTTCATCGTCACGCTCGGCGGCCTGCTGACGTGGCGCGGCGTGATCCTCTATCTCAGCAAAGGGGAAACGATTCCGGTCCGCCTGCCGGTCTTCCGCCTTCTCGGCGTCGCGCTGATCACGCCGGCGTCGGGAGTCGTGCTGGCGGTGATCGCGATCGTGGCGATCGTCTGGCTGACGATGCGGCGCAACCGCGCGCGTGCGCGCCACGGACTGCCGGTGCCCGGCCTCGCCGCGACGATCGCGCGCATCGTCGTGCCGTCGCTCTTGATCGCGGTCTTCATCTACATGATGAATCTGCAGGGAGGCGTGCCGCTGCCGGTCATCATCCTGCTGGCCGTCGCGATCGTCGGACATTTCCTCACGCAGAACACGACATTCGGACGTTATCTCTACGCGATCGGCAGCAATCCCGACGCCGCGCGGCTGTCGGGCATCAACTCGCAGCGCTACATCGTCGGCGCCTTCGCACTCCTCGGCGCGCTGGTCGGCATCGCGTCGCTCTTGCACACCGGCCGCGTCGGCAGCGCATCACCCGACGCCGGCACGCTGATGGAGCTCGACGCCATCGCCGCATGTGTCATCGGCGGCACGAGCCTGATGGGGGGCCGCGGCAAAGTCGCGGGTGCGTTGCTCGGCGCGCTGGTGATGGCGAGCCTCGACAACGGCATGTCGCTGCTCAGCGTCGAGAACGCGACGCAGTACATCATCAAAGGAATGGTGCTCGTCGCCGCCGTCGGCTTCGACATGGCGGGACGGAAGAAGAGCTAGCGAGCGAATCGGTGAGTTATTGCCGTCATCCCGAGCGTGTCGAGGGACCTGGGTGGGAGGAAGGCGCAAAGAATGACAATGAACGCGCCACCCCCACCCCAGGTCCCTCGACTCCGCTCGGGATGACGGAGCCGCTACGGTGCCGCGCAGTACTTGAGCGTCGGCACGTTGTCCACGATCACCGCCTTCGCGTTGCCGCGGATCACATACTCCGACGCGCCGTAGCGATCGCCGCCCGGAGCCCAGTTGTAGGTGTACCCGAGGTGCGTCCAGGGGTAGCCGTTCGGAACGGTGTGGAGGTAGAACGACTCGACGGCGATCCATTGATAGTGCGCGGCGGTCGTCGTATCGGGGAAGCTGTTGCCGCAATCGGCCGGCAGCGGCGCCTCGGGCACGGTCTTGCACGGGTATCGCGTGGAGATGCTGTCATCCGGCGCGGGACGGAAGAGATCCGCGGCCGCGACGGTGAGAATGAGGAACCGGGGCGTCTCGGCATCGGGCGGAAGTCCGAGCAATTCGCGCAACTGCATCGCCACATCGCCCTTGAAGCCGCGGCAGATCGTCTGCACCTCGGGCACGCCCGTAACCCACATCCCGTAACGGCCGGCCGTGATCGTCTCGCCCGGCTGTCCGTCGCGCGTGGTCAATGTAGCCACGAGGACGTTTCCATGCTCGTCGGGAGTCAGCGGGCGAAGCGGACGGACGTTCCAGCGCTGATAGACGGACGAATCGAAGACCGCCCGCTCGTACGCGCTCCAGAGCGACTGCGTTTCGCCCGCCAGCGGCTGCGTCGGCGTCGCTTCGCTGTGCCGGTCGAACGGTTGTTGCGCAAGAAGAGTGCTCGTGCTGAGCAGCAGGCCGGCGATGAAAAGACGGAGTGTTGTTCTCATGACGGAATCGAGGAAAGATATCTTAAACGGCGCAATTCGTGACCAACTTGAAACCCTTGCGCCTCCCGTCCGTTCATAATGAACGGCAATGGAACCAAAACGGTCAAAGAAGAAGCTGTTCATCCTGATTGGCCTCGCGATCGTGGTCATCGGCGTCTCGACGGCCATGGTGGTCTCGCGCAAGCGTGAGAAGCCGATCGAGATCACGACGGACAAGGCATTCCGGAAGTCGGTGACGCAGCTGGTCACGGCGACCGGAAAGATCCAGCCGGAGATCGAGGTCAAGATCGCCCCCGAAGTGTCGGGCGAGATCGTGGCCATCCCGCTGAAGGAAGGGGATGCGGTCCGCAAGGGCACGCTCCTGCTGAAGATCAAGCCCGACAGCTACCAGGCGCAGGTCGAGTCGCAGGAAGCGGCGCTCAACTCGGCGCGGTCGGCGAGCGTTCAGAACCGCGCTCAGCTGTCGAAGGCGGATCAGGACTACAAGCGCGCACAGCACCTCTTCGAGGCGAAGCTGCTGCCCGAGGCGGACCGCAACACGGCGCAGACGAACTACGAGATCGCGAAAGCGGCGCTCGATTCGTCGCTGTTCGAGATCCAGCGCGCCGAGGGTGCGCTGCGGCAGATCCGCGACGCGCTGTCGAAGACCGTCATCTATTCGCCGTCCGACGGCTCCATCAGCTCGCTCACCAGCCGCGTCGGCGAGCGCGTGGTCGGCACCGTGCAGTTCGCGGGAACGGAAGTGATGCGCATCGCGAACCTCGAGAACATGGAGGCGCGCGTCAACGTCAACGAAAACGACATCGTCAACGTGCATGTCGGCGACACGGCGCAGATCAGCGTCGATGCCTATCCCGACCGCAAGATCCACGGCGTGGTCCGTGAGATCGGCAGCACCGCCACCACGAAGAACGCCGGCTCGCAGGAAGAGGTGACGAACTTCGAGGTGAAGATCAGCATCCCCGATCATTCCGTGCGGCTCCGCCCCGGCATGAGCGCGACGGCCGACATCGAGACCGCTACTGTCGCGAACGTCGTCGTCGTGCCGATCCAGAGCGTGACGGTTCGCAGCATCGACAGCGAGCTCTCACCCGAGGAGCGCGAGAAGCGCGAAGCGACACAGAAGGCGAAAGAAGGCGGCGACAACCGCGCCGATGTGACCAACGAGACGCTCGAGAAGCAGAAGGCGCGCGAGCTCCGCGACAAGCTGGAGCGCGTGGTCTTCATCAAGTCCGGCGACAAGGTGAAGATGCAGAAGGTCGAGACCGGGATCTCCGACAGCACCTACATCGAGGTGAAGCAGGGGATCAAGCCGGGCGACGAGGTCGTCTCCGGCTCGTACACCGCGATCTCGCGGCGTCTCAAGGATGGAGCGAAGGTGGCGCTGGAGAAGCCTGGGAAGAGTTAGAGGTTCATGCCGAGCGAAGTCGAGGCATCATCGACGGCGCCGCGATGTGTGAGGCAACGACTCGGATCGTGGCGTCATGCAGCGCGGCGCCGTCATTGATCCCTCGACTTCGCTCGGGATGACGGAGAGACACATGTTCTACGACATCGCCGAGGCATTCCGGATCGCGTTCTCCGTCATCCGCGCGCACAAGATGCGGAGCGTGCTGACCGCGCTCGGGGTGATCATCGGTATCGTCGCGGTCACGCTCATGGGCTCGGCCATCGCCGGGATCGAGATCGGGTTCGAGCGGTCGCTGTCGGTCATCGGCGACGATCTGCTCTACGTCGAAAAGTGGCCGTGGCATCACGTCGATGACTGGTGGAATTACCGCAACCGCCGGCGGATGGAGCCGCGATATGCCGAGGAGCTGAAGCGCGCAATCCGCGCGACGCCGAATTCGCAGCTCGTCACGGCCGTGCCGACCATCAACACGATCCGCAACATCAAGTACGGCGACAACGAAGTGAAGGGCGTCTTCACGCAGGGCACGACCGACGAGTTCCTCGTGACCTCCACCGCGTCATTCAAGGAAGGACGCTTCTTCACGGAGACCGAGTCGCGCGGCGGCCACAACGTCTGCGTCCTCGGATACGACGTCGCCGATGTCCTCTTCCCCAATCGTTCCGCGCTGGGCAACACGGTGCTCATCGATTCGATCCCGTTCCGCGTCGTCGGTGTCTACGCAAAGCAGGGGACATTCCTCGGGCTCTTCAGTTTCGATACGTACGCCGTCGTGCCGCTCGCCGCCTTCTCCAAGGTCTTCAGCGCGCGCCTCGACACGTCGATCCGGGTGAAAGTGCGCGACAAGAATCGACTCCCCGCCGCGCGCGACGAACTGATCGGCGACATGCGCCGCATCCGCGGTCTGGCGCCCGAACTGAAGGACGACTTCTCGATCAACGAGCAGGAAGGTTTGCGCTCCTCGATCGGACCGGTGAAGGCCGGCATCGCGGGCGCGGGCCTCTTCATCACCGGACTGGCGCTCTTCGTCGGCGCGATCGGCATCATGAACATCACCTACGTCAGCGTCCGCGAGCGGACGCGCGAGATCGGCACGCGCAAGGCGGTCGGCGCGAAGCGGAAGACCATCATGCTGCAGTTCCTGATCGAGGCCATCTCGCTCTGTCTCGTCGGCGGAGTCGTCGGCGTCTTCCTGTCGTGGCTCCTGTCGGCCTCCGTGGCCGCGGCCTTCCCGTCGTTTCCGATGACGTTCTCGTTCAGCCTCGTGTTCGTCGGACTGATCGTGTCGACGGTGACCGGAATCTTCTCCGGTCTCGCGCCGGCCATCGCCGCGTCGCGGCTCGATCCGATCGAGGCGCTGCGCTATGAATGAGACCGGCCGTATCGCGCTGACGGCGCTGCGCGCGAACAAGCTGCGCTCGGCGCTGACGATGCTCGGCGTGGCCATCGGCGTCTTCTCCGTGATCGGCGTGATGACCGCGCTCAGCGTCATCGCCACATCGATCGAGAACGGACTCAGTTTCCTCGGCAGCAATCTCTTTCAGTTCGCGAAATACCCGGCCATCAACACCGGCGGCGATCCGGAGCTGAAGTTCGCGAACCGGCGCAACATCTCGTTCGCGCAGGCGAATGAATACAAGCGATTGATGGAAGGACAGGCCGGCGCGGTCTGCCTCAAGGTCTTCGACGGCGGCAAGCCGGCGAGCTACGAACGGGTGAAGATCCAGGGACTGACGCTGGTCGGGACGAACGAGAACTTCCTGATCGCGAACTCCTACACGCTCGGCTACGGCCGCAACCTCTCGGCCGAGGATGTGGAGCTGGCGCGCAGCGTGACGGTGGTCGGCCAGCGCATCGAGAAGAAGCTCTTCCCGAATCAGAACCCGGTCGGCAAGACGATCAAGATCAACGAGAAGCCGTACCAGATCATCGGCGTGCTGGCGGAGAAGGGCTCGAACTTCGGCCAGAGCCAGGACGACCTGATGCTGGTGCCGATCACGCGCTACTTCTCCGACTACGGCTGGGTGAACCGCACGGTCAACATCGCCACGCAATCGACGTCGCAGGCGACGTACAACCAGACGCTCGACAAGGCGATCGGTGCAATGCGTGCCGCGCGCGGACTGAAGCTGGAGCAGGAGAACGACTTCGCCGTCTACTCGAACGACACGATGGTCGCGGCCTTCGCGGCGATCGCCGATACGATCCGCGTCGGCGCGTTCGTCGTCAGCGCCATCGCGCTGCTCGCCGCCGGCATCGGCATCATGAACATCATGCTGGTCAGCGTGACCGAGCGGACGCGCGAGATCGGCTTGCGCAAAGCGGTCGGCGCGAAGCGAAACGACATCGTGCGCCAGTTCCTGCTCGAGGCGGTCGTGCTGTCGGAGGTCGGTGGCCTGGTCGGCATCATCGTCGGCGTCGTCGGCGGCAACGGCATCGCCCTCTGGCTCGACGTGGCCATGGTCTTCCCCTGGGGCTGGACCATCACGGGACTCGTCGTCTGTTCCATGATCGGAACAGGCTTCGGCTGGTACCCCGCGTGGAAGGCGGCGAAGCTCGATCCGATCGAGGCGTTGCGGTACGAATGAGGATTTTTGCTGTTTCACGCCGGCGGCGTTCCGGCTAATAGCCGGTGGTTCGGTGCGTAGCGCCGTACCACCGGACCGATCGCGAAATCGAAACGCACCCCGGGCTGGGGTGCAGGACCTCCGGCACCCCGCGGGGGTGCAAACGGAGAACGACCCGAATCCGGTGGTGTGGCGCGTTGCGCCCAACCACCGGCTATCTGCCTGAACGCCTCCGGCGTTCCCCGAACTGCCGCACTCCGCCTTACTGCTCGATGAACTTCACGATGTCGTTCGACAGCGCGTCGCCCGAGGGCCGGTGCAGGTACATCATGTGGCCGCCCGGATAGTCGTGGATCGTCAGGCGTTTCGCGTCGATGCCGCTGTGCTCGAGCATGTACTTCAGCGCGAAGTACGACGTCACGAGATCGTTGTAGCCGGCGGCGGCGAAGACGCGTAGCGCCTCATTGTCCTTCGTCCCCTGGGCCAGCGAGCTGGTGACGTTGATGAAGCCGGCGAAGGCGTGTTGTGCTCCGGGCGGGCGCTTCCACTTGTTGTTCGCCTTGCCGTTGGTCGGGATGTAGCGCTTCTCGAAATCGACGCCGAGGTCGTTGCGCAGGTAGCTCTGGAAGCTAGAGACGTAGACCGGGCCGGTCTTGGAGTTGAACGCGTCGTTGCTCGACTCTTCGGCGATGTTGTCGATCTCGTCCTCGGTGTAGCGGGCGTCGAGGAGGCCGAGGCTCTTCCCCTGATCGCGCAACAGCTCCTTCGCGAAGCGGGGCGGCGTCACGCGGATGTTGCTCCGCACGAGGTACTCCTTCGACAGGCCGAGATAGCGATGCAGTTTCTCGGCGAGGCGATCTTTTTCCGCCGCTTCGAGCCGGTCGCCCTTGAATAGCGCGACGAGGTATTCACCGCTGGCGAACTGCTCGACCTCGCGGAGGAACGCGTCGAGATCCTTGCCTGCGTCGGGAACGCGGTGATGGTAGAAGGCGGTGGCCGCGAGCGCCGGCAGCGACGTGGCGTAGCTCTGATCGTTTCCCTCGAGGAGGAACGGCAGGGTGGCCATGTTCAGCGCGGGCGAGATGAGGATCGCGCCGTTGAGACCGACGCCGAGCTCGCCCTGCAGTCGCGGGATGAGGAGCGCACCGCGGATGCCGCCGTAGCTCTCGCCGAGGATGTACTTCGGCGAGTTCCAGCGATTGTGCTGCGTGATGAACGTGCGGATGAACTCCGCGACCGAGTCGGCATCTTCGTCGTAGCCCCAGAAATCCTCGTCCTTCTTGTCCCCTGCGGCGCGGCTGTAGCCGGTGCCGACTGGATCGATGAAGACGAGATCGGTGGCGCGGAAGATCGTGTTCGGGTTGTCGCGCAGCTTGTACGGCGGCGCGCCCGGATCCTGCGCGTCGCTCGGGATGTCGATCAGTTTCGGACCGACCAGTCCGAAGTGCAGCCAGATCGACGCCGATCCCGGGCCGCCGTTGAAGACGAAGGTGATCGGACGCGTCTCCGGATTCGTGACGCCGTCCTTCGTGTACGAGATGGTGAAGAAGCGCGCGGTGCTCTTCCCCTCGCCGTCTTTGAGGATGATGTCTTCGGCCGTCGTCGTGTATGCGACGTCCGTGCCGCCGGCGTGCATCTTGTGCTGCCTCACGAACTTCGCAGGCGGCTCTTCTTTCGGCTTGTCCTTGTCCGCGGGCTTCGCGTCATCGGCGAAGAGGGGAAGGGCGAAGGCAAGGATGAGCGCGAGGAGTGTGAACTTCTTCGTCATCCGGCGAGTATATGCGGCGGATTCGCAGCGGCCGGAAGCGTTCACAGCTGTGTTGCATCATCACTTCACCAACATCCGCCCCGTGTAATCGATGCGATGCAGCAACGGATGCTCGCCACGCGATGCGAAGTACTCGTCGGTCGCTTTGCGCGAGCCGCTCCAGTAGCCGTAGTCGTCGATGATCAGGACGCCGCCCGGTGCGAGGCGCGGATAGAGATGCTCGAGCTCGTGACGCGTCGACGCATACCAATCGGTATCGAGTCGAAGCAGCGCGATCTGCGGCGGAGCCTCGGACGGGATCGTCGTCAGCACGTCGCCTTCGATGAAGCGGAGATGCGGATAGCCGGTGCGGGCGAGGTTCGCTTCGACGATGGGGCGCGGCGCGATTCCGCGGAAGGGGCCTGATTCGGAGTCCTCGTCGAGCAGCTCGCGCGCGGGGCGGCCGCTCATCGTCTGGATGTCGGCGTCATGCGGTGCGGTCATGCCAGTGAACGTGTCGTAGAGCCAGAGCGTGCGGGTCGTGTCGCCGAGGCGCTGCAGCGTGAGGGCGATCAGCATCACCGAGCCGCCGCGCCAGACGCCGCATTCGACGAAGTCGCCGGGGATGCCGTTCGCGATCGCGTAGCGGGTCGCGGACCAGAGCGCGTACATCCGCTCGATCGACGTCATCGTCTCCGCGTGGCACTGTTCGTACAGCTCCAGAAACTCCGGCTCGAGATCGAAGATATGGCTCATGACACGCGGCGCAGCCAGCCGTCGACGTTCCAGGTGACGTTCGTCCCGAAGTAGTCGCAGAGCGTGCGATCGATCTCGTAACGGCCGCCGGTGCGGGCCAGAAATTCGTGGATGGCGCGCAGCGGACCGCCGTCGTACGCATCGGCGACGCGCATGGCGGTGAGGATGCCGTCCTCGATGACGATGAACTCTCCCGGAGCGAGCCAGCGATCGAAGAAGTCGAGCACCGCGGTGGTGACGCCGGCGAAATGACTCGAGTCTTCGACGACCAGCAGCGGACGCTCGAGCGATTGCATCAGCTCAGGTGTGAGAATTTCGCCGAGTCGAAGCGCATCACCGCGAAGAAATCGAACGGCGGGATGCGCGATGTCGGAGGGCGGCTCCAGATCGATCGAAATCACGTTCATGCCGGGGCGCTGATCGGCGAACCACATCGCGCTGCCGCCGCGGTGCGAGCCGATTTCGATCAGCGTCTGCGGCTGCGCCCGTTCGAGCAGCAGCGGATAGAGCGCGAGGTCGAACGGATTCTTCAGCATCGGCACGCCGCGATACTGATACGCCATCGTGCCCTGCTGGATCTTCATCAGCAGGTCGTACGGAATGTCGCTCACTCCATCTCCAGAAAATGCGCCTTCGCGGACAGGATCAGCTCGCGCTTCACTCCGTCGAAGCGCGAAGCGGCGCGATCGGCGAGGGCAGCGCGCTCGTCGCGCGTGAGGCTGCCGACCGTCTCGCGCACCACCGGAACTTTCTTCGTGTTCAGAAAGACGACCGAGTTCACGTCCGTGTCGCAGACGTATTCGAAGCAATCGGCGTAGTACTCCATCGTGACGTGCAGCCAGCCGACCCAGTGGTGATAGAGGTAGTCCTGCTGCACGACCAGCGATCGTCCCGGAATGAGATGCGGGAAGAACTGCCACGTGACCCAGTCGCAGACCTTCCAGTGCTTGGCGACGTCGATGAAGAGGATCTCGATCGGCTCGCCGCTCCACGACTGTTCGCAGATGTCGCCGGCGTGCACTTCGATCAGCCCGGCGTGCGCCGCGATGTTCCGGTCGAACTCTTCGCGAAAGCTCGTGCCGGCCGGAGTGCTTTCGGGAAAGTAGACGCCGCGCGTGTACTCCTCGACTTCGAAGCGATCGAACGAATGAATGATCCGTTCGCCGCGATTGCGATTGCGGTGCAAGCCCGCCGCGAGCGCGACGGTCGAGCCGCCGAGGAACGGACCGGCGTCGACGATCGCGCCGGCTCCGCTGGCGTAGTTTTCCGCGAGGTGATGGAGCAGGCGCAGTTCGTCGGGGACGAGCATGGTCGGGATGTCCGCGCATGCCGCGGGCACCGGATCGCGTCTCCATTTCGTGCCGATGACCGCAGCCTCGAGCGAGTCGGTGCGGCGGAAGACCGCCTGGAACGTGTTGGCGTTTTTCACGACATCGGTGTCGGTCCGGTTCCACAATCGCGTCGCGAGGAACGTGAGGCTCCAGGCGATGAAGCGGCGGATCCGCCCACCTTTTTCCCGCGCGTGTTCCCAGTAAATCCAGCCGAGCGTTTGCGCGATGGAGTGCACCGGCAGGATCTCGACGACTTCGAGGCCGGCGTTGCGTCCGAGTTGCGCGAGGCCGTCCGCGGTGTAGCGGCGGAAGTCGCCGGGGCTGGGGTGATACGGCTGAAGGAACGGCACGGTGACGACGAGGTAGCCGCCCTTGCGCACGACGCGCGCGAGCTCGCGGATGCCGCGTTCGGCGTCTTCGACATGTTCGAGGACCGCGTTGCAGAGCGCGGAGTCGAAGCTCGAATCATCGAACGGCATCGACTCGATCGGTCCGATGATGACTTCCGGATCGTTCGACGCGATGTCGTACCTCGTGAGCTTGGTGACGCCGGCGCGCCGCAGAAAGTCGCCGATGTCGCGCGTGCCGCAGCCGGCGTTGAGCATGTGGCCCGAGAGGTAGCGGGCGACGGGTTGGAGCTCCTGCTCGAGCGGCTGAAAGTAGACGGGGCTGATTTCCCTCACGTCCCAGCCTCGGCGAGACCGAGCACGTGCAGCCGCGGCACGCCGTCATCGCGCGAGGTCGCGGACGCGGCGCGCGTGCGCGCGAGGCGCCCGAGGGTCGTGCGCCGCTCGCGATCGCACGCGAGGTCGATCACCGCCTGCCGCATCGCGTTCACGTTGCGCGGCTCGACGACGATGCCGCTGTCGCCAACCAGCGCGCCGTTGCCGCCGACGTCGGTGACGATGCACGGCAGTCCGCAGAGCATCGCCTCGCCGACCGCCAGCGACGTTCCCTCGCCGAATGCCGATCCGAGGAGAAAGATGTCGGCGGCGCTGAGCACGCTCACGACGTCGTCGCGCCAGCCGAGCGGGATCAGTCCGGGCTGCGGCGGGAGCGCTTTCGTTCCGGCGCCGACGGCCACTGTGACGACACCCGGCAGATCGCGAACGGCTTCGCAGATCGACGGCCAGTCCTTCATCACATCGACCCGCGCGACGACGGCGACGACGACGTCATCGGGTGCGATGCCGAGCTGCTCGCGCATCGAATCGCGCATCGCCGGATCGTGGCGGAACGCATCGGCATCGATGGAGTTCGAGATGACGACGGTGCGCCGTTCGTGGAAGCCGATGCCGTGATGAAAGTCGCGCACTTCCACGCCGTTGTAGATCACTCCATCGACGCGCGACGAAAGCAGCACGTTGAGCCGCATCGCGGCGCGGAATCGCAATTTCAGTTTCTGCGTACCGAAGTCGGTGCAGAACGCGGCCCAGAAGATTCGCGCCGGAAGGCGGACGAGGTGCAGCGCGACGAAGGCGAGCAGGTTCGAAAAGTAGTCCCAGCCGTGCACGACTTCCGGCCGCCGCGCGCGCATCAACGCGGCGAGTTGAACGACGCCGCGGAACGCGTGGTGGTACTTCGTCATCCCGAGATCGGTGACGGCGACGCCGGCATTCTCGAGTGTCGCGCGAAAGATGCCGCCGGGCCGCAGAGACACGACGCTGATCCGCGACGGCGCGTTCTGCTGCAGGATGATGTTGGTCAGCAGACGCTCGGCGCCACCGCCGTCGAGGGAGTATGCGACGTACAGCGTCTTTGGCGGGGCAGGCATCCGAGGCCCGATAATTATTGCACGTCGCGAATGACCGCCGAGAGATCGGCGATGCCGTTGAAGTGTCGGGATGCGCCGACCGTGATGTGCAGCGCGTGAATGCGCGCGTCGAGCACCGACACGACACCATGCACGACTTCGAACGCGGAGAGATCGATGAAGAGATCGCCGGCGCCGACGTCGAGGCGGAACGTCACTTCCATCCGCCGAAGCTCGCCCGCGCGCGCGGGTCGTGGAGTCTCGCCGAGCATCACACTGGTCGTCCCGTAGACCTTCGCCCCTTCCTTGATCGAGCAGGCGAAGCCGAACTGCGGCTCTACGACGTCGCGCGCGAACTGCACGTCGAAGCGGATGCGCACCGTGTCGCCGCCGTCGAACGCGCTCGCTGCTTCGCCGTTTTCGCGCGACGAGGTGATGCCGGTGATCGCCGCGCCGCCGACGCCGTAACGCAGCTCGCCCGCGGCGGCGTCGATCGACGGCAGCTCGGGCGCCATGAAGAAGAGCTGATAGTAGCGATCGACTCCGCGGCCCGGATCGCCATCGAACACGAGGTTGCCGTGATCGAGGACGAGCGCGCGGTCGCAGATGTTCGTCAGTCCGTGCAGGACGTGCGTGACGAGGAGGATCGTCGTGCCGCGCTCGCGCAGCTCGCTGATCCGCCGGTAGCACTTCTGCTGGAAGCGCGCATCTCCCACGGCGAGCACTTCATCGATCAAAAGAATGTCGGGCTCCTCGGCGATGGCGCTGGCGAACGCGAGGCGGAGGAACATGCCGGATGAATACGTGCGCACCGGCCGGTCGAAGGAGTCGCCGATGTCCGCGAACTCCTCGACCAGCCGTTCGCGCGCCGCGGCATCGCCTTCGCCGTGCGCGACGATGCGGTGAAAGAAGCGTGCGTTCTCGCGGCCGGTGAGGTCGGGGAGGAAGCTGCCGCCGAGGTCGAGGAGAGCGGTGACGCGGCCATTCACGGTCACGCGTCCCGACGACGGTTCGAGCAAGCCGGCGATGAGATGCAGCATCGTCGACTTGCCGACGCCGTTCGCGCCGATGATCGCGACGGTCTGACCGCGCGGCACGCTGAAGTTGATGTCGGTGAGGACCGGCACCGGCACGTGATGCGGCGTGCCGAGCGGCGAGAGCGCCTCGCGCAGCCGCTGCAGCGGCGAGGCGAAATGGCGGAAGCTCTTCGTGACGCGATCGAACTGCAGCGCGACGTCGTTCATCGGCGCGTCCACTTCCGTAAGCGCCGCAATCCCCACGAGCCAACGCGGGCGACGACGTTGAGCCCGAGGTCGGTGGCGCGCATGGCGAGCTGATTCCAGCTGACGGCGCGGGACTGACTCGCGGCGGCGCCGTAGCCGGCGGCGAGCATGTAGTAGCGGTCTTCGCTCGATGCGTCGTCGTACGCCGCGACGCGCGCGGGGAACGTGCTCTTCACATCGATCGCGGTTGTGGCGTCGCGCTCGACTACAGGCTCCGGCCAGGGCCAGATCCGATCGCCGCGCGTGACGCAGAAATCGGCCAGCCCGAGGAACGGGCTCTCGATGGCCAGCGCGCGTCCCGCCTTCGCGCGCTCGAGCAACTCGCGGCGGACGAGCATCGCGCCGGTGAAGGTGACGCCTTCGAAGAGCGTGAACGCCGCGCTGCCGCCGAGCGGCGGAATGATGCGCGTGCCGGTGCGTCCGGCGGGGATCAGTCCGTCGATGTCCGTGCGATCGAGAGCCTGGAGCATTGCTTCGAATTTCTCCGGGACGATCGACACGCCGGAGTGGATCAGCAGCACGCACTCTTCGGCGATGCCCGCGAGCTCGCTCGCGATGGCATCTGTATCGGCGGTGAGCAGATCGATGTTCGGTGGAACCATCGCCTCGCCGCCGCGATTGAGGATGATGATGCGCTGCACGTGCGGCGAGGCGCAGAGCGATTGGATGGTGCGATTGAGATCGGCGCCGGGGCAGTGATCGATGATTGCCGCGACTTTCGGGGGGCCCTTCGACTCGCTTCGCTCGCTCAGGGCAAGCTCCTGCCAGTGTGCGTGCATCGTGCGCCAGCTTGCGCGCGACTCCTCTTGTGGAATCGCGAAGCTTGCGATCCGTCCGCCGTTTGCGATGGCGTCCTTCAGCGCGTTGCAAAGCCCTTCGGTCGAATCATCGAACAGCACATGTTCGCGATCGGCTTCAGCGATCAGCTCCGGAATCCCGCCCGTGCGTGTGGCGAGGAACGGGATGCCGGAGGCGAGCGCTTCGTAGACCGTGCAGGGCGAGTTGTCGAATGGCGACGGCATGACCGCCAGCCGTTCGCCCTCGCGCAAATACCGCAGAGCTTCCGGCTGACCGAAGTCCGTGATCGTGCGGATCGTGAATGCCCACGTTTCGGCGCGCTTCGCGATGTACTCGAGACTCGGCATCCCCGCGCATCGCTCCGGCTTGCCCAAAAACGTGACGCTGATGCCGCGTTGCACAAGCTCATCGCGCAACGCGTGAATCGCGTTGCAGAAGAGCCGCAATCCCTTGCGTTCTTCCAGCCGTCCAAAGAAAACGATCTCCCGAACCCGTGTAGCACAGACACTCCTGTCTGTGCTCCCCCCCGGCAACACGTACTGCTGAACGTAAGTCTGCTCCGGCAGTCGAAACTCATGCCCCGAAATCCAATCGAGCAGATACCGGCTCGGACTCCAGAGCAGATCGGCGCACGCGATGCTGAGCCGTTCGGCGTAGTCGAATGCCGCGGAGAGACGATGCGACGGCAGCACGTGATTCAGCTCGAACACCCAGCGCGAAGGGCTGTGCAGCGCGACGACGAACAGCGAGTCGCCGAACGCCAGCCCGAGTTTTTTCGCCGCCAGCGCGAGGCTCCCTTCGCCGCAACAGTCGTTGAAATGGACGACGTCGAAGCCATGCTCGCGCAGATAGCTGTAGACGACCCATGGCGATCCGAACCCGCATTCGCGCAGCGGACCGGCGATCGATTTCATCTCATCGAGCGAAGGAGCAACCAGCTCGATGCCGCGCGCTGCGTAGTGCTTCTTCCACGATCCGAGCTGCACGTCGGGCGACCAGATCGCGCCGGTGTAGAGCACCGTCACCGGCAATCCGTCAGCGGCGAGCATTTCGGCGAGGCCGGTCATCGCCGTGCCGACGCCGCCGTTCTTGAACGGTCCGACCAGTTCGCTCGTGACGATGCAGACCGACGGGCGCGACGCCTCGCCCGTGTATGCGACGTCGCGCAACTCGCGGTACGCGGGCCGCGGCGCTTCGAAATCGACGCCGGAGATCGGCAGTCCCGCGAGATGCGGCGGCAGCTGCCACGCGACGTTCGGATCGGGGACGTGCGCGACCGGCGCGACGTCGCCGCGCCACGCGAATCCCATCAGCTGCGCGGTCTGGTAGACGACGACGTGAAATCCCTTCGTCGCGAGAAACCGCAAACCCTCGGCGACCGCGGGCGCCGCGAGATCGTGAAAGACGAATCCGCAATCGCCCGCGGCGTACGGCAGACAGGCCATCGTGTCGCGCAACGGCGCCGGCGACTCGTGATCGCCGTCGATGAAGAAGAGGCTCCACTTCCGGCCGAGCGCGGCGATCGATTCGGGACTCTGTCCGGCAACAAGGTTCACGCGATCGGCAACGCCGCAATGCCGCACTGATTCCTCGACCGAAGTCCGGATCGCCGGATCGTCGTGCGCCGGATCGATCACGTCGAGTTGCACGCCGGCCATCGCCAGATGACAGGTCGACCAGCCGAGCCAGCTGCCGATCTCCAGCGCGCGCTTGCCGGCGAATTGCAGCGCGAGGTTGTGCAGCAGCACCGCCTCGTCGCGATTGAGAAATCCCATCAGCGGGTAGCGCTCGTCGGCGTACCAGATGTGCGGCACATCGCGGCGGAGGTACTTCCACGGATGGTGCAGCGAGTCGCCCGCCTTCATGTGCGGGAACGAGTCGTCGGGCCGCACGACACGGAGGCCGGGGGAGATGTAGTCGTAGAGCGACCAGGTCAGAGACATTCCCAGAAGTGAGGCCGAAGACGCCGGAAGAGGATCGAACCGCTGAGGAGCAACGCGATCGCGATGCACCAGAAGATGATGGTGTCGAAAGAGGTGGGCGGTGCGAACGTCTTCGGCATCAGCGCGAAGCGATAGCCGGAGACGATGTACGCCGCCGGGTTGAGCGCCAGCAGCATGCGCCCTCTTGCCGGCAGCGCGCCGGAGGCCCACGCGATCGGCGTGATCCAGAACCAGACGTTGATGAATGATGGAATGGCCTGCTGCACATCGCGAACGAGCACGGTCAGGCTGGACAGCACGAGTCCGGCGCCGGCGATCAGCACCGCGGCGCAGAGATAGAAATAGAGGATGAGCAGCAGCTCCGGAAAGTGGCCATGGCCCGCGGCGATGCAGGCGACTGCGATCAGCGTGACGAGGATGACGTGCGGCAGCGACTGCACGAGCACCGGTCCGGCGGGCAGGATCTGGATCGGAAAGCGGACCCGCTTCACGAGATAGCGATGATCGACGATCGAGCCGACCGCGCCGCCGATCGCGCTGGAGATCAGCACCCACGGCACATAGGCCGCCGCGAATCCGTAGATGTAGGGCGCGCCGCCGAGGGGGAGGCGGAGCCCGAGGGAAAAGACGGCGGTGAAGATGACGAGCGGGACGAGCGGCGTGAGCACGGCCCAGGCGATCCCCGCCGCGGTGCCGGCGTACGTTCTTCGAAGCTCGTGACGCGCCAGCGACGTCAGCAGGTCGCGATCGGTCCAGAGAGCCGCCAGCTCGCGCATCGCGAGGTACTGTACCATCGCGATTCACGCGTCCCGATACGCCCGATCCGTGATCGAGAACGATGGATGAGCCCCTGAAGAGCGTGCTGCTCCGGTCGAACGATGCGCGTCTGGCGGCGTTGATCCTGGCGGAGACGGAGGATGAGGGTCAGGACGCGCTGGAGCGGATCGTCGTCGATCATGCCCGCCCCGTGATCGATGCCGTATTGAGCCGCACGCGCAATTCGATTCTGCGCGCACGACGTGCTGTGGCGTGTGCCGTTCCAACTGCTGATCGATCCCAACGGGAGCTTGGTCATCGATCGCTTCGCGATCTTCTACACGCCATCGGTGGCGATGCTGGCGACGGCCACCGCGCGGTACGCGCTCTCGCTTCGCCGCGACCGGCGGTACGCGCATCCGTTCTACTGGACGCCATTCATCGTCGTCGGCGCGCCGTAGGGTGGAGGGACGCCTCGCCTGTCCGCGCTAAACTTCTAAGAAACTCCTGTGTTCTGCGGGATTTTCGCTCGTGGCGCAAGCCCCTCATCCGCCTGCGGCACCTTCTCCCCGCTCGTCGCGGGGAGAAGGGCGACAAACTCGCGCAGCGCAAGCCTTGTTGCCCCTCGCCCCGCGAGGCGGGGAGAGGGTGCCGCAGGCGGGTGAGGGGCCGTGCCACGAGCGACGCTCTTTCCCTTCGGCAGGGTTTCTTGCCCTCCGGCGTTCAGTAGTAGCGGTTGATCACGAAGATCACGCCGATGACGTCGAGCACGAGCGCCGACGTGATGAAGAGCCGCACGATCGTCCGCTGCGCGTGCTCGGTGACGGCGATCGAGGCCAGCGCGAGCGGGACGAGCGGGAGGAAGTAGCGCCCCTGCATCCCGGCGATGAAGCCGGCGCGGAGCGGCGTCCAGGCGACGTATTGCGAGAGGCTGATGAGCAGGCACGACGCGGCCAGGATGATCGCGGCGGTGATGCGCGTGGCACGCGACAGGTTGACCGACGCCGTCACGCCGGCGGCGATCAGCAGGATGAAGGCGATCCCCACGAGCGTCTTCGGCAGCTGGATGTCGAGCCAGCCGAGATGCCCGACGAGGTGATCGGCGTACTGCAGCGCGTGCTGCGCGTAGTCGCGGATGACGATGCCGAGGAAGTGGAACGGGTGGGCGGTGACGAAGCGGAGTTGCGCGGCAGGATCGGTGACGACGTCGCTGCGCATCGCGAAGTAGTTGCGTTGCGCGGTCATCGCGGAGAGCGCGGTGCCGATGCCGATTGCGAGCAGAAGCGCGAGCTTCTTCCGTCGGGCGATCAGCGGCAGAAGAACGTACGCCGGCTTGCAGAGCGCGAGCAGCAGCGCGGGGATGATTAGCTCTCCATCCGTCAGCGCGAGCGCCGTGACGTAGCACGCGAGGCCGATCGTCACCGCGTCGGGTGAAAACGAGCCCGCGAGGTAGAGCGTCATCGGGAGGAGTCCGATCGCCCCGGCAATCGGCAACCGCTTGATGCTCGCCATCAGCAGAAGAATCAGCGCCGCCGCATTGCATGCGCGCCCGAGGTAGAACGTGATGAGCGGCGGGAGGCGGAGCATCATCCCGATGAAGCAAGCCGCGACGGTGGGCAACTGCGGCACCGGCGTGTATTGCGCCGGAAACGTGACGCGCACGAGATCGTGCGGCTGCAGCGAAACGTGTGCAGCGGCGCGGATGCGATCGAATCCGACCTTCAGCTCTGGATTGCCGGCGGTCGGCACCCAGAGCACCTGGACGAGATCGCGCACGCCGCGCGGAACGAGCGCGGACGGTTTGCCATCGACCAGATCTGGGAGGAGTGCCCCGCGCGCAATGGTCACCGCGCGCCAGTAATGGCCTACTTCATCCGGCGCCTGGAACGGCGGCGTGGCAAACACAAAGAGCGTGGCGACCGCGATGATCGCCACGCTCCATGTTCTCCTCGGCATCCGTCAAGCGTATACCCGCGCCGGGCGGGGCCGGGCTAGTAGCGCCTGATCGAGTCTGCGGTCCAACGGCCGCGATGCTGCCGGCCGCTGATCATGATCCGATCGCCGCGGTGGACGTCGGTGTACCGCACGCCGTCCCACCTCGTCTGGTTCTGGTAGTAGACCTGGCGCACGTAATGGCGGCCGCCGTCGTAATAATCGAGATCGAAACGGCTCGAATAAGGATCGACGTACGTCACCGTTCCATACCATTCCGGGGCGACCGACACGACCGCCGCGGAATGGCGGTCATAGACGCCAACGGAACAGGCGCTCAATGTGAAAAGTAAAAACGAAAACGCTGCGAACTTACGCATGATTCAGGTCTCCATGGTTCAACTGTTCGATTGCTTGAAGGCGGTCGCATAGCGTTTCGCGGCGGCCGGATCTTCACTGACCTTGCGCACGGCGGCGGCGAACGATTCCTCCGTCAGGCCGTGCTCGGCGATCAGTTTGTGGGCGTCATTGGGATGCTTCTTGATCTCCGCTCCCAATGCGCCCAGCTCTTCCGGCGTCGTCGCGGTTGTGGCGGCGGCAGTACTCGCCGGCTGGCTGGCCGACGACGGTGTCGACGCCGACCCGGCCTGCTGGCTATTATTGCCCTTGCAGCCGCCCGCGATCAGTAATGCGGCCAATAGCGTGATTGAAATGTTCGTTCTCATCAGCCTTTCCCCTTCTTTGGTCCGTGGCCATTGCCATTTCCGTTGCCGTTGCCATGACCATGTCCCGGTTGTGCCTGCGGCATCGGAACCGGCATCTGCGCCGGAGCCGCCATCTGCTGCGGCGGTCCACCGCCATGGCCGTTTCCGTGACCATGACCGTGCTGTGCCGGTTGAACCTGCGGCATGGCCATTACAGGTTGCGGATTGAACTGCGGCGCGGCGCTGGCATGACCTTTAGCGTGTCCCTGCCCATGTCCGCGTCCATGCTGAATTGCCGGAGGCGCGGCCATTACAGGTTGCGGAGCGAATTGCGGGCGGCCGTGCTGTTTCGCCTGGCCGTGTCCGCGCGGATGCATCACCATGGTCTGAGTCGGGGCAGCAACGATTTGACGACCACCGCCGCCCTTACCGCGGCCATGACCGTGCATCGCCGCAATCGCAGGCTGCGGCTGAGGCGCGGCAAACGCCGGCGCGACTGCAGTCGTCTGTCGACCGTGTTTCATCGACTGGGCGATCTCCCTCCGCGCCTGGGCCGGATTCATGACCACGGCGTTGCCGCGTTGATCGAGCAGACGCTGCACCTGGGGCGACGCCGGCGTTGCCACGGCAACAGACGGCGCGACCTGCGGCGCAAACGACGCCATCTGCGTTCTTACGCGCGTCGGGACGAAGCTCGTGTCGATCGGTGAGACATAGTTCTGCACCACGCTCGGCATGTAGGCGTTCTGGCCGTAATAGACAGGCGAGCTGAGATCGATCTGCGGCGAGATGCCGTAAACAGGCAGCTGCCTGTCGACGACCCGCACGAGGTCATAGCCGGTCAATCCACTGACGCGCTGGTCATAGACGTATTGCACGAAATCGGGCTGGCCATAATCGACCGCCAGCAGCGCGGGGGACGAATAGCGCAATACCTCGACCGTCTGTATGGGCGATACGTAACCGAGGTTCAATTGCACCATCAGTCCGCCGACGCGGCCGATCGGGACGCCAAGCTCGACGACGTTGGCCACTGCGATCGGCATATCGATCAGTGCATACGGATCGAGGAGCTCGTGCTCACAATAGCGGTGTATCCGAACCGGAATGTAGTCGGGCTCGTAGACCACGTTGTAATAGCGCGGCCGGGAGCGACGAATACGGGTCGTAGTGCGGGAAACGGTGACAGCCTCGCCATACGAGGTCAGCCGGCGTTCCATGACCGTGACGAGCTCATCGCCCACGATCCCCTGGTCCACTTCGCTTCCCACCCATTGGACGAAATCGGGTCTGTGTCCACTGTTGAGGACCAGTGCCACCGGAACGTAACGGAACACGTCGATGAATGCCTCAGGCGGTACGTTCGCCCGATTCATGTGCGAAACGAGCAATGCCACCTGATCGTTCTGGACGCCGCGGACATCGCACACATTCGATACGGCGAGAGGCATTGCCGCATACGACAGCACCTGTTCATCCGAAAGGAATGCATGAGCCTTCAATGGCGCGATGAACGCGACGAAAATGCTCAGCAATAGGATCTTTTTCATGGTCTCCACCTGCGGAAAATGAGTGCAAGCGGGGGGCCGCTTTGGGCGGTACAGTCCGCCAAAAGACTTCGAAGGGAACGGACGTTTCATCCGCTCCTCCCTGTCTTCAATTTCAAACTGGTGGTAATTGCCGTCATCCCGAGCTTGTCGAGGGACCCGGGCGGAGGGGTGGCGCGTCCATTGTCGTTCTCTGCGCCTTCCTCCCACCCAGGTCCCTCGACAAGCTCGGGATGACGTACACAGAATCCCGCGGTGTCTGAATAAGGCCGCTCTGGCTGAGAACATCAGGCCGCCGCGATCGTCTATGTTGATGTGAAGGTGTGCGTTTTCGGCTTCCTCGTCCTCCTGTTCCTCTCCGCATTCACCGCGGATGCGTCGACCGTTCGCTTCGTCGCTCCGCGCGAGGGGGCGCAGGTGATCGGGGCGACGACGCTGGAGATCGCCACGGACGCGACCGAGGTCGATCGCGTGGAGCTCTTCGTCGACGGCACTCTCGCTGGCGTCGTGCGCACGCCGCCGTATCGATTCCGGTTCGACTTCGGTGCGACGCTCGAGCCGCATCACATCGTCGCGCACGTTCGCTCGCATCGCTTCCAGCAGGACGACGTCGCGGAGCTGCGCACGGCGGCGGTCGGCGGCGAGTCGATCACGGTCAACCTCGTCGAAGTGCCGATGCGTATCCGTTCGGATGACAGAGTCACAGCGAAGGATCTGACCGTCGTCGAGGACGGCGCGAAGCAGACGATCCGGGAAGTGATCTTCGAGCGCCCGCCGTCGCGCTTCGTCTTTCTCGTCGATCGCTCGCAGAGCATGGCCGAGGGGAAGCTCGCGGCGTCGCTGGCGGCCATCGATCAGGCGCTAGAGCTGCTGCGGCCCGGCGACACGGCGCACATCATCTTCTTCAATCACAACTTCGGGCAGCTCGAGGATCTGCCGCGCACGGCGCGCGCCGCGACGCGTTTCGCCGGCATCGAGCCGTCGGGCGGAACGTCGTTGCGCGATGCGGTCGTCTCGACCGTGGCGCAGGAGCGGACGAACACGATCGTGCTCACCGACGGCTCCGATCAGAACAGCGAGATCTCCGACGAGGCGGCGCTGCGCCGCATCAGCGGGATGAACAGCGCGTTCTTCGCGCTCGTCTTCGATCGCGCCTCGCGCTTCCTCGAGTCGGCGGCGCAGAATACCGGCGGCGACATCAGGAGCGTCTCCGCGGAGACGGTGCGCGTGGCGATGCGCGATCTGATGAACGACATCAACAGCCGCTACACGCTGACGTATCAGAGCTCGGGGAAGAAGAAGGGATGGCGTGCCATCAAGATCGCGAGCGTTCGGTCCGGTGTGAAGGTGATGAAGGCCCGGAAGGGTTACTTCGCCGAATGAGGCTCGCGTTCGTCATCGTCGCCGCGACCTGCATTTCGTTCGCGGTGTTCGCCCAGACGCGCATCGCCTCGGACGTCGAGATCCGGCAGATGGAGGAGTCGGCCCGGCGCGCTCCCGACTTCGATACGAAAGTCGCCGCACGTCTGAACCTCGGCGAGCTGCGAAGGGAACGCAACGAATCCGCCGCCTCGCAGCGCGAGTTCGAGACGGTGCTGCAACTCTCGCGCGACGAGCGTGATCGCGCGCGCCGCGATCACGACCTTTCGCGCTACGCGCTGGCCTGCGGCTGGTCCGGTCTCGCGCTGGCCCGCCTCGGACGCGGCGCTGAGGCGTTCGCCATGCTCGAGGAAGCGGTGCGCTACTCCGCCGATTCGCCGGGGCTCTGGAACTTCTACTCCGTCGCGATGTTCCACCTCGAGCGGTCGACGAAGGCCATCGGCGCGGCGCGCATCTCCGTCGCCGCGGCGGAGCGCAGGACCGCGCTGCGGGCCGATGTGCGTGATCTGCTGGAGCTCAACGTCGATCGTTACGCGCTCGCCGAGGGGTTGCTCGACGGACACGATCCGGCCGCGGCGAAGGAGGCCGAGGAGCTCCTGCGGCGCATTACGGAATCGCTCGACAGCGACCGCTTCGCGCCGCTGCGCAAGGGCGTCGGCAAGCGCGAGGAGTTTCAGGTCCTCACCGCGGCGACGACCGAGAGCGGCATCTACCTCTCGATCTTCAATCGCTCGCACATGCGGCTCGCGCAGTTGTACGAAAGCGGCCGCGAACCCGATAAGGCGCGCCGCGAGTACCTGGCGGTCGTCGGCCGGCGAAGCGACGAACCGATGGCGCTCGCGGGACTGGCGCGCGTGGCGTCCGATCCGAAGGAGCGCGACCGCTACTTCATCCAGTCGCTCGACGCGAATCCGTTTGCGATGGATGTGATCGACGATTACGAACGCCACGTCGCGTCGGGCAACGCATCGCCGGCCGCGGCGGGCGGCTCGATCGGCGCGCGCGTCCGCCTGGCGATTCAGCAGATCCAGAGCCGCGACTTTCGCCGCGCGCGTGAGACGTTGAACGCGTTGCTGAAGGAGCATCCGAACAACGACGTGCTGCAGTCGCTTCTCTTTCGCGCCGAGCTGCGGAGCGGAGACCTGACGGCGGCACGCGCGGCGGCGGCGAAGATCGGCGACCCCGCATTCCGCGAGGACCTGGAGAGCATTCTGGCAAGCGCTCCTTCCGCACGTCCGTGGTTCCTGACCGAGCCGGCGGAGCTCGTCCCCGGTCCGACGGAATCGGATCTGCGCGCGGTGCTGAGCCTCTTCGCCGGCAACACGATCTCGGCGGACGATCGCGCCACACTCGACAAGGAGCAGTTCTCCAGCAACGCGTTGTTCGATGCGGCGGAAGGGGATGCGTTCGAGCACGGCACGATGAACGGTGTTCCGTTCCGCTTCCAGAACCCGGCGCGATTTCGCGGCATCACCGCCGCGACCCGGCAGCTGCGCCTCGTCTATCGCATCCTCGGCGCGACGACGGTCGACGGCCGCGACGCGCTGCTGCTCGAGCCGATCCGTGCGGAGGCGGGCGAGTGATCGCCCTGCTGCTTTTCCTCCTTGGTGGAGCGACAGGCGCCCCCGCCTGTCGGGACGGGTGTCAGAACGTGGCCATGGCCTGGTCACCCGAGACCGGAACGATCGTCGTCGCCCACGACAGCCGCATCGAAGGCTTCGATCGATCGGGCGAGAAGCGGCTCTGGATCGCGAACGGCCTCGCCACTCCATCAGCGATCGTCGTCTCGCCCGACGGTCGCTCGGCCGCGATCCTCGATGGATTCGCGGACCGCATCGCGATCGTCTCCATCGCGGATGGCGCGGTCGTCCTGCACGAAACGCCCGGCACGCCTGTCGCCGCGACGTTCTTCGGCCGCGACGTCTGGATCGCGCTGCGCGATCGCAATCGCGTCATGCGGATCACGCCGAAAGGGGAGAAGACCGAAGTCGCGGTGGCGCTCGATCCGGCGCTCATCGGCGCGAGCGACAAATTCGTCTACGTCTACTCGCGCGTGCACGGACTGCTGCAGGAGATCGATCCGCGGAGCGCTGAGGTGACGCGAAATGCCGACGTCGGCAGCGCGGGGTCCGATCTCGAGATCCAACCGCCGAAGCGCTTCGAGAATCCCGGTCCGGTCGCGTACCTCTGCCGCCCGATGCGAGGGTCGATCGAATTCATCGACCTCGTGAAGATGGAGAGCCACGAGGTGAATGTCGGCACCGCTCCGGTCGATCTGCTGTTCGTGCGGCTCGGCTCGAAGCTGTCGATCGATCCCTTCACCGGCGTGGTGGCCGATCCCGGCAAGCAGGCGCTGCTCGAGTCGAAGGATCCGGCGACGGCCAAAGCGAACGTGATCAGTCTGTCGGCGCCGGTCGATCGTTTGTTCGCCGCGGGAGCGGGTCTCTTCGCATTCGACAGCAGCAGCGGCACGCTCTATCGGATCGACGGAAGGGACGCGATGAGGATCGCGACCGGATTGACCGCGACGTCGTTCGTGCCGACGGATGAGGCGCTCTTCACCTGGGATGCGAAGAGCGGCAAGCCGCATCGGGAGACGATCGGCAAGTAATCGGATAAGGTGCCGGGATGCTCCAGCAGGCGGCGCGAGACTTCCTGATGTTGCTCGTGACGATCGACCCGATCGGAACGGTCGCGATGTTCGTTGCTCTGACCGCGAGCGCCACGCCGAGTGAGCGATCGCGAATCGCGAGGAAAGCGGTGATCGTCGCGGGGTGCGTGCTCATCGCATTCCTGATCGCGGGCGAGCTGTTGTTGACCGAGCTCGGGATTCGCCTCGTCTCCTTTCAGGTGGCGGGCGGCATCATCCTGTTTCTCTTCGGCCTGCAGATGGTGTTCGGCACGGGAGTGATGGCCGAGCGCGCTGTCGCCGAGCCGGGACACGACATCGCCGTGTTTCCGCTTGCGCTGCCCGGCATTGCGAATCCCGGCGCGATCATGGCGGTCGTGCTGCTCACCGATAATCACCGGCATTCGATCGCGCAGCAGTCGCTCACGGCCGTGATCGTGGTGGTCGTCCTCGCGCTCACGTTGCTTGCCCTGCTCGTCTCGAGACACCTGAACAAGATGCTCGGCAGCACAGGCATGAATGTGCTGATCCGGGTGATGGGTTTATTGCTCGCCGCGCTGGCCACAGAGCAGGTCGCGACAGGGCTTCAGGGCATCCTGAGTCCATGAGCGTCAGCGCCTTCATTGATTTGTTGCTGGCGTAAATCCGCATAGCGACCTAGATTGCCTTCCACATCTGCGTACGCAGGTTTTGCGGGAAGCCCGTCCCCGCGGAGCCTTGCGTTTCCCATGAATCTCGGAGGTTTGCGATGACCGACGATCGGACTTCGTCTGCCGATCCGCGCCCCCTGTTGCACGATCTCGCTCCGCGCGACGATGAAGAACGCGCGCGGGCGGCCGAGGTGGAGAGGGCGGCCGCGGAGTCGCGCGTCCATCGGCGGTCGCTGCCGGTGCTCACGACGCAGTTCGCGGAGTCGCTGCCGGCCTGGGCGGCGGGACTCCGCGCCGATCGGGTCATCGGTCCGGTCCACGACGTCCACGGGCTCGACGTCTGGTTCGACGTCTTTCACAAGGTGCGGCACGTCCGCTTCGTGCGCAGCGCGGGCGCCGATCCGTTTCTGGCGCTGCCGGTGCGACAGGTCATCTTCGGCGGGAAAGGACCGCAGCAGAATTTCCAGCTCGGACCCGGCAGCTTCTGGATCGCGACGCGGCTGCTCGCAGTTGCCGCGCCGGGTGATGCCTACAGCGGCCTGCGCATCAGCGGCGGCACGCTGCACTTCGGAAACGCGGTCGACATCTCCGGCGACGAGGTGATCGTCAGCGAGGCAGTGCCGTGCAAGGTGACGCTCACGCTCGATCCGCCGGAGACGTTCCTGGGCATCGGACCAGGCGCCGACGTGCGCGCCGCGATCTTCCATCCAGCGAAGTCGGTGACGTTCGACGTCGTAGCGACCGGCGCCACAGTCACGGTCAAGGGTGCGTCGATGCTCGGGCTCTACGGCCAGCAGGTCGAGCTCGATCCGGAGGCCGGCGCACCGTTCTACCTGCCGCTGCTGAATCGCGTGGTCGTGCCGCTTGCGCCGAAGCAGACGATGTTCACCGTGAAGGGCGTCCAGTCGGCGTCGTTCCATCCTTCAGGCTCGGCACCGATCACGGGCGGCGGCTGGGCGCTCTCCGCGGCGCGAATCGATCCCGCCGATCTCGGCGAAGCGAGCGGCGTCGGCGCGCTGATGATCGATCTGAATGCCGGCCTGGAGGCGACGTGGACCGGCCAGTCCGAACCGGCATCGCTCGGCTCGACGAGAATCCTGCTCGACGATGCGCGCCTCGCGGTCGTGTGTGCGGCGGCGTATGGATACGCGGTCGAACAACATCCGCTCCTGCCCGCGCCGCTCGCCCGCAGTCACATCGCAATGACGTGGGGCCGCACGTTTCCTCTGTCGTACTTTGCGCAGGCCAGCGGCGCGGAAGCGATCCTCACGGTGGCCGCGCTTTCGGTTTCATTCGAAAAGCCGGTCGACGTCCGTGGCGAGCCCGTCGCCGTCAACACGAAGGCCGCACTCGTCATCTTCCTGGAGACGATGAAGGGCAACCTGCTCCGGATCCAGGCCGACCTCATCCCCGACTCCACCGATCCCGGGCTTGGCTTCGGCCTCACCAACGCCGTGCTGCGCTCATCTCCGCCGGTTGCGTTCCTGCTCATCGCCGCATGGGACGGCAAGCTGCTCTTCGATGGTGACGTCGCCATCGCGTACGGTTTGATGAGCATCATCCCGTCGCTTCCCGATCCTTACGCCACGAACGTGCGTCCGAAGCACGGCGGCGGCAGCCTCGGAAGGCTGATGAGCATCGCGCACTGGAGCGAGGTCAAGGCGACCGTCGAGCTCATCCTGCCGCCAGGGATGGCGCTGCCGGCCGCGATGCTCGCCGGGTTCGAGCCCGGCGCTGGCGACGAGGCCGGCGAGACGTTCGCGTTCGAGAAAATGCCGCGGCTCATCCTCCTCGACCTCTCGACGAACGTCAGCCAGTTCGGCGTGGCGCTCCGCGCCGCTCCGCACCATCGGACCGTGGCGGTGGAAGGGCTCGACCTCGCCATCGACGGCAACCACATGGTGCTCCTGACGCTGCCCGCCGTGCAGTGGGAGCCGGTCGAATGCGAGCCCGTGCCGGACGATGCGAACTACCCGAAGCGCCTCACGTTCGACAACAGCGGCGTGCCGGCGCTGATTGATGTGCCGACGGTGAAGCTCGTACCGGTCCGGCCCGACGCCGCGCTCGGCGCGATCCTCGACAACTTCGCGCACGTCAACCCGAACCCGGCGAACGCGCGCTTCACGCTGCCGTTCGGCATGATCGCAAACGCGGTTCTGAGCAAGGGCGGCGCGCACGTGAAGGAAGAGCGTCCGAAATCCGCTGATGGATTGGAGGGAGGACGGCAGCTTCGCATCGATGCATCCGGTTCGGCCCTTCCCGGCTTCACCTTCCAATTGTCGAATGCCTCCCCCGGGCCGCGCAGCATCCTCGGCCCCTCGGTCACGGGCATCTTCAACGGCTATCTCGGCTCCGGCGGCACCAATCCGCTCGTGCCGGTCACGCGCGTCGACCTCTCCGGCTTCGGCGAGTCGCTCTTCAGCAGCTGGATCAACACGGACGACAGCGACACGGAGGTGAGCAAGGCGGAATTCACGGTGATGATCGGCCGCACGGCGCACGAGGTCGTGCAGGTGCGGAGCATCCTCCTGCCGTATCGCGTGCCGGTGATCCGCACGATCACGATGGAACGCCGGAACCACGGCGTCGTCACGCGGCACGACAGCGGCTGGGTCGCGGCCGGCGACGGCAAGTACGGCTTCGAAGGCATCGTCACGCATCCCGGCGTCGTGACGAAGATGACCGACGTGACGCACATCCGCGAGACCGGCGACCGCGTGACGAAGGACGGCATCGAGTTCGCGGCGGTCTACTACCAGGGAGATCTGAGCATCGAGGGGGCGTCGTCGCCGGTCCCGGTCAAGCATCACTTCGGCTACGTGAAAATCGGCGTGCTGCCGCTGACGCCGGCGATCTACGCAAAGCTGATCGCCGAGGCCGGACCGCTCTGCGGGCCGCTCGACGCGACGATCCACATCGGCAACGGCGCGCAGGCGATGCGATTGCACCGTGTCGGCGTCGGCGTCACGCAGACCGATTCCGGTCCCGAGTTCGTGATGACGGCGTGGGGCTCGCTCGCGTTTCCCGCGGGCGGCGAATGGTCGGTGCTCTACGCGCAGGACGGGGCCGCCGCGCCGCAGCCTGTGCCGCAGGACGAAGGACTGCCGATCATCCGCGCCGGATCATCGAAGCCGTATCGCTTCGCCGATCCGGCCGACCTCGCGCACGAGAGCTTGCCGGCACGCGACTACGGCATCCTGCACGCCACCGGCACTCAGCGCGCGTTCTTCCGGCGCCCGAAGATCGAGCACACGGATCTCACGCGCATCGTCAGCACGCAGAAGCCGGTCATTGCCGATCCGTACATCCTGGCCACCTCGCAGGGAGCCTTCCCTCTGCAATCGGTTTGCATTCCGTTCCCGTCCAAAGATTGGGCGCTGAAGGTTGGTCCGGGCGGCAGCTACAAGCTCGAGATGCAGTCATCGACGTTCCCCGCGGGCGTCGGCCGCCGCACGACGCGCGAAGCCGGCTCGGTCAAGAGCGATCTCGATTACTCGGACTCGAAGGTCACGTACGAAGTCGATACGGACAAGGACGTGCCATGGCGATTCGAGCTCACGAAGGCGAAGAAGATCATGAGCCACTCGTCGATGGGCGACGTGATCACGTTCACAGCGTCCGTGAACGCCCAGGCGGGGAAAGAACTGAACTTCGCGGACACGGGCTCGAAGATGGGCGGCGCCCTCGAGATCGTGCAGGATTTGCTGAACATCCTCGAGGATTTCGGCTTCGGCCTCATCGGTATCTTCCGGATGGCGGTGACCGGCGAATACTCGTTCAGCTGGTCGTTGCACTTCCCGCTGATGAACGAGGGGTGCCATGACCTTCAGTTCCCACCGAGTCCCGCCGAGCCGAGATTCAAGATGGCCGACACCAATCTGACGATCGAGTTCGAAGGCCGGCCGTTCGTGGAGACCACGACGTTCGAGTTCGGCGGCATGCCGATGTTCGCCATCGAGATGGGCTGGTTCATCGTCATCGTCGTTCGACTCAAGATCATCCTTTCGACCGAGGATGGGACGACGTACGAGCTCGTCATCGGATACGGCATTGCGTACGAACAGGAGCTCGGCGAGTGGATCACCCTCATGGGCGTCTTCCACAACGAGTACTTCGCCATCTGGGGCGCGACGGCGGGCTGGGGCGTCGGTTTTCTCGTCCGCTTGAGCGCTTCAATCGTGCCGATCATCAGCATCGCGATCTCGGTCGAAGGGGTCGCTGCCCGCATCACCGCTCATCCGGGGAAAAAGGACGAGACGGTGTTCATCGTGGCCAAGATCGTCCTCGCTTTCGAGCTCACCCTCTTCCTGTTCTTCAGCGTCAAAGTCGAGAGCGAGAGCGAGTACGTGGAACGGGTCCGCGGCGAGCTGTCGGAATCGGAACTGCCCGACGTCGTGTGAGGAGATTGCCATGCTGCCTATCCGACTCATGCTCACGCCGTTTCTCCAGCATTGGGATGGAACCGCGCTCACGTTCCGCCTGCTGACCGCGCCTTCCGGCAGTCCGCTCACGCCGCTCGTTGCAGGTGAGCCGGCATTCGTCGATGCGGCGTTCACGTTCGAGGTGCGGCTGATCGGCGATCCGCTGATCGTGCCGGTTCTTGCCACGGATGCGCTGCCGGTGTCCGTCCCGGCAGCGGTGCCGCCGGATGCGCGGGCGCTCTTCGAAGCGCTCGCCGCGGCCCTGCCGATCGATGAGTCGATTCCGCCGGTCGACGGCCGTTCCTCATCGATCCGCGTCATGAAGTACGCGCCCCCCGGCTATCGCAGCGCGACCGGCTATCGAGGCGGCACGAATCAGTTTCTCGTCACCGATGACACCTACCACTGCGCGCTCAAGGCCAAAGTACCCGCGGGCACGAAGTGGAGAGGGGATCCGCCGAAGCTGCCGTGGGGAAAGGTCGTAGCCCAGGCGCTCCGTCAGCCGCTGCTTGCCGAAGCGGCCGGGCTGGTGCGCCCGTTGTCGGTCCAGCCGCCCGCCGGCTTCTTCAAACACGGTGGCTGGCTCTACGTCACGCTCGCCGCCGGAACGATCGGCGCCGGCGTCTTCGACGTGGCGGGGGCGGCCAGGGTCTACGCCGCGCGCGTGCCGCCGTTGAGCGAGGAGCGGAGTCTTTTCACGGCGGTCGTTTTTCCCGTTGCCGCTGTCCCGCCACCCGGAGTCAGTTACGACGCGCTTTTCCTCGAATCGGCGCAATACGACGACGGTTTCGCGAAGGTCGTCTACGCGCGCCAGCCGCTGCAGGTCGATCCGCTGGCGGAAGACGACGGCGACAGACCGGTCGAAGATCACGGCGTGCAGCTCGGATGGGATGACGAGCAGGTGGTGACGTGGATGAACCGCCAGGTCGATCCCGCTGCCGCGGCTCAGGACGCGCCGATGGGAGTCCTCGGATACCGCGTCGACGCCCGCCATCCGGAAGACGCCGCCTGGCGTTCGCTCGTCGTCGGTGAGTCGGAGATCAAGGTCGGGGGCAAGACGCTCGGCCCGTTGCAGTCGGAGCTCCGCACCGAAGTCGTCCCGGGGAAAATCTTTGGCGATCCCGGTCCGAACTACTGGCTGCCGATCTACTTCACCGCCTGGACCGGTCCTTCGCTCGCGGCGCAGGATCCCTATTCGGCGAAGCTTCACAACCTGCCGGCGGAAGGTGAGCTCGTCAAAGGCGTCCCGCCCGACATCGCCCTGCGCTACGGCGAGCAGTACGAGTTTCGCGTTCGTCTCGCCGATCTCACGAACGGCGGCCCGGCCATCGATGACGAGCCGCGAAATTTCGCGCCCCAGCCCGCCGCGCCGCTGCACTTCCTGCGATGGATCCGGCCTGCCGGTCCGCGCCTGGAGAAACGGCCGCCGCTCGTTCCGGTGCCCGACCAGCCGCCCGCCTCCGTCATCGTGCGCAGGCCGCTGCTGCCCTATCCAGCCATCGTTTTCGCCGGCGGAAACGCTGCTGACGTCATCGCCGACCTGCCTGCGGCGAAGAGTGAGAAGCGCGGTGCCGGCCTGCCCGACCCCGACGTCACGCTGCTCGAGATCGAGGTGCAGACCGACGGTCCCGGCGCATCGAAGCGCGACGGTTTCTCTACGCTCTACACGACGACGCGCCCGTTCCCCGGCAACGCGGCCGATCCGCTCGAATTGAAGCTCGAGTGGCAGGACATTGCTGACGCGAAGCTCCTTCCCGTCGCCGCGGATGGGCCGGTCGTCCTGCCCACATCACGCAATGTACGCGTCATCCTCACCTCGCTCTGCGGGGACAAAGACGGTTACTACGGCGCGGAGGATATCCGCCGCGGTCTCTCGTACCGGTTCCTGCTGCGTCGCAACGCCGACGACGAACAAGGCCTCCTCGTCCCGACGGGCGCGGATGCGATCGAAGGCATCTATCTGCAGCCGGGGCCGCCCGCTTCGCCGGAGACATTCGGGTCGCAGAAGATCGCAGGCCAGGGTGTCACCGGACCACAGAATCCGATGGGGCTGCTCGCCGAGGCGCTCGACCTCGACCACACCGGAGTGACGTTGCGGGCGCGTCCCGGGCGCCGGACGTTGTTCGGCTGCAGCGCGCAACTGCGCCACGTCATCGGACCCGACGTTGCGAGCCTCACGTTCGCAACAGCCGACGAGATCACGCGCATCTGGCTCGTAGCCGTGCGCCTCGACGTGATGCGCGACTGGACCTGGGATGGACTCGATCATCTCGTGATCGCACGTGACGGCAAGGAAGTCGGACGCATCGAACCGCGCAGAAATGGCGGAAGCGAGGCGGCCGGCGACACGGCTCGCGATCGCTCACACGTCGTCTTCCTCGATGCCATCGATCCGAAGCCTGCGGCCGGCAAGTTTCCACGGCCGCTGAATCACATCTATCGCGTGACGCCGGTGTTCCGCCGCGCGCCGCTGCAGCAGGATGCGATTCAGAACATGGCGCTCGAACTGCCGGTTACCACGCCGCCCGCGCAGGTGCCGAAGATCGTCTCCGCCGGCATCGCTATGTCGCCGTACACGCACGACGCGCTCTACACGATGACGGCGGAGCGGCAGAAAGCGTTATGGCTCGAGCTGGAGGCGAAGCCGGCCGACCCCAAAGACACGCTCTTCGCGCGCGTGCTCGCCTACGCGCCCGATCCGGTGCTGACCGGCGACGATGTCCCGCCGCGCGAACAGCTCGAGCCGCCGCTGCCGATCGATCCCGAGCCGATCCGCACGATCGTGCCGGGCCAGGCGGACGATCTCGCCGGCGCCGGGGCGATGCAGCAACTCATCCCGACCGACAATCCGCGGCACTTTCTGGTGCCGCTGCCTCCCGGCCTCACGCCCGATTCCGCGGAGCTCTACGGCTTCTTCACGTACGAGCTCCGCTTCGGCCACGCCGGCTTCTGGACCACGGCGCAGGGACGTTACGGCCGCCCGATCCGCGTCACCGGTGTGCAGCATGCCGCGCCGCAGCTGCGCTGCGCCGTGACGCGGACGAAAACCCGCCTCGAAGTCACCGCCGGTTTCGCCGATCCCGTCCGCGACGGCCGGTCCGTCCGCCCGATCGATCCGGTCACGGGACTCTGGGCGCTGCTCTACGCCCAGGTGCATCAGGCCGACGACGCCGGGCGCCGCAACATCCTCCTCGACACCCGGCCGCTCCTCACCGACCGTGCTCATCACGCAAAAAGCTCCGCCTTCGCCTTCTGGACATCGGCGCAAATCGAGACCGCCCTCGCCGATCTCACCCTCGGCCCCGATACGCCGCTGAGCTGCCTCGCAGTCGAGACCCTCCCCGGCACCCACCCGTTCCCCGAGCCCCTCGGCGCACAACTCGGCTACGAGCGGTTCCTCCGGACGTCGACTTTGGTGGAGGTGCCAGGAGTGTGTTGAGGACCAACAGGCGGTATTGTGACAAGCGATGAAGCGCACAATCGTGACCCTTCCGGATGCAATCGATGCAAGGCTCCGGCTCGAAGCACACCGGCGAGGCACCACGATCGCTGAGGTCACGCGTGAGGCGATCGAGACTTACGTTGGTGGCGGTGTGAGGCGGCACCTCATGGCTGCGAAAGCCGGGCGAAGCGGACGTCGGGACACTGCGCGGCAGCTCGAGAAAATCATCCGGCAGACGGCTCGCCAGTAGCGCTCGGTCCGCTGAGTACAGCTCGCCACCACGCAGTGACATTCCCCCCCAATGCGCGTATGGTGGCTCTCTGTGGCGGAAACTTCCGCTGCCCTTCGGTCCTTCTGAACTAAGTCAGGAACTCCGGACCCACCCCTCTTAGCTCTGCAATCTTTCTCTCGCTGCCATGCGATACGTGTCTCTATTGGCGGCGGAATGGGAGAGGAGCCGGCTCGCCGGCAGGAGCAACAATGAAAGTCTACGTAGGAAATCTCTCCAAACAGATCACCGATGCGCAGCTGAACGATCTCGCCGTGCCGTACGGCACGCTCGTCTCCGCCAATGTCGCCACCGAGCGCTCGAGCGGCCAGTCGAAAGGCTTCGGCTTTCTCGAGTACGCCAATGAGACCGAAGCCCGCGCGGCGATCACCGGTCTCGACGGCCGCGACGTCAACGGCCAGATGCTGAAGGTCAACGAAGCGAAGCCGAAGAAGGAAGACGGCGCCCGCTTCTGATCTTGTCGGAGAACGGCCACCGCGGCCGTTCTCCTGTCCGCATTGAAGGGAGAAAACCGCATGTTCGCCTGGATATCGATTGCAGCCGTGGTCGCCGTTGCATTTCTCGGATGGATTCTCTTTCGCCGCTTTGGATCCGATCGCATCGCGGAGCTCAACGAGCAGCGCCGCACCACATCGAAGATCGTCAGCCGCGGCGAGTTCGTCGACGGCAACCGCCATCTCGACGTCGCCATCGCCGTGACCGCGACCACCTTCTTCTACGAAAACGCCGGAATGCAGGCCTCGATCGATCTGCAATGGGTTCGCGAGATCGAGTACGACACCGCGCTGGTCACCGGCGTGCCGGTGGAGAGCGGGCGGGTGCTGCGTCTGCGCACCGACAGCCAGGTCTTCGAGTTCGTGATTCCGAACGATGTCGTGTCGCGCTGGTACCTGATGCTCCCGCCACGGGCCATGAAACGAGCGGTCGTTGCGCCGCCGATCGTCGTACCGCAGGTGGCAAGCGCTACATGAAGGTCACCATTCGCGACCGTGCCCTCACCCTGCGCGAACGCCTGAGCGATCGCCTCGAGCTCGTCGAACATCTGCGCTGCACCGAGCATGACCGTCCGGTCGAAGCCGTCACGATTCATGGCCGCGAGAACGGCTGGTTCGAATCGACGTGGATCACCTGCTGCGAAGGTCTCGAGCAGCGGGCCACGGCGATCGTGAAAGAGCGATGTTGATGGAAAGGGAATCGACCATGTCCGACGAGAAGAGCATCCGTCGTATCGCCGTCCTCGGCAATCATCTGCCGCGCCAGTGCGGCATCGCGACGTTCACCACCGATCTGAGCGACGCCATCGCGGGAGTCGGGCCGGACCTCGACTGCTTCGTGCTGGCGATGAACGACGGGCGCCAGAAGCACGCCTATCCCCCGCGCGTCCGCTTCGAGCTGTCCGACAACGACAGCGGCGCCTACACGCGCGCGGCCGATTTCCTCAACGTCAACGCCGTCGACGTGATCTCCGTGCAGCACGAGTACGGGATCTTCGGCGGAAAAGCGGGCAGCCATCTCCTGCCGCTGCTGCGCGAGCTCCGCATGCCGATCGTCACGACGTTGCACACGATCCTGGCCACGCCCAATCTTCATCAGCGGCGGGTCATGGACGAGATCACCGCGCTCTCCGATCGCCTGGTGGTGATGACCAGCGGGGCCGGCACACTGCTGCACGAAGTGCATGGTGTACCCGAGGAGAAGATCGATGTGATTCCGCACGGCATTCCCAATGTGCCGTTCGCGGGGAGCAAGAATCGGATCGGAGTGGAAGGGCGCCCGCTCATCCTCACCTTCGGCCTCCTCTCGCCCGACAAGGGGATCGAGTACGTGATCGACGCGCTCCCGACGATCCTCGCGCACTACCCGGACGCCGTCTACATCGTCCTCGGCGCGACGCATCCGCACATCATCGAGCGCCAGGGCGAGACCTATCGCCTGATGCTCGAGGATCGCGCGAAACGGCTCGGCGTCGACGGCAACGTGATCTTCCACAACCGCTTCGTCAGTCAGGCGGAGCTGTCGGAGTTCCTCGCCGCGGCAGACATCTACATCACGCCGTACCTCAATCCGGAACAGATCACGTCAGGCACGCTCGCCTACGCGTTCGGCGCCGGCAAGGCCGTGATCTCCACGCCGTATCCGTACGCCAAAGAATTGCTCGCGGATGAACGGGGCGTGCTCGTGCCGTTCAGGGATTCATCAGCAATCGCGGATGCAATCGTCGCGCTGCTCGATGATCCGGAAGCGCGTCTCAGCATGCGCCGCCGCGCCGCATCGCATGGCCGGGCCATGCTGTGGCCTGCCGTCGCGCATTCGTATCTCCGGACGTTCGAGCGTGCGCGCATCGAACACGATCAACGGCTTCGCACGGCGTTCCAGGCCCGCACGCTGGCCACGCGTCCCGCCGATCTGCCGCTCATCAACCTCAATCACATCGAGACGATGAGCGACGGCACCGGCATCCTGCAGCACGCGTCGTTCAACGTCCCTCGATACAGCGAGGGCTATTGCCTCGACGACAACGCCCGCGCCTTGCTGCTGATGACGCTCCTCGAAGAAGCGGGATCGGATGATCCGCGCCTCGTGCGCCGGCTTTCATCGCGCTACCTGGCGTTCGTCAGCCACGCCTTCAATCGCCCGCTCGGACGCTTCCGCAACTTCATGTCGTACTCGCGATCCTGGCTCGAAGAGGCGGGATCCGAAGATAGCCACGGCCGCGCGTTGTGGGCGCTGGGCACGGTCGTCGGATCGTCCAGCGATCCCGGCCGGTACAGCCTGGCGGCAGATCTTTTCCACGCCGCGCTGCCGGCGGTCTCGAGCTTCAGCAGCCCTCGCGCCTGGGCTTATGCATTGCTCGGAATCGAACAGTATCTGCATGCCTTCGAAGGCGATCGCAGCGTTCAGGCGTCCGGCAGAGTGCTCGCCGAGCGGCTGCTCGCGCTCTTCAAGAATTCGGTTCAGACGGACTGGCCGTGGTGCGAGAGCCGAGTGACGTATTGCAACGGGCGCTTGCCGCAGGCGCTGATCGCTACCGGCTCGTGGACCGGCGATCCGGGGATGACGACGACCGGACTTCGCGCGCTGGAGTGGCTGATGACGGTGCAGACGGCGGACGGATATTTCGCCCCGGTCGGTACGAACGGCTTCTTCGAGCGCGGCATGACCGCGGCGCTGTTCGATCAGCAGCCGGTCGAGGCGTGCGTCTCGGTCTCGGCCTGTATGCACGCATTTCGAACGACGGGCGACCATCGCTGGGCCGAGCATGCCCGCCGCGCGTTCACCTGGTTCCTCGGACAGAATCAATTGCAGCAATCGCTCTATCAGCCGTTGTCCGGTGGCTGCCGCGATGCGCTGCACGTCGATCGGATGAACGAGAACGAAGGGGCGGAATCGACGCTCTCCTTCCTGCTCGCGTTGATGGACATGCGCGCCGATGAAGTGCGCTGGAACGCGATGCAGATCCCGGTGGAGGAACTGATTTCAGTCGGAGCGGAAATGACTTCATGACCGTGCTCGAGCGGTACGCCACACTTTTCCGCCGCAGCGTCAGCAATCCGATTCTCACGGCGGCCGATTGGCCGTATCCGGTGCACACGGTCTTCAACGCCGGCGCGACGCTGCTGCAGGACGGCACGACGCTGCTGCTTTGCAGAGTCGAGGATCGTCGCGGGCATTCGCATCTCTGCGCGGCGCGGTCGGCTGATGGCGTGAGCAACTGGGTCATCGACGCGGAGCCGACGTTGCGACCGGATCCCATCAATCATCCCGAGGAGCTTTGGGGGATCGAGGATCCGCGCATCACGTATGTGCCGGAGATCGGCAAGTACGCGATCGCGTACACGGCATTCGGGATGGGCGGGCCGGGCGTTTCGCTGGCGCTCACCGAGGACTTCGTGAAGTTCGACCGATGCGGCCTGGTGATGCAGCCGGACGATAAGGATGCCGCGCTGCTACCGCGCAAAATCGACGGCATGTACGCTCTCGTGCATCGTCCGATCGCGGAGCAGGGGGCTCACGTCTGGGTCTCGTATTCGCCCGACCTGCGCAGCTGGGGCGGCCATCGCATGATGCTGAAGGCACGCCGCGGCGGCTGGTGGGACGCGAACAAGGTGGGCCTCTCGCCTCCGCTGATCGAGACCCCGCGCGGCTGGCTGATGATCTACCACGGCGTGCGCACCAACGCCGCCGGCAGCCTCTACCGCCTCGGCGTCGCCCTCTTCGACCTCGAGCAACCCGAGCTCCTCCTCCTCCGCGGCGACGAATGGATCTTCGGCCCCGAAGCCCCGTACGAAACGGAAGGCGATGTGGCGAACGTCACCTTCCCCTGCGGCTACACCCTCGCCCCCGACGGCGACACCCTGAACCTCTACTACGGCGCGGCCGACACCTGCATCGCGCTGGCGACAGGGAGCGTGAAGGAGATTCTGGGGTGGTTGGACAAGCACGCGAACGCGTGAATGGGCGAGAGTTTTCAGGCTTTTAGCGTCCGTGAGGTAGGGAAAGTCGCAGCCGTGTCACTCCTAATGTTGGGGAGACGGTCCTTCTCGTGTTCGATAACTAGGAATTAT